>ERZ779633.220-NODE-220-length-20306-cov-5.463681_pt1 | contig 20306 bp, 20 predicted proteins | sample MGYA00514195_ERZ779633 | MGnify/ENA primary metagenome ERZ779633 (study PRJEB29562, sample SAMEA4376707) | mouse gut metagenome | isolation source: Cecum | study: EMG produced TPA metagenomics assembly of the A DSS colitis mouse model was used to assess the...
GCGTAGGACGTGCTCTTCAATTCGCAATATAAAGAATCTCTCCTTCTGGCCTGCGCTGCGCCCCAGCCCCTCTATTATTACCGAAAGCGGGAAAGCAGCCTGGTCAGTTCCCAGGTCTCCCTGCGGCGTACCATTGCCATGAAAATTCAGACCTTTGACTACTATAAGAAACTTTATCAACGGTTGGACCTCTATGAGGAGCAAAAGGCGAAGGTGTACAGCTATTTCCTCTCCGCCGCGACGGACGGAGTAGTTCCTCCGTTGTCCCCCCGGTTGGAGGGCGGCGCGGATATTTTGTAAAAACCGCATTGGACGGTCAAAAGCAGAGGCAGGTCATCCCCGCCTCTGCTTTTTTATAAATACCGCATAGCATGATACATATGCTCCACAGAGTGGATCATTTCATCCCGGGCAAGGCAGGCGCTACGATTTTTCAGTGCGTGATAGGCTCCCAGATGATGCTCAAATTCATGAAGTCCCTCGCTTTGCATTTTTCGCAGCACATAGAGAAGATAGCGGAAAATATTGCCCTGCATAGAGGCAAACGTATCCTGAAGATACTTGTTCCGGGCGGCTTTCATTATCAAGCCATGGAAACAGGCGTCATTCTTGGCACATTGGACTGGATCGCCATCCTCACCGGCCCGCTTCAGCCCCAGCATGATACGCTTTAATTCCTCCAGCTCCGTATCGTTGATCCGCTCCGCAGCCAAATAGGCGGCCTGCCCCTCGATCCCCCGGCGGGCCTCCAGAAGCATCAGACAATCCCTGTAGCGGATGGGCGCTACAATGGGGCTTTTTCCCACTTCCCGCTCCACCAAATTTTCCTCCTGGAGCCGCTGAAGGGCAGCGCTTATCGGAGAATGGCTCACCTTTAATTCCTCTGCCAGTTGGGATTCTACCAGCCGCATTCCAGACTCATAGGCCAGGGAAATGATCTGTTCGCGAAGATGTTCATAAACCGCGTCATTCAGTTTGACAAAGGGGTTTTCCTTCAGCCGTTCGGAAATGATTTCTTGGGGCATTATAGATCCTTCCTGCTGGGCGTGTTGTCTTCAGTATAACATACGGCGCATATTTTTGCTCCATTTTTCTCCCATTTTTTCTTTTTGCATAAGAAAAAGAGATATCAGCGTTTTTTGACCCCGGATAGGACTTTCTTTGACGCTATAACGCCCTCTGCTTATAATCAAGGCACAAGGACGTTACAGCGTCGGAAAAGGAGTGAGTCCTATGCCAAAAAACATCTATGCTTTCTGTTCTAAAAAGAAAAATGAATCCCTGCTGGCTTATTTCTTTCGCTGCTGTTGGGAGCTGCGGCGGTAATGTAAGCAAGGAGAGGGGGCAGTTGTCACTTCGGACAACTGCCCCTTCTCTATACTTACATTGCTTTGATCTTTTCCCGAATGAGGCGGCCCATCTCCCTGGTACCCACTGTTTTTTCTCCAGGGTGGGCAATATCGGGTGTCCGAACGCCGTCGGCCAGCACCGCGTCCACCGCCGCTTCAATAGTGTCTGCCTCCCGGAAAAGATGAAAGGAGTAGCGGAACATCATGGCCACCGACAGGATCGTGGCAATGGGGTTGGCCTTATCCTGTCCGGCAATGTCAGGGGCGGAACCGTGGATGGGTTCGTAGAGTCCAGGCGCGCTGTCACCAATGGAGGCCGACGGCAGTAGTCCGATGGAGCCAGTTACCATGCTGGCCTCGTCGGAGAGAATGTCACCAAACATATTTTCAGTGACGATCACGTCAAACTGGCCGGGTTCCCTGACGATCTGCATGGCGCAGTTATCCACCAGCACATCCTCGTAGGCTACATCGGAATACTCCTGGACCAGCTTGTGCATCACGCTCCGCCACAGCCGGGAGGTCTCCAGCACGTTGGCCTTGTCCACGCTGGACACCTTACCCCGGCGCAGCCGTGCCAGTTCAAAGGCCCTGCGGCCAATGCGTTCGATCTCTTTTTCGGAGTATGCCATCAGGTCAGTCGCCTCTATGCCACGGTCCTCGGTCTGATATTTGTTCCGTTTTCCGAAATAGACGCCGCCGGTCAGCTCTCGAACCATCATCAGGTCAATGCCCTTTTCCGCCGTCTCTTTCTTCAGGGGGCAGGCGTCGGCCATGGCGGGGCGAAGGACGGCGGGGCGGAGATTGGCATACAGGCCAAGATCCTTCCGAATGGCAAGGAGCGCGGTCTCAGGCCGCTGTTCAGAGGGTTTATCCGCCCCCCACTTGGGGCCGCCTACCGCACCCAGCAGAACAGCGTCACAGCTTTTACATTTTTCAGCAGTACCCTCAGGGTATGAGACCCCAACCGCATCAGTGGCACAGCCCCCCATCAATACGTCTACATATTCGATTCGATGACCATACTTGTCCGCTATAGCGTTCAGTACGTTCACAGCCTCATTGACCACCTCGGGACCAATGCCGTCACCTCGGATCAGCGCGATCTTACAATTCATTATTTAGCCACCCCTCTCGCCTTCAGAGACTTTAGCAGTCCTCCGCTCTGGACAATGTTATCGATGAACTCCGGCAGGGCCGCAGCCTGGAAGGTCTTACCCTGGGTAGAATCAGTGATGATGCCGGTGGCAAAGTCTACGCTGACCTGATCCCCAGCGGCAATAGCCTCCGCCGCCTCAGGACATTCCAGAATTGGCAAGCCGATATTGATAGAGTTGCGGTAGAAAATACGGGCATAGCTCTTGGCAATAACGCATTTGACCCCACTGGCTTTCAGGGCCAGCGGTGCATGTTCCCTGGAGGAGCCGCAACCAAAGTTGGCGCCGCCTACCACGATATCTCCGGGCTGTACCGTTTTGGCAAAGTCGATGTCGATGTCCTCCATGCAGTGAGCGGCCAGGGCCTTGGGGTCCGGGTCGTTGAGATGTCGGGCAGGGATAATGACGTCGGTATCTACGTTGTCTCCGTACTTGTATATTTTCATGGTTTTCATCCTTTCAGCGGTTTGAGTATCAGGAAAGGCCGGACGGGTCAGCCACGCAGCCAGCCACAGCGGAAGCTGCCGCCACAGCGGGAGAGGCCAGGATGATCTCGGAATCGGTAGGCCCCATCCGGCCTACAAAGTTGCGGTTTGTGGTGGAAACGCACCGCTCTCCCGCCGCCAGAACGCCCATATGTCCGCCCAGACAGGGGCCGCAGGTGGGGGTAGATACCGCACAGCCTGCGGTGATAAAGGTTTCGATGTAGCCCGCCTTCATGGCGTCCATGTAGATCTGCTGGGTGGCGGGGATAACGATACACCGCACGCTGTCAGCCACTTTTTTGCCCTTCAGAATAGCGGCAGCCTCCGCCAGATCTTTTAGCCGCCCATTGGTACACGAACCAATGACCACCTGCTGGACGGGCGTGCCGGCCACCTCGTCCACCGTTTTGGTATTGGAGGGCAGATGAGGCAGCGCCACCGTAGGCCGGAGGGCGCTAAGGTCAATGACCACTTCCCTATCATATTCAGCGTCAGGGTCGGCCTCAACGGCGTCCCAAGGACGTTGGACCCGCCCCTTAAGATAAGCCCTTGTCAGCTCATCCACCGGGAATATGCCGTTTTTAGCACCAGCCTCGATGGCCATGTTGGCAATGGTAAAGCGGTCATCCATAGTAAGCGCTTCCACCCCATCCCCGGTAAACTCCAGAGACTTATAGAGGGCTCCGTCCACCCCAATGAGTCCAATGAGATGGAGGATCACATCTTTTCCGCTGACATACTGGGGCAGCTTTCCCTTCAGCGTGACCTTAACGGCGGCAGGGACCTTGAACCAAAGCATCCCCGTTGCCATACCCGCCGCCATGTCTGTAGAGCCAACGCCGGTGGAGAAAGCCCCCACCGCCCCGTATGTACAGGTATGGGAGTCGGCGCCGACAATGATCTCACCGGGGGCGCACAGACCTTTCTCCGGCAGCAGCGCATGCTCAATGCCCACTGTACCCACATCATAAAAATGGGTAATATCATACTTCTTGGCGAAGCTTCTGGCCTGGGCACAGAGCTGGGCGGACTTGATGTCCTTACAGGGGGTGGAATGATCCAGAACAATGGCGATCTTATCCCTGTCAAAAATCTGTGTCAGCTCCGCCTTTTCAAATTCCGTAATGGCCACCGGGGTCGTAATGTCGTTGCCCAGTACCAGATCCAATTTCCCCTCTATCAGCTGTCCGGCCTTAACTTCGCTAAGTCCGGCGTGTTTAGCCAAGATCTTTTGGGTCATGGTCATACCCATGTCAGCCCCTCCTTTTAAATTTCATAGGTACAGTATGACAGTATTCTTTGAAAAAGAATGTAAACTGTGTTACAATCTTACCTGTGAGGTGAGACAAAATGGATGAAAACAATGTTTGGGCGCCGCTGGCGGAGGGACTTCCCCCAAAAATCTATGTCCCTGGACAGCTCATCTACCTGCAGGATACCTATCCCGCAGCGTTTTACTATTTGGAGAGCGGCTCCGCCAGGAGCTTTATCAGCTCCCCGGAGGGAACGGAGCGGCTGCTGACCCTCCATCACAGTGGCGATCTGATGGGCGAGGCATCGTTTTTTGACCAATGTCCTCGGGTATCATCTGCCATAGCGATAACAGAATGTAAGGTGTTTTCGGTTGACAGACAGCGGCTGGAGCGGATATTCCAGCTCCACCCGGAGCTGGCCCTTCCTATGCTCCGCTATCTTGCACGGACGGTGCGGCTTCTTTCGGGACATGTGGACGATATTACCTTTCGTCCCGCCGACCAGCGTCTGGCGGGAGCGCTGCTTGGCCAAGCCAGGGAGGATGGCGTCGTTCGAGCTACCCACGAAGAGCTTGGCTCCGCGGTAGGGGTCAGCCGGGTGACAGTCAGCCGGGTGCTGGCACGTTTTTCTCAAAATGGTTGGATCAGGACTGGTTATGGGGCCGTCACGGTCATGGATAAAATCGCCTTGGAACGCTTTTCTCAGGATGGAGTGTGAAGAAATCGTGCGAAAAGCTTGATTCTCGCTCTTTGTCCTGTTTATTTTCTTGCCGCCATGGTATTCTGGCCTTAAAGGGAGGAGATCTCATGGATCAAGTAAAGATCGGCCACTTTCTCAAAGAACTTCGTCAGGAAAAGGGCATGACCCAGGAGGCGTTGGCGGCACGGCTGGGCGTTAGCAACCGTACGGTCTCCCGCTGGGAAAATGGAGTAAATATGCCCGATTTTGACCTGATGCGGGAGCTGGGAAGCTGTTTTCAGGTTGGAGTTGAGGAGCTGCTGGACGGCGCCCGGCGGGAGAGCGTCTCTCCCGGAGCGGAAGAGGCGCTTCGCAAGGCCGCGGAATATAGCGCCAAAGAAAAGTCGGCATTTGCCAAATATCTCAACAAAATGTTTCTATTCTCCATTGGGGCCATGCTGGCCTATTTGGCGTTGGACTCTTTTGAGGTACCGGACACCGGCCCCTGGGGGTTTCTGTGTGGGTTCCTTCTGGGGATCGACCTTGGCGCCCTCATTCTGGGCGCGCTCTATACCAGCGGGCACATGAGCAGATTCCGGGCATTCAAGCGCAGACTACTGGGGCGGGATAAATAAAAACTGGGGACCAGTCTTTGACTGGCCCCCAGTTTTTAAATTGTTTAGAGAATGATGCAGATGAGACCGCCGGAGCCTTCATTGATGACCCGCTGCAGGGTCTCCCGCAGCTTATCCCTGGCGTCGTCCGGCATCCGTTTGAGCTTGGTGTTCAGATCTTCGCTGACCAGCTCGTGGAAGGATTTCCCAAAGATGTTGGATTCCCAGATGCGGGCGGTATCCCCTTCAAACTCCTGGAGAAGGTAGCTGACCATCTCCTCAGACTGTTTCTCACTGCCCATGAGAGGCGAGACCTCGGTCTCAATATCCGCCCGGATCATATGGATACTGGGGGCCGACGCCTTCAGCCGAACACCGTAGCGTCCGCCCTGCTTGACGATCTCCGGCTCCTCCAGCTTCAACTCATCGGAACCTGGAGCGACGATGCCATAACCAGTCTCCCGGACCTGGCACAGCGCCTGGGCGACCTTGTCATATTCCCGCTTTACCCCGGCAAGATCGGTCAACAGGTTCATAAGGTCGCCGTCATCCGCCACAGCAAAGCCGGACTGAGCGGAGATGGTCTCATAAAAGAGGCTCCTGGGCAGCTCCAGGGTCGCCATCGCGCGGCCTGCGCCCAAGTCAATGGAATTGACCTTGACGCTGCTGACGCTTTCACAGGCGCCGATGGAGGCCATAGAACCCTCCACATCCCGGACCCGGCGCATACCCTCAGCACCCTCCCGAATGGCGGAATACAGTCCGCTCTTGATGGGATGGTCGTAGGGCAGAGCGTCCACCCATGGAGGCAAAAACAGATCCAATTCCCGGACGGGGAACTCATAGAGGACGGCCTGGATGATGGCGGTAACGTCGCTCTCCTCCAGCTCCAGGCAATTGCAGCGCATACAGGCTACGTCGTAACGGTCCATAATGTCGGTCTGGATGGCCCTGGCCCGGTCAGAGTCAGGGGCGGCAGAGTTGAGAAGGACAAGGAAGGGCTTTCCCAGCTCCTTCAGTTCGGTAATGACCCGTGCTTCGGCCTCCAGATAGTCCTCCCGGGGGATATCGGTGATGGTGCCGTCGGTGGTGACTACGATGCCGATGGTGGAGTGTTCGGCAATGACCTTGCGGGTGCCCAACTCGGCGGCCTCTGTCATAGGAATGTCGTGGTCAAACCAAGGGGTGGACACCATTCTGGGAGCGTCATCCTCCGTCTGCCCCACAGCGCCGGCCACCAGATAGCCTACACAGTCTATCAGCCGAACGGAGAAGGAGGCGCCATCGGCCATATCGACCCGAACGGCCTCCTCGGGGACAAACTTCGGTTCGGCGGTCATGATCGTGCGCCCGGAGCCGCTCTGGGGCAGTTCATCTCTGGCCCGTTCCTTGCGGTAGACATTCTCTATATTGGGAATGACCAGAGTCTCCATGAATCGCTTGATAAACGTGGATTTTCCCGTTCTTACCGGGCCGACCACTCCGATGTAGATATCGCCGCCTGTCCGCTGAGCAATGTCGTCATAGAGCTTCGTATCTTCCATCTTCCTCTCCCCCTTTACCTTTTCCTGGGAATGAGCAGCAGCCGGCCCACCGCGGCGGACGCGTCCTCCAGCTCATTGGCGCTGATAATATCTGCGATGGTGGTGCCGTAGGCTTTGGCCACATCCCACAGCCGCTCCCCCTGCTCCAGCATCCGCAGGACCAGAGAGGGCTGTTTGCCGCTTTCGCTCCGGGCTTCTCCCGGCTCCAGCGCGCACAGGGCGGTCAACTGATGGTGGGCCATGGCGCAATAGCGGAAGTCGAGGGTAAAGCGGACCTCCACTCCGGCTGCGGTAGGAGCGGCGTAGACCTCGCCGCTTCCCTCACACTGGCAGGAGCATACACATCCCTCAGGCAGCTCAAGGCTGCAGGGAACGTTTACGGGATGCTGGAAGGCGAATAGTTCACCCTCCTCGTTGAGGGCCAGGGTCTGGATCTCTGCCTGGGCGGTGAGGACCAGCTTCTCTCCCTCCTGGGCACGTGTGATCTGTCCCACCGTCAGGCGGCAATCGGTGATCTCCCGAATGGTGCCGGGGACCTCCCAGACCTCACGGACGTTTTGGCTGCGAATGCCCCGGTCCAGCCTGCTCTGTGTCGAACAGCTCTCCCATTCTACATTCAGCGGTTCTTTGGTGCTGTATGCATCCACCAAGACGTCCAATACCCGAGTTTCCCGCACCACGGCCTGAGCCAACGCCTCTATGCTCACCGACACTGTTCTGCCGTCATCTTCAGGATTCAAGGTGCACTCCGCGCCAGTAAGGGCCAGGGTCAGATCGCACTCGGCATCCTCCGCCACACCGGCGACCTCCATGATCTGGGAAAAGGGCAACTCCGCCGAGGATGCATATATGCCGTTATCCTCACCGCGGTAGAGGATGGTCACATTGGCGCTTCCTTTGAAGATCAGCTTGTTTCCAATGATCTTGGAGTCACCGCGGTTTAGACTTACCCGGCTCTTCAGCAGCTCCAGGGCGGCGGGCTTGCTGGCGGAAAGGGCTATGTCGTCGGAAAGCGGAAAGGGCTTTTCCTGAACACAGGCGGTAAGATATACCTCCCGGGTCTCGGTGAGCTGTTCCACGCCCCCCTCGCCGTCGCCTGCCACACGGGAGCAGATGGCCTCTCCCTGGGGAACAAAGACGGTAACATCCACTGCAGCCTCTGACCGAACCAGAATTTTTCTTGGATTGATCGCTCTGGTATCGGCTTTGCAAAGCCGTGCGCAGGCCACAACGGTACAAGTGGGGCTTATGCCGTTCCCTTCAGCCGCACAGGTAAAAGGAATGACGGCGTCCAGATGCCGCATGCCGCTCTCCCCATCCGGGACATAGAGCACCGACAGCTTGAAAAGTCCTGCCAGCTCCACTCTGCCATCCATGGCTTCCTTTCGGGTGAGGACCACTTTTCCATCGGTCTCAACTACCCGGAGGATGTCGGGGCAGGCGTCCGGGACTATCATTTCCAGCGTCTCCTCCCGCAGGAGGGTCGTATCCATTCGTGTATCGTAGCTATTCATCTGCGTCCTGTCCAGTTCAAATTCCATAAGCGTTTCCACTCCTTGCTTGGGCTACCGCCCCTTTCTCTGTGAATCTATATGTGCAAGGAGTGGCTTGTATGTCATTCTTTTACCCGAAAAATGCAACGGAGAAGTCCCCGCAGCGCTTTGGGTGATTTTACCACCACGATCTTCACGTCTCTTTCCCCCCTTTCAGCGCTTCTTTGATGTAGTCCTTACCTTTGTAACCCAAGGCTGCCCCCAAGGCCAACGTGACTACACTGGCGGGAGCCAGTAAGATCGCCACGCCCCCTGTGCAGGCAGCGGCCAGGACCAAGTTCCGCTTTGTCTCTTCCGAAAGCAAAAAACCGCCTCCTTCCAATACTGGATATACCAGTATACGAAAGAAGACGGTTCATGGTGATGTAAACTTTTACTTTCTCTGCCATTCCGGGATCTCTTTGGCTTGCTGATAGAGCCGCACGTAGCTCTCATGACGGCTTTTTGCGATCTCTCCCGCCGCCAAAGCCTCCAGTATGCCGCACCCCGGTTCCTTCACATGGGCACAGTCCAGAAATTGACAGCCGCCCAGATAGGGACGAAATTCCCGAAACGCGGCAGCCAGCTCCTCCGGCGGACAGCCCGCCCCATCCTCTTCAAAGGAGGAAAAGCCAGGAGTGTCCGCCACTGTTGCGCCATTCTTCAAACGAAACAGCTCCACATGCCGGGTGGTGTGACGGCCCCGGCCCAGCTTTTCGCTGACCTGCCCCACCTCTAAGCCGAAACCGGGTTCCAAAGCGTTTAAAATACTGGACTTTCCCACCCCGGAGTTGCCTGTAAAGGCACAGGTCTTCCCGGCGATCAGCCGGGAGAGCTGCTTCACTCCCTCGCCGGTCTCGGCACTGAGACGGAGAGTGGGAAAACCGGCGTTAAGATAAGTCTCATAAAGCGCCTGTGGCTGCTCCAGATCCCACTTATTAAAGCATATGATGCTCTCACATTTCCGGCGCTCAGCCATAGCCACTACCCGGTCGATCAAAAAAGGGTCTGTGACCGGGGTGGCGCCGGAGCATACCACCACAAGGCAGTCGATATTGGCAACGGCGGGGCGGTGAAACTGGTTTTTCCGAGGGAGAATGGCCTTCACAGTCCCCTCACCACCAGGCTGTACCTCTACTTCTACCCGGTCCCCTACCAACGGAGAGACCTTTTCCAAGCGAAATTTTCCTCTTGCCCGGCACGTGATCTGGACGCCGCCGCAATCCACATAGTAAAACCCGGACAAAGCCTTAAAGATGACGCCCTCCATCAACTGCTGAAATCCTCAAAATAGCGGTTGGTCTCTACATCATCGATATAGACTATGACCTCCTGGTTCCCTATTCCTTCTATAGTAAAATGGGCGATGCGCATCTGGGTGTTGACCGGCTCATTATACTGCTGCACTCCATCCACAGTGACCCGGACTGTGACGGTCTCCCGGTCACTGGGCAGACGTACGGTGCCGTCCTTACGTCGGCTTACCTGCTGCGTAGGCTCTGGCGAGGTGGTGGGGACCGCGGAGGCGGAAGGCTCTGTAGAGGGCACAGTGCTGGGACGACTGGTCTGGGTCGTATTGGGCGGCAGTGCGATCCCGGTGCCGGTGCTTACCCGGAGGTCCACCACGGTCTCCTCCTTGACAAGGGTATAGGGCTGTATGCTCTGATAACAGACCTGTCCCTCCGCAAGGTCACTGGTTTCCGGCACCACAGTGCCAACCCGAAGCCCCAATTCTTCCGTAATAACACGGGTAGCCTCGTCCAGAGACATATTGATAAGAGGGATCATCTGAACATCCTTCAACAGTCGGCCAAGGCTTACCACAATGGTGACCGTGTCGCCCTTCTCCACGCTCTCGCGGGCGGCGGGAGTCTGCGAGACCACGTTTCCCTTGGTGATCTCGTCAGAGTTTGCCTCTATTACAGTGACCTCAAGGCCCATGTTCGATAACGTAGTCTCAGCTACCCGGCGGTCTTTGTTGTATAGGTCGGGCATGGATAGGGCGCTGTCGCCCACACTGATGGTCACGGTGATCTCTTGCCCCCCTGCCTTGACCACAGCATTAGCGGCGGGAGACTGATCGATGATATGGTCTTTTTCCACTGTTTCGCTGGAGATATACTGTCCCTCCACCACAGTGAATCCGTTTTCAACCACAGCGGGAAGCTGTCGTGCCTCCTCCAGCGTATAGTTATAAAGATCGGGCACCACATAGGTCTGTCCGGCTGCCACCATATCCCGGAAAACAGTATTCCAGAGGAACATACCAATAGCCACCATACCCGCCACAAGGAGCACAGCCACGGCGGCGATCCATATCCCCCGGTTGCCGCTTTCCTCATATTCATCCTCATCCTCGTCCTCCTCGGAGGCGCGGTGGGAACGTTTTTTCTCCTCCCGGCGCGCTAAGGCAGCGTGGAGCTTTTCTTCCTTGCGGCGGTCATGAACGGGCACCACCTGCGGCGGCACGGCCTTCACGTTCTGTGTTGGCTCGTCGCCCTCGCCGATCAGCAGATCGTCCCTGGTATAGTCAAAGCTGATATTGGGATTTTTGCGAAATTCCTCCAGATCCGCCAACATAGCATCCGCTGAAGAATAGCGCTTATCCGTATCAGAGGCCATGGCCTTCATGGTGATCTCTTCAATAGCCTCGGGGATGGAGGAATCGATCTCTCGCGGAGAGAGAGGAATGGAGTTGATGTGCTGAATGGCTACCGCCACAGGATTTTCCCCCTCGTAGGGCAGCCGTCCCGTCAGCATTTCGTAAAGGACCACACCCGCGGAATAGATATCACTGCGCTCATCAATACGGCTGCCGCGGGCCTGCTCAGGAGAAATGTAGTGTACCGAGCCCAGGGCCTCCTGGGTCATGGTGCTCTGACTGTTGGACATGAGCCGGGCAATGCCAAAATCTGTGACCTTGACGCTGCCGTCCCGTAGGACCATGATATTGTGAGGCTTGATATCCCGGTGAATGATACCCCGGCTATGGGCATGAGAAAGTCCCTTCATGATCTGGGTAATGAAGTGAAGTGCTTCCTTCCAATTCAGCTTACCGCCGCGTTTCTGCATATATTGCTTGAGCGTAATGCCCTCGATCAGCTCCATGACGATATAGTCCAGATCCGGCGTGTGGGACACATCGTAGACCGAGACGATATTGGGATGGGAGAGCATGGCGATGGCTTGAGATTCCTCATGGAAGCGGCGGCAAAACTCCTCGTCCTGGGCCAGGTCTTCTTTTAATATTTTCACTGCGACATAGCGGTTGAGCCAATGACATTTCGCCTTATAGACCATGGCCATACCGCCGGTGCCGATACGCTCTAAAAGCTCATATCGGTCGTCGAGGAATTTCCCTATGTACTGATCCATAGTTCATCCCCTCCCTTACACGATTTGAAACAAGACGGCAGTTACGTTATCTGTCGCACCTTTGGAAAGGGCTACATCCAACATCCGTTTGCAGCAACTTTCCCCGCTTCCGCCGTAGAGTGCCTCATAGAGCAGTTCCTGGTCGGTGAGGGTGTTGGAAAGTCCATCGGTGCACAGTAGGAGAAAATCCCCCTCTTTCAGTTCGACCTCATAGAGGTCGGGTTCGACCTCCGGCTCCACGCCGAGACACCGGGTGATCAAATTCTTTTGAGGATGAAGGCGGGCCTCCTCCGGGGTAAGCTCCCCGCGGTAGAGCATGTCCTCTACTACCGAGTGGTCCCGGGAGACTTTGACGATCCCCTCCCCGCCAATGTGGTAGGCTCTGCTGTCCCCAATGTTGAGAACATAGCCTTTTCCATCAGAGAGTAAGGCGGCCACCATAGTCGTCCCCATCCCCCGGCAATCTGTATCCTGCCCGGATTTTCGATACACTGCCTTGTTGGCCAGCTTGGCTGCCCGGGACAGGTGTTCCTCCGGGGCCTTAAGAAACTCTTCATCAGACAGAGTCTCAAAATAGGCCGAGGCGGCTTCAATGGCCAGTGCGCTGGCCACATTTCCCGCCCGCGCGCCGCCCATACCGTCGCACACGATTGCCAGGGCCAGATCCGGCCTCAAAGGCTTTAAGTAGTAGGAATCCTGATTTTGTACCCGGACCGCACCCTTATCTGTGACGCCCCATACAAATATCATCATTCCGCCTCCTTCATTCGTTTCCGCCGCAACTGGCCGCAGGATGCGTCGATGTCACCGCCCAGCTTTCGCCGGACTGTGACCGTCACCCCCTGCTCCTCCAGCCGCTTTTGAAATTCCCTGACCCGGGTGCTTGGTTTCAAAGGACTCTCGGCAACCTCGTTGAGCGGGATGAGGTTTACATGGCCGGGAGTGCCTTTTAAGTGTTTTGCCAGCAGGTCGGCCTGCCAGTCGGTATCGTTGACGCCGTCGATCATAATATACTCGTAGGATATTCGACGGCCTGTGACTTCAAAGTACCTTCGGCAGCAGGCAAAAAGCTTGTCCACACCCACACCCTTGTTTGCCGGCATGATCCTGGAACGGGTCTCGTCATCGGGGGCGTGGAGGGATACGCTTAAAGTTAATTGTAACCGAAGCTCCGCCAGTTTGTCAATCCGCTCCACCAATCCGCAGGTGGACAATGAAATGTGCCTCATTCCAATGTTCAGCCCCTCTGGATGGTTTACAAGCTCCAAAAAACGGATGACCGTATCAAAATTGTCAAGCGGCTCCCCAATACCCATAAGAACGATATTGGAGATCGCCTTGCCGGAGTCCAACTGGGTAAACAGCACCTGGTCCAGCATTTCGGCGGGGGTCAGGTCACGCACCTTGCCGCCAATGGTGGATGCGCAAAAGGCGCAGCCCATCCGGCAGCCTACCTGAGAGGAGATACACACAGTATTCCCATGATGATAGCACATCAAAACGGTTTCCACACAGTTGCCGTCCCCCAGCCGCCACAGGTATTTGACAGTGCCGTCCACCCGGGAGGTCTGCTTGCGCTCCACTTGGGGGGCGGTGATAAAACAGGTTTCGGCCAACTTCTCCCGCAGGGCTTTGGAGAGGTTGGTCATCTCCTCAAAGGAGGTAACGCCCCGATGCAGCCATTGAAAGACCTGCTTGGCCCGGAAAGCAGGCTCACCCAGCTCCTTCATCAGGCTGGTCATTTCTTCAAGATCCATAGATTTCAAATCCAACAAGCTGGTCGCCTCCCGGTGTATTCAGACGTATCTTCCTATCCCCTTTTCCGTAGCTTGGTAATGAAGAACCCATCGGTGCCATGGCGGTGGGGCCATAACGTAAGCATGCCCTCCGCCGCGCCGATGGGGCCGGGAAGGACAAACTTTTCCAGCGCATAGTCCCTGTGCCCTGTCAGGAACCCCGCCACAACATCCTCATTCTCCCGCCGTAGCAGCGTACAGGTGGAGTAGAGCAGTGTGCCGCCGGGCCTGACATACCGGGAGACCGTTTCCAAAATAGCCCTTTGCACCTGGGGCAAGCCTTTGATCGGTTCAGGGTCTTTGTATCTGATGTCCGGCTTCTTCCGAATAATGCCAAGGCCGGAACAGGGTACGTCGGCAATGACCAGATCAAAGGCATTTTCCATGGCCGGGTCAAAACGCTTGGCGTCCATGATCCCAGTCTTGATATTGGTCGCTCCCAGTCGGGCGGCTCCGGCCTCGATCAGTTTCTTCTTGTGAGGATGGATGTCATTGGCGCATATCTCGCCCGTTCCCTCCATGGCAATGGCGGCGGCAAAAGACTTGCCGCCGGGAGCGGCGCAGGCGTCCAACACACACATGCCGGGCTTTGGCGCGGCGGCCAAAATGGCCAGCTTTGCGGCGGCGTCCTGGATGTAAAACTTCCCATCGCGGAATGCGGCCAGCTCTTCCAGGCTCCCCGTTTCCGCCAGTTCCAAACAGTCTGGAAGCCATGGATGAGGGCTGACCGCCACTCCGGCGGCGGTCAGCTCCGCTGTTAAAGCGGCTGGGGAGGTCTTCAGGGTGTTTACCTGGGCCACAATAGGAGCCGGGGCGTTGTCCGCCGCCAAAAGCGCTTCCAGTTCATCGGCAGGCAGTGTATCGGAAAACTCCTTTACAAGCCACGCAGGGTGACTGAAGCGGATGGATAATTCCTCCGGCTCCGGCAAACCAAAGCCGCGCTCCTTGTCTATCGTTCGGAGGACAGCGTTTACCAGTCCGGCGGCTCTGGGATTCCGGCTTTTCGTTTTTACCAGCGTCACCGATTCGTTGACAGCGGCATGGACGGGCACCCGGTCCAAAAACAAGAGCTGGTACAAGCCAAGCCGCAGCGTATTGCGGACGGCGGACTCCATTTTTTCTGTGGGGACCGAGGAGTACCGATCTATGTACCAGTCCAAAAGCAGCTTATTTTGCAGCGAGCCGTACACGATCTGAGTACATAGCCCCGCGTCCCGTCCGGAAAGGCCGGTCTGCCGAATGGCTTTTTTCAAATAGCCGTCGGACCAGGCTCCCTGCTTCTCCCCTGAAACAAGACATTCTAATGCTACCGCACGGGCAGTACTCATTATAGAGCCTCCCCTATCGTTAACGGATGGCCGGCAAGAAAAGCGGTGACCGGCATTCGCTTTTTACCATCCGGCTGAAGCTCCAGGATCCGCAGAGCTGAGCCATTGGCGCAGGCGATCAAAAGCCCGGTCTTTCCTGCGTCCAATAAGGTCCCGGGGGTGCCGTTTCCCTCCTCGGGGCTGGTGGAATAGATCTTACAGTGGGTACCGCCGATCTGGGCAGTAGCCGCGGGCCAGGGAAGCAGCCCCCGAACCTGGTCATGAAGCGATTTGGCGTCCTTTGTCCAGTCCAGAGGAGACAGCTCTTTCCCCAGTATAGGCGCCAGGGTGACGGCACTCTCATCCTGGGGGGTACGGGAAGCCGTGCCCCTTTCCAACTCCGCCACGGTCTCCACCAACAGTTTGCCGCCCAACTGGGCAAGGCGGGCCGTCAGCTCCGGGGCGGTTTCCGTGGGGGCAATGGGAATCGAAGCCTGGGAGATAATGTCCCCGGCATCCAGAGCCGCCGCCATATGCATAATAGTGACGCCGGTCTCCCTCTCTCCGTTCAGGATAGCCCAATTGATGGGAGCCGCCCCACGGTACTTAGGCAGCAGCGAGGAATGGACATTGACGCAGCCCAGAGGCGGACAGTCAAGGATATCCTGGGGCAATATCCTTCCATAGGCCGCCACCACGATCAGCTCTGGCGCCAGGGTCTTGATCTGTTTCAAGGCCGTACCGTCCCGCAACTTTACCGGCTGAAACACCGGGATGTTATATGACAAGGCACATTCCTTCACGGGTGGGGCCTGGAGCTTATTTTGATGTCTTCCCACAGGCTTGTCCGGCTGGGAAAAAACGCCGCAGACAGTGTGCCCCGCGGCAATAAGGGCCTCCAGAGAGGGGACGGCAAACTCTGGAGTGCCCATAAACAGGATCTTCAACGTCTGCGTCGCCTCCTTCTGGGTTGCTTTTCCTCTCCCATCAGCTCATCCAGATCCTCAGTAGTGTATACACGATCCACATGCTCGGTAAACACATGGCCGTCTAAATGCTCGATCTCATGGCAGAAGCACCGGGCCACCACACCCTCGCCGCTGACCTCAAACCACTTTCCGTAGCGGTCTTGCGCTTTTACGGTAGCTCTCTCAGGCCGAAGGACATAACCCCACATTCCCGGAAGAGACAAGCACCCCTCCAGCCCATCCTGTTCACCTTCCGAGGCAATGAGTTCTGGATTCACAAGCTCCAGCATATGCTCATTTTCATCCACCACGACCACCGCGCGGCGAAGAATACCTACCTGGGGTGCGGCAAGACCGGCGCCATTGGCGTTGGCTAAGGTGTCCTTCAGATCGTCCAGCAGATCACCCAGACGCGCATCAAAGGCTGTCACCGGGTGGCACTTTTTATGGAGCGCCGGGTCCCGGTCTGTTAGGATCTCTCGAATGGCCATGGTATTCTCTCCTTATCCGTTCATAGGGTCTACATCGGCTGTGACCGATACGCCCCTGTTTTTTCGGTCCCCTTGAGCACAGCGCACCAGGTGGGCGACCATCTCACGCACGGCTCTTGTGTTTTGCGCCATCAGGGTCAAGCGGTAACGGTAGCGGTTATTGACCTTGGCAATGGCGGCAGGCGCCGGTCCCAGTAGTTGACTGCCCATCTCTTGATATTCCGGCTGCTTGAGCCACTCTCGCAGCGTGTCCCGCAGAAACGCGCATACCCGCAGGGTCTGCCCTTCCTCAGGACCTGAGACGTGGATCACGAAAAAGGCAGTGAAGGGCGGACAGCCGCGAAGCTGCCGCAGCCCGATCTCCTGCTGGTAAAAGTGGTCATAGTCCTGTCGTGCGGCGGCCAGGATCACGTCGTTCTCCGGCGTAAAGGTCTGGATGATGGCTCTGCCGTCTTTGCTCCCGCGGCCTGCCCGGCCCACCACCTGCGTAATGAGGGAAAAGGTCCTCTCCCCCGCCCGGTAATCGTCTACGTAGAGTCCCTGGTCTGCGGAAATGACCCCCACCAGAGTGACGTTCTCAAAGTCAAGCCCCTTAGCTACCATCTGAGTTCCCACCAGGATAGGGACCTTTTCCTCCCGGAACCGGGTCAGAAGCTTTTCGTGGGAACGGCTGGCGGTGGTGGTGTCCGCATCCATCCGCATGACCGCCACCCCCGGAAACCTCTCGTGAAGAGCTTCCTCCACCCGCTGGGTGCCAAAGCCCACAAATTCCAGACTGCCGCCGCATTCGGGGCAAGAGTCGGGCAAAGGCTCAGAGTGACCGCAGTGATGACACATCAGCCGTCGGTTGACCGAGTGATAGGTCAAATAGGCCGAGCACCTTGGGCAAGTAGGTACCTGACCGCAGAAGCGGCAGGTCGCCATGGGGCTGGAGCCGCGGCGGTTGAGAAAAAGAATACTCTGCTCGCCCCGCTCCAGATTTTCCTCCAGCGCCTGGATCAAGGGACCGCTCAACGGCGAGGGATTTCCCGCTTTGAGTTCCTCTTTCATATCGGCCAGATAGACCTGAGGCAATATTTTTTCATTATAGCGGTGTCCCAAGGTGAACAGACGATAATCGCCCTGTCTGGCATGGTACATGGTCTCCACCGAAGGAGTCGCTGACCCCAGCACCAGCAGGGCGCCGTTGCGGCTGGCCCGGTACTTCGCCACGTCCCTGGCATGGTAGCGGGGCATATTCTCCGACTTATAGCTGCCCTCTTGCTCCTCGTCCAGGACGATAAGCCCCAGGTCTTTTAAAGGCGCAAAAATGGCGGAACGGGTGCCAATGACCAAGCGTGCCTTTCCGTTTTTTGCCCGCTTCCACTCATCGTAACGCTCTCCGGCAGGCAGGGAACTGTGAAGGACAGCGACCTCCTCTCCAAAGTAGGAGGTAAAAATGGACATCAATTGAGGCGTCAGAGCAATCTCCGGCACCAAAACCAGCGCCGTTTTACCACGCTTCAGGGTCTCCTGAATGAGCCGAAGGTATACCTGGGTCTTACCGCTGCCGGTGACGCCGTATAGCAGGGCCACCGCGGCGTTCCCGCTTTCCGACAAGGTATTGAGTCCCTTAAAAGCGGTTTCTTGCTCAGTGTTAAGGACAATGGGCGCCGGCTCCTTTACCCGTTCCGGTATTGTCCGGCGATAGGCTTCCCGTTCCTCTATGACCACAAGGCCGCTCTTTTCCAGAGAGCGCAAGGTTGCGTTGGCCGCGCCGGTAAAGTAGCATATCTCCTTCACAGACGCTTCTCCGACCCCTGCCAGCAGTTCCACCACAGCGTAGCGCAGAGGAGCGGTTTTCCGCCGGGGCGTTACCTGGGCCAGAGCCTCCTCTGCGGGGATGGCAAGGGAAGCCCACCGCTCTCGCTTATCCCCCACACCGCGCTCAGCGCTTGTGGTCATGGTGAGGACGCCCTTTTCCATCAGGGAATGAAGCGCCGGATTGGGGTCCTTGGTCCCAAAGTCCTCTCGGATCAGGAGTACCTCCAGCCCATCCAGCCGTTGGCTCACAAGCTCCACAATGCGCCGCTCGAGCTTGGACCGGCCCGCCATTTCTAGGGCGGCTTCCTTCTCCATACCGTCGGCAAGGCGGTAGCAGTCCTGAAGAGAATAATACAGTCCCGCGGGAAGCATGGCCCGTGCGGCGTCATAGACGGTGCAGAACCAGCGCTCCCGGATCCACAGCGCCAGACGAATACCCTCTTCATCCAGTACCGGCTCCTCATCCAACTGGGTCAAAATAGATTTCAGTGGCTTTTCCGGCTTGGGGACCTCCTCCAAGGCCAGCACAAGGCCCTCGGTCCGCCGGTTGCCGGGACCAAAGGGCACTATGACCCGGATCCCAGCCCTCAATCCGGCCAGCTCTGAGGGGACAAGGTAATCGTAGGGGCGGTCAATGGCAAATGTGGCCGCCGATAAGGCGACTTTTGCGACTATACCTGACACGTTGACCGCCCCCCTCCTCAAAAAGCAAGCGCCTGGGCCGTGCCCCGGCGCTTGTTGATTAGTCCCTGTCGATCAGTTCGATCTTGCCGTCCGCCACTTCATTCAGGGCCAAAGTGACCGGTTTTTCGTTCAGTGGGTAGCCCTCATCTTCGGCCTGGCTGGCGATCTGGCGGGCACGATGGGCCACCACGTTCACGAGCTGATAGCGGCTGGGCACCTGACCCAGCAGGTCTTTCATAGCGGGTTTCAGCATCATATGGCATCAAACTCCTTCCATTACGTTCATTCTATACTTTGTGCGGCAACTTTCCGCTGTCAGAATGGCTAAAATCTCTTCCACTGCATGGGAAACCTTATCATTGACTACCAGAAAGTCATACTTGGGAATTTGGCGGCACTCCTCCAACGCCTGCTGCAAGCGCTCCTTGATGACGGTCTCATCATCGGTGTGGCGGCCACGGAGACGGCGGGACAGCTCCTCGAAGGATGGCGGGGAAATAAAGATGAGGAGCGCGTCAGGACACTTCTCCCGCACCTTCGCGGCTCCCTGGACATCGATCTCCAGCAGTACGTCGATCCCTGCGTCCAGCTGTTCCTCAATAACCTTCAGAGATGTGCCGTAAAAATTATCGACATAACAGGCATATTCCAAAAACTCATCCCGGGCGATCATATCCTGGAAAATATCCTTACTCACAAAACGGTAATTAACCCCGTCGGCCTCACCCACCCGTGGCTGGCGGGTGGTAAAGGAGACGGAGAAAAAGATGTCCGGCCTGTCGCTGAGGAGTTCCGCGATCACGGTGCTTTTCCCAACGCCTGAAGGCCCGGAAAGTACGATCAGCTGTCCCCGCTGTTTCTTTGGCGTCATAGACCATCCTCCTCGCCGCTGTGGCGCTCTCTTTTGTTCATCCGCTCCGACACCGCCTCGCTCTCTATAGCGGAGAGGATGATGTGGCCGCTGTCCATGATCAGTACAGAACGGGTGCGCCGACCGTAAGTCGCGTCGACCAGATTTCCAGCCTCCCGAGCTTCCTGGATCATACGCTTTACTGGGGCTGAATCAGGACCGATGAGCGCCACCAGCCGCCGGGGTGAGATCATACTGCCAAAGCCTACGTCAACCAGTTCCATACCTTTTCCCCCGGTTTACTCAATATTCTGTATCTGCTCCCGGATCTTTTCGATCTAAGCCTTGATATCAACAACGATCTTGGATGTCTCTACATCATTGCACTTGGAGCCGATGGTGTTGGCCTCCCGGTTAAA
>ERZ779633.222-NODE-222-length-20273-cov-31.728064_pt1 | contig 20273 bp, 24 predicted proteins | sample MGYA00514195_ERZ779633 | MGnify/ENA primary metagenome ERZ779633 (study PRJEB29562, sample SAMEA4376707) | mouse gut metagenome | isolation source: Cecum | study: EMG produced TPA metagenomics assembly of the A DSS colitis mouse model was used to assess the...
AAAAATGTTCTATGATACAGGTAGTTCATCGATGGATTATTCCAATCGAATGACCAGCCTGTGTGGGATATGCTTCCCCGGCGATGTAGCGCCATGACTTTTGGCAGGGATGTGGAGGAACCCTGACCGAAACGAGCGTACCAAAGGGAGCGATACGCCGCTGTGAGATTCAGGGGAGGAACGACACCGGGGAGAACTGGCGAACTGACACCGAAATGATACCGAAACACGACAATCTGATAGGGGGATAGTCTACCCTATCGCTGATACTTCGGGAGATTTTAATCGGCTCTATGACCGTAATTTTGCCGAAAATCGCCCCGAAACCATACACTAAAACGGGAGGAAATACAATATGCCGAGAATGAGCAAAAAGAGGAAGCATGAGCTTTCCTTTTACCTCAATGACCGGGGGCGTGTCACTTACAACGAATTATGCCGGAAATGCCAGCATGGGTGCAAGCAGAGCTTCCGGGCGGTTGTGATTGACTGCCCCCGTTATTTATTCAAACGATCAAAGAAAAAGGAGGAACACACCGAATGAATTTTGAATTTATGACGATAGACACACCATTGCCGCCCTGTATGCCATTTCCCAGAGCGTTGACAGGATTTCCAGTCAGCAGCACCGCAAAGGTCATGTACTGCCGGATGCTGGACGCTATGCTATCCAAAGGGCAGGAGGACGAGAACGGAATCCTGTTTGTCTGCTTCCCTGTCACAGCCATTGCCGCAGTCCTGTCCCGCAGTCCCATGACGGTCAAGCGTTCTCTGAATGAACTGGAAAACGCCGGACTTATCATGCGGGTGCGTCAGGGCGTGGGAGAACCGAATAGGATTTATGTGCTGATACCGGGAAAGGAGGACGCTGCCCTTGCCTGATACCTCGAAGCTGGAAAAGCTCAACCGGGAGCTGGAGAAAAGCGAAAAGAAACTGCGGAAAGCCATCAATGATGAAAAGGCATTGCAGCACCAGTTAAAGCAGCTTACCCGAAAGGAACGGACGCACCGGCTCTGCACTCGTGGCGGTATGCTGGAAAGTTTTCTGCAAGAGCCGGAACGCCTAACAGATGATGATGTCATGCTGTTGTTGAAACTCATTTTTCACAGGCAGGACACGCAGGAACTATTGAAAAAAATGCTGGAACGGGAGAAGCCGGAAACCCCTTAGTTTACTAAGGGCGCATTATCCGAGATTTCCAATTATCCGAGGTAACTCTCAAAGCTGCCGATATGAAAGGCTTTCAAAGAAATTATCTCGGATAATTATTTATGAAAAGAGCAACTGCCATTTCAAAAATTATCAGAGGCAAAGGTGTGATTTACCCAATTATCTCGGATAAGTACAAATCACCCACAATTGAAAGCGGGGTTAATTATCCGAGATAATCGTTTTCAAATGCTGTATTCATCGGATTTAATCAATTTACCTCGGATAAGTTTTTATCTCGGATAATGCGCCCTATCCAAGTTCTTGGATAGGGCGCAATTATACACCACCCAGAGGTTGGTGCATTGCGTTCTCCGAAGGCTCCTCGCCGGAGGGCTGTGATTTTCCGCAGTCATGGTCTGCTCCAAATCAAACAGGGGACGCTACGCTTCCCCTGCGCTGGCTGCCGCCAGCTACCCTTTTGTGGACTTGCCATCTGGGGACACCTTGCCTTGCAAGCTGTTCCCAGCCGACAAGTTTCATAAAATATGCTATCTTTTCGATAGGCAATACAGTATAATGATGTTGATAACAATTTAAGTAAGGAAGATAGTGATGAAAGACTTATATGATATTGCCTTGTGTACGGTAAAAAACATAAATTTAAAGAAAAATGGTAAAGCAGGTCATGTGGCTTGTGCTTTAGAAACAGTAAGTGGTATTGTTTATACTGGCATTTGTATTGATGTGCCCTGTTCAATTGGAATTTGTGCAGAACAGGCAGCTATTGCCGAAATGCTGAAACATGGAGAAACGAAAATCAAAAGAATTGTATCTGTTTATGAAGATGGCAGCATCCTGTCGCCTTGTGGAAGATGCAGAGAATTGATTTCACAGTTAGATCTGGATAATGAAAATACAGTAGTTGCCATTAACAATGACCAAAAGGTTACATTGAAAGAATTATTACCTGAAAGGTGGGACAAAAAATGGGATTAAATAAATTAACCAACAGAATTTATTTTTTAGAACACGCCCCCGAAGTGGACAGACCGATGTTAGCTTATCTTAAAGGAGATAAAATTTCTCTGGCGATTGATGCTGGATATTCGGCATCTCATGTTCAGGATTTTTACAGGGCAATCGAAGCGGAACAGTTTAACAAGCCGGATTTTACGGTTATTACACATTGGCATTATGACCACACCTTTGGTATGCACGCAATCAATGGAATAAGTATTGCCTATGGCAAAACAAATGAGTTCCTCAAAGACCAGCAAGAACAGGCAAAAAACCTCAATTATATCGAAATTCTGAAAAAGGAAGATATTCATTTTAGAAAAGAATATTGCGGACAGGACAAATTAAGTATTGTGCTGTCCGACATAACTTTCTCGGATAAAATGACTTTGGATTTAGGTGGCATTACTGCACAAATCTTTCATACAATTTCGCCACATTCAGAAGATACTACTTGTGTTTATGTGCCAGAAGAAAAAGTTTTGTTTTTAGGAGATTCAACGAGTGAAGATTTCTTTAATAATGGATATATGGATAAGGATAAACTGTATTCTTTGGTTCAGACTATTCAATCTATCGATTGTAAATATTGCATACTAAGTCATTGCGAACCTCTTAGTAAAGAGGATTTGCTTGCTTATTTGTTGTCAGTAGAAGCTTGAAATTCCATTTTGCTATTTTTCTACATCGGGTCAACTTGCCCCGAACTTTTACAACTAAATACCCGCCGCCCAGCGGCATACCGAGCAGGAAATCTGAAAAAGGTCTCCTGCTTTTTTTCTGCCCAAAATGAGGTGGCAAAACGCCACCCCATCCACCAATTACCGAAAGGAGGGACACGAAATGCCCTGTCCACACAACGAAATCACGATTGTTCAGCGCAGCCAGCGGCAGTCTGCGGTTGCCGCCGCTGCTTACCAGAGTGGCGAAAAGCTGTTCTGTGAATACGACCAGCAAGTGAAGCACTACCCAGAAAAGCGTGGTATCGTCCACAATGAAATCCTGCTCCCGGCAAATGCCCCACAGAAATATGCAGACCGCAATACCCTATGGAACGCCGCCGAAGCGGTGGAGAAACAATGGAACTCTCAGCTTGCAAGGCGGTGGGTGCTTACCATCCCCAGAGAGATACCACCTGACCAGTATGCTGTCCTTGTCCGGGAGTTTTGTAAACAGCAGTTTGTTTCCAAAGGCATGATTGCTGACTTTGCCATCCATGACCCCCATCCGCCGGGACACAATCCCCACGCCCATGTCATGCTGACTATGAGGGCAATGGATGAACATGGGAAATGGCTTCCCAAGAGCCGCAAGGTTTATGACCTTGACGAAAACGGGGAACGGATAAAACTTCCCTCCGGCAGATGGAAAAGCCACAAGGAAGATACGGTTGACTGGAACGACCAGAAGTATTGTGAAATCTGGAGGCATGAATGGGAGGTCATCCAGAACCGCTATCTGGAAGCCAATGACCGCCCGGAGCGTGTGGACTTGCGTTCCTATGCCAGACAGGGGCTTGATATTGTCCCCACTGTCCATGAGGGTGCTGCTGTCCGGCAGATGGAAAAACGTGGTATCCAGACGAATATCGGCAATCTGAACCGGGAAATCAGAGCCGCCAACCGCCTGATGAAGTCCATCCGGCAGCTTATCCAAAACCTCAAAGGCTGGATTACCGAGCTGGGAGAAAAACGGAAAGAGCTGCTTGCACAAAAAGCGGCGGAGGAAGCGGTCTTTCTTCCAAATCTGCTGATGAAGTATATGGAGATACGAAAGGAAGAACGGAAGGACTGGACAAGGGCTGGACAGAACCGGGGGACTTCACAGGACTTAAAGGCAGTCAGCGAAGCCCTGTCCTATCTCCGGCAAAAGGGGCTTTCTACTGTGGAGGACTTAGAAGTATTTCTGGAATCTTCCGGGAAATCAGCCGCAGATTACCGCAATCAGATGAAGCCAAAGGAAGCCCGCAGCAAAGTGATTGACGGGATTCTTGCCAGCCGGACAGACAGCAAGGAATGTAAGCCCGTCTATGACAAGTACCAGAAGATATTTTTTAAGAAAACAAAGGAAAAATTCAAACAGGAACACCCGGAGGTTGCCCGGTATGAGAAAGCCGCCGCCTACCTTGCTAAGCACCCGGACGATAAGGACAGCACTCAAAAGGAACTGCAAGAGGAGCAGGAAACGCTTCTCAGCGAAATCGCAGAGCTGAAAGTACCGCTGACCGAGGTACAGGAGGATTTGAAGAAGCTGCGGGACATCCGTTATTGGGTACGGAAAGCCACACCCGGCACAGAGGAAAGTAAAGAGCCACCCAAGAAACAGCCCATCAAGGAAGCCTTGCAGGATAAGGTGGACGAGAAAAAGGCTAAAAGAACTATCCCGGCGCAGACAAAACGCAAACAACAGGATATGGAACTTTAACAGACACTTGCCATTTTCAATCAGAGAATGTCAGGTGTTTTTTCTTTTTTTCAAGGAGGGACAGATTTGAATGTATTTGAAGCTGTGAAGCAGTCCGTCACAACCAGACAGGCTGCGGAGCATTATGGAATCCATGCAGGGCGGAACGGGATGGCTTGCTGCCCGTTCCATCACGATAAAACCCCAAGCATGAAGCTGGATCGGCGTTACCACTGCTTCGGTTGCGGTGCGGATGGGGATGTGATTGATTTTGCCGCCGCCCTGTATGGGCTGGGAAAGAAAGAAGCCGCCGTACAACTGGCACAGGACTTCGGGCTTTCCTATGAGGACTGGAAGCCGCCGGGAAAGGCAAAAAAGCCCAAGCCCTGGCAGAAATCCCCGGAGGAACAGTTTCAAGAAGCAAAGAGCCGCTGCTTCCGTATTCTTGCCGATTATCTCCATCTGCTTCGGGCATGGAGAACGGACTACGCCCCACACTCCCCGGAGGAAGCCTTTCATCCCCGGTTTATAGAAGCCTTACAGAAGCAAGACCAAGTGGAGTATCTGCTGGATGTGCTGCTGTTCGGGGAAACAGAGGAAAAAGCGGCTTTGATTACGGACTACGGAAAGGATGTGATACAGCTTGAACAGCGAATGGCAGAGCTTGCCGCCGCAGACGCAGCAAGAACTAAAAAACACCATGAACGCCATGCAGCCACCCCAGAGCATTGAGGAAATCAAGGAGGGGCTGGAAACTACCGAGAAAGGCGGCGTCCGTCAGAGTATACGGAACTGCCTGACTGTATTCCAGCGTGACCCGCTGCTTTCCGGGGCTATCGCATACAATATCCTGACTGACCGCAAGGACATCATAAAGCCCATCGGCTTCCACAGGGAAAGCACCCCCCTGAACGATACAGATATGAAGTATCTGCTTCTCTATCTGGAAGAAACCTACGGGCTTACCAATGAGAAAAAGATTGATAACGCCATCGGGATTGTGGCGAATGAAAACAAGTACCACCCCATCCGGGATTATTTAAGTTCCCTTGTGTGGGACGGGACAGAGCGAATCCGCTTCTGCCTGCGGCACTTTCTGGGGGCTGACGCAGACGATTACACCTATGAAGCGTTGAAGCTGTTCCTGCTGGGTGCAATCTCACGAGCCTTTCAGCCGGGGTGCAAGTTTGAAATCATGCTTTGTCTGGTAGGCGGTCAGGGGGCTGGCAAGTCCACCTTCTTCCGTCTGCTGGCAATCCGGGACGAGTGGTTCTCCGATGATTTGCGGAAGCTGGACGATGACAATGTGTACCGCAAGCTGCAAGGTCACTGGATTATCGAAATGTCGGAAATGATGGCAACCGCAAACGCCAAGAGCATTGAGGAAATCAAGTCATTTTTAAGCCGGCAGAAAGAGGTTTACAAGATACCCTATGAAACCCACCCGGCAGACCGCCCCCGTCAGTGCGTGTTTGGCGGCACTTCCAATGCCCTTGATTTTCTTCCCCTTGACCGTTCCGGCAACCGCCGCTTTATCCCCGTCATGGTGTACCCGGAGCAAGCCGAGGTTCACATTTTGGAGGACGAAGCCGCTTCCAGAGCCTATATCGAGCAGATGTGGGCGGAAGCGATGGAGATTTACCGAAGCGGCAGGTTCAAGCTGGCTTTCAGCCCCGCCATGCAGCGGTATCTCAAAGAACACCAGCGGGATTTTATGCCGGAGGACACCAAAGCCGGAATGATACAGGCGTATCTTGATAAGTACACCGGGAGCATGGTCTGTTCCAAGCAGCTCTACAAGGAAGCCTTGAACCATGCCTTTGACGAACCGAAGCAATGGGAAATCCGGGAAATCAACGAGATTATGAACCAGTGCATTTCCGGCTGGCGGTACTTCCCGAATCCAAGAATGTTTTCAGAATATGGCAGACAAAAGGGCTGGGAGCGTGAAAACCCGGCAACGGACTCCGGCAACCCGTCTGAAAAAATGGTGGACGGTTTTGTGGAGGTCACAGAACAGATGGAGCTTCCATTCTGAAAATGACAGCCTGTTGCACACCCTGTTGCTATCCCGTTGCCGAGCCGGTTGCCGGAGAAAATCCCATAACTGCGGGCTTTTCTCCCCTATGACAACCAAAACAACAGAAAAATAAAAGAAAAATATAAATAGTAACCATCGCCAGATTGAGATTGTTTGCAAGGTCTTTTGAAGCCCGTTGCCGGACTTCGTTGCCGACACCCTCTGTCTGGCTATTTTCATGTATGGAGGATAACTGCCTATGGCAAAAAACAAAACAGAGATTCATGTGACTACTGTGTTTGACGGGGAGCTTGACGCAACCGATGTGTTCGTCAGCCTGATTTCCCAGAAATATGGAAAGACAAATTCAAAAGAATATCTTGCTAAAAAGAAAGATTTGAAGTATAATGAAGATGAGGTTCAAAAGAGCCAGATACCGTCTGGATTGTGTGGGTAAATGGCTATGATGAACGAAATGGAATACAGAACAATCGGTTCGGCACTTGCCGGGGGCTATCGTGCAGCGGTCTATTGCAGACTGTCAAAGGACGATGACCTGCAAGGCGAAAGTGCCAGTATCGCAAACCAGCGTGATATGCTGGAAAAATACTGCGAAAAGCAGGGATGGGAGGTTGTGGCAGTCTATCAGGACGATGGCTTCACAGGTCTTAATATGGAGCGTCCTGATTTACAGAGAATGTTGAGAGCCATTGAGCGCAGGCAAATCAACCTTGTCATCACGAAAGACCTCAGCCGACTGGGGCGGAACTATCTGCAAACCGGGCATTTGATTGAGGACTTTTTCCCAAGAAACGGTGTCCGCTATATCGCCATGAATGACGGTATCGACACCCTGCGGGATAACAACGATATTGCCCCGTTCAAGAATATCCTGAACGAGATGTACAGCAAGGATATTTCCAAGAAAGTCCATTCCTCTTATCTTCTGAAAGCGCAGAAAGGACAGTTTACCGGGTGTCTTGCCCCGTTTGGGTATCGGAAAGACCCGGAGGACAAAAACCATCTGCTCATTGACGAGGAAACCGCCCCGATTGTGCGGCTGATTTTCGGATATGCCCTGAACGGTCATGGTCCGAACTATATCCGCAGACGGCTGGAGGAAGAAAAAATCCCCTGCCCCACATGGTGGAACCGGGAACGGGGGCTTCGCAATACCCGCACCAAATGGGAAAAGAAAGACCCGGAAAACGGGCGGTATATGTGGGACTTCTCCGTTATCAAAGACCTTTTGATGAATCCCGTCTACACCGGGGCGATTGCTTCCCAGAAAAAAGACTACCGCTTCAAAATCGGCACGATTGGGGAAAAGAAGCCGGAGGACTGGATTGTGGTGGAGGGACAGCATGAACCGCTGATTGACCGCATGAGTTTTGACATTGTGCAGAACAAGCTGAAATCCCGCCAGCGTCCGGGGCAGACCAATGAAATCAGCCTGTTTGCCGGACTGCTAAAATGCGGCGAGTGTGGGAAGTCGCTGACGATACGCTACACAAACGCAAAACATCCCCAGCGGATATACTCCTGCAAAACCTACAATGCCTTTGGAAAGAACCACTGCACCCAGCACCGGATTGATTATGACACCCTTTACAGCCATGTGCTGCGGAAAATACGGGAATGTGCCAGAGCTGCCCTGATGGACGGGGAAGCGGTTGCCGACCGCCTGACCAATACCTGTGAAGCCGAGCAGCGGGAACAGCGGGAAGCAATGGAACGCTCCCTTACAAGGGACGAGGAACGGATTGAGGTTCTGGACAAAATGGTAATGCGGCTTTATGAGGATATGATTGCAGGGCGTATCAGTGAGCAGAACTTCAACACCATGCTGGAAAGGACACAGACCGAGCAGACGGAGCTTAAAACAAAAGTGTCCGAGGGCAGGAAGCGGCTGTCCGATGAAGTCCAGCTTGCCAATGACGCAAAACAATGGGTGGAAGCCATTCAGGAATACGCCAACATCACAGAGCTGGACGCAGCCACCCTCAACCGCTTAATCAAAGAAATCGTCGTGCATGAGCGCATTGACGAAAATAAAACAAGACACATTTCTATCGAAATTCATTTTAATCTCAAACCCATCCCGGAGGTGGAACAGGTCACTGCCTGACCTGTCCCGCCGGGACGGTTCTCTTAACAACACCATATAGATTTTTTGTACGCCGCCGCCCGCCATCGAGCAGAGTTTTTACACCTAATTGGGGATAAAACAGCTTATGGCGGGCGGCGGCGTTGCGCTTATCGGCACAACCTTAATCCCGCTGCTTTCCGGGCTGTTCGGATAATCCGGGGAGGTAGCCGCTTATGGAGAGCATATTTGAAGCCATTAACGAATGGCTAAAGGAGCTTTTAATCGGGGCGATTAACGGAAACTTGTCAAATATGTTCGGGGACGTGAACGAGAAAGTCGGCACGATAGCGGCGCAGGCAGGGCAGACCCCGCAGGGGTGGAATGGCGGCGTGTTTTCCATGATACAGAACCTTTCACAGACCGTCATTCTCCCCATTGCGGGGCTTGTCATTACTTATGTGCTATGCGTGGAACTAATCAGCATGGTTACGGACAAGAACAGCCTGCATGACATTGACACTTTCATGTTCTTCAAATATGTGTTCAAAGCGTGGGTAGCCGTCTACCTTGTTACCCACGTTTTTGACATCACTATGGCGGTCTTTGACGTGGGGCAGCATTTAGTCAACAGTGCGGCGGGCGTGATAAGCTCCGACACCGCTATTGACGTGGAAAGCACCCTTGCCGCAATGACCGCCAACATGGAAACAATGGAAGTCCCCGAACTGCTTTTGCTTGTAATGGAAACCGCCCTTGTTAGTATGTGCATGAAGATTATGTCCGTGCTGATTACGGTTATCCTCTACGGAAGAATGATTGAGATATATCTGACCTGCTCCGTTGCCCCTATCCCCTTTGCCACCATGACTAACAGGGAATGGGGAAGCATTGGGAACAACTACCTCAAAGGCTTGTTCGCATTGGGCGTACAGGGCTTTTTCATCATGGTATGCGTTGGGATTTATGCCGTGCTTGTGAATGAAATGGTTATCGCTTCCAACCTGCACAGTGCCATTTTCAGCATAGCCGCCTACACCGTGATACTCTGCTTTTCCCTCTTTAAGACGGGAAGCCTTGCAAAAAGCATTTTCCACGCACATTAGATTTCAGACAACGCTCCATGCGGGCAGAAAGGAGGTTATCAATGGCGTATGTCACAGTACCCAAAGACCTTACAAAAGTAAAGACCAAAGTTGCGCTGAACCTTACCAAGCGGCAGCTTGTGTGTTTCAGCATGGCGGCAGCCGTGGGCGTTCCCCTGTTCTTTCTCATAAAGGGCAGCGTCCCGCAGACCGCAGCGACCTTTCTCATGGTTCTTGCCATGCTCCCGTTTTTCCTGTTCGCCATGTACGAGAAGCACGGGCAGCCGCTTGAAGCCGTCTTAGGAAACATCATCAAGGTGTTTTTCCTCACGCCAAAGGAACGACCCTACCAGACGGAAAACTATTACGCCGTCTTAGCGAAGCAACGGAAACTGGAAAAGGAGGTAACAGCCATTGCGAAAAAAAGCTATCAAAAACAGACCGCAAAACCAGCAGGCAAAAGAGAAAATCCGGCTCACACGGGCAGAAAAAAAGCAGATAGCCGCCCTTATGCGGCAGGCAAAGGGGGACGGGAAAAAGCACACCGCACAGCAGACAATCCCCTACTTGCAGATGTACCCGGACGGGATATGCCGGGTAAAGGACAATCTTTTCTCAAAAAGCGTTGAGTTTTCCGACATCAACTATCAGCTTGCACAGCCGGACGACAAGACCGCCACCTTTGAAGCCCTTTGCGACTTCTACAACTCCCTTGACAGCTCCGTAGGCTTGCAGCTTACCTTTGTGAACCGTGTCGCCGGGCAGGGGGACTTCTCAAAGAGTATCGCCATACCGCCGCAGCAGGACGGTTTTGATGATGTGCGGTAGGAATACGCCGCCATGCTCCAAAACCAGCTTGCAAAGGGCAACAACGGGCTTGTGAAGCATAAATACCTTACTTTCACACTGGAAGCCGACAGCCTTAAAAATGCAAAGTCCCGGCTGAACCGACTGGAAACGGATATATTGAACCACCTCAAAATCTTAGGGGCGGCGAACCGACCCCTTGACGGGAAAGAACGGCTTGAAGTGCTGCACGGCATTTTCCACCCGGACGGGGACAGGAAATTTTTATTCAACTGGAAATGGCTTGTACCGTCCGGGCTTTCCACGAAAGATTTCATTGCGCCGCCCTCATTCGCTTTCAAGAATGGGCGTATGTTCGGCATGGGCGACAAGACCGGGGCGGTATCATTCTTGCAGATACTTGCGCCGGAACTCAATGACCGCCTGCTTGCCGACCTCTTGAACGTAGACGGGCATTTACTGGTAAACCTGCATATCCGCAGTATCGACCAGAGCGAAGCCATAAAGACCATTAAACGCAAGATAACCGACCTTGACGCAATGAAGATAGCCGAGCAGAAAAAGGCGGTACGCAGCGGGTACGACATGGATATAATACCGTCTGACCTTGCCACCTACGGCGGGGACGCAAAAGACCTGTTGCGGGACTTGCAGAGCCGCAACGAGCGAATGTTTCTCCTTACTCTGCTTGTGGTAAACCTTGCGGACAATAAACAGCAGCTTGACAACCAGATATTCCAGACGGCGGGCGTGGCGCAGAAAGCCAACTGTTCCCTTGTGCGCCTTGACTATCAGCAGGAAGCCGGGCTTATGTCGTCCCTGCCTTTGGGACTGAACGAAATCCCCATACAGCGAGGGCTTACCACGTCAAGCACGGCTATTTTCGTGCCGTTTACCACGCAGGAGCTTTTTCAGAACGGGGAAGCCCTCTACTACGGCTTGAACGCACTTTCCAACAACATGATACTTGCGGACAGGAAGAAGCTCAAAAACCCTAACGGCTTGATTTTAGGGACACCGGGCAGCGGCAAGAGTTTTTCCGCAAAGCGTGAAATCACAAACGTATTCCTTGTTGCGGACAAAAAGGACTGTATCTTGATATGCGACCCCGAAGCAGAGTACGCACCCCTTGTCAACCGGTTAGGCGGGCAGGTAGTGAAAATCTCTCCCACAAGCCGGGATTTTGTGAACCCTATGGACTTGAACCTCAATTATTCCGAGGACGAAAGCCCCCTGTCACTGAAAAGCGATTTTATCCTCTCCCTTTGTGAGCTTGTCGTTGGCGGCAAAAGCGGCTTAGAGCCTATCGAAAAGACCGTGATTGACCGTGCCGTGCGGGAGGTTTACCGGGAATACCTTGCCGACCCCGACCCGGCGAAAATGCCGATACTGGAAGATTTATACAACGCACTAAAGAAGCAGCCGGAAGCGGAAGCCGCACGGGTAGCCGCAGCACTGGAATTATATGTGCATGGAAGCCTTAACGTGTTCAACCACCGCACCAACATAGACATACATAACCGCCTTGTCTGCTTTGACATTAAGGAGTTAGGCAAGCAGCTCAAAAAGTTAGGTATGCTTATCATACAAGACCAAGTTTGGGGGCGTGTGACCGAGAACCGGGAACGCCACGCTAACACATGGTACTATTCAGATGAATTTCACTTGCTGCTGAAAGAGGAACAGACGGCGGCTTACAGCGTGGAAATCTGGAAGCGTTTCAGAAAATGGGGCGGCATACCCACGGGCATAACACAGAACGTCAAAGATTTGCTTGCAAGCCGGGAGATTGAAAACATCTTTGAAAACAGCGACTTCATCTATATGCTGAACCAAGCGGGCGGGGACAGGCAGATTTTGGCGAAGCAGTTGGGCATATCCAACAAGCAGCTTTCCTATGTGACCCACTCCGAAGCCGGGCAGGGGCTTATCTTCTACGGCAACGTGATACTCCCTTTTGTAGACCGTTTCCCGACCGACACCGAGCTTTACCGCATAATGACGACCCGCCCGGAGGAACTTGCCAATGGATAAGAAAACCGCCCTTATTGTACAAAGGACTGACCCGGAAACGGCGGTTGCGTTTATCCGAAGATACCACTATTCAAAAGTGCTGCCCCGCCTTACCCGCCATTACTTAGGCATTTACCGGGGCGGGCAGCTTTCCGGCGTTGTCCTCTTAGGTTGGGGGACGCAGCCTTTACAGACGATAAGAAAGATTTTCCCACGGCATAACTTTCTGACCTCTGACTATTTGGAAATTGGAAAAATGTGCTTTCTCCCGGAACTGAACCACACCGGGTATTTCGGCAGCCTTGCGCTCTCCGCACTCATACGCTGGGTACGGGACAACACGGGCTGCCTTTTCCTTTACACCCTTGCGGACGGCATTATGGGGAAATGCGGGTATGTGTACCAAGCGGCGAATTTCCGCTACTTAGGGCATTTCACGACAAGCGTTTACCGGGACACCGCCACCGGGGAGAAGATACACCCCCGGAGTGCCGGGCAGCTTTTAACGGAAAATGCGGCGTTGGAGGGCGTTGCAAAAAAGAACTGGCTGACCCATGACTTTTGCGCTGCAAAAGGGATTGAGAAGATCAACGGGCGAATGTTCCGCTACATCTTTCCGCTGACCGGGGAAGCAAAGAAAATCTTGAACAGCTACCCGCAGTATAAAGCCATACCCTACCCCAAAGACAAAGATTTATATTTTGCCGTCCGCACAGGGAAAAGGCAGTACAGGCAGATACCGCCGCCCCTCTTTGACCGGGACGTGTGCCGCTACAACCCACAGAAATACGGGCAGGCAGAAAGGAGGTAACAGGGCTTGCAGGAATTTAAGGCAACTGCTAAGACCACGCAGAAAATGACCCGTGACGGCGTTGTGGAAACCAACCAAGCCACCGGGGAGCAGACCAAAAAGAGCCAAAGGGAAACGGACGATTTTTCCGGGGACACAGCGGAAAACATGACCGGGAAAGCCCTTGACCGTGCCGCCGCCGAAAGGCAGCGTCACAAGGCAAAGAAACGCCGCAGAAAGGCAAAAAAAGACGCAAAGCAGGCGGCAAAGACGGCAGAACAGCCGCAGGCTTCCCGCCTGCAATTCAAGGAAGAAGAACGCACCGACCCGGAGCTTGCAAAATATGTGAAAAAATCCGAGAAAGCCGCGGATAAACTGGAAGCGGCAAGGGAAAAGATACCCAAGCAGAAACGCATTAAAGCGGCGAGGGAATTTGACGAAGCCACCGGGCGGGCAAAGACCCGCCTTACCTTTGAAAAGACCGACAAGCCCCCGAACGGGAAGCTGCACCACAACCCGGCTGACCGCCCCGTGCGGGAAATCAAGAATTATGTGCATGGGAAAGTAAGCGAGGTTGAGAAAGACAATTCCGGCGTTGAGGGGGCGCACAAGTCGGAAAAGGTTGCGGAACGGGCGGGCAGCTACGCAAGCCGGAAATTAAAAGAGGGCTACCGAAGCCACAAGCTCAAGCCCTACCGAAAAGCCGCCAAAGCGGAAGCAGCGTCACAGAAAGCAGATACAAACTATCTCTACCACAAGACGCTGAAAGAGAACCCGGAGCTTGCAAGCAACCCCCTCTCCCGTTTCCACCAAAAACAGCAGATAAAAAAGCAGTACGCAAAGGATTTACGGGCGGCGCAGAAAGCCGGAGCGACAGCCGGAAAGACGGCAAAAAACACCCGCAAGGCGACACAGAAAGCCGGGGAAGCCACGAAAAAGACCACGGACTTTATCGCCCGCCACTGGAAAGCAATACTGACCGTGGGCGTGTTCCTGCTCTTAATCGTGATGATATTTACCGGGCTATCTTCCTGCGCCGCAATCATACAGGGCGGCGTTTCCTCTGTCTTAGGCACTTCCTACACCGCCGAGGACGAAACAATCCGGGAAGTGGAAGCCGACTACAAGGAACTGGAAAGCAGATTGCGGGAGGAAATCGCAGACATAGAAACGGACTACCCGGACTATGACGAATACCAGTACCACTTAGACGAAATCGGGCATGACCCCTTTGCGCTTGCGTCCTACCTTACCGCCAAGCTCTATGACTATACACGGGAAGAAGCCCAAGCGGAAATACAGGCATTGTTTGAAAAGCAATACACCCTTACCCTGCGGGAAGAAATACAGACACGCTACCGCACGGAAACCACCACCGACCCGGAAACCGGGGAAACGACCACCGAGGAAATCCCCTACGACTATTACATTCTCCATGTGACGCTGACAAACAAAAATATTGAAACCCTTGCCGGGGAACTCTTAACCCCGGAGCAGAAAGAAATGTTTGACATCTACATGGAAACCAAAGGCAACAAGCCGGACGTGTTCGGGGAGGACTACGCAGCGGGAACGCCGGGCGGCGGGGAATACACCGACTATGAGATACCCCCGGAAGCCCTCTCTGATGAACGCTTTGCCGCCATGATTGCGGAAGCGGAAAAATACTTAGGCTATCCCTATGTATGGGGCGGCAGCTCCCCGTCAACGTCCTTTGACTGTTCGGGCTTTGTGTGTTGGGTAATCAACCATTCCGGCGTTGGGAGTGTCGGCAGGACAACGGCGCAGGGCATTTTCAATTACACAACGCCAATCGCACCAAGCGAAGCCAAGCCGGGGGACATTATCTTTTTCACGGGAACGTATGACAGCGGATCGGCGGTTAGCCATGTGGGGATTTATGCAGGAAACGGCATGATGATACATTGCGGCAACCCCATTTCCTACGCTTCCGTCAACACCCCCTACTGGCAGTCGCACTTTTATTCTTACGGCAGGCTACCGTAACAAATCAATTCAGACTGGAGGAAGTATTTTTATGATGAAACTGGAACGTATCATTGCGGAGATTGACAAGACCAAAGACACAATCTCCAAGCAGCAGGCAAGACTTAGGGAACTGGAAGCACAGAAAACCGAGGTTGAAAACCTGCAAATCGTACAAATGGTTCGGGCGTTACGCATGACCCCGGCAGAGCTTTCCACCTTTTTACAGGGCAAGCCGGACAATGCCGCAACAACAACAGCAACCGCAAACAGCAGCCTTTTTTCAAGACAGGAGGACACCGAGAATGAGTAAAAAAATCTTACATACCTTTTTGGCACTTGCCGCCGCCCTTATCCTTACGGGCGGCTTTTCCATGACCGCCTACGCAGGCGGCGGGGAGGAATACGAAGTTACCGAACCCACGCCCGAACCGAAGCCGGAGGAAACGGCAGAACCGAGCGACCCTTTAACCCCGGAGGGGAACGCTACCCTTGTTGATGATATTTGGGGAGAGAACAAGCAACTTATCACAGTAACCACCAAGAACGGCAATTATTTTTATATCCTTATCGACCGTGCCGCCGAGGGGGAAAACACCGTGCATTTCCTTAACATGGTTGACGAAGCCGACCTTATGGCACTGATTGAGGACGGGGAAAAAGAGGAAACAACCGTCATGCCGCAGACCTGCACCTGCAAGGAGAAATGCGAAGCCGGGGCGGTCAACGAGAGCTGCCCCGTGTGCCTTAACAACCGTAATTCCTGCATTGGGATTGAGAAAGAAGCCGAGCCGGAAACCGAAGCCGAGCCGGAGAAGCCGAAGAACGACAAAGGCACAAAGAGCCTGCTCCTGCTTTTCCTGCTGACGCTCTTTGCAGGCGGCGGGGCGTTCTATTATTTCAAATTTATCAAGCCAAAGGACACCGCAAAGGGCAGCCCGGACTTTTCCGATTTTGACTTTGACGAGGACGGGGACGAGGACGAAGAAACAGACTATGAGGACGACACCGACTATGACGGCTACGGGGACGATACCGGGGACGCAGACGACACCGAAGCGGACGAGGAAACGGACTACGGGGACGACACCGAAACGGGGCTTGAAGATGATACGGAGGGCGGCGTATGACGTGGTTCACTGACAGCCCTTTTGAAAGAATGATGACACAGAAACCGGGACACGGGCGGCATGGGGACGACACGCCGCCCGTCCCCCATTCCCCGGCTTGTACTGGCTGCCCTTATAACAAGGGGCTAGCCCCTTGTATCGGGTACTGTATCAAGAAGTTACAGGCAAAAAAGACCGAGCCGGAACGCTAAACACCGCCAAAAAGTAAGTAATATTTAATGGACTTATGCGTGTATTTTTGGTAAGATAAAGGTATTGAACAATTAAACAAATCGGGATATGAGGAGGATTAACAATGTATATTTCGATAGCGATACTTTTTATAATATGTGGGATTTTGCTTCTGCTAAAAGCAAAGAAAATGCCGGAAGAACAAGGACTTCATATTATTACTGGCGTAGGTGCCATTGTACTTATCATTTTAGGCGTGATATTAACTTACTGCATACTTTCTGGAAAAATTGTTTTACCGTTATATTGATAACTTCCAGTTTGTCGGGGAGAAAGTATATTCATAAAACTAAATACTTTAACTTTTGGTAGCGTTTTTCCTAACAGGAAATGCTACCTTTTTTATTTTCAACAACTATCAACACAACAAAGAATAAGGAGGAAATCTATATGCAGTTAGTAATCGCAGAAAAACCGAGCGTTGCAATGTCAATCGCCGCCGTGATCGGCGCAGACGAAAGAAAGGACGGCTACATGGAGGGCGCAGGCTACCTTGTTAGCTGGTGCGTGGGACACCTTGCGGGACTGGCAGACGCTACCCACTACGGGGATTTTAAGAAATGGCGTTATGAGGACTTACCAATCCTGCCCCAAACGTGGGAAACCGTCATATCCCCGGACAAGGAAGAACAGTTTGAAACCTTAAATAACCTCATGCACCGGGCAGACGTGGAAGCCCTCATATGCGCCACGGATGTTGGATAGCGCGGAGGGGCGACAAACAAATACAAATAAAAAAGGGACTTCCTCAATCCTTAAAAGGCTATGACAGTGACGGTTATAGTCTTTTTTCATGCGGTAATTACCGTATGAAGTGAACCACTATTCCCCCAAGTGTAGAAATACCCGTCAATGATATTCCGCAATTCAAACTCCCAACAAGTAACGAGAAAAAATCATATATAAACACCGAAACTAATCAATCATATCAATCCATATCACAGGAGGGCAAAGACCATGAATAAAAAGCAGGAACAACAGATTTTGGACTATTACAGTACCGCCGACAAATATATCCGTAGCAAGACACACTCCAATGCGCATCAGACTGTATTTACCAAAGAAAGCGATAAATACCAGTGGCTTGTGTTGGAGCAGAAAAGCCAGTGCGAAGTTGAGGTAAGGCAGACCGACAGTCATGGAACAATCACAGCGAGGGATAATTACGAACTGACAAGAAATCTCCCTAAGTGCGTGGGCGTGGAGCGTTTATGTGAGGGCGCAAATTTTCAGATACCTTTCAACGCTGATGAAATCAATCTAATCTATCAGTTCGGGGAGCAGAGCAAAGCGGAAACGTGCGCTAGTCTGTCCGCTATTCTTCCGCAGATAAAGGACAGCGACACCAAGCAGATAGTAAGCGACACTTTGAAGAAATTAAATGCCCTGTCAGAAGAAACGTGTGCGGAACTGACCGCAACCACCAAAAGACGGAAAATGACCGAGCGTGACCATTCCGTAATGGCAAGGTTAGCCAGAGCAAAGGAACAGGCAAAACAGCCGACAGTTGCCGAGGGAAAAAAGCAAAGAACCCACAGTAAGGGAAAGGGGGATATGGCACTATGAAACTTTCACGATACGAGCAGGAAACGATTGTAAACTACAATGCAGGAGAACAGACCGCCACTGTCTACACAAGGGATAAGACGGTCATGCGGAAACTTGACACGCTTGTTGCCGATTTCCCCGACACATACAAGTTGACAGGACAGGACGAAATATCTAAGACCTATTCCTTTCCAAAATCATACGTCAGCTACCGCAAGCCGAGAGCAGTCAGCATAGAGCAAAAGGAACGGGCAAGGCAGATGATGATTGCAAAGAATAAGACAAAGGGAGATTAAGCAAAATCTAATGGAATTGTGTGTGTGGTTGTGGTAAAATATCCACATTGGGATAGTTTGACAAGTTTATTAAAAAGCACTCAAAAATTTACATTCAGCAATCCTAACTTGCTATACATATTGTTAATAAAAAGATATAATAGGTGAGAAAATGACAACAGGTGAAAAATTAGCATTGCTACGTGAGAAAAAGGGTATTACACAAGAAAAATTGTCTGAAATATTAAATGTGTCTCGTCAGTCTGTTTCAAGATGGGAAACTGATATAAGTTTTCCTGAAACGGATAAACTTATTAAGTTAAGCAAATTATTTGAATGTAGCACTGATTTTCTGTTAAATGAAGATATTCAAGGAAATGAAGAAAGCAGTATTGATGTATCTATTGATAATTGTTATAAGTTTATACGCGAGTGCGGATATTTCTTTTTGGCAACATCATTTAATAATCAACCCAAATTAAGACCTTTTGGTATGATATATTCAAATAAAAAGGCATTATACTTTGCTACGGATAAACGGAAAAATGTTTATTCTGATTTAGTCGGAAATCCACAGATTGAAATGGCAAGCTATAATGTGAACACACGCAAATGGATAAGGGTTAATGGAAAAGCAGAAGTTGAAAATTCCATTATGATTAGGGACGAAATGATAAACAAATACCCTTTGCTAAAACAAAAATTTTTTGATGAAACAGAAATGTTTCTTGTCATTTTCAGATTGCTTATTCACGAAATTAGTATTTATTAAACATGGAGGATTAAAATGGAAAAACTAACTTTGGAAACAGAGAAAATACTGAACGAGCGATTTAACAAGGACAATATAATTGCTCTGGCAACCGTGCAAGACGGTATGCCATATGTCCGTAATGTGAATGGATTTTATGAGGATAGTTCATTCTATGTGATTACATATGCACTTTCCAATAAAATGAAACAAATAGAAAAAAGCCCATATGTGGCAATTAGTGGCGATTGGTTTACGGCACATGGAAAGGGAGTAAACTTAGGTTGGTTTTGTGCAGACAAAAATAGACACATTGCCAAGAAACTAAGAGAGGCTTTTAAGGAGTGGATTGACAATGGACACAACAATTTTGATGATGAAAATACTTGTATTCTTCGCATTGAATTGACGGACGGTGTTTTGTTCTCACATGGAACAAGATACAATATAGATTTTTGTGATAAAAGTTGTTGATGAATTAAGAAACTGTTGTTTGAAAACAGAATATTGCTTATCTATGGTGGCGATTTACCCTAATGGAAAATCAGCCACCTTTTTATTTGCAGAAACTATAAAAACAGCACAGAAAGAATGAGGTATCAGAAATGATTGAAAACAAGAATGACGCAAGCAGAAACTTAGAAAAAGCATTGCAGGCATTGGAACAGGCAAAACAGCGTGTAGCCAATGAGAAGAAAAAACAGAACGAGAAGAAACGCAAAGCCGAGAACCACCACAAGTATATCATGGGCGGTATTATTGTGAAATATTTTCCCGATTGTTACAGCTATGACGAGGGCGAGTTAAACCGTATCTTGTCGGTTGCATTGCAGACAAGGGAATGTCAGCAGATTATCTCTAAAATCAAATCGGAAAGCCGAGAAAGCACTCCCCCACAATCCACTCTCCCCAATGCCGAAAATGAAAGCGAGGGCGGTACGGAATGACAAAGGCGAGGACACTGGAAAGCCGAGGTAA
>ERZ779633.223-NODE-223-length-20208-cov-9.683372_pt1 | contig 20208 bp, 15 predicted proteins | sample MGYA00514195_ERZ779633 | MGnify/ENA primary metagenome ERZ779633 (study PRJEB29562, sample SAMEA4376707) | mouse gut metagenome | isolation source: Cecum | study: EMG produced TPA metagenomics assembly of the A DSS colitis mouse model was used to assess the...
ACCGGGAATCACGAAAACTACGATGCCCTGCGGAAGTACCCCCTGGAGGAGTGGCGGAGCGGGAGCATCCGGCGAATCCGCCCCTCGGTCATCCTGCTGGAACGTGGACAGATATTCAGCCTGGGCGGGAAACGGTTCTTCACCATGGGCGGGGCCAGCAGCCACGACATTCAAGACGGTATCCTGGAACCGGACGATCCTCTGTTCAAGAAAAAATGCAGGGAACTGGACGCCAGGGGTGCGATGTACCGGGTGAACCACCTGTCCTGGTGGAAGGAGGAACTGCCCAGCGAGGATGAGTACCAGACCGCCAGAGCCAACTTGGACAGAGCAGGCTGGGAGGTGGACTACATCATCACCCACTGCTGCTCCACTTCGGTGCAGGATGAACTCAGCGGCGGATTTTATCAGGCTGACACCCTGACAGATTTCCTTGACGAAGTTGCCCGGCGGTGTAAGTTCAAATACCACTTCTTCGGGCATTACCACATGGATAGGATCATCCAAAAGAAATATGTTCTGTTGTACGAGCAGATCATCCGACTGAAACTGTGAAAAGCGTCCGGCAGGGCGGGATTGGTTCCCGCCCTGCCGGACGTTTTTCCGTTGTAGCCACAATTCCCGCAGATTGGGCAGTATATCTTCAAACCCGTTGCGCTACAACAGTTGCGGGCCTGCATCTTTTTTCTCTACAGAAGGAACATCATGAACGAATTTTATGCCAGAGATTCCAGCCGGAAGATACAGGCCATTTTCAAGGCCCGTATGCAGGACGGCAAGCGGGTATCCCCCAGCGTCCCCTATGGCTATCGCCGTGACCCGGAGGACAAGCAGCACTTGATTGTGGACGAGGATGCCGCTGCCGTTGTGCGCCGTATCTTCCAGATGGTGATTGAGGGACACGGTGTCCAAGGCATAGCGGACGCTCTGACCGCTGACAAGGTTCTGATACCCTCCGCCTATCTTTGAAGTGTCGTTCCATTTCAGCACCACCAGCCAGGAAACCATGACAGACAAAATCAACCGCCTTATCCGCCGGGAACTTGACCCTGCCTAAAATTTTTTGAATTTCCGCACAACCTCCTTGACAAATTGAGCGAAATGGCTCCGTTGGTGAAAGCCACGTTGGACACATCCCCCACCCGCTCGTCTCCCAGGGGCCCGATGAGGAAGCCCCCCGGTTCGGCGATGACCCTGGCGGGGTCGTCCAGAGCGGTCATAAAGACATACACCACATACCGCAGTCCGGCGGCGGTGTTCCGCACCCCGTGGGCGATGTGGAGCCACCCCTTCTCTGTCTTGATGGGTACCGCCCCCGCTCCGTTTTTGCACTCGGTGATGGTGTGGTACTTCCTCTGGCTGGTGATGCGCTCGTGGTCGATGACAGCGTGGGTGATATCCTCGCACAGCCCAAAGCCGATGCCGCCGCCGGAGCCGGTATCGATAAACCCGTCCATGGGCCGGGTGTAGAAGGCGTACTTCCCCTCTACAAACTCAGGCAGCAGGCAGACATTCCGCTGCTGGGGACTCTCCTTTGTCACCAGATTGGGCAGCCGCTCCCAGGTTTTCAGGTCCTTCGTCCGCACGATCCCCGCCGCCGCCACAGCGGCGGATAGGTCTGGGTTGCTTGTGTCTTTGCTCTCAGAGCAGAACACCCCGTAGATCCACCCGTCCTCATGTTGAGTGAGCCGCATATCATAGACGTTGGTCTCCTCGGGGCAGGTGTCGGGCAGAGTGACCGGGTAGTCCCAGAACCGGAACCCCTCCACCGGACTTTCGCTCTCCGCCACGGCGAAGAAGCTCTTTCGGTCGCTCCCCTCCACCCGGGCCACCAGGTAGTATTTCCCGTTCAGCTTGATGGCCCCGGCGTTAAAGGCGGCGTTAATTCCCAGCCGCTCCATAAAGAAAGGGTTAGTCTCGGGGTTCAGGTCGTACCGCCAAATCAGCGGCGCGTGTTCCCGTGTGAGCACCGGATTATCCCACCGGGTGTAAATGCCGTTATAGAAATCCGCCGGGCGGTTTTTCTTGGTCACAAGGGCCTCATACCGGGCGTTCTCCCGGGCATAGGCTGTTTCAGACATAGACATCGGGGTCCCTCCTTATCAGTTCCAGGCACATCCGGCCATTGTGGTAGGGGCACTTCCAGGGCTCGACGACGGGCTTCTCCCGGTCGGGGGAGCCGTCGGGATTGAGCCGCCAGAACCACTCCCCGCCGGGCCTGGGGTCAACAATCTTCTTTTGAATATATCGCCACACCCAGGCGGCAGCCTCACGGAACTCCGCCCGCTCCGGATGCTTCTCCCAGGCGTTGACAAAGCCCAGAACGCTCTCCGCCTGTACCCACCAGACCCGGTGCTCGTCCACGACGCCCCGCTCACACTCGTTGACCACCGACCCGTCGGGCTGGAGGGCGGTGCGGAGGATGTGGCCGGCCAGCTCACTGTCAATGGCGGCGATCTTCTCCGTCAACTCCAGCTTGCCCAGCAGGGCAGTTCCCCAGTCGATCAGCCAACTGGACTCGATGTCGTGCCCGTAGCTGGTCAGGTCGATGAGGGAATTGTAGTCCCGGTCGAAAAAGACCTCCTGCCGGTGGAGCTCCGGGTTGTAAATTTTGGCAGCGTAAATGTCCAGAATCCGCTCCATTGCCCCAGCCACCTGGGGATCATTGGCCGCCTGATACAGCCCGGCGTACCCCTCAAAGACGTGGAGCAGAGTGTTCATGGTCCGCTCCGCCATTACTCCATTTTCTGACAGTTTCTCGTTGGAGACAGGGGCAAACTCCCGGCTGAACGCCTCCAGATAGCCGCCTTCGTCGGTGCATTTCTTCTCGATGAGAACAAACAGCTCCCGAGCCAACTCCAGGGCCTCCCTCTCGCCGGTGAGCCGGTAGTAGGCGGACAGGGCGTAAATGGCAAAGGCCTGATTATAGGTGTGCTTGCTGTCATCCAGGGGCTGGCCGTCCCAGGTCAGTGACCAAAAGACCCCGCCATATTCCCGATCCAGGCACTTCTCCCGCAGGAAGTCGTAGGCGTGGCGGGCGTAGGGGATCAGGCTGTCGTCCTGGAGGACCATCGCCGCCTGGGAGAAAAACCACAAAATCCGGCTGTTGAGGATGCAGCCCTTCTCCCCTTTTTTGTCCAGGTTCAGGTCGAAGTCCATGTAGCCGTAGTACCCGCCGTTCTCCTCGTCCCGGAGGGCCTTCCAGAAGGGGAGCAGACGGTCCGCAAGCATATTCCGGGCCGCCTGTGAAATGCGCTCCATGGGACACTCCTCCTTTTCCCGATTTTTGAATCTCCCCGCCGGAGGGCGGGGAGATTTTACTTATTTGCTGTTGGCCTTGATGTAATCCACCACAGTGTCTGCCGTGGTAAAGGCCAGCCCCACATAGCTGTCGGCGCAGCCGTAGTAGATGGCAATGCGGCCGGTGTCACTGTCCTGGAGGGTGGCGCAGGGAAAGCAGACGTTGGGCACAAAGCCCCGCTCCTCATACCACGCCTCCGGGGTGAGCAGGAAGTTCTGGCAGCGGTACAGTACCTTGCTGGGGTCGTCGATGTCCAGAATCGCCCCGCCGATGGAGTACACAAATCCATTGCAGGTGCCGGTGACCCCGTGGTAGAACAGCAGCCAACCCTCGCTGGTCTCGATAGGGGCGGCCCCGCCGCCCACCTTCACATTTTCCCACCAGTTGCCGCTCTTGCCCATCACATGCCGGTGCCGGCCCCAGAACTCCATATCCGGGCTCTGGCTGAGGAAGATGTCCCCGAAAGGGGTGTGTCCCGAGTCGGAGGGCCGGGACAGCATGACGTACATGCCGTTTACCTTCCGGGGGAACAGCACCGCGTTTCGGTTGAAGGGGATAAAGGGGTTTTCCAGCCGGGTGAAGGTCTTGAAGTCCTTGGTCTCGGCCAGACCGATGGAGGCCCCGTTGAAATCCTGGCACCACATGATATACCAGGTGTCCTCCACCTTCACCAGCCGGGGGTCGTAGGCGTAGACGGGCTGGGCGGGCTTGCCCTGTTTGTCCACAAACTGGATTTTTTGGGGTTCAAACTCCCACCGGATGCCGTCGGCGCTGCGGCCCAGGTAGATAAAGGGGATGCCGTTCACCTGCTCTCCCCGGAACACGCCGATGTAGCCGCCCTCGCAGGGGGCCACGGCGCTGTTGAAGATGCGGGCCACCCCGGGGAGAGGGTTGCGGCCAATCACCGGGTTCCCGCTGTACCGCCACAGGGGGGCGGCACAGCCGGCGGGCCGATCCTGCCAGGGCATGTCGGGCAGGGCGGGACAGAGTAATTTTATATTGCTCATAAGTCCTCCTCAGCCCTTGACCGCGCCGGCGGCCATGCCGCTGTAGATGTGGTCCTGGCACAGCAGGAAGATAATCAGTGCGGGGATGATGGTGATAATCACGCCGGCGCAGATGTAGTTGTACTGGCTGCCGTAGGGCCCCACGAAGGCGTACAGGGCGGTGGAGATGGTTTTCAGGTAGTCCTTGGTCAGATACAGGTTGGACATATAGTATTCGTTGTAAATGCTGACCCCCTTGAGCACGCAGCTGGTGACGATGGCGGGTTTTAGCAAAGGAAACAGAATTTTGAAGAACACCCCGAAGTAGGTGCAGCCGTCGATGATGCCGCTCTCGTCCAGGCTGACGGGCAGATTCTCGAAGAACTGGAGGAAGATGTAGATGGAGATAATGTCTGTGCCGCACAGCACAATGACATAGCCGTACAGGTGGTTGATGAGGCCCAGATTATACATGATCTGGTACACCGTCACTTGGGTGGCGATGCCGGGGATGAGGGAGGCGAACATGAACAGGTTGCGGATGGTGCCGTTGCCCGCAAACCGGAAGCGGTTCAGGACATAGGCCAGGGTGGCGCTGAAAAAGATGGACAAAATCAGCACGAACACCAGCACAACGGCGGTGTTTCGAAAGCCGGTGAACATGCTGGCTTTGCTCCAGGCCTCCTTGAAGTTGGTCAAATAGCCGAAGGAGGCGGGCAGGTCCAGGGGAGAGGTGACCTGATACTCCTCGTTGGTCTTGAAGGCGGTGAACACACAGACCAGGACGGGGAGGATGGCGATGATGGACGCGCCGATGAGGCAGACATATTTCAGAATCCCGAAGGCGATGGCGCCAGGGGTGCTGGCTTTCAACTTACTTCCCATATCACACACCTGCCTTTCCCGCCTTCTTGGCGGCATACCGTTCATTTTTCAGCCGGGGCCGGGGGTCGGAACCGTCGTCGCTGGTCTGATAGGCGTACTTGAAGAACAGCTTCTGGCCCACGGTGCACAGGATGATGATAACCAGCAGCACGATAGCCATGGCGCAGGCCAAGCCCACCTTCTGATTCTCGTGGGCGATCCGGTTCATAATGACGAAGTAGGTGCCGGTGCCCATGGTGCCGTTGGTGATGACGTAGGGGGGCTCGAAGGCGCACAGGGAGCCGGAGATCGCCAGGATCAGATTCAGGACGATGATGGTCTTGATGGAGGGCAGAATGATGTAGCGGAATTTTTGCCAGTTGTTGGCCCCGTCCAGGGCGCAGGCTTCATAGAGAGTGCTGTCCACGCTCATCATGGCCCCCATGAACATGACCATGTTCTGGCCGGTGTACCGCCACACGGAGGTGGCCACCAGGGCGATGTTGTTGATCCGGGTGTCCTGGAGCCACAGGGGGATGTTCTCCTCCGCCACCCCCAGAGCCATGAGGATGTTGTCCAGCACGTAGCCGTGGGCGTAGAAGAACTTGAAGATGAAGCCTACGGCGATGCCGCAGATCAGGTAGGGAAAGAACAGGCAGGCCTTGTACAGGTTGGAGCCCTTCACCTTGAACACCATCAGGGTGGCGAAGAACAAGGCCAGCACCAGCTGGACCACCGCGCCGCCCATGTAGTAGACGCTGACCAGCAGCGTCTTAAAGCAGTCGTCCCGCTTGAACACGTCAATGTAGTTTTTCAGCCCCACCCAGGTGCCCTCGCTGAGGTAATTCCGGTTGTAGAAGCTGAACTGGATCATTTTAAAGAAGGGCAGGTAGGTGAACAGAAAGAGCAGGGCCATGGGAATCACCATGAAGGTGATGATGACGAAGCCCTTCTGATGCTTGCTGAGGAAGGACTGCTCGCCCCGCAGGGCGACAGCGCCAGAGGAATTTCCCATATTGATGTACCTCCTCTTTTAAGAATTAAAACTTAATCTCCATCTCAAGCTCGGTCTGGGCGGCGGTCCACTTCTCATTCCACTCGTTCATGATCTCGTCCAGCGTCTTGTCCTTGAGCAGGGCGTGCTCCACGATATTGCAGTCGGGGTAGTCGTCATTGTTGATGCCCACCTCGCTCTGGAGGTTCACCTTGTCGAAGAAGTCCTCCTCGCCCTCGGGGGCGGCGGCGTTGGGAATGAGCTCGATGCCCTCAATGTCGGTGAGGAAGGCGGGCAGTGGCACTCTCTTCAGGGCGGCGATGCAGCCCTCGTCCTTGTAGATGGGGGAGGCCTCCAGCAGCCACTTCAGATAGACCATGGAGGCGATCTGCTGGTTCTCGTCGTTTTTGTTGTTGATGGCGTAACTGTAGTTGCCGCCGGCGGAGGTGACGCGGTTGCCTTCGCTGTCAGTGACGGTGATGGGGAAGGGCATGTAGGCCACGTCCTCGGGGTTGTTGCCGGCCTCCTTAAACTGCTGCACCGCCCAGGAGCCCAGCACCATGCAGCCGATCTCGCCCCGGTTAATCATGCCCTTGGAGCCCTCCCAGTCGGAGCTCATGGGGTCGGCCTCCACCAGGCCCTCGGCCACGGCACTGTACAGGATGGAGTACACAGCGTAGGGGCCGGTGCCGTCGCCCTTGTTGGTGAAGGGGTTGGCGGTGTGGACCAGCTTGTAGTTGCGGAAGTCGGGGTCGCCGGTGGCGGCCACGGCGATGTAGGCGTCCCAGGCGCCCATGGGCCACTTGTCGGAGAAGTTGGTGTACAGGGGGATGGCGTCGGTCTTCTCCTTGATGTCCCGCAGGGCCTGCATGAACTCATCCGGGGTGGCGGGCAGAGGTTTCAGGGAGGCGTCGGCGTCCAGCTTGTCCTGGTCGGAGGTGTAGCCAGCGGCCTCAAATACCGCCTTGTTGTAGGCGATGCCGTCGGCGTTGCCGCCGTTGGCAATGCCATAGACGGTGCCGTTAAAGGATTTGTCAGGGATGAAATAGTAGATCTCATCCAGGGTGTCCACCTTGCCCAAGGGGGAGAAATAATTGCCCATATCGCTCTTGGCCACGGTGGAGGGGATGAAGCAGATATCGCCCCAGTCGCCGTTGGGCAGGCGGAGGTTCAGGGCCTCCTCATAGTCGCTGACCGCCTCGTACTCCACGGTGATGTTGGGGTAGAGCTTTTGAAACTCAGCGGCGTACTCGGCGTACTTGGTGTCCACAATGTCGGTGCGGTTAGTGAGCACTTTCACGGTGGCGGTGATGTCCTGATAGTCGGTGCCCAGATTGATCTCGTTGATGGCGGGCAGGTTGACCTCAGGAATTTCGGTCTTTTTACCTCCTCCGCCGCAGCCGGCCAGCAGGCCGGCGGTTATAGCCAGAGACAGGGCCAGGGCAATCGCTTTTTTCATAACAGTACCTCCTAATTTTTCAGCTAAATATTAACTCGTTAAGCTAATATTTAATCTAGTTCACAGTATATTCATTTTTTATTTTAAGTCAATACATAAAACTAAATTTAGTCGATATAAATAATTAAATAAGCTAAATTTTGTGAAAGACGACAGCTTACCAGGTTTATAAAAAACAAGCGGGGCTGAATCAACGATTCAGCCCCGCTTGAGCTTTATAGTGTACTTATTCCCGCCGCTCAATTTTGCTGCTTTCCCGTATGACAAGTTTGCCTGGAACAGTAAAGCGTATACCCAGATTCGCTTCATGCCGGATTTGTTCTGCCAGATGACTCACCGCCATCCTGGCCATTAACTCCACATTGACCTGATAAGTGGTCAGCGTTGGCTGAGACAGCGTGGCATAGCGGAAATCGTCATAGCCGCACACGGCTACATCCTCGGGAACCCGAAGCCCTCTGTCCTGCAAGGATTTTACAAGGTTATAGGCCACCTCGTCGCAGCTGCACAAAAACGCCCGGGGCAGCCGCTCAGGCAGTTGGATCGGGATAAACAGCCCATTGATATCCCGGTCATCCAAAAGCCAATCCTCCTGGGGGACAATCCCCGCCATACGCAGGGCCTGCTGATAGCCCAGATAGCGGCTCATAATGCTGGAGGTGGCCCATATGCTGCCTACAAAGCCGATCTCCTGGCAACCTTGGGACAGAAGGTGTTCCGTCAGGGCAATGCCACCCTCTAAATTATCGCTGACAACGCAGTCCAGCGGCCCGCAGGGGATGTAAAAGTCCAGCAGAATACAGGGCAGTCCGCTGGCCGTCACGGTGCGCAGATAATCCAAGTCCAGATTCCCCATAAAGATGAGACCATCCACCTTACGCCCCGTTACAAGGGTGGGCATTTGACCGGCTTTTTCCACCTCGTCCGAGACGATTTCCAGCATACAGGTCAGCCCCTCGCCGGTGCTGGACAGAACCAGGGAGCGGTAGAGGTTGCTGTAAAAGGTATTCTCGTTGAAAAAGCGGTCAGACACCAGCACACCAATGTTGCCGGTCCCCCCAGTGTTGCCGGATTCGGAGCCGGACCTCCCCGCGTAGCCCATCTGCCGGGCCAGGGCAACCACCTTGGCCCGCATCTCCTCGCTTACCCCCGGCTTTCCTGCCAAGGCCTTGGAGACGGAGACCACGCTGATATTTAATTGCTCCGCAATATCCGCCATTCGGACCGGTTTTCCCATGATACCAGCTCCTATTCTTCAAACAGTTCTTCTTTTAGCTTATTATAAGCCTTTTTTCCTCCCGCGTCAATAATGTGTGAAAGTTACAAGAAAGAAAATTAAGATTAAATTTTACTTGACTTTATTGATAAACATGGTATGCTGAGTATAAAGTCAGCAGCAAGGAGGAATTGCTATGAACACTAAGACGCTCTATACTCTTTGGACACAAAAAGCGGAGGAGGACCCTGATCTCATAACCGAGCTCCATGAAATGAAAGATGACCATGAGGCGGTGCTGGATCGTTTTTACCGGGATTTAGCTTTCGGCACCGGCGGACTCCGAGGGGTGATCGGAGCGGGGACCAACCGCATGAACATCTACACCGTCCGCCGGGCCACCCAGGGGCTGGCCGATTACTTAAACGCCACCGATCTGCCCAAGGCGGTGGCCATCGCCCGAGACAGCCGTCTCAAAGGGGAGCTGTTCGCCCGGGAAACGGCGAGGGTCCTTGCCGCCAACGGCATCACCGCCTGGCTCTATCCCCGGCTGGAGCCCACCCCCGCCCTGAGCTGGGCGGTTCGGTACTTGAACTGCGGGGCGGGCATCTGCGTCACCGCCAGCCACAATCCCGCCAAATATAATGGCTACAAGGTCTACGGGGCGGACGGCTGTCAAATCACCCCAGAGGCGGCAAGTAAGGTGCTGGCCGCCATGGAAAAAACCGACTGCTTCGACGGGGTAAAGCTGGTTGATTTTGACCGGGCCGTGGCCGAGGGAACCATCCGCTGGATCAGCGATGAATGTTTGGACGCCTTTGTGGACGCTGTGCTGGACCTGCGGCCGGGCAACGACGTGTCCAAGCTGAAGCTGGTCTACACCCCCCTCAACGGCTCCGGGCTGGAGTGCGTAAAGAAGCTGCTGGGAAAGATGGGGGTCAGGTCGCTGACCGTAGTCCCGGAACAAGAGAAGCCAGACGGGAACTTTCCCACCTGTCCCTACCCCAACCCGGAGATCCGGGAGGCCATGGAGGCCGGCCTGCGGCTGTGCGACCAGGTGAAGCCAGACCTGCTCATTGGCACCGACCCGGACTGTGACCGCATGGGGGCCGCCGTTCCAGACGGCAAGGGGGGCTACCGCCTGATCACCGGCAACGAGATGGGGGTTCTCCTCTTTGACTACCTGTGCCGCACCCGGCTGGACCGGGGGACCATGCCGAAAAATCCGGTGGCTGTCACCACCATCGTCTCCACCGACATGGCCACGCCTATTGCCCAGCACTACGGCGTGGAGCTGCGCCGCACCCTCACCGGCTTTAAGTACATCGGGGAGCAAATCGGTTTGCTGGAGGGGGATGGCCATAAGGAGCGGTATATCTTCGGCTTTGAGGAGAGCTACGGCTATCTGTCCGGGGCCCACGTCCGGGACAAGGACGGGGTAAACGCCGTCATGCTGGCCTGTGAGTGCGCCGCCTGGTACGCCGGCCAGGGCAGAAGTCTGCTGGACGCCATCCACGCCCTGTATGAGGAGTACGGCTATTATCAGAACGCCCTGCTCACCAAGACCTTCGAGGGCCAGGTGGGCATGGAGGCCATGAACCGGCTGATGGATGCCCTGCGGAACCAGTCCCCGGAGAAGATCGGGGACGCCGCTGTGACCAACATCGTCCAGTACGACGGCGGCGGGGTGCTGGAGTTCCACACGGAGAAGGGCGGCAAGGTCATTGTCCGGCCCTCGGGCACCGAACCGAAAATCAAGCTCTACCTGTCCGTCCGGGAGGACAGTGAAGCGAAGGCCCAGGCGGCGCTGGAGGAGCTGTCCGCCGCCGCCAGCAAATTGATGGAGGGCTGAATGACATTTCCTGAAAACTTCCTCTGGGGAGCGGCCTCCGCGTCCTATCAGATCGAGGGCGGGGTGGATGAAGGGGGCCGGGGCGTCAGCATCTGGGATACCTTCTCCCACACTCCAGGAAACATCAAAAATGGCGACACGGGAGACGCGGCGGCGGACAGCTTCCACCGCTGGCAGGGGGATGTCCAGATGGTCAAAGATATGGGCCTGGGGGCCTACCGCTTCTCCATAGCCTGGCCCCGGATTGACCCAAACGGGGACGGGAGCTGGAATCCGAAGGGTTTCGCCTACTACGACCGGCTGGTGGACGCTCTGCTGGAGGCAGGTGTTCAGCCCTGGGTGACCCTGTACCACTGGGACCTGCCGCAAGCCCTCCAGGACCGGGGTGGCTGGCAAAGTGAGGAGACTGTTCAGCGATATACCGCCTACGCGAAACAGGTCGCAGAACACTTTAAGGGCCGGGTGAGGCACTGGTTTACCTTCAATGAGCCCCAGTGCTTCATCGGCCTGGGGTATGGCTCCGGGGAACATGCCCCCGGACTCCAGCTGCCGGATGGTGATCTGGAAATCTGCTGGAAAAACTTCCGTTTGGCCCATGACCTGGCCTATGACGCGCTGCACCAGGTCGATCAGGATCATTTGGTGGGGCTGGCCTCCACAGGGACGGTGTACTATCCCGCCTCTGACCGAGAAGAAGACATCGACGCTGCCCGGCAGCTCACCTTTGCCCTGCCCCAGGGGGTACGGTCCTTCTCACATACACTGGCTTTGGAGGATACCCGCAAGCCGGACTTTATCGGCGTCAACCTCTACCACGGCGTCCCAGCTCAAATGGGAAAGCATGGACCGGAGGCGGTCCCATTCCCCACTGGCTTTCCCCGGACGGCCATGGGCTGGCCCGTCACTCCGGAAGCTCTGGAGTGGGGCGTGCGGTTCCTCTGCGAGCGGTATCAGCTGCCCCTCTATGTCAGTGAAAACGGCCTGTCCTGCACCGACCGGGTCTTTCTGGACGGCAGTGTTCACGATCCCCAGCGCATCGACTTTTTGACCCGCTATCTCCAAGCTTTGCGCCGCGGCATTCAGGTCGGGGCGGATGTGCGGGGCTATTTTCACTGGTCCCTTACCGACAACTTCGAGTGGGCGGAGGGATACGCCCAGCGTTTTGGACTGGTCTATGTGGACTACCCCACCGGAACACGCATCCCCAAAGACAGCGCCCGGTGGTATCGGGAGGTCATAGAGAGCAACGGAGCTCTATTACAATAAAATTGGAGGCGGAATCATGCCCATTTCTTACAATGAACAGCTGCGGGTGTTCCGGTTGGACACCCCCCGCACCACCTACCTGATGGGTCTGGTGGGCAGCGAGAATTTTTTAGGCCACATCTACTACGGCCCCACCGTCCCCGACGACAACATGGGCTATCTCCTCCGCCTGGAGGAGCGGCCCTTCACCCCGGACGCCAACGCCGGGGAGCGGGCCTCCTTTTACGACTGCTTCCCCTTCGAGTATCCCGCCTGGGGCGGGGGAAATTTCCGCCAGCCCTGCCTGCGTCTGCGGACGGCCCAGGGCGGCCCCAACTGCGAGCTGTTCTACGACGGCCACCGGATCATCTCTGGCAAGCCCGGTCTGGAGGGGCTCCCCGCCGCCTACGGGGACAACTGCGCCACCCTGGAGATCACCCTCCGGGACCCGGTTTTGGATGTGAAGATCCGTCTGCTGTATACCGTCTTTGAGGATGTGGACGCCATCTGCCGCTCCGCTCGGATCGAAAACGCCGGCGGGGAGGCCGTCGGCCTGGACGCAGCCCTGTCCGCCTGCCTGGAGCTGGACAATGAGGACTTCGACCTGATCACCCTCCACGGCAGCTGGGCCAGGGAGCAGAATATGGACCGCCGCCCCCTGGCCAGCGGCAAGCAGGGGGCCTTCTCCCTGCGGGGCATCTCCTCCCACCAGTTCCACCCCTTCCTGGCCCTGTGTGAGCATACCGCCACCCAGGAGCGGGGGGTGGTCTACGGGATGAATCTGGTCTACTCGGGCAATTTCCTGGCCCAGGCGGAGGTAGATCAGTTCAACAAAGTCCGGGCGGTACTGGGCATCCACCCCGACGGCTTCTCCTGGAAGCTGGAGCCGGGCCAGTCCTTCCAGACCCCGGAGACGGTGCTGGTGTGCTCCGACGCTGGGCTGGGGGGCATGAGCCGCGCCTACCACGACTTCTTCCGGGAACATCTGATTCGGGGACAGAAAAAACACAGGCCCTCCCTCCTCAACAGCTGGGAAGCCTGCTACTTCGACTTCGACCACGACAAGCTCCTCCAGCTGGGCCGGGAAGCGGCCCGATACGGCATTGAGCTGCTGGTGGTGGACGACGGCTGGTTTGGCAAACGGGACGACGAGACCACCAGCCTGGGGGACTGGCAGGTCAACGAGAAAAAGCTCCCCGGCGGCCTGAAACGGCTGGGGGAGGAATTGGCTGCTATGGGGGTGAAGCTGGGCATCTGGATGGAGCCGGAGATGATTTCCCCCGACTCCGACCTGTACCGGGCCCACCCGGACTACGCTATGACGATCCCTGGCCGCACGCCCACCCAGGCCCGGAGCCAGCTGGTGCTGGACCTGACCCGGAAGGAGGTGCGGGACTGCATTTATGACCAAATTTCGGCGGTTTTGCGTTCCGCACCCATCCGCTACCTGAAATGGGACATGAACCGGCCGCTGATTGACGTGTACTCCTCCGCGCTGCCCCCCGACCGGCAGGGGGAGGCGGCCCACCGGTACGTGCTGGGGCTGTATGAGCTCCAGGGGAGGCTGGTCGATGATTTCCCCGATCTGCTGCTGGAGAACTGCTGCTCTGGCGGCGGACGGTTCGATGCCGGGATGCTCTACTACAGCCCTCAAATCTGGACCTCCGACAACGCCGAGGCGGTGGACCGGCTGGTGATCCAGGAGGGGACCTCCCTGATCTATCCCCTGTCCGCTATGGGGGCCCATGTGGCTGCCTGTCCCAGCCACGTCAACGGGCGGATTACCCCCTTTGAGGTCCGGGGCCGGGTGTCTCTCCCCGGCTGCTTCGGGTATGAGCTGGACATCGACAAGCTGTCCCCCGAGGAACAGACTTTGATTCCCGAGCAGTTGGAAGAGTATCGCCAATACGGCCCGGTGTTCCGGGAGGGGGACTGCTACCGGCTGGCCTCCTACCGGGAGAACCACACCTATGACGCCATTATGGCGGTGTCCAAGGACAAAAAGACGGCTGTGGTCAGCTTTGTCCAGGTTCGCTCCCGGGCCTACCGCCGCTCCCTACGGCTAAAGCTGACCGGGCTGGAGGAGACCGCTCTCTACCGCCGGAAGGACACGGACGAGGTCCGCTCCGGCGCCGGCTGGATGTGGGGCGGACTGCTGATGGAGGCGGTGCAGTCTGACTATCTCACCGCGCTGACTGTTCTGGAACGGGTATGAGAACAGAAAGGTCAATATGATAAAAAGGCAAGATGACAACTGTATTTAGGTAGTGTTCACATAAGGGAAGAAAAATGATGAAGTAGGAATATGGAACTGAACAGAGCACAGTATGAGAAAATCCAAGATTGCTTTCGCTGCGCCACTCTGCCTAAATCCTTATTTTTCCTGCCTGTGGTCCCCTTTTTGTGCTGTCCGCACAATTTGGGGTGGTTCAGAAAAGCAAACGCTTCTCAGCGAGTATTGACTTCCTTATGGAAGTTGCCTGGAAGGACAGGCGCTGCTTTTGGTTATCCCAGCAGCTTTTCTACGGCGGCCAGCTTGGCGGTGGTACAGAAAACCTCCATGGCCACAGCCAGCTCCGCGGGGCTGGGGAAGGAGGGAGCCAGGCGGATGTAGCTGTCCTCGGGGTCGTTGTGGTAGGGGTGGGTGGCGCCTGCGTCGGTGAGCACCACCCCGGCCTCTTTGCACAGGGAGACGATTCGCTTGGCGCAGCCGGGCATGGCGATATAGGTGACAAAGTAGCCGCCCTTGGGCTTTACCCAGGAGCCGGCCCCGGTGCCGCCCAGTTCGTCCTCCAGGGCGGCGAGGACCTCATCAAACTTGGGACGCAGGAGGGCGGCGTGCTTGTCGAGCTGGCTCCGGATGCCGTCCAGGTCCTTGAAGAAAAGCACGTGGCGCAGCATGTTCATCTTGTCCCAGCTGATGGACTGGGCGTTCAGCTGCCTGGCGGTGAAGTCCACATTGGCCTTGGAGGCGCCGAAGAAGGCCACCCCCGCGCCGGGGAAGGTAATTTTGGAGGTGGAGCCGAAGATATAGACCAGATCGGGATTGTCCGCCTTTTTGCATTCCTCCAGAATGTTGAGCACAGGGGTGTCCTCATAGACGTAGTGGCCGGCGTAGGCGTTATCCCAGAAGATGCGGAAGTCCTTGGCCGCGGGCTTCAGGGCGGCCAGGCGGCGCACCGCCCCGTCGGAGTAGGAGCCGCCCAGGGGGTTGGTGAACTTGGGCACGCACCAGATGCCCTTGATGGTTTCGTCACCGGCCACCAGCTGCTCCACCAGGTCCATGTCGGGGCCCCACTCGGTGAGGGGGATGTTGATCATCTCAATACCCAGGGATTCGCAGATGGTGAAGTGCCGGTCGTAACCCGGGACGGGGCAGAGGAACTTTACTTTGTCGTATTTGCTCCAGGGCCGATCTCCCCCCAGCACGCCCAGCAGCATGGCCCGGGCCATGCAGTCGTACATGAAGGTGAGGGATGCGGAGCCCACCACAATGGTCTCTTCGGGGGCGACGCCCATGTAGTCGCCGAAGAGCTTGCGGGCCTCCGGGATGCCCAGCAGCTCGCCGTAGTTGCGGCAGTCTATTCCGCTTTCGGTGACGCAGTTGGTTTGGGTGCCGAGCACGTCCAGCAGGGGGGCGGACAGCGCAAGCTGGTCAGCCCCCGGCTTGCCCCGGGCCATGTTCAGCTTCAGGCCCTTGGCTTGCAGCCGGGAGTAGCTTTGGGAAAGAGTCTCCCGCTGGGCCTGCAATTCCTCTCTTGTCATTTCCTGATATGATTTCATAGGCGTTCTCCTTTTGATTCAACAAAATTCAACTGAAAAGCTGGGCGTGGAAAATTTCCTTGGGCCATACTTCCGGTAGGACATTATAATCGCCCGCGCCGGGGAAAGCAAGAGATTTTGAAGGATTTTTTTGCGAAATATGCAAAAAGCGAGGGCCGCACAGGAATACGGCCCTCGCTTTTGTATGGGTTGCCGGGATCAATTCAAGCCATTCAGCTTTTTATAGAGGTCCTCCACGGTGGCGCTGTCTACCAGGGCGTCGGTGTCTTCCTCGGTCTCGGCCACCTCGACGATCCGGTTGAGGATGTCCAGGTGCTCTTCGCCCTGGGAGGCGATGCCGATGACCAGGCGGACGGTCTCCTCGTCCCACTGGATGCCGTCGGGGTAGGTCATAACCACCAGGCCGGTCTTCTTAATGAACTCCCGGGACTCGTTGGTGCCGTGGGGAATGGCCACATGGCTGCCGATGGCCACGGGGAAGCCGGCATTGCGTTCGATCATGCCCTGGACGTAGCCCTCGGTGCAGTAGCCGCTCTCCACCATCAGCCTGCCGCAGGCGCGGATGGCCTCCTCGGGGGTGACGGACTTGCAGTTCAGCACGATATTCTTCTTTTCCAGCAGGATCGCGCCGGGGGCGGCGGGGGCCTCAGCCGCCTTGGGGGCGGCGGCGGGAGCGGCCTTGCCGCTGCGGGCGGCCACCAGCTCATCCACCAGCATGGCGTATTCGGGGGCGCCCATGAAGTTCTGGATGGGGACCACCCGGGCGCTGGGATTGCTGGCCACCGCCCGGTGGGCCAGCTCGTGGTGGGTGACGACGATCTGGCAGTCGGAGGGAATCTCAGACACGGGGTGGTGGATGACCTCGATGTCGGTGATGCCGGCGTCCTTCAGCTTGTTGCGCAGCATGGTAGCGCCCATGGCGGAGGAGCCCATGCCCGCGTCGCAGGCGAAGACGATCTTCTTCACAGACTTGATGTCCACATTGGCGCCGGTGGGGGCGCCAGCGGAGACGGCCTGGCCCTTGCTGGCGGCCTTGGAGGCGGCCACCTGGGCCTGGGCCTCTTCAAGGCTGGCGTCCTTGCCGAAGAACTTCAGCAGGAACACGGAGATGGCGAAGCTCACCGCCGCGGCTACGGCGATGCCAACGATGTTGGCGAAGTAGCCGCCCTTGGGGGTCATGAGCATCTCGGCGATGATGGAGCCGGGGGAGGCCGCCGCCACCAGGCCGCCGCCCAGGAGGGACAGGGTGAAGATGCCGGCGATGTTGCCCACCATGGGGCCCAGGATGACGATGGGATTCATGAGGACGTAGGGGAAGTAGATCTCGTGGATGCCGCCCACGAACTGGATGACGGCGGCGGCGCCGGCGGAGGAGCGGGTCTCACCCTTGCCGGCCACGCAGTAGGCCAGCAGCAGGCCAAGGCCGGGGCCGGGGTTGGACTCGATCATGAACAGGATGGACTTGCCGGCCTCCAGGGCCTGGGCGGTGCCGATGGGGGTGAAGACGCCGTGGTTGATGGCGTTGTTCAGGAAGAGCACCTTGGCGGGCTCCACCAGGACGGCGGTGAGGGGCAGGAGGCTGTGGTCCACCAGGAAGCCCACGCCCGCGCCCAGCACGTCGGTGATCTTTACGCAGGCGGGGCCGATGACAAAGATGGACAGCACAGCCAGAATGCCGCCGATGATGCCCACGGAGAAGTTGTTGACCACCATCTCAAAGCCGGCGGGGATGTGGCCCTCCATCTTCTCGTCAAACTTCTTGATGCACCAGCCGCCCAGAGGGCCGCAGATCATGGCGCCGATGAACATGGTGCTGCTGGTGGAGGCGATGGCGCCCAGGGTGGCCAGGGCGCCGGTGACGGCACCCTTCTGGCCGCCCACCGCCTTGCCGCCGGTGTAGCCGATGAGGATGGGCAGCAGGTAGGACAGCATGGGTCCCACCATGGTATTGATGGTGGCGGCGGGGCCCCACTTGCCCAGCCAGCCGTCGGGGATAAACAGGGCGGCGATGAGGCCCCAGGCGATGAAGGCCCCGATGTTGGGCATGACCATTCCGCTGAGGAAGCGCCCGAATTTCTGTACATGTTCTTTCACAGGTGTATCTCCTTTCAATATGTTGCTTGTTTGGGCCGGATGCTACAGGTCGCCCAGCCCGGATTCCACCAGTCTGGCGGCGGCATCCAGCGCCTCGGCCTCCTGTTCACCCTCGCAGCGGATTTCAATTTCGCTGCCCATCTTAATGCAGGAGGCCATCAGGTTCATGATGCTCTTGGCGTTGATGGTTTTCTCGCCAAAGAGAATGGTGACAGTGCAGTCATACCTGGACATCTCAGTGACGAACAGCTGGGCGGGATGCATGTGCATGCCCTGGGGATTGATGACCTTTACGCGTTTGGATACCATGTATCATACCTCCTTTCCCCAATGGTTTCGGCCTTGTGCCTGTATTATACCGCGATAACATCGGTGCTGTCCAGATATTTGCGGTCAGGCAGGCGGTCGGTGATGATCTGGGCTCCGTCCAGGGGGAGAATGGTGGCGGCGGTGACCCGCCCGAATTTGCTGGAGTCGGCCAGCACATACACCGCCTGGGCCCGGGACGCCGCCACAAGCTTCAGCGCGGCTGCCTCCGGGTCGGGGGTGGTAAAGCCCTGGCTGACACTGACGCCGCTGGTGCCCAGAAAGACCTTGGTAAAGTTGTACCGCCGCAGGGCGTCCAGCGCCTCCGCGCCCACGATGTCCACGGTGCCCGGCTTCAACGTTCCGCCCAGCACATAGACGCGGCGCTCATGGGCGGACAGCATACCGGCCAGGTCGATGCTGCTGGTGACGAACAGAGCCTTGGAGTCCCGCAGGTACTCGGCCGTGTGGAGGACGGTGGTGCCTGTGTCCAAAAAGACCACGTCGTCGTCCCCCACCAAACTGGCGGCGTAGCGGGCGATGCGCTCCTTCTCCCGGGTGTAGCGCTGCTTGGTGGCCAGGTCCGGCTCACGGGCCAGAAACTCTTCCTCTTCCAGGGTGGTGGCGCCGCCGTGAATCTTAACCAGCTTGCCCTGGCGGGCCAGGGCGTTCAGGTCCCGGCGGATGGTGGCCTCGGAGGCGCCGGTGGTCTGGCACAGGTCCGTTACGCTGACGGTCTGGTGCTGGGAGAGCTGCTGTAAAATGGCTCTGGCGCGCTGCTCAGCCAGCATGAGTTTGACCTCCCTTCTGATTGAAAATGAAGAAGTGATTGATTTTGACTAAATATATCCTAGCATAGGGGTACTGGAAAGTCAACCAAATTATGGCGGACTTTGTGCACAAAAAGAAAAAGCATTTTTTGTTCATACTGCCGAAAAGGCACAATGTAAACGAAAAAAGGGCAAAAATAGAACGTTTTGTACGGGGCCAGCAGGGGATTGTCCAAGTGGGGTGGGCGGAGCGGCCACAGGGCCGGCGGAGCAAAAACCGGGCGGGGCGGTGGCGGCTTTGCGGGAGAAAAGGAGCAAACAATCAAAAACGTGCAAAATCACATTTTTCCCAGGGGAAGAAGAAGGATATTTCAGCGCTTTTCCGCCTTGCTATCTGACAAAGTATGGTGTTATACTTTGAAGTAAGGAGACACCGGACCACACTACTCTATAACAAAGGAAGGGACTTACTATGAAACAGGCAATCATGATCGGCGCGGGCAACATCGGCCGGGGCTTCATCGGCGCCCTGCTGGAGAAGAGCGGCTACCATGTCACCTTTGCCGACGTGGCGGAGAACCTGATCTCCGCCATCAACGAACGGAAGAGCTACACCGTCCACATCCAGGACAAGGAGTGCGCCCAGTGGACCGTCACCAACATCAGCGGCATCTCTTCCGCCGGGCCGGAGCTGGTGGATGCCATCGCCGGCGACTGCGAGTTGATTACCACCGCTGTGGGGCTGCGCATCCTGCCCATCGTGGCCAAGCCTATCGCCGCCGGCATCAAGGCCCGGAAGGCGGCCGGCAGCACCCAAATTCTCAATGTGGTGGCCTGCGAGAACGCCATCCGGGGTACCAGCCAGCTGCGGGACGCCGTCTATTCCAACCTGGAGGGCGCCGATCTGGACTACGCCAAGGAGTATGTGGGCTTTGCCGACTGCGCCGTGGACCGCATCGTGCCCAAGGCCAGCTTTGAGAACCCCCTGGACGTGGCGGTGGAGCAGTACACCGAGTGGGACGTGGAGAAGGGCGGCTGGAAAGGCGAGCGGCCCGAAATCCAGGGCCTGGGCTGGGTGGACAACCTGGACGCCTATCTGGAGCGCAAGCTGTTCACCCTGAACAGCGGCCACGCCATCTGCGCCTATCTGGGCACCCTGAAGGGCTGCAAGACCATTGTGGAGAGCATCGCTGACCCCGCCATCGGCCACCTGGTCCATCAGGCCATGTGGGAGAGCGGCGAGGGGCTTATCAAGAAGTTTGGCTTTGACCCCGACGCCCACCACGCCTATATCGAGCGAATCTTCGCCCGGTTCCAGAACCCCTTCCTGGCCGACGA
>ERZ779633.225-NODE-225-length-20157-cov-7.935678_pt1 | contig 20157 bp, 19 predicted proteins | sample MGYA00514195_ERZ779633 | MGnify/ENA primary metagenome ERZ779633 (study PRJEB29562, sample SAMEA4376707) | mouse gut metagenome | isolation source: Cecum | study: EMG produced TPA metagenomics assembly of the A DSS colitis mouse model was used to assess the...
TGGGGGATGACCCGGTTCATAATGTCTAACCTATGCCCCTGGATACCACGAATCAGGACCTGGTGTATGTGGGACGGCTTCGTCAGGACTTGGCGGACAGGCATGCGCTGAATCTGTGGTGCTGCGGCGATCAGATACGCAAGGGCGCCGCGGTGAACGCCGTTCAGATTATGCAGTTGGTCATTCAGACGTATTTTCCCTGAGGGCGCCTGAAAGAAAGCGAGGACGGATACGATGAAACGGGTTGTATTGAAGTTTGGCGGGACCTCAGTAGCAGATGCGGAATCCAGGCAGGCTGTTGCTGCCATTATCAGAGATACGAAGGAAATCTGCGGGGAACTGATTGTTGTGGTCTCTGCCATGGGCCGGAAAGGAGCTCCCTATGCGACCGACACGCTGCTTCAAGTCTATGGAGACGGGCAGGATTTACCCAAAAACCGGGAACAGGATATGATATACGCCTGCGGAGAAATTATTTCGGGGTCGGTGCTGGCGCAGGAGCTGAATACCCAGGGGCTCAGAAGTGTATTTTTGACCGGCGGGCAGGCTGGAATTGAAACAGATGACCACTACTCTGAGGCAAATATTTTGACCGTACATACGGACCGGCTGAAAAAATGGCTTGCCCAAGACTACATCATCATCGTGGCTGGCGGCCAGGGGATGACTGCAAGCGGGGATATCACCGCAACCGGCCGGGGTGGCAGCGACACAACTGCCTGCGCAATCGGCTATTACACCGGCGCCGACGAGGTGCGCATCTATACCGATGTGGATGGGATATATACCGGGGACCCGCGGGTCATTCAAAATGCCCGAAAAATTCCCTGTCTCAGCTATAGTCAATGTCACCGCTTGGCGGCCTATGGGGCCAAGGTGATTCATCCTCGGGCAGTGGCCTACGCTGAGCTGGGACAAAAAAATGTGCTCAGTGTCCGTTCCACCTTTCTCAGAGGTTCCGGCACCAAAATCGGCGATTACGAAAGCAGATGGAACGGGATTACAGCCTCCAGAAACCTGTTGACCCTGACCACCACCGCAGAGGAAGGCGCGGGACTGGTGCAGACATTGAAACAATACGGCGCAGAGCCATGCTACACATTATCGGATGAGTTGGGCTTTCACTGCGGGATAGATGGCCGGCTGATGGGGCGGGAGGATATCCCGCAGGGGCAGCTTCGGGATGTCATCTTTGCAGTAGGGCCGGCAGCCACACCGGAGAATGTGTCTAAAACGCTCTGCAAGGACTGGGAGGGAGAGATTCTGCGGTTGTCGGAGGACAGCGTGGCAGTAACCGTAGCCCCGGAACTCTACGAGCGGCAGATCAACTTGCTTCATGACGGAATATGCCTGGTTTAAAGGCAGACAGGAGGAAAGCATTATGACTGTCCAACAGATGAGACCAACCGATTCCACTTTAATCAATCTGATCCCTGAGCACACCGGGTTTTCCGTGTCCGCGCAAGCTGCTTTGGAGAACTGCCGGTACATGAAGCTGAGGCTGGGGACCATGCCGTTCTTTATGCCCTGCCGTACACAGGACGGCGCAATGCTCCGGGTGGGCTGCCGTCCGTTCTATGGAAAAGATTGGCGTGGAAAGATGATTTCTTCGCCCCATACGCTCTCCCGCTTGCTGTTGGAGGAATTACAGTTGGCTGTGGGCCCCTGTCAGGGATGGGGGGAAGACGATATCGTAATTTCCGGGTCAGTTCCGGAGGAATATATGTATGCTGCGCTGGAGCGGATGGAAATCATGGTGAGCGAAATGATTCAATAAGTAACAGGCGTACTTTGACAAACAGAGAGAAAGGAGGTATGATAAATTCGCAGTAAATAACCATCTGCTGCATGGGCAAATATTCAGTTTTCCCACCCCCAAAATCCCAATTCTTTTTCGTATTCCCGCCCCCGCAGAGGGCGGGAATCATGGGGATATTTTCTCCTTGAGGAACACAAAAGCGAATTGGGAGACCAAAAAGAGAAAGGAAGTTTCGAATGAGTGAAGCAGGAAAAAAACGCATCCAAGAGTATATGGACAGTTTAAAGCTGGACCAGCCGGTCAGTGTAGAGGAATTTCACCAGGCCGTAAAAAGCGCTTATAAGGACCGGAGCACCCAAATTTATTTCATTTGGAAGAAATTGAAGGAGCTCTATCCTGAGGTGGATGCCAACCGTGTGATCCGGGAGGGCTCCTGGGATTTCGGTATGTGGCAGGGCCGGAAGATCGCTGACAAATTGGGTGCAGAGAAGATCGGCCCTGTGGAGGCCGTTCTTGGCCAGACCTCTAAGGGGGGAGTTTTGACCTTTGAACAGGAGCTGCTGGAGCTGGAGGACGATCGTGCGGTCAAGATGTTCCACAGCTGCCCCCATGCCGAGGCGCTGGCTGAACTTGGGGAGAGTCCGGAGACGATCAAAATGTTCTGCCGCGATATGCTGGGCCATTGTGACTACGCCATTTGTGCGCCCTTTCCCAATGTAGAGATCGACTTCCCTACCACTGTAGCAGACGGCGAAGGCCAGGGTTGCGCCATGACCATCACCAGAAAGGCAAAGTGACTGCAACAGACTCCGGGTTCCTGATACACAGAAGCGGTAAGAGATAGTTAGAGACAACGAAAGGAGATACATTATGAGCGAAAAAACAACGAAGGTTCAGCCAAAACCTACCCTGATTCAGGCAATGATCCCCCTGTTGGGGCTGCTGGTCTGTCTGGGCGGCGGATACGCTGTGTTGAAGCTGCCCACTCAGGTCTGCCTGCTGGGAGCCGCCGCTGTGGCCGGCTTTGTGGGACTGTGGATTGGCATTGACTGGGAGGATATGCTGGAGGGCATGGTGGAAAAGGTCTCCGCCTCCTTTGGCTCCATCCTTGTTATGATTTGCGTGGGCGCCATGATAGCCAGTTGGATTTTCTCCGGAACCATTCCCATGATGATTTACTACGGCATCAAATTGATCGACCCCAGATTCCTGTTTGTGACCGGATTTTTGGTCTGCGCCATTATCTCCACATTTACCGGAACATCCTTCGGGTCCGCCGGTACCGCCGGGGTGGCGGTTATGGGAGTGGCGATTGCGACTGGAGCACCCCTGCCCATTGCTGCGGGCGCAGTCATCTCCGGCGCAGTCTTTGGCGACAAGCTCTCTCCCTTTTCTGATACGACGATGCTGGCTCCCGTAGCGGCCGGCTGCGACCTGTATGACCACATCAAGCATATGTTTTATACCACCGGCTCCGCTACGGTTCTTTCCCTTGTGGTTTATGCGGTTGTTGGGCTTACGCTGCCCAAGGAGAGTATGGCCAGCCCCGAGCTGGTGCAGCAAATGCTGGGCACGCTTGAGACAATGTTCCACTTCAATCCCATTTTACTTTTGCCCCCGGTTATCGTGCTGGCAGGTGCATTTTTACGTAAACCCACTGTGCCCTGTATGCTTTTGGCCTCGATTATTGCCATTGTGATGGGCATGGTGTTCCAGGGCTTCTCCTTCGCAACCGGGATGACTGCGTTCTACAGCGGCTTCAACGTATCTATGACCGGCTTCCAGGGTGAAGTGATTCCTCAAATCAACACACTGTTGAACCGGGGCGGTCTCATGGGTATGATGAGCACGATCTTATTGATTTTCTGCGCCTTTGCCTTTGGCGGCATCTATTCCAAGAGTGGGTGCATCTCTGTAATTTTGGAAAAGCTGATGAAGGGGATTCAAAGTGTGGGCAGCCTGATCAGCTCTACTGTGGCGGCTACAATTTTTATGAGTTTAGTTACCGGCAGCTCTTATTTGGCGATCCTGGTTCCCGGAGAGATGTTCGCCCCGGCCTTCGACAAATTCAATCTCCACCGGAAGAACCTCTCCCGGACGCTTGAAGATGCCGGCACCTGTGTGGTACCCCTGGTGCCTTGGTCTGTAGCTGGCACGTATATGGCCAATACCTTGGGCGTGTCGACGCTTGCCTATCTGCCTTGGGCGGTGCTGTGCTATTCCAGCTTCATTTTTGCCATTATCTTTGCCTTTACCGGACTGACCATTGCAAAGGCTGATGGTACATCATTGCGGAGTAAGTGAAACATAAAAAGACATGGCTGATCCGTTGGGGTCAGCCATGTGCTTTCCGGACATAGACCATGTTTTGGGCCGCCCAGGGGGGCGGCCCGAAACCAGGGGAGGCATTGCGTTTTGGCGGGCCGCCGAGGGCGGCGGCCCCTACATTAAAATCTGCGAAAAGGACAATCCCCTTTCTGAGTGGCGGCTTGATAAATATTTATTCATGTGATATACTGCTTCATCATCTGTTTTTGTGGTGAGGAGGTGCGCAATGGCATTTTTAGAGGAAAATGAGTGGATTTTACTCAATGAAGTGGCCTACAATATCAGCTTTATCTACACCATTGAGGAGATGCAGAGAGCGATTCTCAACCGCTGGCTTCCCTTTTTGATCTCCTACGATGCGGCGGTTTTTTCGCGTCTGTCTGTAACGGAGGATGGAGACTTCGAGTTTGTGGATACCGAGGGGTACAATCTCTCACTCCAGTCGATACAGGTGTGGAAGGACCAGACGCGGAAGGACGACGCGTTCCGCTGGATGATTTACAGCACAAACCGCTGCACCTTTGCGGAGGATATTTCCCAACCGGGCAGCCGCCTCCGGGACAGTGAAATATACCGCGCCTTTTGGGAGCCCAACCGTCTGAGCTGTTCTGCGGGGCTATGTATCGCATTCCGGGAGGAGCCCATGGGATTTCTGCGGCTTTACCGCAGAGAAGGCGGGGCCCCCTTTACCCCCAGGGACCTCTTTGTCCTGGAGCAGCTGCGTATGCACTTTGCATACCGTCTGGCTTACGAGGCGAAAAAGGGAGATTCCCGCTATTTCTATGCCAAGGGCTATCAGGAAAAATTGTGCCGCCAATATGGATTGACTTCCCGGGAGGGCGAAATGCTGAATCTGGCCGTACAGGGGTGGTCCAACGACGACATCTCTAAGCAGCTGAGCATCAGCATCCACACGGTGAAAAAGCACTTCCAGAGCATCTATGCCAAGATGCACGTCCGCAATCGCGTACAGATGCTTCAATGCCTGCCCATTTCTACCAGCAAAGTCAATTTTGATGAATTGCAGTAAAAACGCAGAGTTTGAACACTTTTTTTGTTTCTTATCCATTATATAAAAGTAGTATTTTCAGATACAAAAGAAGTATATAATTCTCCGAGAGAAGTTTTTTTATAGCGAAAGGTTGAAGCAAAATAGGCCCCGCGCTGAATATCAGCGCGGGGCCTGTTTTGTTATAATAGTCACATACGGAGGGAGCGCTTCTATGAAGAAGAATGACAGGATTTGGATTGTATTTTATGTTTTTCTATGCGCGATATCCGCTTTTTTGACCGTAACAGGGGAATTTTCCCGGCTGAATCAGATGTTTCCCTATACAGCCGGTTTTGTGCAATTTGCAATATACGCCACTGCGGGGGAACTGCTCTCTACCCGGATACTGGAAGGAGTATGGGCGGTAAACCGCGCTACCTGGTTTAAAGCGGCCAGCTGGGGGTTTGGAGGGCTGTGGGTGACCCTCGCCTTTCGGGTGTTCAGCGAGGGGACGGTCCGGGCCATGGAGGTGGGACTGCTCCCCTTCTGCGGAAACGCTCTGGCCGCCGCGTTCTTCACCAGCTGCACCAACAATCTGTTTTTTGCTCCGCTCCACTCCGCGCTGATGCGAGTCTGCGGCAACTACGCCGACCTGCGTTTCCTTCAGAACAGGCGGATAACTGTCCGGGAAGCGGTGAACTCGGTGGACTGGGGAGAGCTGGTGGATTTTACGCTGTTTAAGACCATCCCCCTGTTCTGGATTCCCATCAACACCGTGGGCTTTTTGCTGCCGGTAAACTTCCGGGTTGTCTTTGCCGCCATGCTGTCCTTGGTGTTTGGGGTCTTAATGACCGTTTTAAAGCTGCGTGAGCGTAAAAATCAGGCTAAATCCAGAAAGGAGTCTTCACGATGATTCAGATTTCAGAAAACACAAAGTTGATTCAGCCCTCCAAAATTCGTAAAATGTTCAACAAGTCATTGGAGTATGACCAGGTGCTCAGCTTCACTCTGGGCGAGCCGGATTTCACCGCCTCGGAAAATGTGGTGGAGGCCGGGTGCCGGGCCATTCGCGGGGGACAGACCAAATACTCCGCCAACGCGGGGCTGCTGGCCCTGCGGCAGGCCATCTCCGGCTACCTGAAGCGGACCGAGGGGCTGGAGTACGACCCTGCGTCCCAAATCGTAGTGACCCCCGGGGCAATGGGGGCACTCTACCTGGCTCTGAAAGCAATCCTGAACCCCGGCGACGAGGTGATTGTCAGCGAGCCCTGCTGGACCAACTACATACAGCAGATTCAGATGTGCGGCGGCGTAGCGGTTTCGGTCCAGACCAGCCCCGAGCGGGGCTTTGACCTGGACGTGGCGGCCATCCGCGCCGCTGTGACGGACCGTACCCGGGCCATTATTCTGAACTCGCCCTGTAATCCCACCGGAGCGGTGGCCAGCCGGGAGGCCCTGGATGCTCTGGCCCAGGTGGCCGAGGAGTTTGACCTGGCTGTGCTGGCCGACGAGGTCTACAAGCACATCCTCTTTGACGGCGCGGCGTACACCAGCCTGGCCTCCCTGCCCGGCATGGCGGAGCGCACCCTGGTCATCGACAGCCTGTCCAAAACCTACGCCATGACCGGATGGCGGGTGGGCTTTGCCGCCGGGCCCGCCGGGGTCATCGGTCAGATGACCAAGCTCCAGGAGAACACCAGCGCCTGCGCCTCCACCCCCTGCCAGTGGGCCGCAATCGAGGCGCTGAACGGGCCCCAGACCCATCTGGAGCACATGCGGGAGCAGTACCGCATCCGCCGGGATTATGTGATGGATCGGGTCACGTCCATCCCCGGCCTGTCCTGCTCCCGTCCCCAGGGGACCTTCTACGCCTTCCTGGACATCCGCCGGTCCGGACTGGACAGCGAAAGCTTTGCCATGCGGCTGCTGGAGGAGGAACAGGTGGTCCTGGTGCCCGGAACCGCCTTCGGCGAGTTTGGCGAGGGGTATGTGCGGCTGTCTTACGCCGCGTCCATGGACAGTCTGGAGCAGGGCTTTGACCGGATTGCGGCCTTTATGGAGCGGTGTCATGGGTGAGCGGTTAGAGCAGTGGCTCCACGAGCTGGGGCAGATCGGCTTTCAGGAGGGGGTGGGGACCACCCGCCTGCCCTACTCCCCGGAGTATGACCGGGGGCGGGATTACGTCCGTTCCCTGATGGAACAGGCCGGCCTGGAGACCAGGACCGACCCGGTGGGCAACCTGCGGGGGCTGCTGCCCGGCCGGGGGAAACGGCTGTGCATCGGGTCCCATATTGATACCGTCCCCGGCGGCGGGATCTACGACGGCGCCTACGGAGTGCTGGCCGCCATCGATTGCGTCCGGCGGCTCAGGGAGGCGGGCTGGGTCAACCGGCATTCCCTGGAGATCGTGGCCTTTACAGAGGAGGAGGGCAACGTGATCGGGGGGACCTTTGGCAGCAAAGCCTTCGCAGGCGCCGTCATAGACCCGGCGATGGAGGCCAGGCTGTCCCAGTACGGCCTGAGCCTGACGGACGCCGCTGCCTGCCGGCAAAACCCGGAGGACTACCTCTGCTACCTGGAGCTGCACATCGAGCAGGGCGGTATTTTAGAGGCGGAGCAGAAGCAGATTGGCGTGGCCGGCGGAATCGTGGGCATTCTGCGCTACCGGGCGGTGATGGCGGGCGCGGCCAACCACGCGGGCAGCACGCCTATGTCCCTGCGGGACGACGCGCTGGAAAAAACCAGCCGCCTGATTGTCTGGCTGATGGAGCAGGTGCGCGCCTCTTACCCCGAGATGGTGTGTACCGTGGGGACGTTGAAGGTGTCTCCCGGCGCGGTGAACGTGATTCCGGGCGAGACGGAATTTGTCATTGAGCTGAGAAACCGCTCCATGGAGGAGATGGAGCAGGCCGCGGCACGTCTGCTGGAGCGGTTCGGCCCGGAGGGGCTGTCCATGGAGGAGATGATCCGTCAGCCTCCCACCCTGTGCGACCCCGTCCTGCTGCAAATGGCCCGGGACTGCTGTGACAGTCTGGGCTATACCCGGAGGGATATGTTCAGCGGCGCGGGACACGACCTGATCAATATGGCCCTGCTGGCCCCGTCCCTTCTGGTGTTCATCCCCAGCAAGGACGGCGTCAGCCACCGGATCGACGAGTACAGCGCGCCCGAGGACCTGGAGCGGGGGAGCCGCGTACTGATGGAGCTGATCCGAAGAACGGATGAAATGAATTAGGAGGGGATGCAGACTATGAAAATCAAACTGATTAACCCCAACACTACCCTGTCCATGACCCAGAGCATCCAGGAGGCCGCCCTCCGGGCCGCCCGTCCGGGCACCCAGGTCTACTCCGTCAGCCCCCAGTGGGGACCGGAGAGCATTGAGTGCTATGTGGACGAATATCTGGCGGTCCCCGGTGTGCTCAAGGAGGTCATCAAGGGGGACCGGGAGGAGGGGGCGGACGCCTTTGTCATCGCCTGCTTCGGGGATCCGGGGCTCCAGGCGGCCCGGGAGGCCACCCGCAAGCCGGTGCTGGGTATCTGTGAGAGCGCCATCGCCACGGCCAAGTTTCTGGCCCCCTATTTCTCCATCGTCTCTGTGCTGGACCGGGCCCGCAAGGTGACGGAGGACGTGGTATCCGCCTACGGCGCGGAGAAATTCTGCCGGTCCATCCGCTCCACCGGGCTGAGCGTGCTGGACTTTGGCCGGGACCCGGAGCGGGGACTGGAGGCCCTGGCCCGGGAGGGAGAGAAGGCCGTCCGGGAGGACGGGGCGGAGTGCATTCTGCTGGGCTGCGCTGGCTTTGTGGACTTTGCCCGGGACCTGGAGCAGCGGCTGGGCGTCCCGGTGCTGGAGGGGGTCACCCCCGCGGTCAAGCTGGCCGAGGCGCTGGTGGATATGGGGCTGGGAACCAGCAAGACCTCCACCTGGGGCTGGCCGGAGAAAAAACAGTTTTTGGAGTATCCAATCTTTTCTGAGCGTGATTTAATTTTTGAGGAGGGTTAGGCTGTGCGTATTTTAATCAAGGGCGGGACCATTGTAACCGCCAGCGAAGAATTTCAGGGCGATGTTCTGGTGGAGGGGGAGACCATCCGGGCAGTGGGGCAGCAGCTGGACCTCCCCGCCGACCAGGTAATCGACGCCGCAGGCAAGTACGTGCTGCCCGGCGGCGTGGACCAGCACACCCACTTCTCCGCCCTGTGCAACGTGGGCGACCAGGACACTGCCGGCTATGAGACCACCGACGCCGTTGTGACGGGGGGGACCACCACCATCGTGGACTACGCCCCCCAGGACCCCAAAACGGGCCTGCTGGACTCCATCGACTACCGCATCAACGTCCGGGCCAAGGACAAGGCCTGCGTGGACTTTGCCCTCCACGGCATGGTGACGGAGATTATGGACAGCATATTTGACGAGATTGCCCAATTTCCCCAGAAGGGAATCTCCAGCATCAAGATTTTTATGGCCTACAACGGCTCCCCCCTCCATGTGGACGACGGGACCTTCTTCCGCATCCTGGAGTGCAGCCGCAGGGCGGGGGTCACTGTGTTCGTCCACGCGGAGAACGGCGAGATTTTGGATTTTCTGCGCCGCCGGTGCGTGAAGAACGGCCAGACCACCCCCCACTACCACTATGTCTCCCGTCCGCCCTTTACCGAGGCGGAGGCGGTGCGCCGGGCCATCTATCTTGCGGGGCAGACGGATACCCCCCTGTATATCGCCCACATGACCTGCCGTCCGGCGCTGGAGGCGCTGCTCCAGGCCAAGGGGACGGGGCAGCGGGTATACGGGGAGACCTGCACCCACTATCTGACCACCACCAAGGAGGCGCTGGACAACCCGGATTTCAACGAGGCGGCCAAGTTTGTCTGTTCCCCCGCCCTGCGGGACCGGGAGGACTGCGACGCGCTGTGGGCAGCGCTGAACAGCGGACTGCTCAACGCGGTGGTCTCCGACCACTGCGGAATCGACGTGGCCAACCTGAAGCAGGTGGGACGGGACGACTTCACGCAGATTCCCAACGGCGCCCCCGGCGCGGCGGACCGGATGCACGTCATCTGGACGGAGGGGGTGGCCAAGGGCCGCATCTCCCGGCAGAAGTTTGTGGAAATCACCGCCACCCAGCCCGCCAAGATCAACGGCATTTACCCCCGCAAGGGCCACATCGCCGTGGGCTGTGACGCCGACCTGGTGGTCCTGGATCCGGATTACCGGGGGGTGATCCGTCTGGAGGATAACCCCAACGGAGTGGACTACAACATCTACGAGGGCCGGGAGCAGCTGGGCCGGGTGGAGACGGTGCTGCTCCGGGGCCGGGTGGTGGTCCGGGACGCCCGCTTCGTGGGGGAGTACGGCCAGGGCCGGTTTATCCCCGCCAAGATGTATGGCTCCTGCTACGAAAACAGGGACTAAAGCTGTCAGTTATGGACTCGTTCAGAGCGGCGGGGACCAAGTTAATCCAGGAGGGAGGGAATAAACCGGGGCTGGTTCGCTGCCGCACTGGCTGAGTCTTAAAAATCCACTGAAAACGTGTATCATGTAAAGGAGGACTATTGCATGGAAACCACATTTGGAGTATTATGTTTGATACCGCCTGTTCTGGCCATTGTCCTGGCCCTGATTACCAAGCAGACCATCCTCTCCCTGCTGATTGCCACTTGGGTGGGCTCCACCATTATAAACGGCTGGAATCCGCTGGTGGGCTTTGTGAAGATCATCTCCGACTATGTGATCCCCTCCATCAGCGGCAACGCGTCCCTTCTGGTGTTGGTCACCCTGTCCGGCGGCCTGATCGCCATGCTGCGCACCACCGGCGCGGCGGAGGCATTTGCCACCCGGGTAACCAAGGTGATTAACACAGCCAAAAAGGGCCAGATCGTCACCTGCCTGAGCGCGTTTATCTTCTGCTACACCGAGCCCTGCCTGATGCTGGGCACCATTATGCGCCCCGTCACCGACACTGTGCGGGTGTCCCGGGCCAAGCTGTCCTACATCCTGGACTCCATGGGCTGCAACCTGGCCTGTTTCTCCCCCATCAGCAGCTACGGCCCCTTTATCACCGGCCTGATTGCCGCGGAGCTGCTGGCCGCCGGGGTGGAGGCCAGCGAGTGGGGTATCTGGCTGAACATGCTGCCCTTCAACCTGTACAGTCTGTTCGCCATGGTCACTGTGATTGTGGTCGCCGTGTTCGGCCTGAATTTCGGCCCAATGCGCAAGGAGGAGGAGCGGGCCCTGAAGACCGGCAAGCTGCTGGGCGACGGCGTGGAGCCCCTGGTCCCTGAGGTGAAGAACGTGCTGCCCGAGGGCTATGAGCTGACCATCTGGAACTTTATCGTCCCCATGGCGGCCCTGTTCATCTCCCTGTTTGCCACCATCTTCTGGAGCGGCGATCTGGCCGGCAACGGCCTGGTGGGCTGCTTCCGCTCCGCCAACATCACCCTGGCGATCTGCATGGCCTTCATGGGCGGCGGCATCGGCGCCGGGATCATGGGCATTGCCACCGGACTGTTCAAGCCCCTCAAGGCCTTCGACACCTTTATCGACGGCATGATCGAGCTGATTAACGTCCCCTTTATCCTGATCGTTGCCTGGTCACTGGGCACCATCGTCAAATCTATGGGCACCGGCGACTTTATGGTGGGCATTGTGCAGCAGTACCTCACCCCCGGCCTGGTTCCCGCCCTGGTGTTCCTGTTCGGTGCTTTTATCTCCTTCGCCACCGGCTCCTCCTGGGGAGTGTGGTCCATTATGATGCCCATTGCCTTCCCCATGGCCGTCGCCTTCAACCTGCCTATGGCCTACGTGGTGGGTTCCGTCATCGCCGGCGGCATGTTCGGGGACCAGTGTTCCCCCATCTCCGATACCACCGTCCTCTCCTCCACCGGCGGCTCCTGCAACCACATCGTCCATGTTATGACACAGCTGCCTTACGGCCTGACGGTAGGCGCATCTGCTTTTATAGGTTTCCTGTTCGGCGGCCTGACCGGCCAGTACATGATTTCCATCGCGGTGACTGCGGTCGTCCTCTATGCGGCTATGTTTGTCATGACAAAGGTGGACAGCGCCCGGACCGTGAAAGCGGCCTGATATTGCGGACTTGTTATGCACAGACGGGAGGTTTATATGAAAAAGATTGACAAGCTGGTCACCGCCCCCCACTTCTATACCATGGAAGGGGAAGGCGTGGGCTACCGCGCCGCCGCCGCCATGGCGGTCAACTGCGGCAAGATTTTAGAGGTCGGGCCTGCGGAGCATATGCTGAAGGAGTACGCCCCCCAGGAGATCATCGACCTGCCCCACCACATGGTCCTGCCCGGCTTGATCGACGGCCATATGCACACCGCCTGCAACATCATGCGCGGACTGGCTCAGGACACCAACAACTGGATGATGTTCGGTTTGCAACCCTTTGACAACGCCGTCACTGACGAGGAGCGGGACGCGGGTAGCCGGGTGGCCATTCTGGAGGCCATCCGGGCGGGCACCACCACCCTGGGCGACTATGAGTCAAGGATGGATAACGTGTGCGGCTTTATCGAAAAGGTGGGGGCCAGGGGCAACATTGCCCAGACCATCCGGGCCGCCAAGCGGCGGGTCTACCGGCCGGGCGAGCTCTACGAGTTCGACGACGAGATGGGGGAGGAGAGCCTCCAACGCAATATCCAGCTCTACGACAAGTGGCACAACCAGGCGGGGGGCCGGATCAAAATTCTGTTCGGACCCCAGGGCGCGGATTTCGTCAGCCCGGAAATGCTGCTGAAGATTCAGAAGATTGTCAAGGAGCGCAAGACCAAAATCCATATGCACGTTCAGCAGGGCGACCGGGAGACCTACCAGATTGAAAAGCGCTACGGCAAGCGGCCCACCGCGTTTTTGGATGAGCTGGGCTACCTGGATTCCTCCCTGATTGCCGTCCATCTCACCGACTGCACCGATGAGGAGGCCGCCCACATCGCCCGGAAGGGCGCGTCCATGATCGTCAACCCCGGCTCCATCGGCATCATCGACGGCATCGTCTGTCCCAGCGTGGCCTTCCAGCAGGCGGGCGGCCCCGTAGCTCTGGGGTCCGACCAGGCCCCCGGCAACAACTGCCACAATATCATCAACGAGATGAAAAACGTGGCCCTGTTCAACAAAATCAAGTATGGCAACCCGGAGGTCATGCCCGCCTGGCGGGCCCTGCGGATGGCCACCATCGAGGGGGCTCAGGCCATTGGCCTGGGGGACAGCGTGGGCTCTCTGGAGCCGGGCAAGCAGGCGGACTTTATCGCGATTGACCTGAATTGTCCCTCGATGCTGCCGGTCTATACCTACCCCATGCGCAACATGATTCCCAATCTGGTCTACAGTGCCAGGGGTCCGGAGGTCGCGCTGGCGGCGGTGGACGGCGAAGTTATTATGCGGGACGGCATCTTTACCAGGGTGGACCAGCAGGAGTACCTGTCTGCCATTCCCCAGTACCCGGACGGCATAGGACAGCGGGCCGCCAAGGAATTTTTTGAGATCGACGGAACCAACGCCCGCTTTATGCGGGAGGGAAAGCTATAACCTTACTGCCAACCTTTCTTCACATGGGGCGCTCCGGGAACCAATCAGGCCCCGGGGCGTCCCAAATAATGCAGGTGATACTATGCGGCGCTCCTCTGAAGCTCTTCAATCCAATACGCGGCTGCTGTTGGTGCTGGCCTGGCCGGCTATCGCGGAGCAGCTGCTGTTAACCATGACCAATTACGTGGATACGGCCATGATTGGCGCTTTAAGCACCAACGCCACCGCCGCCGTAGCGATCAATTCCACCCCGGTCTTTTTCATTGTGGGACTGCTGACCGCAGTGGGGGTGGGGTACTCTGTGCAGATTGCCCACAGCCTGGGGGCCCGTCAGGAGCAGCTGGCCCGCAGTATCACCCGGCAGGCCCTGCTGGGCTCGTTGGCGTCGGGGACCGCTATTATGCTGGTCACTCTGATGCTGGCGCCATGGGTCCCCAAATGGCTGGGCGCGGATTCGGCCATCTTGGGCGACGCCCAACGGTATCTTTTTTTCTACGCGCTGGGCATCCCGCTCCAGACTGCATTGGCGGTTTTTTCCGCAGTGCTCCGGTGCGCGGGAGATACCAAAACCCCCTTGCGGCTGAACGCAGGGGCCAATATTCTCAACGTTGTTCTGAATTACTTCTTGATTTTTCCCACACACACCCTTCAAGTGGGGGCGCGCTCCGTTTCGGTTTGGGGCGCGGGGTGGGGCGCGGCAGGCGCCGCGGGCGCCACCGCTTTTTCCGCAAGCCTGATGGGGCTCTGCTGCATTTTGCGGCTGTTCCGCCGCTCGGGTCCGGTGCATCTGGAGCTGAGCGCCTCTTATCGCCCGGATTCCGCCATTATCCGGCAGGCTGTCCGTCTGGGCATCCCTGCGGCTCTGGAGCGGGGCGCCATTTGCAGCGGCCAGCTGCTGATTACCAGAATGGTGGCCGCCCTGGGGAACGTGGCCCTGGCCGCCAACCACGTGGCGGTGACGGCGGAAGCCATCAGCTATCTGCCCGCCACAGGGGTCTCCTTTGCCGCAACCACGCTGGTGGGACAGGCCTACGGAGCAGGAAAATATTCTCTGGCCCGGCAGTTTGGCAAAATTTCCGGGTGGATCGGTCTGCTGTCAGGGGGAGCGGCGGGAGTTATCCTGTTTTTATGCGCCACGCCCCTTGCCCGCATCTTTTCTCCGGACCCGGATGTCATAGCGCTGGCGGCTGATATGCTGCGGATTGTAGCCGTCTCCGAACCGCTGTTCGGCCTGTCCATTGTACTGTCCGGCGTGCTGCGGGGAGCTGGCAATACCCGTCTGCCCTTCCTGGTGGTGCTGAGCGGTATGTGGGGCGTGCGGGTCATTTTGACGCCTGTCCTGCTGTTCTATGCCCACATGGAGCTGGCCGGTGTGTGGGTGGCTATGGTCGCTGACCTGATGTTCCGCGGGATTATGTGTGAAATTCAGACAAAACGTCTTTGGTCAAAACTTGAAGCAGATTGCAGTTCATGACCTGCAATCTGCTTTCTGCATGTAAAAAACATTGCAGGCCAATGAAGCCGTATGGCGGAGGCAGCCAAACTGGGCTCTGCGAGAACGTCGGAAATGTCGGCGGGGATGCTGCGCATAAATGACTGCCTCCACCGGTCCCACCGGCCCTGCCGGTCCGGTTGGCGCGACGGGCGCTACCGGTGCTGCTGGCGCCGCCGGTGCAGTTGGTCCCACCGGCCCTGCCGGCCCTGCTGGCGCGACGGGCGCTACCGGTGCAGTCGGTCCTACCGGCCCTGCCGGTGCGACGGGTGCCGCCGGCGCAGTTGGTCCTACCGGCCCTGCCGGCCCTGTCGGCGCGACGGGTGCCGCCGGTGAAGTCGGTCCCACCGGTCCTGCCGGCCCTGCCGGCGCGACGGGTGCCACCGGCGCAGTGGGCCCCACTGGTCCCACCGGCCCTGCCGGTCCCGCCATCACCCCCGGTCCTGCTGTGGCTGATGTCGACCCGGGTGCCGGGACCCCGGAGCTTGTGACTAAGATCAACGAGCTGCTGGCCTCCCTGAGGACGGCCGGCGTCATCGCAACCTGATTTAAGCATGCCGGCACTTCCATTTTGGGAGTGCCGGCCTCTTAGAAAGGAGGTTTTTATGGGAAAGTATAACGTGTGCGTCTACGCCATCTGCAAAAATGAGGAGCAGTTTGTGGACCGCTGGATGGACTCCATGCTGGAGGCGGACCGGGTCGTGGTACTGGACACCGGGTCGGAGGACGGGACGGTGGAGCGTCTGCGGGAGCGGGGGGCGGAGGTGACGGTGGAGGTGATCTCTCCCTGGCGGTTTGACACGGCCCGAAACCGCTCGCTGGAGCTGGTGCCGCAGGACGCGGACATCTGCGTCTGCACTGACCTGGACGAGGTGTTTCATCCCGGCTGGAGGGAGGCGCTGGAGCGGGTCTGGGTTCCGGAGGCGGGACAGGCCTCCTACCGGTACACCTGGTCCTTCAACGCCGACGGCTCTGAGGGGGTGGTGTTCTGGTACGAGAAAATCCACGCCCGTCATGGCTACCGGTGGGTCCACCCGGTTCATGAGGTGCTGAGATGGGTGGGGGAGGGGCGTCCCGGCCCCATGGTGGTGGCGGAGGAGGTCCAGCTGGACCACCACCCTGACCCGGCCAAATCCCGGAGCCAGTATTTGCCCCTGCTGGAGCTGTCCGTCCGGGAGGAGCCGGGGGACGACCGGAATGTCCACTACCTGGGCCGGGAGTACATGTACAGGGGGCGCTGGGACGACTGCATCCGCACCCTGAAGGGCCACCTGGAGATGCCCTCCGCCCTGTGGCGGGACGAGCGGGCGGCCTCCATGCGGTACATCGCCCGGTCCTACTGGGAGAAGGGGGACATTTCCCAGGCCCGGGGCTGGTATCTCCGGGCCATTGCCGAGGCCCCCCACCTACGGGAGCCCTGCACCGACCTGGCCCTGATGCTCTACCACCAGGGGGAGTGGGAGGGGGTGCTCTACTTTACCTCCTGCGCCCTGGCCATTACAGTGCGGCCCAGGAGCTACATCTGCGAGGCCGCCGCCTGGGGCAGCCTGCCCCACGACCTGCGGGCCATTGCCCTCTACCGCACCGGGGCCTGCCGGGCGGCGGCGGAGGAGGCCGGAAAGGCGCTGGAGCTGGAGCCGGGCAATGAGCGGCTGAGGCGCAACCTGGAGCTGATGGAGCGGGAGGCGGCAGAGAAGGCCCCGTCCCGCTGACAAAAGAAGGGCGGGGACCTGTCAAGTCAGGTCCCCGCCGGTTTACAGCGCTATTTGTCCCCCATCAGCTCGTCCAGCTCGGCCATGAAGGAGCTGATATCCTTGAACTCCCGGTAGACGGAGGCGAAGCGGACATAGGCCACCTCATCCAGCTTTTTCAGCCGCTCCAGCACCAGCTCGCCGATCTGGGAGGAGCTGACCTCCCGGTCGGTCTGGTTTTGCAGCGACTGCTCGATCTCCAGCACCATCCCCTCCAGGGTTGGGTAGGAGACGGGCCGCTTCTCGCAGGCCCGAATCAGGCCGCCCATCACCTTGCCCCGGTCGAAGCTCTGGCGGCTGCCGTCCTTCTTGATGACCATCAGGGGCAGGCTCTCCATGGTCTCGTAGGTGGTGAACCGCTTGCGGCAGGACAGGCACTCCCGGCGGCGGCGGATGCTGGCCCCCTCGTCGGCGGGGCGGGAGTCGACGACCTTGCTCTCCAGATAACCGCAGTAGGGACATTTCATGGCGCATACCTCCTATTGTAGATGGGGGTTAATTGTGCCAATTATACCACAATATGCGGAGGACGCACAAGTCCCTTTGTCAATTTTTGGGGAGATTTCCTTAAAATTCCCAGTCTATCGGGCTGCTGCCGGCGAAGTCGATGGAGTCGACGGGGCCGGAGGGCCCCCAGCTCCCGCTCTGCTCGCTGTAGGACAGGCCCTCTCTGGCATAGATCTGCTGCCGGCCGTACTCGTCGGTGTAGACGATGGCCTCGCAGTACTCGTGGCCGGGCTCTAGGGTGACATCCTGGGGCCGCCGCCAGACGTACCGCTCTGTGATGGCGTTGTTTACCCGCACATCCTCCCTGCCGCCCTCGTACCAAAAGAGGAGCTTCCGGTCCCGGAACAGGCCGACCTGGAGCGTTGCGGGCGGGTCGGGATACCAGTTCAGGGGGTCGGCGCCACTGCCGCTGTCCAGGTTTCGGACACCGATCCCCTGTTTGCGGTGGTTCTTTGTGGAAATCTGGTTGGGCAGTACGCCGTCCTGCTCGTCAAACCAAAGGAGCCCGTCAATTTGAAGGTCAGGGAAGGTGTTGCTGTACAGCCCATAGAAGTTGTTGAGCAGCTGGGTTTCCCGCTTGTCTCCGGAGATCAGCACTACCGATACCGTGATGTCGTCGGTGAGGGGACAGGTAATTTGCCCGGCAAAGGCATGGTCTGCCCCCGCCTCCACCGGCAGCTCCACGGTGTCCTCCCCGCTGCGGGCGGCAAATACGGCGGTCATCCCCTCCACATAGGTGCGGGGCACCACCCGGACGGCAAAGGCAGCCGTGTTGGCCCGCAGGTCGGTGGAGGCCAGCTCCGCGGACCACTCCGCCGTCAGGTCGTTCTGGCTTTTGAGGACACGCTCCACCCGGCCGGTGATGGAGCTGATCTGCCGGTCCACGGAGCTCTGCACGTTGTATATGGAGCTGTGCAGGTCGTTGTACTGCTGCTCCATCTCCTTGACCTTGCTGCTGGTCCCCCACAGCAGGGCGATCATGATGCCGCACATGGCGAAGAGAAAGCGGACCGGCCACTTGTCCCACGCCGATTTCCGGGGCGGGGGCTGGGCGGCCTGATACCGGGAGAGCACCTCCTCCACCAGCTTCTCCTGGTCCTGACTGACCTTTTCGGGTTCGGCCTCCTCCACCCCCAGCAGCCAGCCCACCGGGACGGAGAAGAGCTTGCTCAGGGTGATGAGCTTGTCGATCTCGGGCATGGCGGCGTCCGACTCCCACTTGTAAATGGCCTGCCGGGACACCCCCAGCTGTTCCCCCAGCCCCTCCTGAGACAGGCCCAGCTCCTTGCGCTTCTGGGCGATGCGCTGTCCAAACGTCATGGCCTTCGCCCTCCTTTCCCCTCCAGACTACCACCGGGAAGCGGCCTGTTTCCACCAACCGGGGGCTTGTTTTTTGTCAACCGGCGGTTTACATGGGGGAATTATACCCTATTGAGGGCCGGAAGGCAAGGTGTGGACCTCCGGCAGGGCGGCGCCGTAGTCCTCCTGAAACTCGGTCATCATGGCCCAGTACCGCTTGGGCATGTTGGTCATGCGGCACTTGGGGTTGTACCGGCCCTCAATGGCGATGGTGTCGTAAAAGGCCCGCCACAGCTTTCGGCAGGCCAGCTCCTCCGCCCCGGCGGGGCCCAGGGAGAAATCCTCCACCGGCAGGATGGCACAGTTTCCCGCTCCCGGCTGGTGGAACAGGGCTTCCCGGTGGGTGCGGTCGTGGAGGACAAAGCTCTCCTGGGGGTAGCGCCCGCAGAAGTGGGCCCGCAGCAGGGGGAGCACCCGGTTTTTGGGCTCGATCTCCCCTGCCAGCACCCCGTCCAGCTCAGAGAAGCGGGTAAAGCCCTTGTACTGGTGGGCCTCGTGTTCCAGATGCCACACCGCTTTACGCACCTTGTCCACCACAGGGTCGGTGAGGTTTTGGCCGATTTTCGGGCCCAGCTGATAGCCCAGGCGGATCAGCCGCCACAGCCACAGCTCCTTGTCGGGCAGGCAGGTGAGAAAGGCCCGCACCGCCAGCCGCTGCCCCTCCGCCCCGAACTTGGCGAAGGAGCGGTACACCCGCTTGGCGTGCTCCTGGTCGGTGACTACCGTCCGCAGGGGGTAGAGGGAGCAGCATGTGTCGTCCGGGGTGCGGAACTCCACCGGCTCCTCTTTGTTGACGTAGCAATCGAAGACACAGGAGAGAAAACCGGGGTAGGTGCCGTCGTATTGGCAGGAAATTTGGGTCCAGGGCATGGGATGTACCTCCTTATGTGTGATGTGGGGCCCGCCCCCCTGGGCGGGCCAAGGAAAAATGACCCGCCGAAGGCGGCGGGTCCCACAGGAGTACACTGCGCGCCCCTACCCTGCATCCCCGAACAGCGACAGCTGCTCCGGCATGGGTTCGGCCAGGGCGGGGGCCTCCAGGGCAACCAGGTGGCGGAGCAGGCCGTCCTCACTGACCCGAAGCCCGGCCATCATCCTCCCGGAGCAGGTGAGGAAATACTGGGCCCGCTTGAGGACCACCCCCAGCCGCTTCAGGCCCTCAAAGTTCAGCGGCCCCACCCGCCGGGCCCGGAGGATACGCCTGGCCGAACGTACTCCCAGGCCGGGCACCCGGAGCAGGGACTCGTAGTCCGCCCGGTTGACCTCCACCGGGAAAAACTCCAGGTGCCGCAGGGCCCAGCAGCACTTGGGGTCCATCCGGGGGTCCAGGTCGGGCTGGTCCTCGTCCAGAATCTCCTCCGCCCGGAAGTGGTAGTACCGCAGCAGCCAGTCCGCCTGATACAGCCGGTGCTCCCGGAG
>ERZ779633.226-NODE-226-length-20138-cov-8.588657_pt1 | contig 20138 bp, 15 predicted proteins | sample MGYA00514195_ERZ779633 | MGnify/ENA primary metagenome ERZ779633 (study PRJEB29562, sample SAMEA4376707) | mouse gut metagenome | isolation source: Cecum | study: EMG produced TPA metagenomics assembly of the A DSS colitis mouse model was used to assess the...
CTGACCTCTTGAATGCCATTCAAGCGCTCTCCCAGCTGAGCTATACCCCCATATTAGGCGCACAAACAGGCACTCCTGTTCAGCGCAAGTGATATCTTAACAGAAATGCGTCCGTTTGTCAACGACTATTTTACAAAAAATTTCGTTTAATTTTCAGGGCGGAGAAGTGGCTGAAAACAGTTGCGGCCCTGGGATTTCCATGCTATAATAAACCGTATCATGAAATATTTGTCACGAAAGGTCTGACTTTGACAAAATTGTGGCAGTCAAAAGGGAGTTTTTCCAACGAATCCGGTATATTTTGGGAGGAAAGCTGTATGAGGAAAAAGGGTTTGTCCATACTTTTGGCATTGGCTGTGGTGCTGTCCCTGGCGCCGGTGTCTGTGCTGGCGGATGGAGAGGGAGCCGGCGGGGACGGCTCCCAAGGTGGAAGCGGAGGCACGCCCGAGCCCGCTGTGCAGGTGATAAAAGTGCGCGAAAACGGGGCGGAGGACGGCGTCCTGAATGCAGACTATCAAACGGCTTATAAAACGGCGGGCCTGGAGCTGTCGGGACCGGTTGATGGGGCCTATACCCTGACGGTTGATGAAGAAAAGCTGGGTCAGGTTGTGGAGGCCGGCGAGAAGAACGAAACCAGCGATCAAAGCGATCAAAAAGAAGCGTACCAGATCATGGAAAACCAGCACAATCGGGGAAAGCTATGGTTCGGTATGGAGTATATGGTTCCCGACACAGTAAAGGGTCAGGCAAAAAAGGCGTCAGTCCAGTTTGATGGAGGCTCCGCTGTGCCGGTGGCCCTGGACAATAAACAGCAGGATGGATTTTTCAACTACATAAAGGTTTATGACGGTGAGATCAAGCCGGTAGATGGGGAGACGGCCTTAATCAGCTGGCTGGATGAAACTGATCAGGTTTTAGCAACGACCAAGGCGGTTGTCAAGGTTGTTTTAAAGGGAAGCGGGTCGCAGCCCGAAACCTATACCGTTTCCTTTGACCTTGCCGGCGGCACCGGAACGATTGCAGCCCAGTCGGTCAAAACTGGTGATAAGGCCAGCAAGCCTACGACCGATCCTGTCAAAGACGGCTATGTCTTTGCAGGCTGGTACAAACAGGACGCCGAGACTGCGTTCGATTTTGAAACTGCCATCACTGAGAATATTACGCTGTACGCCAAATGGACGGAAAAGACCGTCGAAACGACCGAGTATACCATCACCTTCGATGCCAACGGCGGCACTGTCAGCCCGGCGAGCGCGGAGACCAAGGGCGGCAGGCTGGAGACCCTCCCGACGCCCACCCGCAGCGGCTATACCTTTGACGGGTGGTATACGGAGAAGGACAGCGGCACGCAGGTGACCACCGAGACTGAATTTAAGGCAGCGGCCACTCTGTATGCCCACTGGAAGCCGGTCACCTCCGGCGGCGAGGAGACGGAGTATGCCATTCAAATCTCCCCGGATATCCGCCACGGCAGCGTATACACCTCCCGCTGGTATGCCGAGCCGGGGGAGTGGGTGACAGTTACAGCCTACCCGGACAGCGATTATCAGGTGGACTGGGTGGAGGTGGAGCGGGAGGACGGCCGCCTGCTCTGGACAGACCGGAGCGGGAATCGCTACACCTTCCAGATGCCGGCGTCTGACGTGACGGTCGATGCCAGGTTTAGCCTGCGGGATGTGTACCGCTATACCGTTTACATCCCCGAGGAGCCTGTGGAGACGGTATATGTGCCCTCCGTTGCGCCTGTCGTCTGGCGGCCTGCCGCCGCGTTTTGGGATGTCCCGTCTCACTCCTGGGCCTACCCGGCTGCCCAGTGGGCGTATCAAAACGGTTATCTGGACGCAGCTGCTGACGGGACCTTCCGCCTGGACGCTCCGGTGACCCACCAGCAGATGTGGAAGATCATGGCCCACTGGATGGGTTCGCCCGTTACGGACGGACGGAGCATTACCAGCTGGGCGGTGCAAAATGGGGCGGCCAGCGGGAAGCCCTCCAACAGTGTGATGACCCGGCAGGATATGGTGGAGTATCTGTATCAGTGCTGTTTCCTGCTGGGCGGCGATGTGTCTGTCACGGGCAATCTGGCCGGGTTTTATGACAATCAGCTGATTACCTCAAACGCCTCAAGGAACGCCTGGACATGGGCGGTAAACAAAGGGATCATCAGCGGGAGCGCAGACGGGTATTTGAACCCGGGCGGTGCAGTGAACCGGGGTGAATTTGCTGCAATCCTGATGCGTGCGTGTCAGAGCGTACTGAGGCAATAGGAGATAACGAAAAGAAGGAAGCGCTGCGGCTGCGGCGCTTCCTTTCTCAGTTTTTGCAGGCGTTTAAATAGCACTGGAGGGCTCCAATGAGGTTGGCGTCGTTCTGAAAGGCGCAGGGGACCACCTCCGCCTGGGATACCGCGTAGGGGCAGTGCCGGTACATCGCCTGGAGATGGCGGCGGATGGACTGGATGAAGACCGGCTGGGCGCTGATGCCGCCGCCGATGGCGAAGCGCTCCACGTCCAATACGGTCTGGAGGTTGAAAATCTGGACGGCGATTTCCCGGGTGAACCGCTCCAGGCAATCCAGCGCGTCCGTGTCTTGGCGGTTCACCGCCTCAAAGACCTGAACGCCGTCCACGCCCGTGGGGTCCAGCCCCTTTTGCTGGGCGTACATCCGGCACAGGTGGGGGGTGCCGCACCGGTTGCCCCAGACAGTGCCGTAACCGGCCATGCTGTCCCGGTCGGTGACAAGATAGGAGACCTCCCCCGCCGAGAAGTGCCTGCCCCGGTGGAGCCGGCGGTCCTTGATGTAGCCGCCGCCGATCATGGTGCCGAAAATCAGCACAAAGCCGTCGTCCACATCCCGAAGGCTCCCTGCGGCGGCCTCGGCCAGGGCCGCGCACTTGGCGTCGTTTTCCATGGAGATGTTTACCGGGCAGCGCCGGCGCAGGTGCCGGCGCAGGTGAAAGCCGGTGTTGTATTCCAGTGCGCCGCCCATGCTGCAATAGCCCTCCTCCGAGTCGATGATGCCCGGCATGGCGATGGCGATTCCGTCCAGGGGCAGCAGGCTGTCGTAGATTTGGCCTAGGGCCTCCACAAGGGACTCCCGGCTGTCCTGGGGCGTCTGGATTTTGCCCCGCTCCAAAAAGCGCATGGCCTCGTCCATGCAGGCGTACTTTATAAACGTGCCGCCAATATCGAGGACCAGCACCCTCATTCGCAGTCCGTCATGGCCCGTACGCCGGTGAGCTTCTCAAAGTCGGATACAAAGGCGTCCACCGCGGCGTCGATGGCGGGGTTTTTCACCAGGGCGCGGATTACGTCCGGAGCCGCGGTGGCGGCCCCCACGCCGTATTTGCACAGCTCCAGCACCTGCTGGGAGTTCTTGAAGCTGGCGGCCAAGATGCTGGCGGACATGCCGTTTCTGGCAAAGATGTCCTGAATCTCCCTGGCCACGGCAATGCCGTCAAAGCCCATGTTGTCGATGCGGTTGATGTAGGGGGCGACGTATTCCGCGCCGCACCGGGCGGCCAGAAAAGCCTGCATGGGGGTGTAGACGGCGGTGCCGGTGGTGCGGACGCCCAGCTCCCGCAGGGCTTTCATGGCCTTGAAGCCCTCAGGGATACAGGGAATCTTCACCAGGGTCTTCTCTCCCAGCTCGCCGGTGATGCGCCGCGCGTCCTCCGCCATGCCTTCGGCGGTGGGCGCCACGGCCTGGACGTGGAGGTCGGCCTCCGGGCCGATGAAATCCCGAATCTCCCGCAGCACTGCGAAGGGGGGGCGGCCGGCTTTGGCCAGGATGGAGGGGTTGGTGGTCACGCCGTCGATGGGATAGAACTCGTACAGCTCCCGGATGGCCTGGATATTGGCGTCGTCAATCAGTAATTTCATGGGAAAACGCTCCTCTCATTACAGTTCTTGTTCGGTCCGCGCGATGATGTCGTCCTGGGTCTTTCGGGAGAGCACGTTGAAGAAGGCGCTGTACCCTGCCACCCGGACAATCAGGTCCCGGTGGTTTTCCGGGTGGACCTGGGCGTCCAGCAGGGTCTCACGGGAGACCACGTTGAACTGGACGTGGTAGCCGTGGAGCCGGTTGAAGAAGGTGCGCAGGAGCATGATGAGCTTCTCCCGGTTCTCCTCTTTGGAGAGCATCTGGGGGGTGACCTTCTGGTTGAGGAGCACGCCGCCGGTGATCTCCTCAGTTGGCAGCTTGGACACGCTTTTGAAGACGGCGGTGGGGCCGTTCTTGTCGGCGTTGTGGCTGGGGGAACAGCCCTCGGCCAGGGGCTCGCCCGCCCTGCGGCCGTCGGGGGTGGCCAGAGTGCCCGCCCCCTGGGGGACGTTGGCGGAGATGGAGGAGGTGCCGGCGTAGTACACCCCGCCGATGGGCCCCCGGCCGTAACGGGTGTTGTGGTACTTCTTCATCTCGTCAATGTACACGTTATAGGCGTCCACCACCAGCCGGTCCACATAGTCGTCGTCGTTGCCGTACTTGGGGGCGCTCTCCAGCAGGGCGCGGATGCGCTGGTTCTCCTCCCCCTGGAAGTCGGCCTGCATGGCCTCCCACAGCCGGGCGGGGGTGACGGCCCTGTCCTCAAAGACCACCTTCTTCATGGCGGCCAGGCTGTCGGCCAGGTTGGCGATGCCCACCTGGAGGTCGCTGATGAAGTCGTACACCGCGCCCCCTTCCTTCATGTTCAGCCCCCGCTCAATGCAGTCGTCGGTGAGGGCGGAGCAGAGGATGTCGGCGGTGTCCTGCTCCAGCACCATGTCGCAGGTGGCGTCGATGATGGTGCACTGGCGGCACATCTCCCGGATGACCTTGTCCCAGCACTGGAGAACCTGGTCAAAGCTGGTGAAGTCCTTGAAGTGGCCGATGCCTTCACATAGCTTGGTGCCCGAGGCGGGGTCTACGCCGTCGTTCATGGCGATGAGCAGGGCCTTGGGGAAGTTGAGGAAGCTCATCCCGGTGCAGCGGTAGCCCCATTTGCCGGGAACGGCGGTCTCCACGCAGCCGATGGCGGAGTAGTTGTAGGCGTCCTCCGGCTTGACCCCCCTGGCGATGAAGCTGGGGATGATGACCTCGTCGTCGTTAAAGGCGGGCATACCGAAGCCGCAGCGGACCACCTCCAAGCACTCCCGCATAAAGTCGTCGGGCAGACCCTTGTGGTAGCGGACCGTCAGGTTGGGCTGGGTCAGGTGGCACTGGGCGACCGATTTGAGAATCATCCAGCTCATGTGGTTGGTGGCGTCCCGGCCGTCCGCCGTCTGGCCGCCCACCGTGACATTTTGGTACAGGGGGGAGCCGGCGGAGAACTGGGTGTGGCTCCAGGAGCGAATCTTGTTGATGGTGTAGGTCTTGAGCCAGAGGTTGCACATCAGCTCGCAGGCCGCCTCCTCGGTGATGCGCCCGGATTTCAGGTCGGCCTCGTAATAGGGGTTCAGGTATTGGTCCATCCGCCCGTAGGACAGGGAATGTCCGTTTGACTCGATCTGGAGGACCAGGTGGACCAGCCACAGGGCCTGCACTGCCTCCCGGAAGCTCCCGGCGGGCTGGTAGGGGACCTTCCGCAGGGCGGCGGCCATGTCCAGCAGCTCGGCCCGGCGGCCCTCCTCCGCGGAGGCGGCCTGTTCCTCCGCCAGGGCGGCAAACCGGGCGGCGAAGTCCTTCACGGCCTGGGTGACGATGAGGATGGCCCGGTAGAAGTAGCTCTTTTGAATGTTCTTATAGTCGGTCAGGTCCAGGGCGTCCAGCTTCTCCTGGGCCCGGCGCTCGTAGTCCTTCAGTCCCACCTTCAGCATCCGGCCGTAATCCACGGCGCAGTGGGCGTCGCCGCTGGTGATGTTGCCCTCGGATTTGATGATCCCCAGGTCGTAGTACAGCTTGGAGTGGGGCGGAAAGGCGGCCAGTCCCCGGTCCAGCAGGGTGTTGTGCTCCCAGAAGGGGGCGATGTCCCGCAGCTTCTGCTTGTTCTCCTCGGTGATGTGGAACACGTCGCCGTCCCGCTTGTCAAACTGGTCCAGCTCGTCGATGACCCACTTCATGGCGTACTCCGGGAAGATGGGGGCGCTGCGGTTGGAGCTGGCCTGGTTGCCGGCGATGAGGGTCTGGGGCTCGATGAAGATGGTCATCCGCTCCAGCACCGCCTTGAGCATCAGCGCCCGCTTGAGGGCCAGGGGCTGATCCTGGTTGTTCCGGTAGACCTGAGTGGTAATCAGGGCCCGCTCTACGCAGACCTGGGGCTGGGCGGCCAGCAGCTCCTCCCGGAACTGCTTCATGCGGGGGGTAAGCTCACCAAAATGGCTGTTCATAATAGGCGCTCCTTTCGTTTGCAACCTTTTATATTTCGTCCATAATTAAATGATACTACAGCAGGGAGGTTTCGTCAATAGATTTATTAACAAAAGATAAAATATTTTTGTTCGTAAGTTTTTGCTTTACAATGAAAAGGGGATGTGCTATACTTTTCTTATCAATTTCAGGGAAGGATGGCGCAGACCTATGTCAGAACAGACCGGCGTTGTGTTCAACATCCAAAAATTCAGCCTCCACGACGGTCCGGGTATCCGCACCGTGGTATTTTTAAAGGGCTGTCCCCTCCGGTGCCGCTGGTGCGCCAACCCGGAGAGCCAGGACCCGGCGCCCTGTCAGCTGGAAAACGGGTTGACGCTGGCGGCGGACCGGCAGCGGATGACTGCGGAGGAGGCGGTAAAAATCTGCCTCCAGGACCGGGACTTCTACGAGGAGAGCGGCGGCGGGGTGACCCTGTCCGGGGGCGAACCCCTGGCCCAGCCGGACTTTGCCGCCGGGCTGCTCACCAAGCTGGGGGTGCGGCGGGTCCATACGGCCATCGAGACCACCGGCTATGCCCAGCCGGCGGTCTTTGACCGGGTGACGGCCCTGGCCAATCTGCTGCTCTTTGACATGAAGCACTGGGACCCGGTCAGACACCGGGAGGGGACCGGCGTGGACAGCCGCCTGATTCTGGACAACATGGCCAGGGCCATCCGAGCCGGGAAGGAGGTCCTGCCCCGGCTGCCGGTGATTCCCGGCTACAACGACAGCCTGGAGGACGCCGCCGGCTTTGCAACCCGCCTGCGGGAGGTGGGGGCGGACCGGGTTCAGCTGCTGCCCTTCCACCAGTTCGGGGAGAACAAGTACGGACTGCTGGGGCGGGAGTACGCCTATCGGGATGTCCCCGCCCTCCATGAGGAGGACCTGGCCGGGTTCCGCCAGGCGCTTCTGGATGCCGGGATCAACGCATTTATTTAATTGCTCAGAAAAGACAGGACAGGGGAAAACCATGAAAAAAGATCGTGAAACTGTTATATTGGAGCTGCTCACCGCAGAAAACAGGCTGGAGGTCTCCGTCCTGGCCGAACAGGCGGGGGTGTCTCAGGTCACCATGCGCAAGGACCTGGATGAGCTGGAACGCCGGGGGATCATCATCCGGGAACACGGCTATGCCCTTCTGCGCAGTTCTGACGACATTCAGAGCCGTATCGCCTACCACTATGAGGCCAAGCGAAAGATTGCGGAGCGGGCGGCGGAGCTGGTGGAGAATGGCGACACCATCATGATCGAGAGCGGCAGCTGCTGTGCCCTGTTGGCTGATGTGCTGGCCCAGCGGCGGAAGGAACTGACGGTCATCACCAACAGCGCGTTCATCGCCTCCTACATCCGGGGGAAGTGTGCCTTTCAGATCATCCTTCTGGGGGGCGTCTATCAGCCGGAAGCCCAGGTCATGGTGGGACCCATGGTGCGGCTGTGCGCCGATGGCTTTTTTGTGAACCGCTTCTTTATTGGCGTGGACGGCTATGACTGCCGCACCGGCTTTACCAACCAGGACCACATGCGGGCCCAGGCGGTGCGGGACATGGCCCATCAGGCGGAGCAGGTGGTGGTGCTGACCGAGAGCGAGAAGTTTGGCCGCCGGGGGGTGGTGCCCCTGAATTTGCCCCGGCGGAGTGTGCCACAGCTGGTGGTGACCAATGGAAACATTCCCCCGGAGGCGCTGGCCGCCCTGGAGGAACAGGGTGTTGAGACCCTTTTAACGGATTGACAATCCCCGAGGAATCGTAAAAACCCGTCCCTGACCGTAAAGTGCGGTTGGGGACGGGCTTTTTTACGTTTTAGGGGGAAGACGTACCATCGCCGGGCGGGTGTTCCCCGAAATATTCCAGCTGTTCCACCTGCCGGCAGAGCTCCCGGACCTCCATGCGCAGCAGAAACAGGCGGACGGCCCCTGTCACGGCCCGGATGGTGAGGGAGATCAGCCAGCAGCACAGAAAACCCAGCAGGAAACAGAGCTTCAGGGTGCTGTCATAGTCCATGGAAACACCTCCTTTACAGCACCTGGTCCACCAGGCCGTAATCCAGGGCCTCCCGGGCGGTGAGAAAACAGTCCCGCTCCATGTCGGCGGCCAGCTTTTCCCGGTCCTGACCGGTGTAGCCGGCCAGCAGGCCGGTGAGAGTTTCCCGGCACCTCTCCAGGTGGCGGGCGTGGATGAGCACGTCGGTGGTCTGTCCGCCCCGGCCCCCCAGAGGCTGGTGGATCATTACCTCGGCGTGGGGCAGGGCCCGGCGCTTGCCTTTGGTCCCGGCGGCCAGCAGCACTGCCCCCATGGACGCTGCCAGCCCCATGGCTATGGTGGACACGTCGCAGCGGATGTGCTCCATGGTGTCCAGGATGGCCATCCCCGCGGTGACTGAGCCGCCGGGACTGTTGATATAGAGGGAGATGTCCTTCTCCGGGTCCTGGGCCTCCAGAAAGAGCAGCTGGGCGGTGACCAGGGCGGCGGATTCGTCCGTGACCTCGCCGGTGAGCAGGACCACCCGGTCCTTCAGCAGGCGGGAGAAGATGTCGTACCCTCGGCCGTCTTTGCTCTCCACCACATAGGGCATTGTTAACATAAGTATGTTCCTCCTTGTTTGTGTTGTGGCTCCATCATACTCCGCAGGTCCGGGCAAATTTTATGAGCAAAAAAATTTTTCGCTCGTAAAATTTGCCGGGGCGGGGAGGGTAGAATGCAGGCAACAGAGAAAAGGAGGCGCTGTTATGATGCAAAAAGAGATTCCGGAGCGGTGGCGGACTGACCCGCTGTACCGCGCCCTGGAGGCAGGAAACCTCCGGGCGGCGAAACGGATGCTGGACAAGCGGGAGAGCCTGTCCTGGCATGAGACGGCGGTCTACGCGCCCCTGGCCTTTCGCCGCCCTGCCTGGCTGCTGAGGCAGATCCTGGACCTGGGACCGGAGGGCCAGGTCTACTGCGCCGGGGAGTTTGTCCGTCCCGGAGGGGGCTGGCGGATCAGGGTGTGCTCCACGCTGCTAGTGGTGGCCGCCGCCCTGGACGACCTGGTGTCGGTGGAGGAGCTGCTGAGGCGGGACTATTACCAGGATTGGGGTTTGATCAGAAATGAGTTTCATCCCAACCTGGTCCGTGAATGGACAGAGGATATGTCAGCCTGGTCATATGAGATTTTTGAGCGAGGCTTCCACCTGGACATGTTTCACATGTTTCGGATGGAGTCCAAGGGCGATGGCAGTGGGGAAAAGAGGGACGATAACCTCAGAAGACTCATGCAGAAATACGACCCGCTGGGGGCGGCCATGTGCTGTGGTGCACTGCGGTGCGTGGCGCGGTTGCTTCCGGAGCGGGCGGAGGAGCTGTCCCTCGAGGCCCGAAACATACTGAGCGGGACCCCTCTGCCAGGGGATGAGGAGCGGCAACGGGCTGTAATGGCGCTGGTGGAGGACAGATACGGCATGGAACTGGCGGAGCTGCTGGACCCGGGAGAGTTCCGGGACCGGGACAACCCCCTGTTCCTGCGCTGCCTGGAAAAGCATCCGGAGTGGTTCGACCTGCGGATCGCCCGGCACTTCATCGAGTGGGCCGACGACGAGCAGTGGAAATCGAATGATGCCAACTGGGCCTGGCAGGCCCTGCCCCTGATCCCGCCCCACCTGGTGGCCGCTGTTGTGCTGGAGAAGCTGCCCATCTGTGACGGGAGCCTGAAATCGTATCATCTGTTTCGGGGACTGCTCAGCCATTCCCAGGTCCACATCCGTATCGACCGCTGTGCTGTGCGTCCCAACCTGGGGGCCCAGAGGGTGCTGGATATTGTGGAGTGCATGGAGGTGACCGGCGAGGCCCCGGAGGGCGGGCTGAGCGGGCTGGCCGTTGCCATGCTGAACGCCATGCTCCACTGTCTGGAAGTCCACGACGATGTGGAGAGCCAGTGCCGCCAGCGGATGCTGAAAAGCCCCGAGGCCCGGGCCATTCTGGAGGGAGAGGACCCGGAGATGGCGATTGCCTACCTGGACTGGAAGGCGAAGGAGGGCGGCGCCCTCTATAAGGATACCTTACTGCTGATGACAATATTGGGATTGAGAGAGGAGCGTCGTTATGAACTGTGAGATTAAGGGGCCCTGGCCCAGATATACCTGGTGTCCCCAGGACCCGGAGGGGGTGGACCACTACCAGATTGGCCTGTATTTGAAAGCAAAAATGGGCCAGGAGTGGGGCGAGTGGTGGCTGAAGGAGCTGGACCGGCTGGCCGGCAGCACCCGCCAGTTCAATGAGAGCAGCATTAAGCAGCTGGTTTTGCAGGTCTGCAAGTATGATGCCGCCGAGATGGTGGAGCTGTTGTATCCGATGGAGCCGGAGATGTTTCTCACCCCCCGGACCTATCCGGACCGCAAGGGGGAGCTGAATGCCCTGGCCCGGTGCGCCCAGATGGGCTCTGCCGCCTGCCTGAGCACACTGCTGGAGCTGGGGGCCGACCCGAACGGGCTGGACTGCTCCACGGGGATGAATACTTTGCGGGTGGATTCGGACGAGGCTCCCATCGTCACGCCGCTGGATGTGGCCCTGCTGGCGGGCCAGGAGGAGTGTGCCCTGCTGCTGGAGATGTACGGAGGGCAGCCCGTCCGGGAGCTTATGGACTGATTCAGAGAGAAATCGCTCATAAAATTTGCCCCTGTCCGGGTGGTAATCTGGATACAGAAAGGAGATTGGAAGATGAGCGAAATATGGAATGCGCCGGAGCTGAATCTGGACGGTACTATGTTCGATCTGTTCGGCAGAGAACCCCCGAGCTGGTATGATGAAACCCTTAGCCGGCTGGAGGAGGCCATTCGGAAGCGGGTTTACCCCACCATCTACGCCCTGCTGCGGCAGCGGGAGGAGCCCTTTTTTCCGGATACGGCCTTTGAGGTGTGTATGACCGCCCTGGACGCGGGGCTGAACCGGCGGGCGTTTACGGCGATTCTGGACCACAGTCCCCCGCTGGAACGGTTTTTGCACAAGAAGTCCTGGAGCCATGAATACGGCCTGGTGGAGAAGGCGGCCAGCATGGACAGGGCGGACCTGCTGGACCTTCTGCTTGAACGGGGCGGAAACGTCAACCGGTACCGCCGTCCCCGGTATATCTCCCCGCTGGAGGCCGCGATGGAGGGGGGCGCCCTGCGATGTGTGGAGCGGTTGCTCCGGGAGCCGGAGCTGGACGTTGCCCTGACCCCCCGGCTGCTGGCCTGCTGGAGCCTTGCAGACTCCGGGATGACTATGCTGGACTTCTGCCTCCAGGCTGCGGCTCCCCGGCTGCTGGGGAAGGACCCCACCTTTCGGGACCCGGTTCCCATCCCGGACCAGCTGACAATGGTCCACGCTGCCCGGACCGGGAATTGGGCGCTGGTGCGCCGTATCTGCCGGGAACGGGGGGTTTCTCTGAAGGAGGGGAAGCGGGTCCTGAAACACTTTCCGGACAGGATACCGGAGCCGGAGGGGGAGCAGTTGGACGAGGAAAACCGGAAGGAGCTGACCGAGCGGGTTCTGACCCTGGACTGCCTGCTTGCCGCCTGTCCCCAGCTCCTGCGGGGATGGCGGGCCTGCCAGCTGCTGGTCAGCTATTTCCTGTGGTGTTACGAGGAGGCGAATCTGGCCGAGCGCGTTTTGGGACCCTGGATTCAGCGGATCAAGGGACGGAAGGTGCCCCTGCGGGGCTTTCCGGATACGGTGGGGAACGAGGCGTTTTTCAGAACCCTGCGGCTCTGGCTGGAGCGTCTTCCGTACGGGCCCATCCCCGCCGTGGACCGGCACACCTGTGTCCACGAGTTCCTGGCCGGGGAAACGAACCCGGAGGAGCTGGAGCTGGTCTTTCAGAACTGCGCCATGATTCAGCGGAGGACCGACCCGCAGGGAATCATCAGCAATCTGGCCCTCAGCCTGCTGCTCTACGGTACACCGGAGCAGGTGGAGGAGCAGCTCCAGCCCGGAAAGCTACTGGCCGGGGAGGACCCGGAGGCCCTGCTGCGGTTCTGCGTGAACAAGGAGCACCCCCGCCTTAACCGGGTGATGCTACTGGCCTATGTGAAAAAAGAGGTGGATTATGAGCTGTGAACATGCCCAGGACCGGCGGGAGCTGGCCCAAAAGATATTGCTCTACTCCAGGCGGTATATCACCCAGAAGTGTCCCATTATGCTGGCCCCCATCTACGCCCTGCGGGAGGAGGTCAGCCCCATCCCGGGGCCGCTGGCCACCGACGGGGTCCGCCTGTGGTACGACCCGGAGCGGGTGATTCGGGACTTCCAGGCCGACCGGAACAGTCTGGCCCGCCAGCTGCTCCACGTCACCCTCCACTGCCTGATGGGCCATCTGCCGGCCAGAAGGATTCAGAGCGATACCGGCCTGTTTGATACTGCGGCCGATTGGAAAATCGACGAGCTGATAGGGGCTCTGAACCACAGGCAGACGGTATCGGGCTGGTTTTGGCATACGGACCTGCCCCTGGCCCGGCTGGTACAGCGGTGCGGGGAGGATGAGGAGCTCCGGGAGAATTTATACCGCGAGGCACAGGCGCAGGAGGTGGCTCAGGACGACCACGGCCGCTGGTCGCCTCCGGTGGTGGAGCGGACGGTTCAGTCCAATGAAGGCAGGCGGGAGGGCAGCTCCGGGAGGGGGGAGGGGAAAGCCGGACAAGCGGGCCGGGCAGGGGATGAAGCTCCGGACTGGGGGAGGATGCGCGGCGAGATGGCCGGCCAGGCCCGGCAAAACGACAGCTGGGGCTCCCTGGCCGGGATGCTGATGGAAGACCTGGACCCGGCGGAGGAGAACGGCATCTCCTATGAGCAGTTTTTGCGGCGGTTTGCCGTACCCAATGAGCGTCTGCTGCTGGACCCGGACAGCTTCGACCCCCGGTGGTACTACCTGGGGCTGGAGCAGTACGGGGACATCCCCCTGCTGGAGCCCTCGGAGCTCAGCGAGCCCCCGGCTCCCGACGACATTGTTATCGCCCTGGACACCTCCGGCTCCTGCTCCGGGGAGGTGTGCCGCCGCTTCCTGCGGGAGACGCTGAGCCTGCTGCGGGACATCTCCGCCGGGGCCTCCTCCTTTCGGGTGCTGGCCCTCCAGTGCGACGCGGAAATCCAGAAGGAGGTCCTGCTGGAGAGCGCGGACCAGCTGGACAGCTTTTTGCGGGACTTTACCCCCCAGGGCTTCGGCGGGACGGATTTCCGTCCGGTCTTTGAGCGGGTGGCCCGGCGCCGGGAGGAGGGGCTCATGCCACGGGTGAGGGGACTGCTGTATCTGTCCGACGGGGACGGGGATTTTCCCCAGGAGGCCCCCGACTACCCCGTTACCTTTCTGCTGCTGGGGGATGAGTACATGTGGGGAAGACCGGACATCCCGCCCTGGGTCAACGCCCTGTATCTGAATGAAACTGACTTTACCTTGAAGGAGGCGCCGCAATGAAAAGCCAAATTGTTGAAACCGTAACCATCGCTCAGGCCAAGGACACCATTGCCCAGGCCGCCGACATCTACTTTGCCCGAGACCAGCGGGGCCGCTACCGGGTGGAGCGCCGCCGGGCCCGGCCCGTGTGCCTGATGGGTCCGGCAGGGGTGGGCAAGACGGAGATCGTCCGCCAAGTGGCCCGGGACAAGGGCTTGGCCTTTTTGTCCTACTCCATCACCCACCACACCCGGCAGTCCATCATCGGCCTGCCCCGGCTGGTCCAGGGGACGGTGGGGGACAGAACTGTCTCTATGACGGAGTACACCATGAGCGAAATCATCGCCCAAATCTACCGAACCATGGAGGACACCGGCCTACAGGGGGGCATCCTCTTCCTGGATGAGTTCAACTGCGCCTCCGAATCCCTGCGGCCCATCATGCTCCAGCTGCTCCAGGACAAATCCTTCGGGCCCCACGCCATCCCAGACGGCTGGATGCTGGTGCTGGCAGGCAACCCCGCGGAGTACAACCGGGCGGCCTCCGACCTGGACCCGGTCACCGCCGACCGGATGCGCCTGGTCCACATCGTCCCGGATTATCCCGCCTGGCGGGCCTATGCCAAGACCAGGAACATCCATCCGGTGGTGCTGTCTTACCTGGACAACCACAAGGACCACTTCTATGTCTGCCGCCGGGACGATGCGGGCACCGCCCTGGTGACCGCCCGGGGGTGGGAGGACCTGTCTGTTATGATGACCTGCCTGGAGATGACGGGGCGGCAGCCTGACCTGGCCCTGACGGCCCAGTATGTCCAGGCGGGAGATGTGGCCAGGTCCTTCTTCAGCTATTACACCCAGTACGCCTCGGTTATCGCCTCCGGGACGATTGAGCAGGTGTTGGAAGCCTCCCCCAGGGCGCTGGCCGATATCAAACGGATGAACTTCCAGCGCAGCTGGTCGCTGGTGTCCGCCCTTCTGCGCCGGGTGCAGACCATGGCGGAGGAGGCCGCCGGCCTGGACGACACCGCCGCTGCGGTCTATGGGCAGCTGCGGGAGCTGGCGGAGCAGCTGGAGCAGGAGCCCGCGCTGGTGGAGCGGCTGAGCGAGGAGCTGGCCGCCCGGTGTGAACGGCCGGCGGACCGCCCCGCCCAGGACATCCTGCGCAGGTGGGCCATGGGAGATGTGAACGCTCCGGCCGGCTGGGAGCAGGTGAAGAAGGAATTTGCCGCCCAGGTCCGTGAGCCCCGTATGGAGGCATACCGGCGGACGGGGACGGCCATCACCAATATACTGACCGTCTGCCGGAAAGCGCTGGAGGGCCAGCCCCACCTGGAGTTTTTGTTCAACACCATTGCTGACAGCGCTGCGGTGCTGCGGGTTCTGGCTGGGGATGACTTCCCCCAGTTCAAGCAGCTGCTGCGGGATGTCTCCTTCGACCCGGAGGAAATGGAGAAGGCCCTGGCCGCCCAGATCACAGAACAGGAGGAACTGTAATGAAGCTCAACTGCGTCCCTGAATCTGGGGCCCGGTCCGTTCCCGCTGAACGTAGGGAGCCCGCGCCCACCTGCTGCCCGGTCCATGTGTGCTCTCTGACGGACATCCCCGCAGAGGAGCTGGGCTATGTGCCGCTTCTGGATCATATGGACCGGGAGGTCCTGCTGCGGTCCTTCCGGGAGGCCCCGCAGTTTGCCCAGGTCCCTCTGGAGAGGCTGTTTCGGGAGCGGAGGGGCTGTCTCCAGGTTATTCTGCTTACCGACAGCGATTACTATGCCCGGCAGGCCGCCGTCTATCTGGCCACCTTTGCCCAGCTGGAGCGGAACTCAGGGAGGGCCAACCGGGATGGTGAGGATGAAAATTTTTGGGAGAGTACCGGGCTGGAGGCCCTTCTGGACCGGGATACGGAGAATCCTCTGGCCACTGCGCTCACTGTGGTCTCTCCCAAGCTGCTGGACCCCTCGCTGAGGGAGGAGAAAAAGCAGAAGGTTGCCGTTCTTCACGGCGGGGTGGAGGAGCGGTTCAGCCTGGCCAAGGTGGACACCCCGGCGGTGCTTGTTGCCGCGCCCTCCGGCTCCGTCCTCACAGAGCAGGTGCTCCGCCAGCTGGCCTGCGGCCGGGAACGGGACGCCGCCGGGCATCCCCTGGACCGTTTTATCGCCCTGGGTCCCGGACAGGTGGACCTGGAGCTGCTGGAGGAGCTGCGTTTCACCCATGGCTACCACGTCTGCCGGGTGGGACAGCCCGGCCAGGACTATCTGTGCCGAGTGCTCCGGGATAGGGTCAACGGCCTGATGAACCCGCTGGGGACGAAACAGGAGCTGGAGGCGCTGCTGAACCAGGTAGACCTGGACCAGGTGATGGCCCAGGTCCGCCGGGTCCGGGGGGAGCGGTTCTGTGAGACCGATTTAGAGAGTCTGGTGGCCTGGGCGGTCCAGCGGGGTTGCAAGGGGAGGCTGACGACTCAGGACCTGGTTTTTACCCCCTTCCAGGACCGGAAAACCGGCTGGAGGGAGCTGAAGGAGATGGTAGGGCTGACCCAGGTGAAGCAGGTCCTCCGCCGCCGTCTGGCTGCTGCCGCCCTGGAGGACCGCCGCCGCCAGCGGGGGATGGCCGTGGAGCCCATGTGCCGCAATCTGGCCTTCTCCGGTCCGCCGGGGACGGGCAAGAGCGTCACCGCCCGTTTGGCGGCCCGCATCCTCCGGGAGGAGGGCTGCGGCACCGGCCGGTTTGTGGAGGCGGGCCGGGAGCAGCTTATTGGAGCCTATCTGGGGCAGACCTCCCCCATGGTGGCCGGGTTGTTCCAGCGGGCCAAGGGAGGCGTGCTCTTCATCGACGAGGCCGGGGCCCTGCTGGACAACGGCCAGGACATCTACGCCGCCGAGGCGGTCAACGCCCTGGTGCGCCACATGGAGCTGGAACCGGAGACCACCGTCATCTTTGCCACCTATCCGGGGGAGATGGAGCGGCTGCTGTCCTCCAACCCCGGCCTGTCCAGCCGGGTGTCCCAGGTGCTGGACTTTCCCGGCTATGACGACGGTGCGCTGTGGGAGATTGTCCAGAGCTTTGCAGAGAAGGAGGGTTACGCACTGCCCGAGGGCGCCCGGGAGGTATGCGGCTCCTTCTTCTCGGAGCTGCGCCGGCGGAAGGGGGAGGACTTCGGCAACGGACGTGAGGCCCGCCGGCTGTTTCAGGGCGGGGTGGAGGAGATGGCCCTGCGGGTGCTGGAGGAGGGACGGGATGAGACGCTTACCCTGGCAGACCTGGAACGGGCGTCCCAGCGTCTGCTGGCCCGGCCCATGGAGGATAAACGGTCCATTGGCTTTTGAGACTGCCGCCCGGAGCGGCCCTGGGAGGGGCGTTCCGGGCGGTTTTCATTGCTTTTTGCGGAAAATCATGGTACACTGAAACAAAACGATCCGCTTTGCAAGAAGACAGCCCGGCGGGGAAGGAGGAAACGGTATGAAAAGCAGTGAGGCCGCCAGGAAGGAAGGGAAAAAGCCCTACAGCAATACCTTCCGTAGTCTGGAGGCCATCTGGGAGGTTCTGCGCAGACATGCCAGTCCAAAGCACCCGCTGACGGTGCGGGAAATCTGCGATTACCTGAAGCGGCTGGAGGAGGACCCCTCCTCCTACACCATCGAGCGCCTGTTTCCCGAGGAGCGGGAGCTGATGGGCAGGCTCTTTCCCGGCGTTGTGGCCGAGGAGGAGCGGCTCACCGCCGTCAACGCCTACAGCGAGGGGGAAACGCTCCATATCGTGGTGGAGACCCCGGAGGGGCAGGTTTTGGCCGGAGAGGGGCTGGCGCTGGAGGCCGCAGCGCCCCCCTTTAAGGCGCCCTCCTACTCCACCGTGGACAAGCTGCTCAAGCTGGGTTTTCCGGTAGACGTAAAGACCTTTCCCTACCGGCTGCGGTGCGTGGCGGAGGAGCGGACAAAGGACGGCCGGGTTCGCCTGATTCCCTATGAGGACTGGGAGGAGCGGCAGGCGGCAAGGGAGAGGGAGAAGGGAGGCCGGGACCTGGAGGAGCGGAACAACCGGGCCCGGCGGTACTATCTGGCCAATGCGCTGACCGACGGGGAGTGGCGCATCTTCTCCGACCTGGTGCAGGTGTATCCCTTTATCACCGAGAGACAGACCAGAAAGTTCCTCACTGCCCTGAACCATCTGCACCCCGGAAAGCAGTCCCGTCCCCCGGCCCGTTACGCCTTTAAGCGGGGGAGCGGGGCTATGTTCCTGGTGATTGCCCAGCTGGACCAGGCGATTCGGGAGAAGCGGAGGGTCCGGGTTTCCTACGGCGAGTACCGCCTGGAGCAGAAGGACCAGCGCTGGACCCCGGTGCTGGTCCAGCGGAAGCACAACGGCCTGCTGGACTTTGAACCTTACGCCCTCATGTGGTCCAACGGAAACTATTACCTGGTGGGCAAAAACAGGGATATGATGAATCTGCGGGTGGACCGCATCCTGAACGTGGAGCTGACCGGAGAGACGTTTGCCCCGCCTCCGGACTTTGAACCGGAGGAGTACCGGGACCGGTCCCCGGTGATGTATCCCGGAAAGCGGACGCTGGTGCGGCTGCTGTGCAGGGACAGTATGCTGGGGGTGCTCACCGACTTTTTCGGCAGTGTGCCCCAGTATTCTCCCCGGCCTGGGGGCATGGTGGAGGCATCCATGTCCATTGCCCCGGCGGGGGTGAAGCTGTTCGCCCTGCAATACGCCGGCAGCGTGGAGGTGCTGGAACCGGAGAGCCTGCGCCGGGAGATTGCAAAAACGCTGGAAGATGCGCTGAAGACCTACCGCTCGTAAAATTTGCGGCCTTCTGCCTGCTATAGTCTCCTTACAGAGATACGATAAGGAGGCTGTGAAGATGAGCAGAAATCAGACGGTAAACTACCGGTTTCTTCTGCCCCAGGTGAAAAAGGAGCCCGTGGGCAATCAGGGAGAAGTGGCCCAGTTTATCCCCTACCGGCTGGAGGAGGGGGTGACGGAGGAGAGCATCCGGCAGGAGCTGGAGGCCCAGCCCCATATGGAGCCCCTGCTCCGCAGCTTGGACCCGGGGCGGAAAATCTATCTGCTGGAGAGTGCCAGCATGGAGGTGCTGGAGCTGGCAGCGGAGTATATCGGCACCTACCACCGGCTGGCAAACAACGACGCAGACTGCTATGAGAGCGTGGATGAGGAGGAATACGAAGAGAAGTCGGACTGGCGGGACGGCGGCGATAAGGGGTTCCGGTCGGTGGATTTCAGCGAAAAAATGCCCTGTCTGGAAATTTGGGACCTGAACCAGTTTTACTCCTCAGACGGCGGGTTTGGGTTTGGCAACCGGATGTATCTGCCGGAGCACCGGGCCCAGGCCAGACCCTGGTGGACCCTGTCCCTCAGCGCGCCCATCGCTGTGACCAACGCCATGCGGAGCGGACCGGGGACGGCAAACTGCCCGATGGGCGGGGGATTGGCCTGGTTCCCGGAGATGGTGCACAATCTGTCCGGGCGGGAGCTGATCCTCCTGCTGTGTCTGAAGTCGAAGGAGAGCGACTGCGAGTTTGGCGGCATGTTTGGGGAGGAGAAATTCACCATGGAGGACCTCAGCTTTGAGCTGGAGACCGACGTGATCCGTCTGGAGCCCCCGAAGCCCAAGAGCCGCTACAAGAAGGACGTGCTGTGCCAGCTGGCCCGGGAGCGGGGGACACCCCTGTCCCGCCCCTCGGACGCGGCCAAAATACTGAGCATGGTGGAGGACCGCCGGGGGGATGTGGACAATGCAACGCTGTCTAAGGTGGTGTCCAACGCCCTGTTTCGCCGCAAGGGGGCGGGGCCGCTGGCCATGAAGGATTTCAACTACCTGTCCACGGTGTTTGTCAGCCGGAAGAGGATGCACAAAGAGAAAAAGACCATGGAGCTGGTGGGGCAGCAGGATGTGCGCGCCCAGCTGGAGCAGATTGTGGCTGGCATGGCTTTTCAGAGCCGGCGGAGAAAGCTGGGCCTGCCCACAAGCGATATCCACTACACCTTCGCCTTTCTGGGGGCGCCGGGCACCGGCAAAACCACCTGGGCCCGCTGGCTGGGGGAGGAGATGAGGAAGCGGGACCTGCTGAGCAACACCGATTCCATCTGCATCAACGCCGCCGAGCTGAAGGCCCAGTATGTGGGCCACACGACTGCAAAGGTCCACGCCCTGTTTGAGCGGTACGGAATTATCATTTTGGATGAGGCATACAGCCTGACCGAGGGGAAGAACGGCGACAGTTTCGGAGCCGAGGCCCTGAGCCAGCTGTGTGTGGAGCTGGAGAACCACGGCAGCGACCGGCTGGTGGTCTTTGCCGGCTACGGCGGGGCCAGCGACCCGTCGGACAACCGGATGCTTTGCTTCCTCCAGAGCAACCCCGGCATCAACAGCCGGATCTCCTTCAAGATTCATTTTCA
>ERZ779633.229-NODE-229-length-19895-cov-8.892641_pt1 | contig 19895 bp, 16 predicted proteins | sample MGYA00514195_ERZ779633 | MGnify/ENA primary metagenome ERZ779633 (study PRJEB29562, sample SAMEA4376707) | mouse gut metagenome | isolation source: Cecum | study: EMG produced TPA metagenomics assembly of the A DSS colitis mouse model was used to assess the...
GAGAGCTATTAACTTAATCATACTACATGCCGATAAAAAAGTACAGAGTATTTTTGCGTTCATTTGAATAAAAAACTTTAAAATACAGATGCAGTACGGAAGGAGCGATTACAATGGCGTCTCTCAGCGGAGTAAGCAGCAGTAACACCATGAGCAGCCTCATGAACAGCGCCAATATGATCAGCGGTCTGGCCAGCGGTCTGGACACCGAGTCCATGATCGAAAACCTGGTCAAGAGCTATTCCATGAAGATCAACCAGCTGAACCAGAAGGTGACTAAAACCGAGTGGAAGCAGGACGCTTACCGCAGCATCATCAGCAAAATGGTAGGCTTCGGCAACAAGTATACGTCCTACACCTCCAGCACCAACCTGACCTCTCCCAGCTTTTTTAACAGCGCCGTCAGGGTGGAGGCCCTGGGCGCATTTGCCGGCAAGGTGTCTGCCAGCGGCAAGACCAGCAGCGATATCTCCCTGGACAGGGTGGACCAGCTGGCCACTGGGGCGCAGTTCCGTACCAGCGGGAACATGATAACCGGGGACGGCCGGAGCATTGAGGCGGGAGAGAGCATCGATCTGGTTAATGGCACTACTGAACTGGGCAAGCTCAGCGGCAGCCTGACGCTGACCTACGGCAGCAAAAGCGTCAGCATCCAGTTTAATCAGGTGAAGGACGTTGAGGCCCTGGAGGAGATCCGGAAGAATAACGGAGATATTTCAGAGAGCGAGGCCCTGGCCAAGCTGATTGAGCAGAAGCTGTCCAACGAGAAGATCACCTTTAACAGCGGCAGCTCGGAGGAGGCCAACAAGCGCATCGGTGTTGATGCATACGGCGGGAGCATCTCCTTCCGTGAGCTGGGCAGTGCGGGCAATGGCCTCTATATTTCCGGAGCCAGCGGAAATGTGGCAGAGGTGCTGGGCTTGGACCTGGAGGACGCCTCCGAGAAGAAGCTCACCTCCTTTGATCTGCCCAGCCACATGTACGGCAACTACGACTCCAGCCTGACCAAGAAGGAGGACAATGCCAGCTATCTGTCCGGCAAGGCTATGACCCTGAGCCTGGACGGCGTGAGCAAGAAGATCACCATGCCCGTGATTTCAGACGGTCGGCTGTGGGATGCTGAGGGCAACGCCCTTCTGGTCCGGGACGCGGACGGCAATGAGCGGCAGCTTCAATACAATGCCGACGACTATGCCCTGGCGCTGAACAATGAGATTCAGAAGGTGTTTAAGGGGAACAAGATCAGCGTCGAAAACATTTCTGGGGACAGCGACAAGCTTCAGCTGCGCTTCAACGTGCAGGAGGGCTCTGAGCTGGTGGTCAATACCGACGTGGGCAAGGCCCTGGGGATCGGCCAGACTGCCACCAGTTACCTGAATACCAACAAGACCTTGAAGGACCTGCTGGGTGACAAGCTGTCCACCCTGCCCGCCGCGAAGGTGAAGGACCAGTACGGCGTTGAGGTTCTGGATACGGATGAAAAGACCGGGAAGGTAAAATACGAGTTCAAGCTCAACGACGTGGTGATCGGCAGATATACCGAGGACGCCAAGCTGTCTGATATCATGGCCGATATCAACAGCAACAAAGACGCCGGCGTGTCGGTCAGCTATTCCCAGACCACCAAGAATTTCCTCTTCAAGTCCAAGGAGACCGGCGTGGAGAGCGAGATCAAGATGGGCGAGGGCCTGGCCCAGGCTATGTTTGGTTCCACCGAGCTTCCCGACAACAGCGGCAGCAGCTTTGCCGAAGCCTATAACATCAACTGGCTGAAAGACGGTGAAACAGAGCGGATCAAAGTCGAAATTCCCGGCAGCGGCAGTTATGAGTTTAACGTCACCAAGGATACTACGATTGATGATGTCATTAACGAGCTGAATGGCGGCTTCCAGCAGAGCGCTACCTTTGCCTATAACAGATACACAGGTCAGATTGAGGCAAGAGACCATAAGGGCAACGCACTGGTGGAGTTCAATATGAAGGATTCGTATGGCGATGATGTCGTATTCGACAAGACCAAGGCTCCTGGTGTCGACTATAAGGCCGGCCAGGACGCCAAGTTCACCGTTACGGTGAACGGCGAGACCAAGAACATGACCCGCAGCACCAACACCGTGAACATCGACGGGCTGTCCATCACCATGAAGGACACCTTCGACGGCTATAAGAGTGAGGACGGCAAAGAGGACGCAGTTACCAGCGCCGGCCGCCCGGCCAACGCAGTCACCTTTAAGACCAGCACCGACTCCGACAAGATCGTGGACACCGTCAAGAACATGATCGCGGAATACAACGTAATGATGTCGGAGATCAAGTCGGCCTACGCCACCATGCCCTACCAGAAATCCAGCGGCTCCTTTGCCAACTACGAGCCCCTTACGGACGAGGAGCGGGAGGGCATGTCCGAGAGCGCCATCGAGCGGTACGAGGAGAAGGCCAAGCAGGGCATCCTGTTCGGTGACCGGAACCTGTCCTCCCTGTATGACAAGATGCGCAACGTCTTTGCCGGCGCAAACGAGGCCGACCTGCGCGCCATGGGCATCACCATCAGCTACTCCATCAGTGACGGCGCCCAGGCAGTCACTCTGGACGAGAGCAAACTGCGCTCTATGCTGGAGAGCGACCCGGACAGGGTTACCAGTGTGTTCACCGGCGAGACGGGCGTGATGCAGACCATGAAGAAGCAGCTGGACACGTATTCCAGGACTACCGGCGAGCCCAAGGGCATCCTGATTGAGCAGGCCGGCAGTCCCCTCAGCTCCCTGTCTCTGATGAACAACTCCTGGCAGAAGGAGATCGACAACCTGAACACCCAGATTGAGAAGTGGCAGGATAAGCTGACCAGCCAGGTGGAGCGCTATACCAGCCAGTTCAGCCGGCTGGAGGTTCTGATTAACCAGATGAACTCCCAGAGCTCCACGCTGGCGGGCCTGATGGGCGGCGGCTAATACCGTCAGAAAGGACGATCCTACATGGACGCAAGAGGTTATCAGCAGTATAAACAGCAGTCCATCAACTCCATGACGCCTGGGGAGTTGCTGCTGCTGCTCTATGATGAGCTGGTCAAGCGCAGCACCCTGGCCTCCATCGCCCTGGACCGGCAGGACTGGCCCACCTTTGAGGCGGCGCTGGACCGCTGTACGGACATCATCAACTATCTGGACGAGACCCTGGACCACCAGTATCCCATCAGCCACGACCTGAGCCGGATGTACGACTACTTCACCTATGACCTGGGCCGGATCAAGCTGGGCCGGAACAAGGGTGAGCTGGAGCGTCTGCGTCCCATGCTGGCAGACCTGCGGGATACCTTCCGCGCTGCGGAGAAGAACAGCAGCGCCCAGGAGATGCAGGCATGACGCGGGGGGATTGGCTGGACCTGACCGTACTGGAGCGGAAAAAGTACAACTGCCTGTCTGAGGTGATGGACCTGAGCCGGCAGATGGGGGAGGCGCTGGACCGCAATGACGACGTGTCTTTGCGGATGCTGCTTGCCATGCGGGAGGACCCGCTGCTCCAGCTCCGTGAGCTGAAACAGGCTGTCGAAGGGAAAAAGGAGAGCCTGTCCCCGGAGGATCGGGAGCGGGTAGCCGCTTTGGAGCAGGGGGCCGGCCCTCAGGGGGAAGAGGAGACCGCCTATCACGGTCAGGCGGGCAGCGTCCGCCGCCTGCTGGAGCGGGTTGTGGAGCTGGACGAGCGGCTGAACCGGCGCCTGGCCGGGGAAAACTCCTTTTACGCCGGAAAAAAGTGAAACAATCCCCCCTGCGCCGCAGGGGGGATTGTTTGGTGCTCCGGCAGCAGCTCAGAAAGCTGCGCTATGAGAAGAAATCGGGGGAGATGGTCCAGAGGGGACCGCCGCTGCTGCGGTTTGGGGACAGCTCCTCCAAGATGAGGTCCAGGTCCCAGGTGATCAGGCTGCGTTCCGGGCTGGCCGGGTCGGCAACCAGAACGCTTCCGTCCAGTGTAATGCCCCGCAGGATGATAAAGTGCCCGCCGTTGGTAAAGTGCCCCGGCCCCATCAGGGCCACCAGCAGCTGTCCGCTGGTCAAATAGTAGACGATCAGGTCCCGTTCCGTCTCCTCCGGTGGGAGGGAGGTGCAGATCAGGCCAAAATCCTCCGCAACGCCGGGGACGATGGACCAGTAGGAGCCGTGTTTTTTGGCCCAGTAGCCCTGATCCACGCAGTGCCGGGCCAATTGGGCCGGGTCCATGCCGTCCTCGGCCAGGGTGGATACCACCATGGCCATGGCTGTGGGGCCGCAGCCGTAGCGGCCAATGGTGTCGGAGCCGTAGGGCTGCTCTGCCCACGTCTCGCTGGTCTGGTCGTAGTAGGTCAGCTCCTGATGGCCTCCGGTGAGGTAATCGCTGCCGTCATGGGAGATCAGTGCGGTGATGCTGTAGTCCGCCCGAGCCCTGGGGGGCGGCGTGACCAGTACTTGGTCATCCACCAGCTGGGCCTCCTCCTGGAGCTCGTCCACAAGCTCGGTAGTTTCGGATGTGTCCGGCTCAGACAGCTGGGAGAAGTATTCGTCCAGCTTCCGCAGGCCGGCCCGCACCTGGGAAACCCCTTCTTGCACCGCCTGGTCCGTCCGCCGCTGAAGGATGCCCCAGGCTGTCTCGGCAGTTTCGCCCGCCCGCTGTACGGCAATCCGGACGGGAGCGGTGACGGCGGCGTAGACCTCGGGGGCCTGAACGGCGCAGACCCACAGCTCCACCGCCCCCACGCAGACCGCGGCCAGCAGGAGGCAGGGGAGGATATATCGTTTCCATCTGCCGGGTTTGTCGAAATTTTTCACAGCTGTCCCCCAAAATAAATCAAAATTTTCTCTTTTCAACGGCCTCGAAAATGATTATACTACAAGAAGCGATTTTTTTGAACTACAAATTTATGGCGCGCCGTCATATAAGGAGCCGTATCAAAAATGCCGGAAATTCGCATGGAGAAAGCATCCAAAATATATAAGACCGAGGACAAGCGCAAGCATTATGCGGTGCGCGAGCTGGACTTTACCGTACAGCAGGGGGAGTTTGTCTTCCTGATCGGCAGCAGCGGGGCGGGAAAGACCACTATGCTGAAGCTGATCGGAGGGGAGCTCTCCCCTGATGAAGGGGCCGTGTACCTGGACAACGCCAATATCGCCCGTTTTTTCGGTCCCTGGAGGGTGCGGCTGGCCCGGACCTTTGGGATTGTCAGCCAGCAGAGCATTTTGATCCGCAAGCGCACCATTATGGAAAATCTGATGGTGGCCGCCCGGGCCAGCGGGATGCAGCGCAAGAGCAGGGCGGCGGCGGAGAAGGCCCTGAGCCTGGTGGGCCTGCCCGACGTGGGGGAGTGCTTCCCCGCCCAGCTGTCCATCGGTGAGGTGCGCCGGGTGGAGCTGGCCCGGGCGCTGATCAGCAGCCCGCCGGTGCTGTTGCTGGATGAGCTCACGGCCAATCTGGACGACGACACCATCTGGGACATCATCCACCTGCTGGTGGAGCTGAACAGCCGGGGCACCACCATTGTCATGGCCACCCACGCCAGCCAGTACGTCAACATCCTGCGCCGCAGGGTGGTCACGCTGGTGGACGGAAAGGTGGTAGGGGACGTGCAGCATGGAAAGTACGGGGATATTGTCTGAAACCGGGGAGAAACCCGGAAAAACTTTCCTTTTCTACATAAAAATGGAAAAATAGGAAAAAATTCAAAAATCTCTACTTTTTCTTGCGTCTCGGGAGAAAGTAGTGTATAATAAAAGCAAGATGCCCACGCCGCGCGTGCGCGGGAATAAAATGGGAGGAATACAGCATGAACTTCAAGAACATGTCCATCAAGAAGAGTCTGATCGTAGGCTTCGGTACAACAATCCTGATCTCTGTCATCATCATCGTCGCTTCGCTGATTATGATGAACTCGCAGAAAAAAGCTTACACGGATATTATCGATCACTATGTGAAGACCAACCAGCTGGTCTCTGACTGCCGGATCGACTACAACATCGCGGCCCGCAACCTGCGGGATGTGGCCCTCTCCGGCAAGCAGGATGGGCTGACTACCGTCAACTCCAAGCTGGAGGAGCTGTCCGCCGAGATCAAGGATATGGAGGCTGCCTATCCTGAGGAGCTGAAGGACCGCAGCAAGCTGGATGCCTTTGTTAAAAGCCTGAATACATGGTCAGAGGAAGCCAAAAAGATTGCCGAGGTTGTAAAGACGAACAGAAACCAGGCGGCGGAGATGATTGTTGACGACTGTACCCCCGCGCTGGATGCCGCTGCCGCCGCTGGAACGGCCCTGGCCCAGGATTTGCAGGCCAAGCAGGATGATATTATCCGGCAGCAGAACCTGACCTCCAGCATCGGTCTGGGCATCATCATCGGCGTGATGGTGGTGGCCACCCTGATTGTGCTGATGATGGCCACCAAGATCATCAAGAGCATCGCGGTTCCCACCGCTCAGGTCCGGGAGGCCCTGGTGGGCTTCAGCCAGGGCAACCTGGAGGTCCCCGTCACCTTCGACGGCCGGAACGAGCTGGGCGATATGTGCGACGCCCTGCGCACCAGCCAGCATGTTCTGAGCGAGTGCATTGGGGATACCTGCCGCCTGCTGGAAGAGATGGGCAGCGGCAACTTCGATGTACGTACCAAGGATGAGAAGGTCTATGTGGGTTCCCTGAGCCGCATCCTGGCCTCCCTGCGGGTCATCAACAGCAGCATGAGCTCCGACCTGAGCCAGATCAGCCAGAGCTCCGACCAGGTGGCCGCCGGCGCCGATCAGGTGTCCAACAGCGCCCAGTCCCTGGCCCAGGGCGCCACCGAGCAGGCCAGCGCCGTTCAGGAGCTGTCCGCCACCATCGCCGATATCTCTGAGAACGCCAAGAAGACCGCCGAGGCCGCCGAGCAGGCCGGCCAGCATGTCAATGAGGCCGGCGGCCAGCTGAACCTGAGCATGGAGTATGTGAAGAATCTGAACACCGCTATGGAGAACATCTCCAGCTCCTCTCAGGAGATCGGCAAGATCATTGCCACCATTGAGAACATCGCGTTCCAGACCAACATTCTGGCCCTGAACGCCGCCGTTGAGGCCGCCCGGGCGGGTTCCGCCGGCAAGGGCTTTGCCGTGGTGGCCGACGAGGTGCGCAACCTGGCCACCAAGTCCGACGAGGCCGCCAAGGCTACCAAGGACCTGATCGACGGCTCCATCTCCGCCGTCAGCGAGGGCCGGGAGGCTGTGAACAAGGTCACTGACGCCCTGACCCGTACCACTGAGACCGCCGGCAGCGTGACCACTATGATGGCCACTGTGGTGGATGCCGTGGAGAGCCAGAACCAGGCGATCATGCAGGTCACCGAGGGCATCGACCAGATTTCCGCCGTGGTCCAGACCAACTCCGCCACCAGCGAGGAGTCCGCCGCCGCCAGCGAGGAGCTGTCCAGCCAGGCGACCCTGATGAAGGAGCTGCTGTCCCGGTTCAAGCTGCGCCAGGACAGCTACGGCGATTATCAGGCGCATACCTCCTCCTCGACCTCCTCCAGCTGGGACAGCGGGGACGGCGCCGAACCCTCCAGCCCCTTCTCCAGCGCGAAGTATTAAGAAGACGCCGCAGCGCGTTGTGTAAGGGATATGGCGCCCCGGTGTCGGGGCGCCATATTCGTAACCAAAGGAGTATGGGAGGTGCCGCCGGATGACAAAACGAAAGCCTCAGGACAGCGGCCTGATTTTTGCCCTGGATATTGGAACCCGCAGTATTATTGGCGTGGCGGGCCGTGTGGTGGAGGAGCGTTTTCAGGTGCTGGCCATTGAGAAGGAGGAGCATGGCAAGCGGGCCATGCTGGACGGCCAGATCGAGGACATAACCCAGGTGGCCAAGGTGGCCCGCCGGGTGACTGACCGCCTGGAGGAGAAGCTGGACTGTACGCTGGAGCGGGTCTGCGTGGCCGCCGCCGGACGTGCCCTGCGTACCGAGCAGGGCAGCTACTCCATCGAGTTTCCAGAGGTCAGCCGCATCACCAACGACGCCATCGGCCGGCTGGAGAGCGGCGCGGTAGCCGCCGCCGAGGCCATGCTGGGCCAGGCCCAGGAGGGGGAACGGCGCTTTTATCTGGTGGGCTACACCGTAGCCGGCTATTACCTGGACCGCTACCCCATGTCCACCCTGCGGGGCCACAACGGCCAGCTGCTGGAGGCCACCGTAGTGGCCACCTTCCTCCCCAGAGAGGTGGTGGAGAGCCTCTACGCCGTGATGGAGGCCTCCGGCCTGGAGGTGGCCAGTCTGACCCTGGAGCCCATCGCCGCCCTCAATGCAGCCATTCCCGCCGACCTCCGCCTGCTTAATCTGGTGCTGGCCGACATCGGAGCGGGTACTTCCGATATCGCGGTCTGCCGGGATGGCACTGTGGTGGGCTACACCATGGCCACCATTGCCGGTGACGAGATCACCGAAGAGCTGATGCGCCGGTTTCTGGTCCCCTTCGCCACGGCGGAGCGGATGAAGACACAGATGGACGAGAAGACCGTCACCTACCGGGACGTGCTGGGCCTGGAGCAGTCCATCCCCGGCGGGCTGGTGCGGGAGACCGTCCAGCAGCCCGCCCGCAGCCTGGCCCGGGAGATCGCCCAGCGGGTGACCGCCCTCAACGGCGGGGCCCCCTCCGCGCTGTTTTTGGCGGGGGGCGGCAGCAAGCTGGAGGGCATTCGGGAGATGGTGGCCGAGGCCCTGGATATGGACGAGAACCGGGTGGCCCTGGCGGGCAACAACTACGAGATTACCGCCTTTTCTGATAGCTATGAGCTCAACGACCCGGAGCTGGCCACCCCCCTGGGCATTGCGGTGTCTGCCGGCCTGGGCCTGATCAGTGACAGCTACCGGATTATGCTCAATGGCAAGCCGGCCAAGCTGTTCCGCAGCGGTGCCCTGACGGTGCTGGAGCTGCTGATGATGAACGGCTACAGCTCCGTCGACCTGCTGGGTCGAACGGGCAAAAACCTGAGCGTCATGGTGGACGGCCAGCGGATGTTGTTCCGGGGGGAGCCGGCGGTTCCATGCGTTTTGAAGCTGAACGGGACAGAGGCCGCCCCCTCCGCCGTAGTCTACGCGGGGGACAGCATCGAGTTCACCCCGGCGGTGTCCGGAGTTTCCGCCAAACGGACCCTGAAGGACCTGCTGGGAGCGGACTTTACCGGCGGCGTCACCGTCAACGGGCGGCTTGCCGATTTGGATACGCTGCTGAACACCGGAGACCAGGTCGTGACCTCGTCCCGGCCCATTCGGCTGCCTCGTCCCGCCGTGACCCCGCCCGCCCCGCCTCCGCAGCCCGCCCCTCCGCCGCCCAAGGCGGCGGAACAGCCGCCTGCGGGTGTGAAAAGACCGGAGCCGCCCCCTGCGGCGGGAGGGCCTGCGGCTGAAAAGCCGGCGGAAGCTCCCCGGGCAGCGGCAAGAGTTCCGGTGCCTGCCCCCGCAGAGGCCAGGCCGGCTGCTGTCCCCTCCCGCCCCAACCCCTGGGAGAAGCCGGCGGCCCCTGTGGTGAGCCAGCCCCCGGTGGGGCCTTCCCTTCAGATTGTGCTCAATGGCAAGGCCCTGCTGCTGCCGGGCAAACCGGAGGGGACGCCTTACTATGTGATGGACCTGCTGGAGCACTCCGGTATTGACTTTGAGCATTTGGACCGGGGAGTCGAGCTTCAGGTCAACGGGCAGGAATGTGCCTTTAGTCAGGAACTGCGCGCCCAGGATGACGTTGTCATCCGGTATCTGGAAACATAATGGAGTGATCTGTCGTGAAAAAAGCGAAAAAAACCAAAGCCGCAAATGCAGAAGCCGGGGAGAATACAGGGAAGAAGAAGGGCGGAAAAAAGAAGCTGCTTCTGATTCCCGTTGCCCTGGTGCTGGTGGCCGCTGTTGCGGCGGCGGCAGTGCTGTTCATACTGCCCCGTTTCGGCATTGATCTGCTGAACCGGGAGCTTACCCCCGAGGAGCAGCTGGAGGAGCCCATCCCCAAGAAGGGGGTGGAGGCTTACACCGTAGGAGAGGACACGGTTCCCTCTCTGGATACCGTCCTGTTGGAGGGTGACGGGGAATTGATCGCCCTGCGCAGTCCGGGCAAGTCCAAGGGGGACAGCTCCACCGGCGTGGACAGCCGGTTTACCTACATCTATGAGCTGAACAGCTTTGCCGATGTGATGAACCGGTACAAGGACATCCTGATGGGCAGCGAACAGGGCTTCGTCATTACGGATGAGACCTATCTGGTCCAGGAGGAGGTCCCGGAGCTCCAGGACGCCGAGGGTGTTTTGATCTTTGTCCGCAATGCGGCGGAGGAGGGCCGCCTGTTCCAGCTGGTAATCGGCTGGTCCCAGTCCAGCGCCAACCTGGCAGTCCGTGTCTCCGCGCCCGAGGGGAAGCTTTCTTACCCCAAGAAGGAGACGGAGGAGGACAAACGGCAGGAGCCCTCCAGCGTGAGTATGCAGATGGAGCAGCTCCGTTCCATGCCCCCCTCTCAGCTGGGCCTGCCGGGGGACACCATGGATACCTACACCATTTTCCCCGTTGACGGCTTTGTGAAGGTGGACGGCCTGGAGTGCCGCCGGTTCAACGTCTATGAGAAGGACAATCCGGGCTCGATTGCGGGGACGTATCTGTTTAGTGTGGACCAGGAGCACATCTATGTCCTGGAGCCCTCCACCAACACAGTGAGTACGATCAAGTAATGGGGAAAAAGCGGTCTGTGCTTAAGAAATCGGATGGTTCTGCCGATACATAGAATGGAGCGACACCTGATTTCAGTTAGAAGGGAGGGCTACGTATGGATGGTATCAGCGCTGCTCAGTTTCAGAGCAACTACGCCTTTGCCCTGATGAAGATGACCATGCAGGACGCTGAGGCGCAGGCCCAGGAGATGATCGAGATGCTGTCCGATGTGCCCGCGCCCGCCCAGTACGGCTTTGATGTGTGGGCGTGACAAGCCTCGGATCGTTCCAAAGAAAAAAGCGGTGTGAGACAGAGCGCTCACACCGCTTTGCTTTGCGGCAAATGCCGGGATGCGGCAGGGAAAAATGCCTTACAGTCCCTGCGCCGCAGGGGAAGTCTTTTGCACCATCTGTAAAGTGTTTGAGCCTTAAAGCTTGCGTATAAGCGGAAGTGCCCTAACGCGCATTTTATCCGGAGATCATCTGTAGGGGCCGCCCCCCTGGGCGGCCCGAAATCAAGTGAGGCGTTGTATTTTTGTGGGCCGCCGAGGGCGGCGGCCCCTACATTTCAATCTGCGAAAAGGACACTCCCTGTATAAGCTTTGACGGAAATGCACAAACTGACTCTTGACAGAATACCGGGACAGGGCTATAATGAATACACCCCCCTGGGGTGGGGTGGTAAATGTATCAACCCTTGGAAAGTCAGGTGAAAGATATGGCAAAACAGAAGTTTAACATCACAGGCATGACCTGCTCCGCCTGTTCCGCCCATGTGGAGAAAGCGGTGAACAAGCTGGAGGGGGTGAAAACCGCCTCCGTCAGCCTGATGACCAACTCCATGACGGCGGAGTACGACGAGGCCGTCCTCTCCAATCAGGATATTATCAATGCGGTAATACAGTCCGGATACGGGGCCTCCCTGCCCCAGAAGGGGAAAGCAAAGGACCAGTCCGCCCCCCGGGAGGACGCTATGGCCCAGGAGCTGGCCGGGATGAAACACCGGATGCTCTGGTCCTTTGTCTTCCTGATTCCTCTGTTTTATATCTCTATGGGCCACATGATGGGGGCCCCTCTGCCCGCCTTTCTGGTGGGTCACGAGAATGCAGTGGCCTTCGGCCTGACCCAGCTGCTGCTCACCCTGCCCATCATGTATCTCAACGACAAGTATTACAAGGTGGGCTTCAAAACCCTCTGGAATCGGGCCCCCAATATGGACAGCCTGATCGCTGTGGGCTCTGCCGCCGCCGTCATCTACGGCGTCTTCGCCATCTACCAAATGGGCTTCGGCCTGGGCCGCGGGGATATGGAACTGGTGGCCAAGTACCACATGGACCTGTACTTCGAGTCCGCCGGCATGATTCTCACCCTCATCACCATGGGCAAATTTCTGGAGACCCGCTCCAAGGGCAAGACGGGGGAGGCCATCAGCCGTCTGATGGACCTGGCTCCCAAGACGGCCACCGTCCTCCGGGACGGCGCCGAGGTGGAGATTCCCGTGGAGGAGGTCCAGGTGGGGGACCGGGTGGTGGTCCGTCCCGGCCAGTCCATCCCGGTGGACGGGGTGATTGTGGAGGGCCAATCCGCCGTGGACGAGTCCGCCCTCACCGGCGAGTCCCTCCCCGTGGACAAGGGCCCGGGAGACAAGGTGGCTGCCGCCTCCATCAACAAGTCGGGCTTCTTCACCTTTGAGGCCAGCCGGGTGGGGGAGGACACCACCCTGGCCCAGATGATCCGTCTGGTGGAGGAGGCCAGCGCCTCCAAGGCCCCCATCGCCAAGCTGGCCGATAAGGTGTCCGGAATTTTCGTCCCGGTGGTCATGACCATCGCCCTCATTGCCGCCGCAGCTTGGCTGGTCACCGGCCACGGATTTACCCAGGCGCTCACCGCCGGGGTGGCGGTGCTGGTCATCTCCTGCCCCTGCGCCCTGGGGCTGGCCACCCCCGTGGCCATTATGGTGGGCACCGGCAAGGGGGCGGAGAACGGCATCCTCATCAAGTCCGCCGAGGCCCTGGAGACCCTCCACACCATCGACACGGTGGTGCTGGACAAGACGGGCACCCTCACCCAGGGCAAGCCGGTGGTGACGGATATCATCCCAGCGTCAGGAAACAGCGAGGAGGGTCTGCTCTGCACTGCCTTATGTCTGGAAAGCCCTTCGGAGCACCCCCTGGCCGCCGCCATTGTGGAGGAGGCCGAGCGGCGCAGCATTCCGATTACCTCAGTGGGTGGATTTACAGCGGTTCACGGCCGGGGCGTTCGGGCTACGATTGGCAAAAGCGTCTGCTTTGGCGGCAACCGGGCCATGGCGCAGGAAGCGGGCATCAACCCAGGGCCGCTGGCGGCGAAAGCCGACGAGCTGGCCGCGCAGGGTAAGACGCCCCTCTACTTCGGGGATGAGACCGAGAAAAAACTACTGGGTATCATCGCCGTGGCCGACACCCCCAAGCCCACCAGCAGAGACGCTGTCGCCGCCTTCCGGGAGCTGGGGCTGGAGGTGGTGATGCTCACCGGGGACAACCAGCGCACCGCCGAGGCTATCGGCAGGGAGCTGGGGGTCACCCAGGTCATGGCGGAGGTGCTGCCCCAGGACAAGGAGCGGAAGGTGGCTGCCCTCCAGGCCGAGGGCAAGAAAGTAGCCATGGTGGGGGACGGCATCAACGACGCCCCCGCCTTGGCCAGGGCGGAGGTGGGCCTGGCCATCGGGGCGGGCACCGACGTGGCCATCGAGAGCGCGGATATCGTGCTGATGAAGTCCGACCTGCTGGACGTGGCTGCCGCCGTGGAGCTGTCCAAGGCCACCATCCGGAACATCAAGCAGAACCTGTTCTGGGCCTTTTTCTACAACTCCCTGGGCATCCCCCTGGCTGCCGGCGTGTTCTACTACGCCCTCCACTGGCAGCTCAACCCCATGTTTGCCGCCGCCGCCATGAGCCTGAGCTCGGTGACGGTGGTGACCAACGCCCTGCGCCTGCGCTTTTTCAAGAGCAAATACCGGTCTGACACTCCGGCGGCCCTCGCCTGTAACGGCGCCTGTCCCCTGGAGTTGAAGGATAAACCAAATCAAGGAGGAAGAAAAACCATGAACAAGACCATGAAGATTGAGGGCATGATGTGCGCCCACTGCACCGGACGGGTGGAGAAGGCCCTGTCCGCCATCGACGGGGTGTCCGCCGTGGAGATGAGCCTGGAAGGGAAGTCCGCCACCCTGACCCTCAGCAAGGACGTGGACAACCAGGTCCTCACCGACGCCGTCACAGAGGCGGGCTATGAGGTGGTGTCCGTCCAGTGAAGGCCGACCACGCCCAGGTCAACCGCCTGCTGAAAACCGCCCGGGGCCAGATTGACGGCATTTTGAAGATGGTGGAGGAGGACCGGTACTGCCTGGATGTCTCCAGCCAGATCATGGCCGCCCAGTCCATCCTGAAAAAGGCCAACCGCATGGTCCTCCGGGCCCACATGGACTGCTGCGTCCGGGAGGCGGTTTCCACCGGCGACACCGACGCCAAGCTGGAGGAGCTGGCCGCATTGCTTGATAAGCTGGCAGAGTAAATAAGGGGGCCGCATTTGGGTGGAACTTCGTAAGGAAGTTCCACCCAATACTTTTGTAAAGCCAGCCGAAAGTGATTGAATTGCAAGGATATTCAACACTTTGGGGGTAAATATCATGGAGAAATGCACATTTGAGCAAATGGGCAGGACTTATTGCCGAGAGGGAGACTATCTTCTCCCAAACCTCGCTGTGCCGGAAAGTGTTCCTGTGGGTGTCTGGGGCCAGCGTAGGCGGCGGTATCTGCGAGAACACAGGAAAGCCCTTTACAATGCTTGGCTACTCAGCGGGAAGCTGGATAGCCACTTGGCTGACATCGACCAACAGGCGGAAGATATGTTTTCTCAGCTTATAAAGCAGCTGGCAGCGCAAGAGGGTATTACAGAACAGCTTAAAGCAGATAATCAAATGCGCTGGGTTGGGTTAATGAATATCTGCAAGACCCAAGCGGAAGAAATCGTTTATGCTGAACTAATCTATTCGCAATACTGAACATAATAGAGAAATGCTGCCTTGTTTTAGGGCAGCATTTCTCTATTATGAACTGCTTGAAACAGTTTGATTTGTTTTACTTGAAAAAACAGTCCAGTTCAACGAGGCCAATCAATTATTGGCTTTAATGTCTTGCAAATCAATTGTCTGCTTCCGTTTGTTTTCCACCTCTGCCCCCGTATTAGCAAATAACTATTGCGAACAAAATCCTTCAAAGGTAGAATCACTAATAGAGATTGTAGAAAGCATTTCCTGATCCGGGGTGTCAATAGTATAAACTCGTCGAGCGTGGTTTGCTATTAACCATTCAAAAATATTTCTTACCAAACGACCATTTGCAAAGTTGTTCCCTTTGTTTTGTTCCTGCTCTTGAATAAACAAGCGAGTGGCAGATAAAGCTTCTTCTTCCATCCTATAATCGCTTTTGTCGCACAGGTAAATTAGCATCTTCATCAACTCATCCACTGAATAATCGCCAAACTCAAGGAATATGTTGAATCTTGATTTCAAGCCTGGGTTCGACTCGAAAAAATGTTGCATTGGGCCAGTGTATCCTGCGACAATTACAACCAAGTCTTTTCTGTAATCTTCAAGTGCCTTTGTAAGCTCAGTTAAGCACTCTCGACCATACGAATCACTGTGATCATTCTCAGTAATACTATATGCCTCATCGATAAACAGCACCCCTCCTTTAGCTTTCTCAATCACACTCTTTACCTTGAGTGCTGTTTGTCCCTGATAGCCCGCAATTAGGTCAGTCCTTGACACCTCAATAAAATGTCCTTTTGATAAGAGACCAAGTTGTTTATAAATTCGTCCAACTATTCTTGCAACCGTAGTTTTACCAGTACCAGGATTTCCTGTGAAAGCCATGTGCAAGGTTCCTTTTTGCGACTTAAGGCCGATCTTCTCTCTAAGTAGCTGCACTTTTTGAAACGCAATAAGGTCATTCACTCTTGCCTTAACTTTAGACAGTCCAACAAGCTGATTTAGTTCGAGAAGAAGTTCATCAAGCGTCCTTGTGTCCTCGTCCTCATTGGGGCGGTGACCGCATATTCCCATGACAGACTCATATCCATAAAACATGAGAATACTGTTCTTTACAGATTTAGCAATCATTTTAATACTTTGAGGCAGGGACTCATCATTGACAACCTTAGAGATATGCTCAAGCAGGGATACCGTAGCATTTTCATCTTGTTTTTCAGCTACATTGAGTGCATCTTTTATAACTTCACCTCTACCCTCTATTACAGCGTCAAGTTTTGAAGCCAAGTCTAAAAGTTCACGGGAATATCGGTTTTCCATTAAAGCACCCCCATTAAACTGAGGACAAAATGAACAACCGTAACAGCAATTGTGCCGCCAGAAAGCCAAAGAGCATATTTCACTTTGCTTGTTAGTTTTTCACAGTGAGCAATGAGTGAACTATTCTCATCTGCCATCATACTTCTAAGATCTTCAATCATTTTAGCAGTACTCTGTTCAAGGGTACTAAGCCGATCGTCTATCTCTACTTTTGTTTCCTCAAGAAGTTTTTTTTGTGAAGCGGCCTTATTCTCCACCTTGACTATATTCTCCTTGGTTTCCGCAATAGAGGCTTCAATTACTTCAAGACTTTCATCAAGTCGCTCGGAAAGAAGAAATGATTTGTCCATTTGCTCCTTTAGGTTTTCTTCAATAATGCCGAGTCTTTTTCTCTGAGCCTCAAAATCAGAAGTTAGTGTGGCCAGTTCTTTTTTTCTGCTGATAATGTCAGCTTTAATTTCAGAAACATCACCCCATAGGGAATCAATATCCCCTAAATGCTGGACTCTTTCTAAATTTTCCCTGAAAGTGACCAACTCAGCAAGGTTTTCCTCTACGTCCTTAACTGCATTTTCCACCTGAACAAGATTAGCACACTGTTCGCTAATCTGATCATCAATTTCGTTTTGATGTGTCCAAATCGCATCAACATCATCAATATGTTCGATTTTTGTGAGTTCTTCCTTGAAATGAATCAGCAACAGGAGCGTATCCTGTTGTTCACTCAGCATTTTCCACGCTCTATCGACATCAGTAAGGTGTTCAAGTTTTTCAAGTTTTTTCTTAAAGTTTTTAAGGACTTCAATCATTTTCTCTTGATTAGCCACACTGTCCTCAATATCTTGCCTATTCTTTTTTGCTTTATTATTGACCTTCTCCGTTGCTTTAATTGAGTCAACAATCGCAGTAATATAGTCCTTATCTAACGCATCCAATGCTTTATAGACTTGAACAAGTTCCTTGAGCATCCCTTGATTAACTTGATTAAATCGGATAAAGTAATCTTGAATTTGTGCAGTCAATTCGTTTAACTCGTCACCAGTTACTTTGTGATCGAACCATCCAAAGAGGCCGCTATCCGTCGGAACTTTGACAAGGTCAGGACTCCCCTGATTTTCCTCGGCATATCTTCTGAGAGACTGTTTTGCAGATTCAAAACTATGTCTCTTTATATCATTAATGGCAAGTTTGCTTCCTTCGTTTTCAGACATAAGTTAGGCCCCTTTACTCAAGAATATCATCCAACTCTTTTCTGATTTTATCAAGTTTTTCGGTATTCTCGGTAATCATTTTCTCTGCATCATCAGAGGAAAAAATGGCACTCATTGATTCTCTTACAGTCTCAGAAGCGTCTATATGGCGTTCCACAACTGATGTCGCTACTTCCGCTTTTACCTTTTGAATTTGAGCGGTTGGTACTTCAGAGTGCATATCCGATTGTCCAACCATAAGTGGTTCTTTTTGCTCCTGTTCTTCAGTGTGTTTGGCATTATTTGACTGTTTTTTCTGATAAGCCAAGTAAACTGAGGTTCCTACAACTACCAATCCGCCAACTATAAATAGTCCAGTATAAATTTTCATCCGTTCATACCTCCCATTTGATTAGAGCTGCAATAGCTTGTCTAAGTCACCAGAAATCCTCTTGTTTTTTTCTTTAGTATCCATGCCCTCATCTGATTCCATTATTTCGTCCTTGGCTTTCTGAAACTCATCCGCAGCTTCAATATGCCTTGCAGTGATGCCCTCCCCTGCCTCTGCTTTCGCTTTTTGCAGTTTTATTACCTTTACAGTGGTCAATATTTCCTGCTTCTCAAGGATTTCATTCTTTTTATCAATTTGAGCAACCTGATTATCTGCTGCCTGTTTCTTTGCAATGAACTTATCAATTAAATTCAAAGCAATCGCGCCGATTACTCCACATATAATTGCCCCTAACAGCATCCCGACAAGATTCGCTGGAGTGCCAAGTACCGGGATATCTACCGACATAAAAGGGAAAGCCATCAGTATTCCTTCAATAAACTCACCAAGGACAATAGCACCAACACCGCTCAATCCGGCTACGACAATCTTTCCGATTTCAGGCAAGAGATAGCGAAAGGGTTTGCCTTTGTTTGCAGGGTCACGCAAATACTGCACAGCTTCCTTCAAAGACTTCCAACCTTGCTTGAGTAAAGTGATTGTTTTTCTTATTACGCCAACAACCGGGCCGATGATTGCAGTTGCTATGGTTGTCAGCACAGATGAACTGACATTAATCAGGAGTTCCTTGAATTTACCAACGAAAGATATTATAGCTGTTTTCACATACTCAATTAATGTGTGAAGATTTTTCTCTGCCGATTTAAGCCAAAGAATCAGTTTTCCAAATAGCTCTTTTACCAAACTCGCTAAAATCATCATAAGTGCAGTTCTGAGAGCCTTTCCTCCTATACGGAAGAGTTCTTGTTTCTGTGATTTCCTTCCTGCTTCTATGCTACGCTTCTTGCCTTCCGCTTTAAGTTTCTCATATTCTTCACGGGCAAGTCTGTCTCTTTCTCGTAACTGATCCTCGTCAATATCAAACCGGTCAGCAGGTTTCTCTCCGTTCCTTTCCCACTCAAGCCATTCCTCCATCTTCATATCGCCTTTGGATTGATTTGCCGATGAATCCATCAGATTTAAGTTCGTTTCGCTATTCGCAAATGCAACGGCTTCCTCATGAGTGAGGTGTGTTGCAGTTTCAGCGTCTCTAATAATTTCCGCAGCGGCAATAACGTGATCCATGTTTGTTGCCGCTGTATCAGAACCCTTTGGCCTGCCCTTGTCATAGTCGGCGCGGGCACCCTTCTGGAGCTTGTAAGCAGTATCTTTACCTCTGTAGTGTGTATCAACAATACGCTCTCCACTATCATCGTGTTGAAATTTTACTTCCCATTCATCATGGCGTTTCTGATAATCAATTTCCGTGTTATGCTTGGCTATCCTTCCTTTTGCGAAGTTTTCTGTTGTTTGAATGTGAGCGTCATCACTCAAATCAAGTGTCATGCCACCATTCTCTGCGATAAAGTCTACTCCAGCAGTAGTAGCGACTTGATTCATGAATTGCTCCCAAACCACATTCATAACTGTCTCACCGAGTGCGTCGGGGTTGCTAATGCGTTCTCTGTCCTCAATAATGCCGATAAGTTCAGCTAAGTCTCCATCAATTTCAGATTCAAGTTTATCTTCAAGTTCATCAAGGTCAACATCAAGACCGTCTTCCTGCTCCATTGCGGCATAAATAGCGTTTTCGTTTGCATCCATATATTTACCCTCCAAATCAAAGTGATAGAAAAGAGGCTTATACAGCCAGATAAGAAGTGCAGATATATTCAAAAAGCTGTAATGACAATTGATCTTGTGGTGAATGCCCATATAAAGTCAGCACCCAAGGCAAATTATAGCATAACAAGTCGAAAAGTGCAATCCACAAGGTAGCTCTTAAAATTTGAGCAAATCGTCAACAATGTATTGACAAACACCAGTTCTATATGTTAAACTGAAACTCCCATTTAATGGGCGAACTGAATACGGCTTTTCAGCCGGTACATAGACAACCACACAAGAACCCCAGCGAGAGGAAAGCTCCCGCTGGGGTTGGTGCGTCTATGTACCGGCTTCTTTTTTGCCCCTGACAACTGAATGACCGTCCGAGAGTGATAATTGCGCCATGACCTCCCAACCCAGGGAGTGAGCGAGACAACGCCGCTGAAAGGGGGCGGAACGCTCCCGGATAGAACAGCAGCTTATCCAACGCTCCATAGAAAGAAGCCACCGAACGAACAGCCCGTCGCCCTGTCTTGTGGGGTAGCGAGCATAGCTTTTGTGTTGCCGGGGGCACCCCAAAAGCGGGCGGCGCTT
>ERZ779633.230-NODE-230-length-19795-cov-7.552786_pt1 | contig 19795 bp, 18 predicted proteins | sample MGYA00514195_ERZ779633 | MGnify/ENA primary metagenome ERZ779633 (study PRJEB29562, sample SAMEA4376707) | mouse gut metagenome | isolation source: Cecum | study: EMG produced TPA metagenomics assembly of the A DSS colitis mouse model was used to assess the...
TACACCGCCTGGACACCGCCCGAAGTACCCGGCGACTATGTCAAGAAGCCCATGCGGGCGTGCACCGGCAGGGAGATCTGCATGGAGTGGCTATACCATCCGGGTGTGCCCGAGGACCAGATCGAGGAGCTGGCTGAACAAAGCGCCAACACCGTCCCCGTAATGATGCCCTTTAGCTTGCCTTGCCCGGTCCGAACAAACTTCTGCAGTTGTTCGGAGTGTGTCATGTCTCTGAGGAACAGGTCAGCCTTGATGATCTCACTCAGTCAGAATTGCAATGTAATATCCTTCATGATATAATCAACGCAGCAAATTTGAGGTTTAGACAGGACGGCACACGGGAAGAGGGGCTGCAATGAAGTACCTGATACGTTATTTCGTAGATTTTATCGTATTGGCTTTCCTGTATGTTTTCTTCTTTTTCAAGAAGTGGAAAAGGCAGGGGAGAGATGTTCTGCTCGTTAACACCCTTATGTACGCATATCTTTCGTTGCTCCTCTTTTTTACGCTGATGCCGGTCATCGCATCCATTCCATTCATGTTTGACCACCCCTATAAATTGATGAATCTGGTTCCGTTTGTTGACGTTTCACTGGGAAGGGGAGACTTTTTCCGGCAAGTGGTCTTGAATGTTATCATGACCCTGCCCTTTGGTTTCCTGTTTCCTCTGACCAGAGACAAAAGGGCCCGATTCGGTGTGACGGTGCTGTTTTGCTTTTTGCTGAGCTTTGGCATAGAGCTCCTACAGCCGTTTTTCGACCGCACATCGGACATTACCGACCTGATCACGAATGTGATCGGCGGAGCGCTGGGCTATGGCCTTTATGCCATCTTTAAACCGATCATCCTTTGGCTCTTGAAGCCTTTGAAACGCAGGTGAAGGGCCCGCTTGCAAAAAAGCCGTCCATCCCCTTTGGGATAGACGGCTTTTGCTGTATGGACCCACAGAAATGTACCTGCGGTCATACTTGTGTACGTTCTACCAGGTTTAACAGGCGGGCGAGGGCGGAGACCCATTTCAGGTCATCGTCGGTGAGCTGGAGCAGACCGCTTTGGTTTCCGCGCAGGATGCCCGCGGCCAGAAGCTCTTCTGTGCTGGGCTGGGCCCATTGGGGCAGCTCGTCCACACGGGTATAGATCTTTTGGGGCGGCAGCAGACGCTCCAGCTCTTCCGCTACGATCTGGCGCACTTGTTCCTCGGTCACGGTATCTTCCTCCTTTTGGTCCAAAATGGCCTGCACCTCGTGGCGCAAATGGTTCATGCTCTTGCCGTGCTTGGGCAGCCACTGGCCCATGTCGGCGTGGTTGGAGCCCATGCCCGCCCGGTAGCTTTCAGCGTGATCGTTGATGGTGGCCGCGTCGTAGCCTAGCTCGACCGCCATAAAAACATTCCACGCCACCAGCAGTTTCCACATCCTGTCAAAATAGTCCTGATTCTTGACTACGTCGTAGCCGACCATGGTGCCGCCTGCATAGGTGTGGCCAGCGGGCTCGCAGACCTCCCACTGGATGCGGCTGTCGTTCCAGCTTCCCCGGGAGCCGGAGCCTACTCCCCAGGGACGCCGGTCATAGGGCATACATAGGAGGATGCGGCCCTCTCCAGTGTGAAAGTCTCCCAAAATGGCGTTGACGCCCCATCCGGCGTCGGTACGGTCCATGCGGCCGTACATCACGTCTGCCGAGGGCTGGGCGACCCCCAGGGAGTGGTTGACACACCCCTCGGGCCGGATGGTCCGGCCCGCCCGGTAGGCGCCGTTTTGGGTGGCATGGCGAACCTCCAGATGAGCTCGCGCATAGTCGATCCATTCACTCCTGGTCATCGTCATCTTCCGCCTCCACCCACTCCTGCACATATTGTCCCTGGTGGTTCAACCGAAAGTAAAAGGGTCCTGTTCCATCCCGGCGAAAGGCAGGGAAGGGGGTGGACACACAAAAGCCGATCTCTGAGTCGTCGTCCTTTTGACAAGGGTAGCGGCACATGGCGTGGTCGCATATGGTGTTCTTCTCCGGGTCGCAGAGGTAGAATTTGACCCGACGACCGGTATCTGGATCTATCAGATATCCCTCCGGTCCCGCTCTCAGCTTGCTAAGTTCCATAGCGCGTCTCCTTTCCGGTGAGTCCTCACTCATCCCTATGGTCCCAGCGGCCTGGATAGAACTGACAGACCATGGCTCCTCAAGAGCTTTTTCAGATGAACTATTGCCAAGGGTTGCGCCCAGAAGTACAGCCTAAAGGGCTGCCGGGCTGTGGCCCAGGAGCTGTCCAACCGCCTCCGCAACCGTTTCCAGGTGAATTCCATCCTCTGTATGGACGGCACCAGCGCCGTGGTCAACACCTTTGGATTTTCTAAAGTTTAGGCCACCTTTGATAGCTTGAGAGAAAGAGCCGCCGGAGAACCGGCGGCTCTTTTTATCTGCGGCAAGAGCGAAAATTTACCGAAAGTTCACCCATCACCGGGCAGGGAGTACTATACTGGCATGTAATATAAAAATAGGAGGGCCTCAAAATGTCGCCAATTCAGATCATCGTATGCTTCTTTGCCGGGCTGGGCGCCGGACTTGGGACCGGTTTTGCGGGCATGAGCGCCGCGGCGGTCATTACCCCTATGCTGGTCACCTTCCTCCACATTCCCGCCTACCAGGCCGTGGGCATCGCGTTGGCGTCCGATGTGCTGGCCAGCGCCGTATCCGCGTATACCTACCGCAAAAGCGGGAATCTGGACGTGAAAAATGGCCTTATCATGATGGCCAGCGTTTTATGCTTCACGCTGGTGGGCAGCTATGTCTCCAGCCTGCTTCCCAACAGCACCATGGGCAGTTTTTCCGTTTTCATGACTATGCTTATGGGCATTAAGTTTTTGGTGAAGCCAGTGATGACCACACGGGAGGCCATGGAAGGCGTGCCCAAACGGACAAGGGTGGTCCAGTCCGTTGTTTTCGGCGCTCTGGTGGGCTTCATCTGCGGCTTTATCGGCGCCGGTGGCGGCATTATGATGCTGTTGGTGCTGACCTCCATCCTTGGCTATGAGCTGAAGACCGCCGTAGGCACCAGCGTATTTATCATGACCTTCACCGCCTTTACCGGCGCGGCCTCCCATTTTATCATGGGCGGTATGCCGGACATGGTCACGCTGTTGCTGTGCGTGGTGTTTACCCTTCTGTGGGCGCGGATCGCGGCCAGTTTTGCCAACAAGGCCTCGCCTGTTGTGCTCAACCGCTCGGTGGGCGTAGTCTTGGTGATCCTAGGCGCGGTTATTTTGTCGGTAAACTTTTTTCAGCCATAACAAAAGCGGCCTTATATAAACCGCCCGAAGCGTAAAGCTTCGGGCGGTTTTATCATCTTACCGTCTGGGCGATGTAGGTCAGGTGGTCACCCAGACGCTCCAAATTAGACACCATATTGATAAAAACACCGCTGGATTCCGGCTTACAAGCACCCTGATCCAGGCGCTTAATGTGGTGATCGATCAGCTCTTTGCGAAGCTGATCAACAGTTTCCTCCACCTGGTCGATTCGCGGCAGGAGAGAGGGATCTTCCTCTAAAACGGCCTGTTTGGTCAGGGAATACAATTCCTCCAGCAGCTCTACCATGCCTCGCAGCTCTTTGGTCACATTTTCAGAGAACTCCAACCCTTTGTCCGACGCCTTCTGGGTATATTTGGTGAAATTGTCCGCAATCTCGGCAATACGCATAATATCTCCCAGATTGCTGTGAAGGTCGGAGATCGGCCGTTCATCCGCCAGCTTGCTTTGGGCGGACAGGCGAATCAAAAAATTTACCATGGACTGGCTAATGACGCCTGCTTGGTCGATCAGCTGTTGGGTGGGTCCAATGAGGCTCTTGTCCCTGGTCTCAAAGGCCTGGTAACCGGTGCGGAAGGCGTCCATAGCCGTGTCGGACAGGCGGATCATTTCCTTTTTCAATTGTGTGATCGCCAGCGAAGCAGAGGACAGCATACGCTCGTCCAGATAGGTCTCCGCCGCCACAGGCTGTTTTTCTCGGATCAGCAGCTTAGAGGTTCTTACGAACCATTGGCAGAAGGGGAGAAAGAGCAGGGTGCAGGTCATATTGAAAAAGGTGTGGAACATAGCGATTTGGGTGGCAGGGGCGGGGAACCACTGACGGAAGGTGGCCGACATGAAGCCGGGCCAGAACAGGAGGATCACAAAGAAGATGGCGGAGCCCAGCGTGTTGAACATCAGATGGATGAGGCTCGTCCGTCGGGCGTTGGCACCGGCGGTGGCGGAGGACATGAGGGCGGTGACACAGGAGCCGATATTGGTGCCCAGAATGATATACAGCACTTCGTTGCCGCCGCTGCCGATGGTCAGCCCTGCCACAGACATGGCAATAATGATGGAGGTGGTAGCGGAGCTGGACTGTACCAGGGCCGTTAGAAAAACACCCGCCAGCAACAGTAAAAGAGGAGACTTCACCACCGTAAAAAGGGACTGGACCGCGTCCCTGTTGGCCTTCATAACATCGGACATCAGGGACAGGCCGATGAAAACCAGACCCAGCCCCGCCAGGATCATCCCCATCTTCCTGAGCCCGTCCTTTTTGGCGATCATAGAGAGCATGATGCCCACAAACACCAGAAGCTGAATGTATGTGGTGAAGGGGAAGGCACTGAGGGCGGCGATCTGGGCGGTGATGGTGGTGCCGATGTTTGCGCCCATAATCATGGCGGTGGCCTGATACAAATTGATCACGCCCACATTGACAAAGCCCACGATGAGCACCGTGGTAACGCCGGAGCTTTGGATCAGGGCGGTGGCCGCCGCGCCGATGCCCACGTTGACCAGCCGCTTATCGGCGGTCCCCCCGAACAACGCCTTCAGCCGCCCGGTGGCTAATTGCTCAATGTTTCCGGTCAGCAGGTGAACGCCGACCAAAAAAACACCTGTCCCCGCCAGTAGTTTGACAAAAAACAACAGTATTTGTGAAACCGTCATAGATCTCCCTCTCTTCCTCCCAAGATCACTCCATAAAATAGGCCGGAAATATATAAAAACGAGACCTTGCCGCGACAAAGCGCAGCAAGGTCTCGCCATTTCATCACCGAGCCGGACCCAAAAGGCCGTATTGACGACGCGGTAAACACAGATAACGCTGTGCAGGCTACTCCCCTTACACGCTATATATATACCGTATTTTTCCCGCGTTGTCAATCTATATTTCACAAATCAAGAAAGAGCTTTTGCAAAAACGCTCAAAGCTTTATTGGCATACCGTGGTCCATCAGGTCAGCCAGCGTAAAGCGTTCGGTATACTCATAGATCACCCGTTCCAAGCCCTGCCAAAAGGAAAGGGTGGGGCACTGTGCTTGGCGGGCACAGCCCCGTTCGCCATCCTCCAAGCAGGCCACAGGGGCCAGGGAGCCGTCGGTGGCCTCCAGCAGTTCCCGCAGGCTGTATTCCTCCGGCGCTTTCTCCAGGCGATATCCACCGCCCTTACCCCGCAAAGCCTGCAACAGGCCGTTTTGCACCAGTGCCTTGGCGATGATCTCCAGATACTTTTCCGAAATGTCCTGGCGGCAGGCCGCCTCCTTCAGTGGAACATACCCGTCGCCTTGGTTTTGGGCAACATCGATCATAAACCGCAGGGCGTATCTTCCCTTTGTTGATATCATCATGGCGCTGCCTCCCTTTTCCCTATCATACCACAAGGAAAGTAGGGATTCAAGCGGCATTTGGACCTGGTCACACTGTCGCAGGCTGTCACATATCTTAAATCAGGCCCTGCTTTACAGAGCCTAGAAAGGGTATGAGCTATGGGTATTACCAGTTCAAACAAAACTGTAAATGTCACAACGATCCCCTGCGGAGGAAGTCTGAATGTCCGTTTATCTCTCACCGCAGAGCCGGATATCCTCTCCAATCCCGCTGATGTGGTACTGGTACTGGACCGCTCTCAGAGCATGGCCGGTGCACCGTTGTCCAGTCTGAAGGCGGGGGCGGATACCTTCATCGACATCCTGGCTGAGGCTACCGGCGGCAGCGCCGAGGGTCAGATTGGCGCGGGAAGTCGGATCGGTGTGGTCAGTTTTGCCACTGTTGCCACGGCAGACACCGCACTGATTACCGACGTTGCTCAACTGAAGGACGCCGTCAGCGACCTGACTGCCGGCGGAAACACCAACCACGCCGCCGCATTTTCGCAGGCCATCGACCTCTTTGACGCTGCCTCCAGCAACCAGAAGGTCATCGTCCTCTTTACCGACGGGCGCACCACACAGGGCGGCGACGCTGCGCCCATCGCTGCCTTAGCCAAATCCATGGGCATCATCATCTACGTTATCGGCTTGGAGGGCAATGGCGGCATTGACCTGCCCGCGCTGGTCAGTTGGGCGTCTGAGCCCGCTTCCGCCTACGTGGCCATTGCGCCCACTGAGGCGGAGCTGGAGGAGCTTTTTGAAGATCTGGCCCGCAACATCACGAAGCCGGGTGCCACCAATGTCGTGTTGACCGACACGGTCAATGACTGTTTCCAAATCACTGGACTGCAAAGCCCTACGAAGGGTTCGGCCACTCTTCAGGGCAAAAACCGGGTAGTGTGGAACATTGCGGAATTGGGCACCACAGGCAGTGAAGGAGCCAGCTTGGAATTCTCGGTCACCCACACCGGAGACTGCGCAGGCTTGGTAGAGGTCAACGAATCTATTGCCTACAACGATGACGAGGACAACACCGTGGCATTTCCGTCTCCCACTGTCACTGTGGACTGTGGCGTTGTCGTGGTGCCGGAGCCCTGCCCCGAAGCTGTCGATATCCCTGTCAACGGCTGTGAGGAGCTGGTGGAGTTTGACGCCGGCGAGTTGGAGCTGGCCGCGCAAGGGCGCATTGTAGAATTAAATGTGACCCTGGACCGGGTCTGCCCGGGCCGCCGGGTGGCTTTGGCTGCGATCCTCTCTGAGGTAGACGCCGACGGGGAAGAGCACCAGCGGGGCATGAAGATCTTTACCATTCCAGCCCACAGCGGGACCCGGTGCCGGGACGTGGCGGTGCGCTGTATTCGCTTTGTCCTGCCTGAGCTGTCCGACGGTCCGGCCGCCTGCGGCTGCGTTTGCCGGGAAAAGACCCTGCGTGCCCGCTTTTTGGCCAATTACGTGGACAGTGGCTTTACCTGCGCCTGTCCCTCTTTGGAACGACCTTAAAGAGAAATACCGGACACCTTAGAGTGTCCGGTACATATGCACACATTGACTGCGGAACCGGATTTTATTGGCCAAGGTAGTCCTCTACCACATCCCGCAGCGTGGCGGGAGACACCGCCAGGCGCGCCACGGTGTTCAGCAGAGCCAGGGCCTCGGTGCCGTTGACGGTGATATGCCGCACCGCGGCTTCCTCACCGGAATCCGGGTCGCAGGCCAGGATCCCATAGCTTTCGCAGTGAAAACCGTCTACCTCGATGTCCTCCACCAGCAGTGCGTAGTTCCATTGCCTCTCCGGTGTGGATATCTCCTCCTTTTTCCGCGTCCATTCCATTGTTCTCATCGTTGACCGACCTCCTTGTTTATTTCAGGTACCTAAACAGCATACCTCATCTTTTGCCTCCCGTCTGTCGAATGTGGGCGAGAGAAAAAGAAAAGTTTCGAGAAGTGGAATTGGGGCTTGTGTTGTCGCGGGAGGTTGTGCTATCATGTTAAAGACAGAATTTACGTTTCATGGGAGGGTGCCGCAGTGAAGGATACTTATGAAAGTCCACTTTGTTCCCGGTACGCAAGCAGGGAGATGCAGTATATCTTTTCCCCCGACAAGAAATTCTCCACCTGGCGGCGGCTGTGGGTCGCTCTGGCCCGGGGGGAGATGGAGCTGGGACTCAACGTGACCCAGGCCCAGGTGGACGAACTGGCCGCCTATGTGGGACCGGAGCATATTGATTATGACCTGGCCGCGCAAAAAGAGCGGGAGCTTCGCCACGATGTGATGGCCCATATCCACACCTATGGAACGCAGTGCTCCAACGCTATGCCCATCATTCACCTGGGCGCGACCAGCTGCTATGTGGGGGACAACACCGATATCATTCTGATGCGGGAGGCCTTGGTCCTGGTGCGGGGCAAGCTGGTGCGTGTTTTGGACAAGCTGGCAAGATTCGCTGATACCTACAAAGCCCTTCCAACCCTGGGCTTTACCCACTTCCAAAGCGCCCAAATGGTTACGGTGGGCAAGCGGGCCACCCTTTGGATGAACGAGCTGCTCATGGACCTGGAGGAGGTCAAGCACCGCATTTCCTCCCTGAAGCTCCTGGGCTCCAAGGGGACCACCGGGACCCAGGCCAGCTTCCTGGAGCTGTTCGCGGGAGACCATGAGAAGGTCAAGGCTTTGGAGGATAAGATCGCCGCCGAGCTGGGCTTTGAGGGCGTTGTCCCCGTATCCGGCCAGACTTACTCCCGCAAGGTAGACTACGCCGTTCTTTCCACTCTCTCCGGCATCGCTCAGTCCGCCAGTAAGTTTGCCACCGATCTGCGGCTTTTGTGCCACCTGAAGGAGGTAGAGGAGCCCTTTGAAAAGAACCAGATCGGTTCCTCCGCCATGCCCTATAAACGCAACCCCATGCGCTGTGAGCGCATTTGCTCCCTGGCCCGGTACGTGATGGCAGACGCGCTCAATCCTGCTGTCACCGCCGCCTCCCAGTGGTTTGAGCGCACCCTGGACGACTCGGCCAACAAGCGTCTCAGCGTCCCCGAGGCCTTTTTGGCTGTGGATGCCATCCTCAACATTTATGAAAATGTTGCTTCCGGCCTAGTGGTCCATGAACAGATGATCGCACGTCATGTTCGGGAGGAGCTGCCCTTCATGGCCTCGGAGAATATCATGATGGTCGCGGTGAAGAAGGGGGGCGACCGCCAGGCCCTCCACGAGCGCATCCGCCTCCACTCCATTGAGGCGGGCAAGCAGGTCAAGGACCTGGGGCTGGAAAACGACCTCATCGACCGCATTGCCGCCGACCCGGCCTTTGGGCTCAGCAGGGAAGAGCTGCTGGCCCACATGGAGCCAAGCCGCTATATTGGCCGCTGCCCCCAGCAGGTCACGGAGTTCCTGCGCGAGCATATCCAACCTGTGTTGGAGCGGTATTCCGACGCGTTGACCGGGGAAGCGACCCAGTTGAACGTATAAGGCTGAAAAGGGAAAGGGAGGCAAAACCATGATGAACACAACTTCCAAGGTCCGCCGCATCGGCGTGTTGACCAGCGGCGGCGACGCGCCCGGCATGAATCCGGTGGTCCGCTCGGTGGTGCGCACCTGTCTCCATCTGGGCATCGAGTGCGTAGGTATTCGCCGGGGCTTTGCCGGACTTTTGGCCGGCGACGTCCGTCCTTTGGACTATGACGCCAGCAGCGGCCTCATTCGTCGCGGCGGCACCAAGCTCTACACCGCCCGCTGTGAGGAGTTCAAAACTGAGGCGGGGCAGAAGAAGGGGGCCGACACCTGTAAGTTCCTGGGTCTAGACGGCATTGTGGGCATTGGCGGCGACGGTACCTTCCGCGGTCTGCAAGCCCTGTCCCACCAGGGGATCAGCGTGGTTGGCGTCCCCGGCACCATCGACAATGACATCGCCTGCAGCACCTATACTGTGGGCTTTGATACCGCCTGCAACACCGCTATCGAGGCCATCGACCGCCTTCAGGACACCATGCAGTCCCATGAGCGGTGCTCGGTGGTGGAGGTCATGGGACGCCACGCGGGCTACCTGGCCCTCAATGTGGCCGTGGCCTGCGGCGCGCTGGCTGTCCTGGTCCCGGAGAAGGAGGTCAACTTTGAGGAAGACATTCTTGAACCGATCCGCCGCTCCCGTCTGGTGGGGCGCACCCACTTTATGATCATTGTGGCTGAAGGCGCGGGCAGCGCCTATGATGTGGCGCAGAAGATCCACGAGGCCCTCAGTGTGGACACCCGGGTGACCGTTCTGGGCCATGTCCAGCGCGGTGGTTCTCCCAGCGCGCAGGACCGTTTGGTAGGCACCCATCTGGGCTACCGGGCCGTGAAACTGCTGGCGGAGGGGAGGACCAACCGGGTCATCTGCTGCGACGGCGAAAACTATGTGGATTACGACATTGAGGAAGCTCTCGCCATGCACAAGACCATCGACGAGTCCACCTACACCATGATCCAGCAGATTACGGGCACCGACGCCCTTTCCCGCATGATGGGCTTGCGGGTGTGACACAGCGGGCTTGAATCAATAAAGCAAGGAGACGGTTTTGGAAAACCGTCTCCTTGTGTTATCCCAACAGCTCAGAAATGACCGGCGCGGCGGATTCGGCAAAGGCCCGGGCGGCATTGACCGCTTCCTCCAGGGTATTGCCGTGGGTGCCCACCTCCACCAGGAGGCTTCCTACGGAAAGCTGCTGGTTATAGTGGGACTTTCGCAGGGTGATGGGGCGGGCCAGGGTGGGCATATCCTGGTTCATCCGCCGCTCCAGAGCCATGGCGAAGGCCAGGTTCTGCCGCCAGTTGGGGTGGGAGCCACCGCCCTCCTGAGTGCCCACCACCAGCATCACCTGGGCGCAGTCCTCCGCAACTGCTTTATCGGTGACCACCTTGTAAATGGCATCGTTTTCTCCCATAATGGCATCTCTATGTACGTCCAGCACCACGCTGATGGAGGGATAGGCCGCCAGATACCGCTCCACCGTCTCCCGGGAGCGGGTGTACGCGCCGTTGTAGTTGGGGTAGTCGTGGAGGGTACGGTCGTGGAGGACGTTGAGTCCTGCCTGGGCAAAGGCCGCCGCCATCTCGTCGCCAACACGGACTACGTTGTGGGCGTCGTCGGTGGTGCGGTAAGGGTCGCTCTCCTGGTAGTTGTCCTGTCCCGCCTTGGTATAGCTCTCGGTGGCATGGGTGTGAACGATGAGGATCTGGGGGCCCATCTCTCCGCCGCCTAGGGCGATCTCCGCCTGTGCCAGCGCCTCCATGTCCACCGCCTGACTGGTGCGGTTGTAGAGGAACACCCCGCCCACGCTGGGGTAAGAACCGTCGGTGGCCGGCAGTAAGGTCTGGGCGATGACATGTTGTGCTTGGGGAACGGCGGAGGGCGGGGGTTCCTCATCAGCGTTGGAACTATCCCCAGTGGCGTTACCGCTGTCCGTGGACGTCCATAAAAGTTCTCCGTCTGTGTTCTCGTCTTTTTCCGGGTACGGCGTATTCTCCGCGGCTGCTGTCCCGCTTCCCATCAGCACCTGTCCCGCCTTAAGATAGGGCGACTGGCGCACGATCAGCCGCTCCCAAAGCCCCAGCTCGTTGCCCGCAGAAGCTGCACCTTCACTTCCGGGCGGTGTGAACAGCCGCTGGGTCGTGGCGTCAGCGCTTCCGCTGCCATTGACCCATAAGAGCCACAGCGCCAATAGCGCCAGAAGCAGGGCCAGAGCCCGGCGGGACAGCTTGACCAAGTCCATTCACACCACCTCCTCGCCTCAAGCCTATGCCAACACTTGGGAAAAAAGAACAAAAACGATTGCATTATTTTCCCTAATCTGTTACAATAATCTAATTAAAATAAACCCACCCTGGGAGGTGAGCCATCTGTACCTAAAAGCGCTGGAAATCCAAGGATTTAAGTCCTTCCCGGAAAAAACCGTCCTCACCTTTGGCGAGGATATTACCGCTATCGTCGGCCCCAATGGCTCGGGAAAGTCCAATATCTCCGACGCCATCCGCTGGGTCATGGGGGAGCAGTCCACCAAGGCCCTGCGGGGTACCAAGATGGAAGACGTTATTTTTGACGGCACCGAGAAGCGCAAGGGCATGGGCTTCGCGGAGGTCTCTCTTGTGCTGGATAATGAGAGCCACCTTTTTGATCTGGAAGAGACCGAGGTCATGGTCACCCGGCGGTATTACCGCTCGGGAGAGAGCGAATACTTTATCAACCGCCACGCCGCCCGCCTCCGGGACATCAACGAGCTGTTCATGGACACCGGTCTGGGCCGGGAGGGCTATTCCAACATCGGCCAGGGCAAGATCGACGAAATTTTGTCGGTCAAATCCGCCGACCGCCGGGAGATATTTGAAGAGGCAGCGGGCATCTCCCGCTTCCGCCACCGCAAGGAGGAGGCAGAGCGCAAGCTGGACCGCACCGAAGAAAACCTGGTGCGCATCAAGGACAAAATCGACGAACTGGAGCTCCAGGTCGGCCCCCTGAAGACTCAGTCGGAAAAGGCGAAGAAGTTTCTCATCCTCCGTGACGAACTGCGGGGACTGGAAATTTCTGTATGGCTGGAGCAATTGGAGAAGATCCGCGTGGGAGCACTGAAAGTCCTGGCGGACTACGACGCCGCCCTGCGGGACAAGGAAAATGCCCAAGCCGAGCTCCAAGCCCTCTACGACGCCGCGGAGCAGTTTGCCGCCGCCATCCGGGAAAAGGACATGGAGACGGACAACGTCCGTTTTGAGCTATCCCGCCAGGAGGCGGACGTGAGCGAGCTGGAAAGCGCCGTGGCCGTTATCAAGAATCAGATCCAAAACAATATTGAAAACGCCCAGCGGCTCCGACAGGAGCTGTCCCAGCAGGAAGGGCGGGCCGGGTCCATCAACGCCCAGATTGCGGAGGGGCAGGAGAAGATCCAGCATATCGAAGAGGAAATGGAGCGGCTTCGCCAGGAACTGAACCAGCGCTCCCAAGACGCCGAGGAGGCGGGACGCACCGCCGGCACACTGGCCGACGAGCTGGAGGCTCTGCGCCGCAAGCAGGCCATGGAGACCGCCTCCGCCGCCGAGGCCCGGGCTCTTCTGTCCGCTCTGGGCGCCGCCGCCCAGGAGCTCTTTGACCGGGAGGAAGCAGTAGGTAAGGAGCTCATTGAACAGAAGGAGCGCATCGCCGCCCTGGAAGAGGACCGCAGGGGCGTGGAGGAGGAGTTGACCAAGGCCCGGGAGGAAAAGAACTCCCTAGCCAATATCATCTCTGGCTACGAGCTCCGCCTCCAAAGCCGGGAGAAAAAGGCCCAAGACGCTCAGGAGAAGCACCGGGGCCTGCAGATGGATCAAAACAACCTGCAATCCCGCATTCGTATGCTCACCGAAATGGAAAAGCTCTATGAGGGCTATTCCAAGTCGGTGAAGCTGGTCATGTCCGAATCGGAGCGGGGCGGTCTGCGGGGCATCCACGGGCCGGTGGCGGGACTGCTGCACGTCACCGACGAATACGCCGTTGCCATCGAAATTGCCTTAGGCAACGCCATGCAGAATCTGGTGGTGGACACCGAGGAGGACGCGAAAAAGGCCATCGGCTTTTTGAAGCTCCGGGACGGCGGCCGCTGTACCTTCCTGCCTCTCAACTCTGTGCGTGGCCGTACCTTCCAGGACGAGGACGTGGTGGACGAGCCGGGCTTTATTGGCCTGGGCGACGAGCTCATTACCTTTGACAAAAAATATGAGACGGTGTTTTCCAGTCTGCTGGGAGGTATCGTCATTGCCGAGGATCTGGACAAGGCCATCGTCATGGCCCGCAAATACGGGTATCGGTTTAAGATCGTCACCCTGGACGGTCAGGTGGTCAACCCCGGCGGCTCCATGACCGGTGGCTCTGTGTCCAGGAGCGCGGGTATTCTGAGCCGCGCCAATGAGTTAGAGCGGCTCAACGCCCAGATGAGTGAGCTGGAGGAAAAGCTTCGCCAGAGCGCCAAGACCTTGGAGGAGGCCAACCGGGAGCATACCGCCGCCGCCTACGAGCTGGACACCGCCCGCTCTCAGGAGCGGCTTCACGAGAACACCATTCTCCAGCTCTCCGAGCGGCTGGAAAATACCCAGCGGGTGCTGGCTGAGGCGGAGATACACCAAAGTGAGCTGCAGGGAGAGCTTGCCCAGATCCAGCAGCGCGGCGCCAAGACCCAGGCAGACACCCAAGAGGCGAAGAAGCGCATCGAGACCTTGGAGGGCGCCGCGGCGGCCTTCCAGGCTCAGGCGGAAAGCAAGGCCCAGGGCCAGACCCAGCTTCAGCAGACATTGGCGGAGCTGAGCCGTCAGATCGCCGAGGGCAACGCCCAGATCGCCGCGCTGGAAGGGGAGAAAGCGGCATCTGAGACCGCCCTGGCCCAACTGGAGGCCCTGCACCGGGATATTGCCGGAGACAGGCAGCAGCATCTCCAGATGATCGCAGACTTCGAGGAGAAAAATAAGGTCCACCAGCAGGAGATCGCAGACAAGGAGGGGCAACTTCAGGCGATCCGCAATGGCAGTCAGGAAAAGCACGAGCGCATCCGCAAGCTGGCGGAGGAAAAACTGGCCCTGGAGGGTCAGCGCAATCAGTCGGACAAGGAGAGCCGGGACAAGGCCAGCCAACTCCAGAGCATGGAGCGGCAGGTATCTGTTCTGGAGCAGAAAAAACTCTCCGCCGCCATGGAGGAAAAGACCATTTTGGACAAGCTGTGGGACAGCTACGAGCTTTCCCACGAGGCCGCCAAGGCCCAGCAGATCCCCATCGAGGACCTACGGGCCGCTCAAAAGCGCATTACCGAGTTGAAGCGCTCCATCTCCGCTCTGGGCAACATCAATCTGGACTCTATTGAGGAATACCAGCGGGTCAACGAGCGGTATTCTTACTTCACTGAACAGCGCGACGACGTGACAAAGTCTAAAAAGGAGCTGGAGGAGATCATCTCCCAGATCACCCAGGAGATGAAGACCATCTTTGCCGAGCAGTTCCAGCGCATTGCCGAAACCTTCTCCCAGACCTTCCTGGAGCTGTTTGGCGGCGGCAAGGCCACCTTGGAGCTGGAGGACCCCGACGATATCCTCAACTGCGGCATCGAGATCCGCGCCCAGCCCCCCGGCAAGGCGCTGAAGACTATCACGCTCCTGTCCGGCGGCGAGCGGGCCTTTGTGGCCATCGCCCTTTACTTCTCCATTTTGAAGGTGCGGCCCACGCCGTTTTGCGTCATGGACGAGATCGAGGCCGCCCTGGACGACGCCAACGTAGTGCGCTACGCCAACTATATGCGTCAGATGTCGGACAAGACCCAGTTTATCGTCATCACCCACCGCCGGGGCACCATGGAGGAAGCCGACGTCCTCTACGGCGTCACCATGCAGGAGAAGGGCGTCTCCCGTCTGCTGTCCATCAACCTCAACGATGTGGAAAAGGAGTTGGGGATGTGATGAAGCAGCGGTGGAAAGGCCTAAAATGCCGTGAGAAAGGTTGGGTATATCTGAGCTTTATTGACTTGGGCGGACTGACCGGTATGCTGGGGTTCCTTATGGAAAAAATGTGGCTCACACGCTTGGGTATAACCATCATAATCATAGATTTCATCGGCTACCTCGTCCTTGCCCGCTGTCCCCACTGCAACAAAATGCTATGGCGACAGGATGGAGTATACTGCCAATATTGCGGTCGGTCGCTTGACAAGTCTGACCACAAGGGAGAATGAATATGGGCTTTTTTGAAAAGATCAAGCAGGGCTTGAAGCGCACCACCGAAAACATCGGCCATTCCTTTGACCAGCTCTTTGCCGGGGAGCTGAACGATGACTTCTACGACGAGTTGGAGGAGACCCTCATCCTCTCTGACATGGGAGTAGACACCGCTCTTGAGGTGGTAGATGTCTTACGCGCCCAAGCCAAGGAGAAAGGCTTCAAGGACGCGGCCTCTGCCCGGGAGGCCCTGCAGGGCATTATCGCCCGGATGCTTCTGGTAGGAGACGGGGTGCTGGACCTGTCCGAGCCCCCCGCCGTGGTGCTGTTCATCGGGGTCAACGGGGTGGGGAAGACCACCACTATCGGCAAGCTGGCCGCCCGGCTCAAGGATGAGGGCAAGAAGGTCCTGCTGTGCGCCGGAGATACCTTCCGCGCCGCCGCCGCCGACCAGCTCACCATCTGGTCGGAGCGCTCCGGAGTGGACATCGTCCGTCAGCACGAGGGGGCGGACCCTGCCGCCGTGGTGTTCGACGCTCTCTCCGCCGCAAAAGCCCGGGGCTGTGACGCCGTACTGGTGGACACCGCGGGGCGGCTCCACAACAAGCAGAATCTGATGAATGAGCTTAATAAGATCAGTCGCGTGGTGGACCGGGAGTGCCCCAATTCCAGCCGGGAGACTCTGCTGGTGCTGGACGCCACCACCGGCCAGAACGGTCTGATCCAGGCCCAGCAGTTCAAGGAGGCCGCCGGCATTACCGGCATCGTCCTCACCAAGCTGGACGGCACCGCCAAGGGCGGCATCGTAGTCGCCATCGCCCGCCAGATGGGCCTGCCCGTCAAATATATTGGCGTGGGCGAGGGGGTAGACGACCTGATGCCCTTCGATCCAGACGCCTTCGCCAAGGCGCTTATCTAAGGAGGAATGACCATGTCCCGCGTCGACGGACGCCAAAATGACCAGCTCCGGCCCATCACCATTACGCCCGGCTATCTGGATTTCGCGGAGGGCTCCTGCCTCATCACTTGCGGCAATACCCGAGTGCTCTGCGCCGCGTCGGTGGAGGAAAAAGCCCCGCTCCATGTGCCCGAGGGGTCCGGGTGGGTGACAGCGGAGTATTCTATGCTTCCCCGCGCCAACCGGGAGCGCTCCCGCCGGGACATCGCCAAGCTCAAGCTCTCCCCCAGAAGCGCGGAGATCCAGCGGCTGGTGGGCCGGTCTCTCCGGGCCTGCGTAGATATGGACACCCTCGGCCCCCGCACGATCACTATTGACTGCGACGTTTTGCAGGGCGACGGCGGCACCCGTACCGCCAGCGTCACTGGCGGTTATGTGGCCCTGGTGCTGGCGCTGCAAAAGTTGGTCAGCGATGGCGATCTCCCGAAACTGCCGCTAAAAACCTCTGTGGCCGCTATTTCGGCGGGGATCGTGGGGGAGGAGGCTATGTTGGACCTCTGTTATGAGGAGGACTCTGCCGCCCAGGTGGACTTCAACTGTGTGATGACCGGGGAGGGGGAGCTTGTGGAGGTGCAGGGCACTGGCGAGGGCCGCGCCTTTACCATGGACGAACAGCAGACACTTCTACGGCTGTGTGCCAAGGGTTTGATGGAAATTCGGGAGCTTCAGCGCGCCGCGCTGGGCTTTTAAGGGGGAACTGACATGAAATTTGTCCTGGCCAGCAAAAATCCCCACAAGATTACCGAGCTCCAGGCCATTTTAGGTGACCTGGGCGTAGAGGTGGTCCTGGAAAGCGACGTGGGCGTCGATCTGGAGGTGGAGGAGACCGGAGAGACCTTTGAGGAAAACGCGGCGCTGAAGGCGGTCGCCGTGATGAAGGCCTCCGGTCTGCCCGCCATTGCCGACGACTCCGGCCTTTGCGTGGACGCCCTGGGCGGCGCGCCGGGGGTGTTCTCCGCCCGCTACGGCGGGGAGGGGCTGGACGATGTGGACCGCTATGAGCTGGTGCTCTCTGGTCTGCGGGGCCAGCTGGACCGCCGGGCTAAATTTGTCAGCGCCATCTGCTGTGCCTTTCCCAACGGAGATGTGCTCACCGCTCGGGGCGAGTGCCCCGGCTCTATTGCCTACGCCCCCCAGGGAGATAACGGCTTTGGCTATGACCCGGTGTTTTTTGTGCCCGAGCTGCGGAAAACCTATGCTCAGATGACGGCGGAGGAAAAAAACCAGGTCTCTCACCGGGGAAAGGCTTTGGCAAAGTTTAAGATGGAATTGGAGGGGTATCTCAATGGAGCTCACCAGTAAGCAGCGTGCCCAGCTTCGTGGGCTGGCTAATTCCATCGACACCATCCTCCACATCGGCAAGGACGGCCTGGGGGACAACCTCATCGCCCAGGCGGACACCGCCCTGGAGGCCCGGGAGCTGGTGAAGGGCAAGGTGCTGGAAAACAGTCTCCTCTCCGCCCGGGAAGGAGCGGAGGCCCTGGCAAAAGCCACTCGGGCTGAGGTGGTACAGGTCATTGGAACAAAATTTGTCCTGTATCGTCCAAGCCATAATAAGGAAAAGAAAGACAAAATCGTACTGGTCAAGCCCGCCAAACGGACTTAAATCGCTTGGAGGGGGAGAGAGTATGAAGATTGGCATGTATGGCGGTACCTTTGATCCGCCCCATTTGGGCCATATGCTGGCCGCCAAGTGGGCCAAGGAGCTTTTGGGCTTGGACAAGCTTATTGTGATCCCCACCCGGACGCCGCCCCACAAGGAGCTGGACGACTGCTCCGCATCACCAGAGGCGCGTCTGGAGATGGCCCGGCTGGTGGCTTTGGCCATCGAACCCACAGGCAGTGTCACCGTTTCCGACTGCGAATTGTGCCGGGAAGGGAAGAGCTACACTGCGGACACTGTAGAAGAACTTTTCCGGCAGTATCCCGAAGATGAGCTGTGGGTGGTCATGGGCAGCGATATGTTCCTGACCTTTGAGCAATGGCAGGAGCCGGAACGGATCTGCGCTTTGGCCGGAGTCTGCGGCTTTACCCGCGCCCCCGGCGAGGCGGTCGCCCCCTTAAAGGAGCAGGCCAAGCGCCTCCAAGAACGCTATGGCGCGAAAACAGCCGTCTTGTCTCTCCCGGAAGATGTGAACGTGTCCTCTACAGAGATACGTGAGCTTCTGGAGCGGGGCGACAACACGGCTCTCTCCAAGCTTCTTTGGAGCCCTGTCTACGGCTATATTCTCCGCCATAGCCTTTACGGTATGCAGGTCGATCTCAAGCACTTGACCGACGAACAGCTCCGCGCTGTCTCCTATTCCATGATGCTCCCAAAACGCATCCCCCACGTTCAGGGCACCGAGGAGGAGGCGGTCAAACTGGCAAAGCTCTGGGGCGCGGATGTGAAAAACGCCCGCCGGGCGGCTATTTTGCACGACTGCACCAAATACTACTCAGTGGACGAGCATATGGCTCTTTGTGAGCAGTATGACATTCCGTTGGACCCCATCGAAAAAGGCTCGGAAAAGCTTTTCCACGCCAAGACGGGCGCGGCGCTGGCCTGCCATCTGTTTGGTGAACCCGAGGAGGTCCAGGCCGCAATCTACTACCACACCACCGGCAAAGGGAACATGACTACTCTGGAGAAAATCCTTTATCTGGCCGATTACATGGAGCCCCACCGGGATTTTCCGGGCGTAGAGAGACTGCGTGAGCTGGCCTATGTCGATCTGGACGCGGCGGTGGCTCTGGGCTGTGAAATGTCCATTGAGGAAATGAAGGAAAAGGGGAGGCCCGTGCATCCCAATACCCAGGCGGCGCTGGATTCTTTGCGCCGGTGAAAGGAAGGGGAATATGAGCAAAGAGAGAAAGGGCGGCGCCCGGCTGGACCGGTCCACACCCCCAAAGAAGCCGGCTCCCGACAAGCCCGTGAAAGCCGACAAACCCAAGCCCGGAGACTCGGAAAAGAAAAAGGGGCTCAGTAAGGGCGGGAAGATCGCCATCATTGTGCTGGCGGTCATTTTGGCTCTGCTCATTGGCCTGTTTGCCCTTTACAAAAGCTGGGCGGTGCTGCCCGATCTTCCTGATTTGCCTGAACTCCCGTCTCCCACCGTCGATCCCATCACTGGTGAGCAGAATATTATGGCCAAGCCGGTGGACTCCAACCGCAAGGAGCAGGTCTACACCTTTTTGGTGGTGGGCCGGGACACCGGCGGGGGCGGCAACACCGACACCATCATGCTGGCCACCTACGACATCCCCAACCAAAAGCTGTCGGTGATGAGCCTGCCCCGTGACACCATGGTCAACGTCCGCCATCCCGGCAAGAACCGCAAGATCAACGGGGTCTGGAACCTCGGTCTGCACTACGCCGAGAAGGACAGCGAGAAAAAGGGCATCGACTACCTGCGTGAGGCGGTGGGCGATTTGACCGGTATCGTCCCCGATTTCTACGTCATCGTCAACTGGAACGCCTTTGGCCGGCTGGTGGATGCCATCGGC
>ERZ779633.231-NODE-231-length-19794-cov-10.359947_pt1 | contig 19794 bp, 22 predicted proteins | sample MGYA00514195_ERZ779633 | MGnify/ENA primary metagenome ERZ779633 (study PRJEB29562, sample SAMEA4376707) | mouse gut metagenome | isolation source: Cecum | study: EMG produced TPA metagenomics assembly of the A DSS colitis mouse model was used to assess the...
ATCAACAAGGGCGGCGTGGCCATGATGAACTACTCCATCTCCGACACCGCCGAGTACGGCGAGTATGTCTCCGGCCCCCGCATCCTGCCCTATGAGGAGACCAAGAAGAACATGAAGGCCGTCCTCACCGACATCCAGGACGGCGTGTTCGCCGGCAAGTGGATCGCCGAGAACAAGAACGGCCGCACCTTCTTCAACGCCAAGCGGGCCCAGCTGGCCAAGCACCAGATGGAGACCGTGGGCGCCGAGCTGCGGAAGAACATGCTCTGGGGCGACGACACCGACCCCGATACCGCCTCCAACTAATTGTTAATGCACAGGAGCCCCAGCCGCTGGCCGGGGCTCCTTTTCTTGTTAAATCTTATGCTTGAGGACCCATTCCAACAGGTCTTCATAGACCATTGACCCATCCGCAACAGCGAGGCCCACATGGACAACTTCCTCATTTGTGCACTCCAGCCGAATGCCATTTACCTCCAAAAAGGTCAGCATGATATACATACCAATCCTCTTATTTCCATCCACAAAGGCATGGTTGGAAATCAAAGTATAACCAAGTCTGGCCCCCTTCTCTTCTTTAGAAGGATAAAATTCCTGATCGCCAAACCCGGCAAAAGCACCCTCCAGTGCAGATTCTAGCAACGCCTCATCCCGAACGCCTACGCTCCCTCCGGTTTCCGCTGCAATCAGCTTATGAAGAAGCAGGACTTTCTCCTTGGAAAACCTGATCATTTTGCCAACTCTAAGAAAGCGGGCTTAAAGCGTTCCAGGATACGTGCGGCGACAAAGTCGATTTTTTCATCATCTGTCATATTCCTGAACACAGCTTCCCACTGTGCCCGATCATCTTTATGCTCCATATTAATCCCTCCTTACGGATATTATACGCTGAAACCGGTGAAAGTCAACCTGGAACATTCTACTGTACTTTTTTTCCTGTGACATTGAAAGTGATGCTTTATTATGGTAAAATAAAGAAGAAATATTTACGGAAGGAAGATTTCCGCCATGAGGACTATTTCCGCCGCTGAGATTACCGCCGCCGTGGCCCGACTGTGCATCCGGGCCAACACCGTCCTGCCCGCCGACGTGGCCGCCGCCCTGGACCGCTGCCGTCAGTCCGAGCCCTGGCCCCTGGCCCAGGAGACCCTTGGCCTGCTCCAGGGCAATCTGGTCCAGGCCAAGGAGCGGGACCTGCCCATCTGCCAGGACACCGGCATGGCCTGCGTCTTTGTGGAGCTGGGCCAGGAGGTCCACGTTGCGGGGAATTTTGAGGAGGCCATCCACCAGGGAGTCCGCAGGGGCTACGGGGAGGGATATCTGCGCAAGTCCATCGTGGTCGATCCCCTGCGCCGGGTCAACACGGAGGATAACACCCCGGCCTCGATTACGGTGCGTATTGTCCCTGGGGACCGGTGCGCCGTCACCGTGGCCCCCAAGGGGTTTGGCTCGGAGAACATGAGCCGGCTGGCCATGCTCAAGCCCGCCGACGGGGTGGAGGGCGTGAAGCGGTTTGTGGTGGACACCGTCCGTCTGGCCGGGCCCAACCCCTGCCCGCCCACTGTGCTGGGGGTGGGCATCGGCGGCTCCTTCGACAAGGCGGCCGCTCTGGCCAAGCACGCCCTGCTCCGCCCCCTGGATGAGCCAAACCCCGACCCCTTCTACGCCGCCCTGGAGGGGGAGCTGCTGGAGGAGATCAATTCCCTGGGCATCGGCCCCCAGGGCTTCGGCGGGAAAACCACCTGCCTGGGCCTGGCCATCGAGACCGCCCCCACCCACGTGGCCGGCCTGCCTGTGGCGGTGAATGTGAGCTGTCATGTGACGAGGCGAGCTACAGAGGTTTTGTAGGCGCCCTCGCCGGCCCGCCTCACACAAACGCACATCAAACGGGCCGCCGAAGGCGGCGGCCCCTACAAGGGACCCAAGGAGGAAATTTATGCAGCATAGATTGACCACTCCCGTAAGGCGGAAGGACTTGGCCCCCCTGCGGGCCGGAGACACGGTGCTGCTGTCCGGGACGGTTTACACCGCCCGTGACGCGGCCCACAAGCGGATGATGGAGCTGTTGGACGGAGGGAAGCCCCTGCCCTTCCCGGTGGGGGGCTCGGCGCTGTACTACGTGGGCCCCACCCCGGAGCGTCCGGGGGAGGTGATCGGCTCCGCCGGGCCCACCACCAGCGGGCGGATGGATGCCTATTCCCCCCGGCTGCTGGACCTGGGCCAGGCCGTGATGATCGGCAAGGGGGCCCGGAATCAGACCGTCAAGGACGCGGTGGTCCGCAACGGCGCGGTCTACCTGGCTGCCCTGGGGGGCGCGGGGGCCCTGATGGCCGCCAGCGTCAAGGAGCTGGAGGTCATTTGCTGGGAGGACCTGGGATGTGAGGCCGTCCGCCGCCTGGAGGTGGAGGATATGCCCCTCACCGTCATCCTGGACGCCCACGGCGGCGACCTGTATGAGAGCGGCCCGGCGGCCTATCTGGCCGGCCTGGAGAAAAAGTCGGAAGGAGAACAACCATGAGCCGGGAATTTTTGGACCAGCTGGAGCAGTGGAACCGGGAGGACAAATACCAGGAGATCATCGACGCCATCCAGGCCCTGCCCCAGGAGGAGTGGGATTTCGCGCTGACCAGCGCCCTGGCCCGGGCCTACAACAATCTGGCCAGGGACCTGATGCCGCCGGAGGACCGGCCCCTGTACCAGCGGGCCCTGGATTTGCTGCTGCCCCTGGAGGACCAGCTGGAGGAGGCGGTGAAACAGGACCCGGACGCGGCCCATACCTGGCACTTCCGGGTGGCCTACGCCTACTTCTACCTGGACCAGGAGAGTTTGGCCCTGCCCCACTTTGAGAAGGCGCTGGAGGCCCGCCCTGGGGATGAGGACACCCAGGAATTTATCAATGGCTGCCAGCGGAGTTTGGCTCTGCCTCTGGGCGTCAAGCCCTTCCGGGTACGGACCGAGGAAGCCTGGGCCGCCTTCCTGGAGGGAGAGGTGGAACTGCGGGCCCTGATGGACCGGGAGGACCGTGAGGCGGCGGGCGGGGAGCTGATCGCCCGGTGTACGGAACTGCTGTCCCCCGCCTTCTGCGACGTGGCCTTCGAGCTGGGCCATAACGGGGAGAAGTATGAGCTGATTCTCGTCCCCGAGGGGGACCGGACCCGGCTGTTTCAGCTGGCCTACTTCCAGAAACACGCCCCCAGGGAGCTGCTGGAGAAGTGGAATATCCTGGTGGGCCGCACCCGCACCAGCGGCTTCACCCTGCGGATGGGCGGACAGGATGTCTCTCTGGAGGACGTTCAGGTGTGGGCGGAGAAGACCGGGGACAGCGGACTGGGACTGGAGCTGTACTGCGAAAAGCTGGCCCCCCTGATGGAGGAAAACGAGAATCAGGTCTACCACATGATCTATATCCTGCTGGACCAGGCCCTGGGGGAGCTGGCCGCCATGCGGTATGTGGACTATCTGGATGTTTTGAAGGCCCCCCAGGCGGGGGAGTGCATCACCCTGGACCAGCTGGCGGATTTTGTGGCCACCGGGGTGGACCCGGAGGGCTGGCCCCAGGCCAACGACCCGGAGCTGGCCGGCCGGCGGTACACCGCCTATGAGGGCAAGCCCAGTGAGGAGGAGGACTGGCCCCTGCGGGCCGATGTCTATGTGGGGGTGAGCTGCTGTGTCTCCCTCATTAAAGCCTACCTTCAGGGGGACGACTGCTTTATGGACCGGCTCCACCGGGACGGGGTGGTCCCCGGCTTCTTCTACTACCCCCTGGAGGGGATCGGCCGGGACGACATCCTGGACCTGCGGGACCAGCTGGAGCAGGCGATTCAGGCCCGGTGCGGCGAGGGAATTGTCACCTTTACCGGCGGGGCCACCGGCACCGAATTGGGCTATCTGGACTTTATCGCCTGGGATTTGCAGGTGCTGCTGGACAGCGCCGTAGAGGTCTTCGCCGGGGCCCCGGTGAAGTGGGCCGCCTTCCACACCTTCCGCTTCAACACCAGCGGCATCAGCCTGAAGGCGGAGGCGGATGGTCAGCAGTAAGAATGTGAGGATGAGGAGAAATGAGCATCGGGTTGACGTTCACAGGTAAAATTGACAGCCCCCAGGTTCTGCTGGAGCGGGCCAGGACGTTGTCAGAGGAGCGGGCGTACTGTCTTTCCGCAGGAAAGGGCGGGGTAAAGGTGACCCTGTGCCCTTTAGGCGGCGAGCTGAGCATCGCTTGGCGGCCTGAGGAGGACCCCGCCGGCCCCTGGCTGGTGCGGGGGAGCTGTGTGTCCACCCCCGCCGGGGCCGGGCTCCACCGGGCGGCGGTGGAGCTGCTGGACAGCCTGCCCATCCGGGCCCTGACGGTAGAGGACGAGACGGGCTTCTACCGCCACCGGGATTTCCAGCGGATGAAGGAGGAGCACTTCTACCCCTGGCTGCGGACCCTGGTGGATGTCTGCCGGCAGGAGATGGGGAAGGGCGTGTCCGGGATGCAGCTGTGTTGGGACCTGGACCAGTACGCCCCTGAGGACATACCGGATACGGTGGTCACCCCCATGGGCCGCTTTCGGCTGGAGGAGCTGACCGGGCTGGAGGAGACAGGGGGCATTGAGACGCTGGCTGGCCGCTTCTTCCTCTGGAACGGCCGCACCCGTGACGCCCGCTTCTACCGCAACCGGGCCATCAATGCCCTGTGGGAGGACTGCTGCTTTGCCCCCTCCTCCCGCAGCCAGGAGGATGCCGCCATCAACGCCGCCATCCTGGATGACCTGGAGCGCTCCGCCAAGCTGGACCCCTCCCTCCCCCAGCCCCGGAGCGCCTACGAGGAGGTGTGCGCCCTGGCGGAGCGGGAGCCCGCCCTGTCCGGCGCCCCCCAGCTCCAGGAGGAGTTTGCCCCCGGCTACCGAAAGGGCCTGGTTACCCACGGGGTGGGGGCCCTGCGGCTCACCCTGCCCGGCGCTTACCTCTACGCCTGGGAGTCCTGGGACAATGGCGGCGGCGCCCACCTGTGGAGCGACGGCCAGGGCCCCGTCTGGCGGGTAAGCGCCTACCGGATGCGGGAGGGGGACGCCCGCTTTACCAGCAATCTGGATGTCCTTCACGGCTTGGAGACCCTGACCTTGAAGGGCGGCGCCCTGCGCTGGGGCTGGAAGGAGATTCGGGAGGACGGCGAGCGGCTGTACCAGGCCCAATGCGAGGTCATCACCGGATCGTCCCTTTTTGTTGTCACCTCCACCTGCACAGACCCTTCCGGTTTGGGTCAGGTGGCCCAGACCATCGGGCGTATCGCTGTGGTGAACGCGGCGGCGCAAAAAGAGACAGTCCAGGCAAAAAAGGAGTGACGGCTGCATGAACGATATGTTATCCCTGCTCGACCAATGGAACGAAAACAGCGAATATCAGAGGATTATCGACTATCTGGAAAATCTCTCCAATACCCAAAGGCTGGACTACATTCTTACCTGTCACCTGGCCCGGGCCTGCAACAACCTGGCCGACCCCCAAAAGGAGGACTGCCAGGCACTGCTGCAAAGGGCGGAGGCGCTGCTGCGCTCAGTGGCGGGAGAGGGGGAGGCCGACCCCCTGTGGCACTACCGCCTGGGCTACTCCCTGTTTTACCAGGACCGGGAGAAGGAGGCCCTGCCCTGCTTCCAGCGGGCTCTGGAGCTGGACCCTGGGGATGAGGACACCGAATTTTTCATCCGGGAGTGCGAGAAATACATCGCCGCCCGGGAGTGCCACCCGGAGATGTATGAGCAGGAGGACTGGGACGCGGTGGAGGCCCACCTGGAGCGGTACTTTGGGCCCTGCGGCAACGTGTTCCACGAGGTGGTCTCCCCCGACATCCATGTGGACATCTACATCATGAATCCCACCCCAGAGCGTAACTACTACGTCCTGTCCACCTTCGGCATGGGGGCCCACCGGATGAACGTTCCGGAGGAGCTGGCGGACAAGAAGCTGGAGCGGGCGGAGATTGTCGTCGCCCTGCCCCCGGGCTGGAAGATCACAGAGCCGGGGGAGGAGTGGTACTGGCCTATCCGCTGGCTGAAAATTCTGGCCCGGCTGCCCATCCAGGAGGAGGGCTGGCTGGGCTGGGGGCACACCATCGCCAACCCGGACGACGCCCCCTTTGCGGACAACACCAAGCTGTGCGGCGTCATGCTCACCGGGCCCCAGGGCTTTGACCGGGACGCGGTGTGCTGTCCCCTCCCCGGCGGGGACGAGGTGAACTTCTACCAGATGATCCCCCTCACCTTCGAGGAGATGCAGTTCAAGCTCTACCACAGCGCGGAGGACCTGCTGGAGCGCTTTACTGAGGAGCAGCTGAAGGTGGTGGACATCCACCGGGAGAGCGTCTGCGGGGATCTGCCCAGGAAGCGGTTTGCCATCCCCAGGGAGGAGCTGAAGGAGCTCTATCAGGGGGACGGGCCCCAGGGCTGTATTGCCACCGACCGCATTGTGGTGGACGGCGCTCCGGTGGGCTACTGCTACCGGGAGGAGCCCGGCCCGGAGGATGCGGCCTGGGACAGCGGCTGGCGCTTTACCGCCGGGGACGAGAGCGGCGGATACATGGATGACCCGGACAAATCCGGCGTCTACGCCCTGAATACCATCTGCAACTACGACCCGGACATTATCCCTCTGCTGGACTCCGAGCCCGGCACCGCCTGGAGCCGGGGGGAGGACGGCGTGTTCCGCCCGGAGCTGTATGAGGACGATTGAATTTGACCCCGGCGATTTTTATCGCCGGGGTTGACTTTTTCTTCCTGTTCCGGTATAATCCAAACTGTCTCAAATAAGACAGTTTGGAGGTGACGCCTTTGTCCCTCTCTCAGGAGGAAATTTCCCTGCTGGTCAACGGCCCTCTGTTTCAGAACGTGGACAAGGAGCTGCTCCTCTCCCTGGCGGGGATGGAGGGGGCCAGCCTGGTCCGGTTTGAACCGGGAGTGGTATACAGCCCCCGGCATTTCCGCCGCTCCCTGGCGGTGGTGCTGTCCGGCCAGCTCCAGGTGACCAAAGGGGCGCTGGCCGTCAGCGTACTGGGGCCCGGAGACCTGTTTGGGGCCGCCGCCCTGTACAGCGACGAGCCCGAGTTTGCCGCCACCGTCACCGCCAAAAGCCCCAGCCGGTGCCTGATGCTGGAGCAGCGGATGGTGGACCGGCTGCTGGCTGAACAGGGGCAAATCCGGGAAAACTATCTGCGCTACCTCACGGGCCGCGTCCGGTTTCTGTCCGGGCGGCTCCAGACCCTGGCCCAGCCGGGGGTGGAGGGCAAGCTGGCCCGCTACCTGCTGGCCAACGGGGGCAGCTCCTGCCCGGCTACAGAACTGTGCCAGCGGCTGGGGGTGAGCCGGGCCTCCCTCTACCGGGCCTTTGCCGCTCTGGAGGACAGCGGCCTCATTGTCCGGGAAGGGAAAACCATCACCGTTGTGGACCCCGCGGGGCTGGAGACGGTGCTGTGACAGCAAAATGTGGGGCCCGCCGCCCTCGGCGGGCCATTTCCCCTAGCCCGTCCCACCGATTATGACCCGCCCAGGGGGGCGGGTCCCACAAAAGGCAATGCCAAACCAGAAAGGATGACCATTATGAAACGTACCCTCTCCCTGCTCCTCACCGCCGCACTGGCCCTGTCCCTGCTGGCCGGCTGCGGACCCAAGACTCCCGCCGGGAGCTCCGCCAGTTCCTCCGGCTCCGGCCAGGACAGCTCCTATGACATGTCCACCCCCACCAACGAGCTTCCCCGAATCACCTTCATGGCACTCTCCGGGCCCACCGGGGTGGGGGCCTCCCGGCTGATGAAAAACTACGATGCGCACAGCGACTTTTCGGATAAACTATTTACCGTTGGCAGCACCATCGTCACCGACAACAAGGAAGTCACCGACGCCCTCATCAACCGGGACACGCAGTTTGCCGCCGTAGCCACCAATGTGGCCGCCATGCTGTCCGCCAGGAGCGACGGGGCTATCCAGGTGCTGGCCGTCAACACTCTGGGGGTGCTCTACATTCTGGAGAAGGGGGACACCGTCCACAATATGGCCGACCTGAAGGGCAAGACCCTGTACGCCCCCTCCAACACCAAGGGGGCCAACCCGGAGCACATCCTCAACCACCTGCTGGAGGGCAACGGTGTGGACCCGTCCGAGGTGAACATCGAGTGGCTCACCCCCCAGGAGATCACCGCCAAGATGTCCTCTTCTGACGCAGGCATCTGCATGCTCCCTGTCCCCGCCGCCACCGCCCTGCTGGTAAAGGACAGCTCCGTCCGGGAGGCAATTTCCCTGTCCGACGCCTGGATGGACCTGGAGGAGTCCCCCCTGCCCATGGGCTGCCTGGTGGCCCGTACGGACTATATTGAGGAGTGTCCCGATATGGTGGAGCGATTCCTGTACGCCTATCAGGAATCCATCGAATATATGAGCGACCCCGCCAACATCGCCGGCGCGTCCGCTCTGGTAGCGGAGTACGGCTTTGCCCCCAACGCCAAGGTGGCGGAGAAGGCCATCCCCCAGTGCTCCCTGACCTTCGTCACCGGCCAGGAGATGCGGGACATGCTGGAAGACTACTACTCCATCCTGTTCCAGGCGGCCCCGGAATCCATCGGCGGCGGCCTGCCCTACGACTCCTTCTACTATGGGGTGGACTGATCGTTCCTCCCGTCCCGACCATTCTCCTCCCCAAAGGGGAGGGGAATGGCCAAAAAAATTGTTATACGCCCTGCCGGCCCCCGCCTTCTGGCTGGGGGTCTGGCAGCTTTGCGCCTTTCTGGTGGACCGCCGCCTGGAGGGGAAGGGTAACGAGCTGCTGCTGCCCTATCCCCTCTCTGTCTGGAACGCCCTGACCGTTCTGGCGGGGACGGGGGAGTTCTGGGCCACGATTTTCTCCTCCCTGGGCCGCATCGCCATTGGGCTGGCCTGCGGCCTGCTGCTGGGAGCCGGGCTGGCTGTATTGACCTGCGCCTCCCCCTGGGCGGACCGCCTCCTCTCTCCCGCGATCCGGGTGGTCCGGGCCGCGCCGGTGGCCTCCTTTATCCTGCTGGTGCTGCTGTGGACGGGGCGGAACACCGTCCCGGCGGTGATCTCCGCCATGATGGTCCTGCCCGTGACATGGGACAACCTGTCCCGAGGCATCCAGGCCGTGGACAGAAAGCTGCTGGAGCTGGCAAACTGTTACCGCTTCTCCCGGAGGAAGACCGCGGCCCTCATCTACCTGCCCGCCCTGCGGCCCTATATCCTCACCGCCCTCACCACCGCCACCGGACTGGCCTGGAAGTCGGGGGTGGCGGCGGAGGTGCTGTGCCTGCCTGAGCCCTCCCTGGGCCAGCGCATCTACTACACCAAGTACTATTTGGATATCCCGGAGCTCTTCGCCTGGACGGCGGTGACGGTGGCCCTGAGCATGGTGCTGGAGCGCCTGCTCCGGGCCTGCCTGACCCGGTGGGGAAGGGGATGGGCGGCGTGATTTTCTGCAAAAACCTCACCGTCTCCTTTGGCGGCAGGGCGGTGCTGGACCGCTTTTCCCTGAACATTCCGGACACCGGCATCACCGCCCTCAGCGGGCCATCGGGCTGCGGCAAGACCACCCTCCTCCGGGTGCTGGCCGGGCTGGAGAAGCCCCAAAGCGGGGCGGTGGAGGGGGTTACGCCCCGAGAGACCGCCATCCTCTTCCAGGACGACCGCCTCCTCCCCTGGCGGACGGTGGAGCAGCACCTCACCGACGTGCTGCCCAGAGACCGGCGGGACCGGGTCCCGGAGCTGCTGGCCCTGGCCGAGCTGGAGGGGGAAGAGGGTGCCCGCCCCGGCGCTCTGTCCGGGGGGATGGGCCGCCGGCTGGCCCTGGCCCGGTGCCTGGCCCTGGACGCCCGGCTCTACCTGCTGGATGAGCCCTTTGCCGGGGTGGACTTGCCCCGAGCCCTGCGGATTCTGGAGCGGCTGAGGGGGCTTGCGGCACCGGTGCTGCTGGTCAGCCACGAGGCGGCGGTGCTGGAACACGCGGACCGGGTTGTCCGGCTGGAGGGCCCGCCGCTGCGGGTGCTGTGAGGACATTCTCCTTATCAAAAAATTCACAATAAATAAGTTGAAAAACCGGCTGGGATATGGTAGAGTATAAATAAACAGAGGGCACACCCCCGATGTCAAAACGATAAGGAGTGATACACATGATTCGCGTTATCATGGGCAAGAAGGGCTCCGGCAAGACCAAGAACGTGATCGAACTGATTAACAACGCCGTCCAGACGGAACACGGCAACGTGGTCTGCATTGAAAAGGGCAACAAGCTGACCTTCGACATCCATTACCACATTCGCCTGGTGGAGGCCAGCGAATACGATATCGCAAACTACACCGCCCTGAAGGGCTTCATCAGCGGCATGTACGCCGGCAACTACGACATCACCCACATCTTCATCGACAGCCTGACCAAGATTGTGGGCGGCGAGTGCGACAACGAGACTGAGAAGTTCCTGGACTGGCTGAACAAGTTTGCCGAGCGGCACAACATCAAGTTCACCATCACCATCAGCGACGACGAGTCCCTGGCCCCTGAGGGCGTGAAAAAATATTTCTAAACTGATTACAAACAGCGCCCTGGAATAAGCCGGGGCGCTGTTTTTTCGTCTGTTTTAGGGGTTCGGAGGGATACTCCAGGATGTATAGTCCATTAAACCGGTCTCTGATAGAAAATATGTTCGATATTTAAGGTTGACATCTTTCAAAAAAGAGAGTATGCTAGACGCAGTTATAGAACAAAAGTTCTATAACTGCGATTTTCTCATCAGCGGGCAGAGAAAAAGCCACCCTCAATAGAAGAACGGCAACCCCTGACGGGGTCACCGTTTTCTGGTGGAGGAGGGTGGATTCGAACCACCGAAGCGAAACGCAACAGATTTACAGTCTGCCCCCTTTGGCCACTCGGGAACTCCTCCATATTAAGTTGGAGCTGGTGGACGGATTCGAACCCCCGACCTGCTGATTACAAATCAGCTGCTCTACCGGCTGAGCTACACCAGCACATGGCGGCTGTCCAACAGCAGACGCTATTATAGCAAAGAAAAGGAGGTATGTCAAGTACAAAAGAAACTTTTTTTTCCGCCCCTTCGGGACTGCCAGGCGGTGCCGCCGGCCTGGACCTGTCCGCAGTGCGGCGGGGAGCAGTATCACTATGACCGGGACGGGCAGGAGAGGGGCAGGCGCCTGTGCGCCCGGTGCAGGAAGATTTTACATGCTGAGGAGGGATTGCAATGACATTGGCTGAATTGTCGCTGGAGTACCGGGCCCACGCCCACGCGCTGGACCTGCGGATCTGCCAGCTGGAATATTTGCTGGAGCGCGAGGGGAACGCGGACAGGCGCTGCCAGCTTCAGGACCGGATCCGGATGCTGTCCACCATGCTGCGGGAGGCCAGGGAGCTGGCGGTTCTGACAGAGCACTACTATGACAGGGGGTACCGCCGCAATGCCAAATACACGATATAGAAAGGGGAAGCTGTACGCCGCCGACATGGCCATGTACAGCCGGCAGATGGCGGCGGACAACAGCCAGGAAATCAGCCGCCTGAAGCGCAATCTGATCCGCTGCCTGCGGGAGGACATCACCCCCAAGCAGCGGCAGATGATTCTGCTGTACTACGCCGAGGGGCGGAACATGCGGGAGATTGGCGAGATTATGGGCATCGACAAGTCCACCGTCTCCCGCACCATCAAGCGGGGGGAGCGGCGGCTCCAGCGGTGCCTGCGCTACGGCGCGGAGGCGTATTTGAGAAGCATGGACGACCTGTGAGAGCACCGGCCCCCGGTTTGCGCCGGGGGCCGGCTTTTTTGCGGAAAGCCCCTTGCCTTTTGACGGAGCTTGAGGTAGAATGGTTGCAGGACGTACGTCCTATTGTTTCCTGTTCAGGAAACAATAGGACGTACGTCCTATTGTTTCCTGTTCAGGAAACAATAAGTGCGTTCAATTCGGAAAAGGAGACAGAGACATGAGAAAGAAAATCCTATCCCTCGCACTGGCCCTGGCCCTCTGCCTGGGGCTGACGGTCCCCGCGTTCGCGGCGGAGACTTACACGGAAACCATTGATGGTATTACTATTACAGCCACTCCTGATGGCACAATCAACTATTCCGGTTCAGGGGTGCTCACGGAGGATCACATATTTGAGGGAGCTGGTCAGCTTTGGAACGCAACGGGTAGGGGTAAGCGGCAGGTTGATGCAGTCATCAATATTGGGACTGGTATTACCGCCGACCAGGGTCTATTAGCCCGCGTGGAAGAGCTGATATATGGGGCTGGCGTCGAAGTAAAGTCCGTCAAAATCAACACAAATTCCACATCGGTCCCCCAGACAGTGGGCGGCTTTACCGATGTGAAGCCGGACGACTACTTTGCCGACCCGGTGATGTGGGCCGTGAATAAGAAAATCACCGCTGGGACCTCCGAAACGACCTTCTCGCCCAACCAAAACTGCACTGTGGCACAGATTTTGACGTTCCTCTGGCGGGCCAACGGTTCCCCCACGTCCAAAAAGAGCAATCCCTTCTCCGATGTAAAGAGCAGCGACTATTACTATAACGCGGCGCGGTGGGCCTATGAGAAGGGTATGGTCACTGGCAACACCTTCGGCGGAGACAGACCCTGCACCCGGAGCATGGCGGTTACTTACATGTGGAAGGCCGATGTTTCCAAAGCTTTCTACATTGACGATGATGGTTTTTTGGGGCAATACAGCTACCTCGGCGACGGCGGCCACGATACGGTTGTCCCTAATGTGGTTATCCCTGATCACGTTACCGGTATTGCTTCTATCAAACTCTACTTTTGTAAAAGTCTGACCAGCGTGACCATCCCAACCAGCGTTACTACAATTCTCGAGCGTGCATTTTGGGAGTGCAACGGTTTGACTGATGTGTATTACGAAGGCAGCGAGGCACAGTGGAAGGCCATCGACATCGACCCTGATAATGATGAATTGTCAAAGGCCACCATCCACTACAACAGCAAAAAGCCGTCTGTCAACACCGGTTTTACGGACGTGCCCAGCACTGCGGACTACGCCCAGGCCGTCAAGTGGGCGGTGGACAAGGGGGTCACCAGCGGCACCTCCGCCACCACCTTTTCCCCGGACAGCGTGTGCACCCGGGGACAGATTGTGACCTTCCTCCACCGCGCGTTGGCGAAATAAGAGACAGCGCCCCCGTCCAACGGACGGGGGCGTCGCTTACAGTCCAAGAATCCGGGTGGCGATGGTGAAGTAGATGAGCAGGGACAGGGCGTCCACCACAGTGGTGATAAAGGGGGCGGCCATGACGGCGGGGTCGATGCCCACTTTTTCCGCCGCCATAGGGAGCAGACAGCCCACGATTTTGGCGCACACCACTGTGAGCATCAGCGTAAGGCACACCACCCCGGCCACCGCCACGGTAACGTCCGGGTTGTGCATCAGCATCCGGTCCACCAGCAGCATTTTGACGAAGTTGGCCCCGCCCAGGCAGGCCCCGCACAGCAGGGCCACCCGGACCTCCTTCCACACCACGGCCAGCACGTCGGAGAACTCCACCTCCCCCAGGGACAGGGCGCGGATCACGGCCACCGACGACTGGGAGCCCGAGTTGCCCCCGGTGCCCGACAGCATGGGGATGAAGGAGGTCAAAATCACGCAGGCGGCCAGGGCGGACTCAAAGCCGGTGATGATGAGCCCGGTGAAGGTGGCCGAAAGCATCAGCAGCATGAGCCAGGGGATGCGGGCCTTCCAGGTCTCAAAGACGCCGGTGCGCAGGTAGGGCTTGTCGGAGGGGAGAATGGCGGCCATCTTCTCGAAGTCCTCAGTGGCCTCCTCCTCCATAACGTCCATGGCGTCGTCCACGGTGATGATGCCCAGCAGGCGGTCGTCGCCGTCCACCACGGGCAGGGCGGTGAGGTCGTATTTGGAGAACATCTGGGCGACCTCCTCCTTGTCCTCGTGGGTGGTGACGGACAGGACGTTGGTCTCCATGATGTCGCTGATTTTGGTCTCGTAGGCGGACATAAGCAGCCGCTTGACAGTGACCACCCCCAGCAGCACCCGGCTCTTGGTGACGTAGCAGGTGTACACCGTCTCCTTGTCCAGGCCCACCTTGCGGATGCGGGCGAAGGACTCCTCCACTGTGTTGTTGGGGTGGAGGTAGACAAATTCCGTGGTCATCAGCGACCCGGCGGAGTCCTTGGGGTAGTTCAGCAGCTGGTTGATCTGACTGCGGGTGGAGGCGTCGGTGTTGCTCAGAATGCGGCTGACCAGGTTGGCGGGCATGTCCTCAATCAGGTCCACCGTGTCGTCCATATACAGCTCGTCCAGCACCTCACGCAGCTCCCTGTCGCTGAGGGCACCGATGAGCTTCTCCTGGTCCTCCTCCAGGTAGGCGAAGACCTCCGCCGCCACGTCCTTGGGCAGCAGGCGGAAGACCAGAATCTCCTGTTCCACGTCCAGCTCGTCCAGGAACTCGGCGATGTCCACCTCGTTCATCTCGTTCAAAATTTCCCGCAGGGCGCGGAATTTCCTCTCCTGAACCAGCTCCATCAGCTGGTCCAGATCGTAGTTGTCGTGCATGATGCTCTCCTCCTCTCGTTTTGGGCAAACGCGGGGAAAACCGCAAAGCCACAGGCGCGCCGTACCCCTTCGGGCGCGGCGTTCCTGTGGCTGCACGTGACAAGGAGAGGGACAGCGTCCCCCGGAATCAGCTCCGGCGGCGGGACCGGGACCCCTTCCGGGCCAAGTCCGCCGCCCCTCGTTCGTGGCAGCTTTCCGCTTTATGGCGACTTCGGCCTTCCATTCGGGTCCCACTTCCTTTCGTCGGAAATTTTACGGTTTCTTGATATCCTATGCCATTGTAACACCTTTTGCCCCGTTTGGCAAGAGCGGATGGGTCGGCTTTGCGGAAATCAATTCTGCCTTTTTGTGGGGCCCGCCGCCCTCGGCGGGCCAATGCAAAGGAGATGCTGCCTGAACGGTGACCCGCCCAGGGGGGCGGGTCCCACAGAATCCCCCGCCCCTACTGCCGTAAATTTAGGCTTGCCTTTCGGCGGCGCTTGGGGTAAAATGAGGGCAGGACGTACGTCCTATTGTTTCCTATTCAGGAAACAATAGGACGTACGTCCTATTGTTTCCTATTCAGGAAACAATAAGTGCGTTCAATTCGGAAAAGGAGACAGAGATATGAAAAAGAAAATCCTATCCCTTGCGCTGGCCCTGGCCCTCTGCCTGGGACTGGCTGTCCCCGCGTTTGCGGCGGAGACCATAACGCAAACCTTTGACGGCATTACCATTGCAACCACTCTTGATGGGACAATCAGCTATACAGGCTCGGGGGTGCTTACAGAGGTTCACGCGGGAGCGGGACTTGAGTTCTTTATGGTGGCAACAGATGGAAAAGTTAAAACGGCCAAAATCAATATTGGAGCCAACATTACCTATGACGCGAAATGGTTGGCAGAAATGAAAGATATGTTTTCCAATCATGGTTTAGATGTTATTATTTCCAATACCTCCGCCTCGGCGGTTCAAACTGTGGGCGGTTTCACCGATGTGAAAGCGGGCGATTACTTCGCGGACCCGGTGGTGTGGGCTGTAAACAGGAAGATCACCGCCGGGACCTCCGCGACAACCTTCTCCCCCAACCAGAACTGCACCGTGGCGCAGATTCTGACCTTCCTCTGGCGGGCCTATGGTTCCCCTAAGTCCAACGGGAAAAACCCCTTCTCCGACGTAAAGAGCAGCGACTATTACTACAACGCGGCGCTGTGGGCGAACCAAAAAGGCATGGTCACCGGCGGAACCTTCGGCGGGGACAGGCCCTGCACCCGAAGCATGGCGGTTACTTATATGTGGAAAGCGGCCTCTTCCGCTGATTTCGAAGCCAATTTCAACATTGGCGATGGCTATTTGTACGAATACACCGGCAGCAGCAGCGACGTGGTCATTCCCAATACTGTTACCTATATAGTTAGTCCTGCTTTCTACAGTGAAGACCTGACCAGCGTGACCATCCCGTCCAGCGTCACCTATGTTGAATATGGTACGTTCTTCGACGAGGGCAGTTTGCTCGATGTGTACTACGAGGGCAGCGAGGCGCAGTGGAAAGCCATCAACTTTGAAGATAGTGATGAGCTGTCAAAGGCCACCATCCACTACAACTGCAAAATGCCCCAGCAGAACCAGCAGCCTGTCAGCACCGGCTTCACCGACGTGCCCGGTACTGCGGACTACGCCCAGGCCGTCAAGTGGGCGGTGGACAAGGGCGTGACCAGCGGCACCTCCGCCACCACCTTTTCCCCGGACAGCGTCTGCACCCGTGGTCAGATCGTGACCTTCCTCCACCGCGCCCTTGCCAAATAAAAACAGCCAACGGCCCGCCGAATCCCGGCGGGCCGCGTTTTTATTCCCAGGTCACCTCAGCGGAGGAACCCACGATATTGATGTAGCTGGTCCCGGCGGCCAGGGGGACAGGCTGGCCCGACTGGTCCAGGAAGGAGTAGCAGTCGGTCCGCTTGTCCCGCTGCCAGGAGATTGGATAGAGCCGGCCGTCCCGGAGGAGCAGGCCCTCCCCCTCACCGGTGGTGCGCACCGACATGCGGCCCTTGTCGTCCCCCTTTACCCGGCTGATATCGGTGTACAGCACCAGCACATTGCGCACCGTCACCCGCTCCTCGGTGGCCCCCTCCACATAGGGGATGGGGTCGGAGCCGTCCAGGCTCTGGTTAATCAGGTACAGGCCCTGCCCGGCGTCGTAGGTGAAGTAGCCGGTCTTGTATTTGGAGAAGGGCACCGTCAGGCGGACCACCGCCTCGCCCCCCTGGGGGGCCTCCTCTGAAAAGGTCCAGCCCACCTGATAGCCCTCCTCGTGGTCCAGGCGGAAGCGGCTGGGCATCTGCTCCAGCACCTTCTCGCTGGAGGTGAGCAGGGAGTGCTCCAGGCCGGCGGTTTTCCGCCGGTCCGGGTCCCGCCAGCACATGTTGCCATAGGGGCCGTTGACAAAGTCGATGTGGGTGACTCCCCAGTTGGAGAAGGCGTCATAGGCCTGGGGGCTGCCCCCGGCGTGGATGTAGATGGCGTCGTGGCCCAGGGCCAGGCTGACGTAGTAGTCCCGGGCGGAGCGGACGCTGCCCAGGTCGCCCGCCCCCTCCAGGTCCTGGAACACCCCCATCATCCGGGTAATGCCCCCCTCGGCCTCGATTTCATAAATCACGTCGGCCTGGGAGATGCCGATCTGGGGCAGGGCCTTTTTCAGGTTGTTGAACATGACGGCGATGGGCCGCCTGCCGCTGATGTCCTCCAGCAGCCCCTCGCCGGTGAGGGGGTTAAAGTAGGGGAATACCGGCTCGGGCTCCGGTTCCGGCTCCACCGGGGCGATGACGGAGACGGCGGGCTCCTGGGGCGGCTGGGAGGAGGAGGCCCCTCCGGGGTCCTTTTTTCCGCAGGAGGCCAGCAGGGCCAGCGCCAGGGCGGAGAGCAGAAAGGCGGTCCGGCGTCGTTTGTTCGTCAAGAAAAATCCCTCCAATCGTCCCTCCTATCATACGACATCAGTTGTGGAAAGTCAACAAAAAAGTCCGCCCCACGGCGGACTTTTGACTTATCCCTTGGAGGGCAGAACCGAGGCGATGGCCCCGGCAAAGGCGCTCATGGGCATGGTCTGGAGGAGGATGCGGCCCGGACCGGTGACAACGGTGTTGAAGAAGCCCTCGCCGCCGAAGAGGACATTTTTGACCCCCTTGACGCTCTGGATGTCGATGGAGCAGGTGGCGTCCATCATAGCCAGGTTGCCGGTGTCGATGACCATCTGCTGGCCGGGGGCCAGGGTGTACTCCACGCCGTAGCCGTCGATCTCCAGGAAGGCCATGCCCCGGCCGGACAGCTTCTGCATGATAAAGCCCTCGCCGCCGAAAAAGCCGGCCCCTATCTTTTTCTGGAAGAACACCGACAGTTCCACCCCCTGCTCCGAGGCCAGGAAGGCGGATTTCTGGGCCACGATGGGTTTGTCGGGGGTGATTTCGATGGGCAGGATGGTCCCGGGGAAGCTGGAGGCAAAGGCGATCATCCCCGGCCCGCCCTTGGCGGTGTAGAAGTTCTGGAACATGGACTCCCCGGAGAACATCCGCCCAAAGGCTTTGCCTAATCCGCCGGCGGAGGTCTGCATGTCCATGTTGGGGGTCATCCACACCATGGAGCCCTTCTCGGTAATCATGGTTTCGTTGGCGTTCAGGTCGCAGATGACCACGGGGGTGGGCTCGCCTTGAATTTTGTACTGCATATGTATCCGCTCCTTTTACCCGTCACATCGCGCTGAGACAGCGGTCTGTCTGTTTCCGCAGGTTTTGGACGGCCTCTATCAGATGGTCAGCGAGGAAATAAAAGCCGTCCGCATAGGGATCATCCACCCGGTCCAGTCCCCTGGACATGGCGGCAATCGCATTGATCCCGCTGGAAATTTGGTTGACTGCTGCGTCCAAATCAAGTAATTGTTCCTGCAATGTCATGGTTTCCTCCTTGATTTTTTCCCGGCGGTGTGGCATAATCAAATTTGCCAGACCTCCGGGCTTGGTTTTTAGAGTGTTGGCGTACGTTCGACGGTGGGCCAGCACTCTAATTTTTGATGCCTTCCTCCACAAGGTCTATCCCTTTTTCGATTACTTCCGTCCGGGATATTCCAAGTGTATCCGCACAGCGTTGCAACTTCGCTGCTGTTTCCTCGGTCAAACGCAGTCCGAGATTTACGCTTTTGGTAACTTCCTTGCGGGGCCGGCCTGTTCTGGGAGACATTTGCTCACCTCACTTTTTGCTCCTGCATTAAGTATAGTGTTGCTCAGGCAAAAAGTCAAGAAAAAATTAATCCTGATTGACAAAATTCGACAAATTTAGTATAATAAAAATGCGTGGAGGCCCCCCTGTCGTCCGTAGAGAGAGACAGTGACGGGAGAAAGACGGTTGCCAGACATCCCGCGGCTGCGGAATGGAGGCGGATCACAGCACCTGCGGGAAATTATCCTGAAAGGAGGCTGGGATTTTGACTTTTTCTGAGGTTGTTGGTATATTTTGTATTCTCGACTTTGTGTTCCAAGTCGTTACCTATATACTTGACCATAAGAAAGAAGTGAGCCGTCTGCTGCAACAGATGGCTCACTGGTTTTTTGGGGCGTAGGCCCCACAAATCAATTGTAGCTGGATTCTGATGTGGCGACCGTCTAAAGGGGGCCCCACGCATTTATTATACAGCAACAAACTAAAAAGTCAACAGGAATCACAATTTTTCTATCATTTTTTTGCTGTTTCGTTTATTTCGTTGCCCAATTCCCGGTAGCCTCGGCGGTGAGGTAGGCGTTGACAAAGCCGTCCAGGTCGCCGTCCATCACGGCGTTGATGTTGCTGGTTTCAAAGGCGGTGCGGTTGTCCTTTACCATCTGGTAGGGCATAAAGACGTAGGACCGAATTTGGCTGCCCCACTCGATTTTCAGCTGGACCCCCTTCAAGTCGGAGACCTTTTCCGCTTTTTCCTGCATCTGGAGCTTTACCAGCTCGGCCCGGAGCATCTTCATACAGTTGTCCTTGTTCTGGAACTGGGAGCGCTCCTGCTGGCTGGCCACCACAATGCCGGTGGGCTTGTGGATCAGCCGGACGGCGGAGGAGGTCTTGTTCACGTGCTGGCCGCCGGCGCCGCTGGCCCGGTAGACCTGCATCTCGATATCCTCAGGGCGGATCTCAACCTCCACGTCCTCGGGCAGGTCGGGCAGAATCTCCACCGAGGCGAAGGAGGTCTGCCGCCGGGCGTTGGCGTCGAAGGGGGACACC
>ERZ779633.232-NODE-232-length-19746-cov-7.676146_pt1 | contig 19746 bp, 17 predicted proteins | sample MGYA00514195_ERZ779633 | MGnify/ENA primary metagenome ERZ779633 (study PRJEB29562, sample SAMEA4376707) | mouse gut metagenome | isolation source: Cecum | study: EMG produced TPA metagenomics assembly of the A DSS colitis mouse model was used to assess the...
GCCCCAGCGGGACGGAGTACACCGTCACTTCCAGCGACCCGGACACGGCGGCGGTGGAGCAGGTCATGGGCTTTTGGGTAGCCGTCGCCAAGGCGGAGGGGCACGTGGAGATCACCGCCGTCAATCGCGCCGGAGAGAGCGGAACCCTGGCCCTGACCATTGGCTCCGATACCCCATCGGCCCCTGACACCACAGACGGCCCCAGCCCCATGGAGGAACCAGATGTGCGGCAGGAGTTGATACGGCTTATCAATCAGACCCGCAGGGCCAACGGCGTGGCGGAGCTGCCTGTCAGCGAGGCCCTGATGACCGCTGCGCAAAGTCTCTCCGACCGGCATTATACCTGGCACCACACGAAAGAGGAATGTGAGGCCGTGATTGACAGCGGCTACCCCTACGGCTTCGGCGTAAACCTGACGGTATTCACCGGCGTAGCCACGGAAGATACCGCCCAACACGCCCTGGAAAACTGGCTCAATTCCCCCGGACACTTTGAAACCATGATAAAGCCGGACTGTGACAGCATCGGTGTGGGCGTAACCGAAAGCGGCGGCGTCACCTACTGCTATATTCCGATTGGACTTCTGCTGGGAACGCTGTCGGCAAAAGGAATCCTGACTGCCGCAACCAGTTTGGTTTCTCCAGAAATTTTTTTGGTGCAGAACAGAGATGAATTAAATCTTCTGATTGCAGAAAGCAACTCTGGCAAAGGTATTTTCCTGTTGGCAAGTGCGCTCATTACACTATTTTTTGCGTTTGTAGCAGCCATCCCGGCAGCTCAATATGCCGCAAAAGTATCTCCTACCGTGGCTATGGCGGGACGAAGTAATTTATTTGTGTTCATTCTGGATTTTGATAAAATAGATGGGAACATAGATACAGAAGCTCCATTTTTTAAGGGTGCGTTGCAACTTGCAGATAAGGTTACACGTTCCCAAGGCGGCGGGTATCATATGTTTTATGGTATTGACAGGAAAAAGGCGGAGCCATTATTTGATAGCATTAACCTACTGACAAGCAGCGGGGCCAAAAGTTTTGTATGTAGGGGAGGTAAAGATGTTACACTGGATGGGCGAAATAAAGTGGATTTCTTTTGTGATACTCCGCATCCAATTTATGAATGGGAAGAATGGGATAATTGCAAGGGACTAACCGATAAAACACAAGAATTATATGAGCTGATTAAAGCAAACTTTTCATTTCAGAGGCCAAAAAGTCGTGAACGGTTACACGAAAATAATACTACCCATCCAAGACGGACAAGGAAACATAGAATAGCACCAAAAGCTGTTTCTAATTCTGATGCAGAATATCAAGGTACAGTAATCGAGGGCAGAACAGAGAATGAATTAAAGTCAGAAATGACAGCGGAACAGCGTGAAATATTTGAAGATTTGAAAAACATTCCAGCAGACTGCAACGACAGCAAATGGACAAGCGTTGCCTATGATATTTGGTATGCGTTTCAGACTGCCGATGGTGACGAACTGGCAGCACAAGTATTTCTATGGTGGAGCAAGCGCGGCGGCGAAAAGTATGTACCGTTTCAGTGTGTCAGGAAATGGGAATTTGTCAATGAGCAATGTTCAGACGGACAGCGTACACTTTCAAATAATCGCTGGCGGGCCATTATGGGCCTTGACAGAATTGTTAGTGAAGAAGAAGCGCAGCGGCAAGCAGACATTCAGCAGCTAAAGGAATTAGGCGAGAAGATACGGGCGGAGCGGCAAGCAAAAATGCCAGCCGATAATCCAACACTCCCGCTCCCGCTCGATTTTGAAGGGGTAGATGAAATTTTTCCAGCCGCCGAGCCGCTGGCGTTCCGGGGCTTGCCTATCCAATGGCAACACGAAAGTGTGTGTGCGGGCAACGCTTTGGACGAAGAAGAACGAAGCAGCAACGCACGCCACAGAATTTTGTGGGGCGGCATTAGGTACGACAAACGGGACAATTTCTTTAAGGCGGTATGGGGTGCGGATTATAAGAAAATCAGGGAGAAAGTGATTTTCAAAGGCGCGGCGGCGGATAACGTTCTAAGGCTGACAACAGGACAACGGACAGCTCTTGAATATGATGCGCTCTATCACAGGCACATTGACGAATTGGTTTCTGTTGATGAACAGGACGAACAAGAGTTATTTGCTTTCTTTGCATCGGATGATTGCTCAACAGCAAAGGAAACGCTAAGACGGTTAAACTACCATGAGAGTGCAGCGCAACTTAGGTGTGCTGACACCGATGGAAAAGCACGAGTTATGTCTTGCTGCATAAAATGCGGCCAGCAACACTTGGCTGCTGGCCGAGAAAAATATATTTTTTCACTGTCCTCTTGACGGGGAGCACTTCACCCTGACGGGGGCCAGCGTGGTTTTGATGTCCTACGCCAACGGGAAGATCGAGGAGCTGGACACCCGCCGCCAAGGGCTGATCAAGGAGATCGCCGCGCTGAACGCTGAAAGTGTTTCTCCGCAAAAGATCGAGTTCCTGTCCGCCCACCTGGGCAACTGGGACAACATCGACTTTGAGGACCGGCGGCAGGTAGTCGACATCATTCTCTCCCAGGTCCACGCCACCGCTGACTGTGTGTCGTTTGAGTGGAAAATCTGATTTCTTACCCCCAGCGCTTTATTCAATGGTGTGTTTACCATTGTCAAGCGTTGATAACAAAATGGATTTTGGAAAAGTAGAATATATGAGCGGCGGTTTCCCACGTTGCTCCTATGTTGTTTCCGGGCCTCTAAAGGCCCATTTCTTTCACCTGCCGGAATTGCATCCAGCAGGTGATCGTATCGAAAGACTCAAGCTTTTTTTCGCGCCGCATGTCTCAGTACATGGCGGTAAAACGCAAAATCCTCTGTCCGGCGGTATACAACTAAGTAAACCGAATTGGGAATGACCGCACAGGCCAGACATCTCAACATAAAACCAATATACCCTTCACCAATCGTGCAGCACAGAAGCCACGTCATCACCCCGGCAGCAACGGTAACAATCAAATGTATCAGGTAGTCCCTGAAGTAGCCTTTGGCAGATACGTGCAGGCCCCGGTGACAGAGAACCATGGGCTCGCACCAGAAGGGAAAGGCCAGCGTACTGATTAATGTCCCAGCCATAATGCCCTCAACACCCCACCGCTGGACCAATATCACAGAGACCACCAGGTTGACGGCCGCCTCCACAATCGACTTGTAGCGGTCATCCCAGAACAGCCCCAGGACGCTTTTGGTGTTGTTCACCGGAGTACGCATGCTGCTGACGTAAAAATTCAGGACGATCAAAAGTACTGCCGGTTTGGACAGCAGGTAGCCCTTCCCCAGCCAAATATCAATAAACGGATCATAGAGACAGAACAGGCAGATGCTCATCCAGCCAAACAGCCAGGCGGAGAAAAAACTCAGGCGGCGAAAGGCTGTCTGCTTGTATGCCTCCGTCTCTGTCGCGGTCAGCTGTCCCAGGGAAGCCGTAATAGCATCGAACAGCGCACTGACCAGGATATTCAGAAAACCCCGTATCATCATATAGTTGGAATACAGCCCGGCAGCCGCCACGCCTACAAATTTAGAGATCAAAAGGTTGTCTGTATTGAAAACCGCCACGGTCCCAATCCGGTGGAGCAGCATGGCACGCACGTTGCGGTAAATTTCATCCAGCGTCCCGGCGGGCAGCGGACGGACATTCTTCTCCCGCAGGTAGGGGAAAAGCCGGTCCGCCTTCACCGCGATGGCAGCATTCTGTATCACTGTAGCGCCGATGGTAATGTACAGGTAAAACAGGTAATTCCTGGTCAAAAAGAGCACTGTGATCTGAGCCGCAGTGGCGGCCAGCGACACAGCGGCGCGGATGGAGGTCTCGATATACTTCTTCTGATGGACAAAAAGCAGCGTGGACTTGTAGGTAAAAAAATAGGAGATACTGGCATTTATCAGATTCAGCACATAGATCAGTGGAATGTTAGGGATATTTGGGGGGATTTCCTTAAAAAAGAAACCCAAGAACGGGGTCAGGGACAGCCCTAACGCCAAAACCACCATGCCTATGGTCCGGTAAACCCGGCGGTACAGCCGGACCAGAGATTTTATCATCTCCGTGTCCCCCTGGGCCACCGGGCGGTAGAGACTGTAGGTAATGGAAACGCTGAACCCCAGCTCAGCCAGGGACAGCATGGAGAGCACATCGGTAAAGAGGCCGTTCAGCCCCAGGTATTCCCGCCCCAGCAGCAAAACGAATACCCGGCGGGACAAAAATTTCAGAACGGCCAGCAGAAATTCGCCGGCCACAGCATATTTGATGTTTTTTGCCATATGTTCCGCGCTGCCCATCAGACTTTGTCACCCCATTTCCTTCTGCCTCGTGGGCTTCATCAACCGATAGACGGCCGCCAGCGCCCCAAAGGCCGGTATGCCGGCGCAGAGGGCCAGCTGTGCCGCCGCGCTCTTTTGGTCCGGGCAGAGGGTCAGTGCCCTCCAGCCGAAATGGTGGCGGGCGGTACTCCGGAAATACTTCAAATAGTCCCGGACGCTGCCGTCCGCGCCGTTCTCCATGGCCTGCATAGCCAGTCGGGCGGCGGTATCCAGCGCTATCTGATGAAAGCATGTCTTCACCTCCGGGAAACCGGCAGCGTCCCCGCATATCCGGTCCAGGACAGGAAGCACCGTACAGCGCTTCGCTGTTACGCCGTGGTTGATGATACTGCCCTCCCGGTAGACGTAGTGATAAAGCGGGCCCGGCACATAGGCGATTCGCCGGACTCGCTTCAAAACCTGGTAAAAAAACAGAAGGTCCTCACAGCAAAGGGCCTGTCTGTCAAAGGGGATTTGCTTTGCCAGCTCAGTTGGAAAAAGCTTTCCCCAGGCGGTCCACAGGAAGAGGGCGCGCCGGGCCATACACCGGGCCGCCTCCTCCGGGGAGAGGACCTGGGCGGGTCCGGCCCTCAGGCGCAATCCTTCATTTCCGCAGATGCTGATGTCCCCACGGTTTTCCACCAGCGCGTCATACAGCGCTTCCAGAAAATAACGCTCCACATAGTCGTCTGAATCCGCAAACGCGATGTACTCCCCCAACGCCCGGCGAACGCCCTCATTCCGGGCGTTGGAAACCCCCCGGTTTTCCGGGAGGTGGATCACCTGAAACCGTCCGTCCCGGGCTGCCCAGGCGTCGCAGATGCGGCCCCCGCCGTCGGTGGAGGCGTCATCCACCAGAATGACCTCCATATGGGAATAGGTCTGGGCTACCAGCGAGGACAGGCACTTTTCCAGATACCCCTCCACATTGAACACCGGTATGACCACACTGATCTTCGGTCTGTGAGCTCCCATCCCTACTGGCCCCCCAGACGCTTGACCCAGGTGAAGGCCGATGCCGCCGCCCAGAATCCCCATGCGCTGGTGCACAGGGCCAGCAGCGCCGCCGCGTCTCTCTTTCGGGGACAGCGCTTCACTGTCCGCCAGCTGAAATGCCGTCGGGTGTTCTTCTGAATCCGCTTTAAGTACCCAAGGGTATGTCCGCCCTCCCCGCCCTTTTTCACGGTCAGCACAGCCAGACACCGGTTGGCCTCCAGGGCCAGAAGGCGGAAATCCTCCGCCGCCTCCGGGAAGCTCACCCCGGCGTCCTCGCAGACAAAATCCTGGGCGGCAAAGGCCGTAAGCTTCCGCTCACTGGCGCCGCTCTGCATCTGACTGCCCTCCCTCTGGGTGTAGTGGTAGAGGATATCCGGCCGGTAGCTGACCCGCCGGCTCTGTTTCAGGAGGGAATAGAGAAAGAGCAAGTCCTCACTGTAAAAAATATCCTCTGGAAAGAGCGTCTTTTTTACCAGCTCCGCGCTGTAGAGCTTGCCCCAGGGCACAAGATTGAAAGGGACGCCCCGGGCCAGACAGCAGACCGCCTCCGACCGGGTATAGACGGCGGCGGGACCGCGCTTCAGATCAATGCCGTCAGCCCCGCAGGCGCTGACCTCCGCCCCGGCCTGTACCAGACTCTCATACAGCTTTTCCAGAAGGTCCGGCTCCACACGGTCGTCCGCGTCCACAAAGGAGATATAGGCCCCGCGGGCCCGGCGGATTCCCTCGTTCCGCGCGGCGGAGGGTCCCCGGTTTTGAGACAGACGGACCGCCCGGACCCGGCTGTCCCGGGCCGCGCAGGCGTTACAGACGGCGCTGCTCTGATCTGTGGAGGCGTCATCCACCAGAACAACTTCAAAATTCGGATAGGTCTGGGACAGGACAGAATCCATGCACCGTTCCAGATAGTCCCCCACGTTATACACCGGCACGATCACACTGATGAGCGGTTTCTCCATTTCAGCCTCCTCACTCCATGACCTGTCTGTAATACGCTGCCAGCTGCTGGTGCATCCGCCGGACGCTGAACTCCCGCTCCACTTTTTCCCGGTTGTTTTTTGACATATCTGCCAGCAGTCCGGGATCGCCGCTGCACCGCAACAGGGCGTCCGCCAGGGCGGGTACGTCGCCGGGGGCAATCAGAATACCGTTTTCCTCCCCAACGACCTCCGGGATTGCGCCCACGGTGGTGCTGATGATGGCCTTGCCCGCCGCCATTCCCTCCAGAATGGCCATGGGCAGTCCCTCATAGTGGGAGGGCAGGACCACCGTAGCCACCTCCCGCAGGCGGCGCAGCTTCTCTGCCCCGTCAATCCAGCCCGGTACCGTGATATTCTGTTCCAGCCCCTTCTCCTTTACCAGAGCCCGGACCCGGTCCACCTCGCCGTCCCCTGCCAAGCAGAGCTTCAGCGCAGGATTTTGCCGGAGGGCCAGCTCCGCCGCGGCGATGAGGTCATAGGTTCCCTTTCGTTCCCCCAGTCTGCCCAGCATCAAAAAGGAGTTCCGGTGCTCCGCCGGGTCAGAAACCGCCCGCTGAAGCTTTTCGGGCTCCACGCCGTTGTACAGGACCTGACAGGCGCTCATCTGAAAGCGGCCTTCCAGCTCCTCCTTCCACTTGCCCGACAGGGCCAGCACCAGGTCCGCCCGGCGGAAAAAGTCCGCTACAATTTCTTTCTTCCGGCTGTCCAGCCCGTCGTAGAAGGTGAGGTACTCCGCGCCGTGGATATGGACAACAGCCTTTTTTCCCGCCCGCTTCACCCTCCGCAGGTAAAAATTCTTGCGGAAGGTGCTGCCCCGCTCCGCTGTGTGAATGTGGAACAGGTCATATTTCCGGCAGCAGGTGAGAAAGCGTAGGTATCCATATAGAGAATAAAGCAACCGGACAGGCAGGCTGCCATCAATGTAGGAGGGAAAGCTGTCCACCTCAAATTCCCTGCTCAGGACTTCGCTCTCACGGATTCCCCGGATGACCTCCGCCATTCCGCCCCGGGAGCGGGCCTCACTGGGGCCAATCTCTAAAATCCTCATAGATTCCTCCTGTTTACAGCGAGCGGATATAGCCCTCCAGAGACGTGAGGAAGGTCTCCGTATTGGAGCGAAAGGGAGCAAAGCTGCGGCCTCTGACAGAGAGCAGCGCCTCCGGAAGCTGTTCCACGTCCGGGCAGGCACAGAGCAGGTTCAGCCCATGAAACCGCGCTGTCAGCTCCATCTGGTGGTCGTCCACATGCTCCCCATACCGGGCCAGCCGGGGAACGGCGACGGCCTTCTTCCCCAGCTTCACCGCGTCCACCATTGTGCCCGCGCCGCCGTGGGTGATGAGAATATCGCAGGTCTCCATCAGCTTTGCAAAGTGTTCCCGCCCGCAGAATGCCTGATGGGGACATGCGGGAATATATTGGCTGGTCCCCGTCTGGATGAAGACCTCGTCCTCTATCATACCCTCCCGGACCATCTGGTCCACCTTTCTGATCAGGCGGTCAAAGGGGAATTTCTGAGAGCCAACCGTTACAAATATCATGCTGTTACCTCAATAGACACCGCCCGTGAATATGGCCCTGGGATAGAACTCCAGCAGTTCCTCCCACTGGACGTAGAACCGGTCCGCAAAGGGGTAAAGGAGCTTTCCCGTCAGGGTTGGGGTATTCACCTTGGCGTAAGACTCGATAAACACCAGCTTTTTCCCCAACAGCTTGCACAGCAGGCACAGGGGCACTGTTGCCAGCACTCCGGTGCAGATGACCGCGTCCGGCCGCTCCCGAAGGCAGATTTTTAGGGCGAGAGCGGCGTTTACAATCAGTCTTGGGACGCAGGACCACTCCCGCCGGTTGACCTGAAGGAGGCAGTGGCACCGTATCCCCTCCGGGACAGCCCTGTAGGCCGTCTTCTCTGTAACCAGAAAGCTGTCATAGCGGTCCATCAGGGGACGCAGCATCATCAGCTCCGACAGATGCCCGCCGGAGGACGCGGCAAAGCAGAGCCGCAGTTTCCCATTGTGCAAGCCGGCTCACCTCTCAACGTGCAGCGTATCCGGGCTCTCCACCGGCGTTCCGCTCCACTGGGCGCAGCGCCGCGCAAGGGCAGTCTCCGCCTGGATGTCAAACCGGCAGGCCATGGGGACCAGGGCGCAGGCAATCATAGTGTAGGGGTAATAGATGGCGTTGTCAGTGGCATAGAGGACGAAGCAGTAGACGCAGATTCCCAGGAAAAGACAGCCCGCGTCCTTCCCCGCCTGGCGGAACCAGTAGCCCAGTCGTGCCGGCAGCCAGCTCCAGAGCCAGACCCAGTACCCGATAAATCCGATATTCAGGTACATACGGAGAAAATCATTGTGAATCTGGGTCTGCGTGCGCATGGGAACGGCCTGCACCGCCCCGGAGAGCCACTCTACCATGCGTTCAAACCCCGTTCCCCGGCCCATGTAGGTAAAACTGATTTCGTAGTAGGGCGCCACATTGGCAAACAGCAGCGCCCGGCCCTTGGTGTCCAGTCCAAGCTGTGCCTCCAGGTAGTCAAAGAGGCCGTAGCGAATCCCTGCGATGTAGAGAAAGCTGACCACCATCATGGCGATGGACACACACACCGCTGTCTGCCTGGCCGCCCGGTCCGGAAGACGGCGCAGAAGCAGCGCCGTCAGAAGGGCCAGAGCCAGAGCGGGAAACGCGATCCGCTTCAGTCCGACCAGACAGAAGAAGGAGACAACCACCAGCCAAAAAACGGGGTGGGGGGATGTTTTCCAGTGCAGCAGGAGATAGAGCAGGAAGGGGCCAAAAGCGAAGGTCAGGTCGTGGGTCTCCAGCCGCGTCATCAGAGGGCCGGTCTCTTTGCTGAAGGTAATCAGGAGTGTATAAAATTCCTGTAAAAATTCGGTTAGTCCACCCGTATAGATCACAACCAGAACGCTGATAAAATTCGCGGCGCACATGGCCACCAGGCAGTACCAGATTCCCTTGCCGCCAAACAGGTATATTGTGGCGGCAGCCACCAGCACCGAAAGCAGCTGGGGCAGGATCATGGAGATGCCGTTCAAAACAGCGGCGCTCTCTGCCTTTGTGCCCACCCAGATCACAGCGGAAAAGACCAGCGGAACCAGATAGGGCAGCGCCTGGACTGTCGTGTGGCGGCTCAGGACCATCAGGCGGTCCAGGCGCACCGTTGCCGTAAGGTTCAGCAACGCCAAAAAGAGAATTGCCAGCGCACAGGGGTTTTTCAGGCTCAGCTCCATGCCGCCCAAAGAAAAATAGGTGTCCTGAAAGAAGAACATGCCGGTAGCCAGAATCATGTATAGAATGGAACTCAACCATATCACCCCTTTTTGCCGGCGTTCTTACACGCTTACAGCGCTGGCTTCTGATTCTGCGCCGGCCGCATTGACCCGCTTGATGGAAATGGAGAGAAGCTCCCGGATATAGTAGCACTGCTCCGCGCTTGCCTGGGCATAGCTGTGACGCAGATCCAGCAGATATCCCCGGTCCTGGGACCGCTGTTCCAAGGCAACCCCCATCTGGAACAGGGCCGCCTCGATCTGGTCCGCCTCCAGGCAGTCGCCAAAGATCAGATACTGCCCCGCACCGTTGTTTCCCACAAACAGCTTGTCGGAGGGCGGGAACACAGAGGTCAGCATTCCGGCAAAGTCCTTCAGCATCTGGTCGCCGGCCTCCCGGCCCAGCCGGGCATTCTCCGCCTGCAAATTTGCCAGCCTGCACACAACGCAGGCGAAGGTCTCGGGCAGGGGCCGCCCCTCCCGGGAGGCGATGAACTGGTCGCACTTGGCCCGGTTGGGCAGTCCGTCCACCTTGTTGGTAAAGGCGTAATACTCGATAAAGTCCTCAATCCGCCCGAAGAGCGCAGCCCCGGCACAGCCCAGCGCGCCAAAGATCACCACGATCAGGACGGTGAAAATCAGGATGGGGAACCGCTCTGTCACCCGGACACTGGAGAGCATCATAATGTTCTGGGCGCCCAGATACTCGTTATACTCGTCGTTGGTCTCATAGTAGATGGACTGGAGGGCGTTGATCTCCTTTGCCAGCCGGGCAATCTCCGCCTGGACCTGATCCTGAGCGGCCTGGGGCGAGCTGGCAGGGGCGCTGGCAAACACACTGAGAATGTAGTCATTATAGTCGCTGTCGATGATGTTGTGCTCATAGAGGGTCCTGTCCTCGATGTACTTCCGCAGCAGCACATCGTACTCCGCAGTCCGATCCACCGGTGTCCAATTGCCGTCCGCGTCCTCGTTCCAGTCGTCATAGACATCGGGCAGAACATTGTTCTGGAGCACATCACCCACATTCTCTCCCGCGCCGTTGACAACGGGGACGCTGAACTCCCCCATGGCGTTCTCGTAAGCGCCGATAATGCCCTGGATGCGGTCGATCTCAAAGGCGGCGGCATTGTTGGCGATCACCAGATTGTTATTCCGGTTCCGGTACTTTTCCAGCAGCAGATCCCGGTCCTTGGTAATCCTGCCCGCCAGAATCTCAGAAAACAACTGCCCGACCTCCACGTCCCGGATAAACTCAAACTCGTCTTTCAGGTCCTGGAAACTGCGGCCCGTCCGGCTGGAGCGAAACTCGCCGTTCCACTCCACCTTGTCGGAGAGATGCTCCGCAATATTGGTCAGGGTTTCATCCATGACCTCCGCCATCTCCAGGTAGTCATAGCCCTTTGTGGTGATGTCGCTGACCGGGTTGGCGGCCAGGGAAGTGTTGACGTGGTTCTTTCCATAATAGCTGGCATACTCCTGCAAAATCTGATTCAGGACCTTGCGGGGGTACTCCTTTCCGTTGCTGACGCCGCAATGAAAGGACACCACATAGCGGGTAGGATTCAGCTCATAGTCCAGCTCTCCGTTGTCCAGCATGGACTGCTGTATCATCAGGTCCTCCTCTGTGATGATTGGCTCCACGTGGATATTCATCCGGATGCTGTCAGCTGTGGCCTGGGTATCGTCGATGCCCAGCTTTTTCATCGCCTGGGCAACCAGATTGGTGGCGTACAGCTCAGTGGTATCAATTTTCTTCCCGTCCGGGGAGTAGCCCTCCTCAGCCCGGGCACCGGTATACTCAATCACTGTGACGGCAGTGTACTGCTGAATACGGAGCTGGGCAATCAGAAAGAAAACGACACCCGCCAGAACCGACAGGCCGGCGATGACGGCGCGGTATTTTTTCAGATATCGAAATACGTCCAGTTCTTTCATGACGCAGACTCCTCCTGCTTCTTTACTACGCGGCTGCCTCTCCGCCCGGCAGGCCGGCCCTTTTGGTATTCCCGGTAGAAGGGATCCAGCACAGCGTTTCCGCCCAGAGCGGCCGCAAACAGAGCTGTGAGCAGAAGCGCCTTCAGGGCGCTGTCCAGAACGGCAGGGGCGGCAAAGCTCACCTGAATGTAGCCGTCCCGCTTTTCCCGGACGTAGGTGCTGCAAAGCTCACGGCTCTGGGCCGCCAGATTGATCAGCTCGGCCTTCAAGGCCTCAATCCGCTGGTCCGCCTGATCGTAAGCGGAGGAGGAGGCGTGGGAGCCGCCGACCTGCTGGGAGGCATAGGTGTTGTGCTCGATTTTCTCCACCAGCTCTGTGGCGGACTCCAGATGCTCCTTCGCCTCGTCGGCAAAGTAGTCCACGCCTACCTTGGTCTTGGACATGTAAAATTCCTTGTCGGTGTCATAGGTGGGAATGAGCACAAAGCGGGTCATGTAGGCGTTATACATGTTGATGGCCTCAATCCGCACGTCGTGGGACGCCATTTCTTTTCGTCTTGAGACATCCAGCTGGTGGTTGACGTACTGCATCCGGGACTGATAGGTGGTCCGGTTGTCAGCCAGACCCTTTTCCAGAACAAATGCCTCATAGCGCTCCAGCTCAATCTCAATAAAGTTGCTGATTTTTTGGGACAGGGAGGAGAACGTCTCCTCGCTGTCAGCCGCCCGGAAGCTGCTGCTCTCGCTGCTGTAGCCGGGGAGGTAGTTGCGCAGCTTGTTTGCCTGCATTTCCAGATAGTCCTTCGCGTCCAGATACTCCATGCCCTCCAGCTTTTCAAAGGACAGGTCCAGAATGCTGTCATTTTCCGCATAGTTCAGCACAAATTTCTCCCAGTATACGTCGGCCAGGAGATTCAATACCGTCTTAGGTTCCGTACCGTACAGGGCTGCCCGCCCGGAACAGTAGACCCGGTACTCTGTGGATATTTTCATGTCCGATTCCTGGGTGACATCCAGCTTCTCCGCATCCAGGGAGGTGGAGATACTCAGGCACTTGGACAGCTGCTCTACGCTGATCCCAAGGCCGCCACGCTGGATGACCTGCTCCAGAATGTCGTCGGAAAGGATGTTGGACTCATTAAACCGGGTGACGTTGGGATTCTGCCCCCGGGTCGCCTCTTCGTAGCTGAACACCATCAGCATACCGGGCGCCCAGGCGCTGGCGGCCAGCTGGGCGGTCAGGCAGACCACAAGGAACAGCGCCGCCCAGGCCGCTATTTTTCGCCGCTTGCCCTCTGTGCGGCCCAACACACCCCGTACGCCCAGCACCGGCAGCTTCGCCTTTACCAGGAAGAAGCGCCGGAGCAGCATTATGTACAGGATGGCCAGACATAGCATCAGCGCAGGAACAATCGCACATACCAAAACCATGCTGTCATCACACCTCCAATGATATTGATTACGAGAAATTTGTATCCTGACGGCCGTTGATATCAATTATTGCCAGTTCAGGCCGGTTGTTGATACGGGGCAGACCGTTGTGCCCCCCCATGCCCCGGGAGACAAAGATTGTGCTGTTGGAAAGCTGATACATCCCCCCGCTGTATTTCGGGAAGAAGCCCGTATCCCCGTGGTAGACCCCGCCAACCACGGGGAGCCTGAACTGGCCGCCATGGTAGTGGCCGCAGATGCCCAGATCAACATGCCCATCCGCCAGATATTCGTAGTAGAGACTGGGGTAGTGGGCGATCAGCAGTTTAAAGGCTGCGCTTTTTTCGTACTCGTCAAAAAACACGGCGCCGTACTCCTCATATCCCTCTGTGGACGTGGTCAGTCCTCCGATGAGGAGAGGGGTCCTGTGTATGGTCACTTCCTCCGCCCGATTCACCAGGACGCGGACACCCTGCTCCAGCAGCATACTCTCAAGCGGGCTTCCCTTTTCATACATAAGGTTGCTCTCGTGATTTCCCGGGCTGTAGTAGACAGGGGCAATCTCTGTCAGTTTGCTGCACAAGGTTAAAATCACATCCAGATTACCGTCATCTGCATTGACCATGTCACCTGCTATGGCGATCAGGTCCGGCTTCAACGCCCTGATCCGCTCCACCAGCTCCCCGTTCCCTGGGCCAAACTCCCGGTTGTGCAGGTCTGACAGAACGGCAACACGGATATTTTCCCCGCCCGCAATCTTCGGTGAGTACAGGTGATAAAAGGTCACCTCCAGCTCATTTGAGAAAAGATGATATCCGCCAAGCGCCAGCAGCGCGATTACAAGCAGTCCGCACAAAAACGCCCGCCCGCGCCGTTTGGGCTTGGCCGCCCGGCTTCCACCAGGTCCGCCCTTATTTTTTTGCATATTCAAACCTCCTGTCAACTCTGCTTGCTACAGCCCTTCCCGGCGTAAAACGGCCCTCACGGTCCGAAAAGTCAACTTCCAGTCCAACAGCCAGCTCTGCTCCTGTATGTAACGCAGATCCAGCTCCACCCAGTCGTCAAAACTCAGGCTGTTGCGGTGGGGACTCACCTGCCAGAAGCATGTAAGCCCTGGGGTGACCGTCAGTCTCTGCCGCTGATACGGGGTGTACTCCGCCACCTCTCTGGGCAGAGGGGGGCGGGGGCCGACTATCGACATATTCCCCCTTAGAATGTTGAGCAGCTGGGGCAGCTCATCCATGCCTGTAGACCGCAAAAACCGCCCCAGGCGGGTAATCCTCGGGTCGTTCTGAATCTTAAACACGGGCCCGACCATCTCGTTGTATGGCAGCAGCTCGGACAGACGCTGCTCTGCGCCCACGCACATGGTGCGGAATTTATAGAGGCGGAATGTCTCTCCATCCCGGCCGCAGCGAATTTGGGAAAAGATTGGGCCGCCCTGGGGGTCATCAATCACCACAGCCAGCGCAATCAGCAGCATCAGCGGGGAGAGGATTACCAGAGCCAGCACCGATAATACGGCATCCTGTATTCGTTTGATGCGCAGATATACGCGCCGCCTCTTTGTCATTTTAAGACAGCTCACAGGATGGCTCTGCTTAGAGGACGCCCCCTCCAAAGCCTTTTCCAGGTCCAAGGCTGCCACCTCATCACCCCCGCCTTCCACATCTGCCAAAAATATCCTTTGGCAGCGCATAGTTCAAAACCTGTAAGTCTGCGTCCTCACACCAGCCTGGTACGCTCTTCATACTCCTTGAGAAATCGATCGTGCAGATTTTCCTCTGCATTCTTGCGGGCCTTGACCGCATCCTCAAAACGGGTATAGCTGCCCAGGTAGTAGCGCTTTCCCTTAAAGCAGATGGCAGCCCGCCACCGCCCCTTGGACGCCCACCAGTCCACACCGGGTACCCCGCTGGTGTTGTTTTTCCGCACCGTTTTGGCCGCCAGCATCTCCACACAGGTGCCGTCCACATAGGACAGGCCCAGCGCGTACCTGGGGCCTCCATCACCGTTTTGACAGCCGCAGCTCTTTGTATGCCCGGACCGCAGATGATAGGTCCTTACCACCGTCTTTTTTCCGCAGTCGCACCGGCACAGCCATGCTGTCCGATTGCCCACATTCGCCGCCGGGGCCAGGACGGTCAGCCGTCCGAATTTTTGCCCGGTCAAGTCCAATTTCTTTCTGGAATACACCACTGCACCTCCTTTTTCTGTCCAAAGGTGCGGCTTGCAAGGTGTGGTTTACAGGCCATTTTCGCTATTGCGTTTTTCAAGCGGCTGTGATAAAATGTCTCTGTAAAATTGACAAAAGCGAGACGTGCCGTTGTGTAAAAAACGACAAATCCCGCTTAGAATCACGGCTCGCTCTGTGTGGACCGCAAACCACACTTTAGTGGCCAAACCGGTTTTGCGCCACCGCCGGGTGTTTCTCCTTGGCCGGCAGCCGCCACTGCTCCAGTATCTCCTCAATAATTCCGTCCCAGCCGGTCGATACACTTGATAACAAGGGTATCCCCGGCTTTTGCCTTCTGTACCAGCCGCGCGCGGCCAGCAGGCCCCGGTCCATGTCCTCCAGGCTGTCTCGGGCAGCGCAGCAAAAACAGGTTCTTTATTCTGGGGACACTTCAGGGACGGGACCGCCCCATCCTTTTCTCTTGAATTATCCTCCCAATCTGTGTTATGCTGAACACAAAGACATGCAGAGGAGGTACCGCCATGGACAAAGCCATTGTCATCCGCCCAAGGTTTGAACCGGGACGGCGGATCATCGCCGTCAGTGACATCCACGGCAACCTCCCCTTTTTCCTGGCCCTGATGGACAAAGTCAAACTGACCCAGAAGGACATCCTCGTTCTGAACGGCGACATGCTGGAAAAGGGGCAGGACAGCCTGCCCCTGCTGCGCCACCTGATGGAGCTGTCCAAAACCCACACCCTCTACCCCCTGTGCGGCAACTGCGACGGGCTGGTCCTCCGCTTCTTCGACACCGACGAGCTGGACGCCCGTTTTTTCTCCTCCTACCTCCCCCGGCACCCGGAGTCCACCCTGCGCCAGCTGGCCCGGGAGGGTGGTTTTGACCAGACGGAGGACCTGCCCCGTCTCCGCCGGGACCTGCGGGCCGCCTTTCAGCCGGAGTGGGCCTGGCTTCGGTCCATGCCCACCATCCTGGAGACGGACCACCTGGTCTTTGTCCACGGGGGCGTCCCCTCTCTGGAGGGAATGGAGGAGCTGGACCGGTGGAAGTGCATGAAAAACGACAACTTTCTGGGCCAGGGGCGCTCCTTCCGCAAGTGGATCATCGTGGGCCACTGGCCCGTCACCCTCTACGACCCCCACATCCCCTCCTCCGCCCCCATCTTTACCCGGGACCGGAGGATTATCTCCATCGACGGCGCCTGCGTCCTCAAGGTGGATGGCCAGCTCAACGCACTCATGCTCCCCTCGGAGGACAGCGAGGACTTCACCTGGACCGCCTGGGACGGCCTGCCCACCGCCACGGCCCTGGACCCCCAGGAGGCCGGCACTGGCTCCGTCAACATCCGCTGGGGCCGGTCTGCCCTGGAGCTGCTGGAGGAGGGCGGGGAGCTCTCCCTCTGCCGCCACCTGGAGACGGGCCGGGAGCTGTATATCCTCAACGAGTACCTGCGCCGGGGCCCTCAGGGCCTATGGTGCGAGGACTCCACCGACTACCGCCTGCCGGTGGAGCCAGGGGACCTTTTGACGGTGGTAAGAAAAACCAAGAGCGGTTTTTTGTGCAAAAAAGAGGGGGTTACGGGCTGGTATTATGGGCGGTTATCGGATATAATGGAGTAAAATACTGAAATTCCCCGCCGGTGGCGGGGAATTTCAAATCAAAGGATTTGAATTTATGTTGGATTTCCATCCCCTCCGGCTGGAGGACCTGCCCCGCCTGCGCCCCTTCTTCGGCTACAGCCGCAGCCGCATCTGTGACACCACCCCCGGCACCGTCTTCATCTGGCGGGACATCTACAAAACTGAGTGGGCGGTCTTCGACGGCTCCCTCTACTTCAAGGTGGACTACCCCGGCCTGGGCCCCACCTTCACCCTCCCTCTGGGTGGCGGACGCCTGGAGCACTACCGGCAGATTGCCGCCTACTGCTGCCGCCGGAACATGCCCATCGCCTTCTACCCCGTCCCCAAGGACGAGCTGGACCAGCTCCAGGAGTTCTTCCCCGCCAGTACCGCCGTGGGCGAGCGGAACAACTTCGACTATCTCTACCGGGCGGAGGACCTGAAGTATTTCCGGGGCAAAAAGCTCAGCGGCCAGCGCAACCACGTGAACAAGTTCCTGAAAACTTACGGCAGCTGGACCTTCCGCCCCATCGAACCCGAAGACATCCCGGCGGTGAAGTCCTTTCTGGACAGCTACGCCGCCCGCTGGGACAAGGGGGCGGCCACCTTCCAGGAAGACATCGCCAAAACCCACGAGGTGCTGGACAACTACCAGACCTACGACCTGCTGGGCGGGGTCCTGCTGGTGGATGGCCGGATTGCAGGCTTCTCCCTGGGTGAGATTATCGGCGACACCCTGTTCACCCACATTGAAAAAGCTGACCGGGACTACGAGGGTTGCTACCAGATGCTGGTGGCCCAGTTCGCCCAGCAGTTTGCCCAGGAGGGGACGGTGGCTTTCATCAACCGGGAGGATGACACCGGCGATATGGGATTGCGCACCAGCAAGCTGTCCTACCACCCGGTGGCTCTGCTGGAGAAGTATACCGTCACCGTGGACGAGCCCTGCGACTACTGTCAGGCATAAGGAAATCCCGGCCGTTTGGCCGGGATTTTTTTCACTCCACCGCTTTCTTCGCGGCATCTATGTCGCTGGCCACCACCAGCAGGACACTCTCCCCCCGCCGATCGATGTAGGCGTTCTCCAGCTTGGGAATCTCTGCGGGACGGTAGTCTACATTTTCGTCGATCTGCCGCTGAACGTAGTCCTTGAGGGCACCCGCCGCTGTCTCCGCCTTATCGCTGTCGGTAAAAATCAGCACCGCTGCCTCCTCGCAGGTGGCCCCGGCGGAGCGGCGTCCGGAGCAGGACTTCAAGTCCTCCCGCTCCAAACCGGCATCCTCCAGCCCATACAGCAGGAAAGCAATGTCCGCGTCCAGCCCCTCCATGTCATCGAGTTCAGCGTTAAAAGCCCCTGCCCCGTCAATGGCGGTCACATCGGCGGCATTGTAGAGGGGCGGGGCATCGTTTTTTCCGCAGGCGGTCAGGCCCAGCAGCAGGGCCAGGGCCAGCGTCCAATACAAAAGCTTTTTCATCCTTGCACACTTCCATCCGCAGTTGATGCGTCCGGTTCTACCGGCTCAGGTTCAGGCGGCACAGGCGGGCCGTCGGGGTACAGCACATCGAAGTCCGCCGTGTGGGTTTTCAGGTAGTCCAGCCACCGCTGGCAGGGCTCCTTTCTCAGGTGGACCCCGTCCCGGCTGTCCCCCTCAGGAAGGGAACCGTTCTCATCCACGAAGAGACTGTACAGGTCCAGACAGACCACCTGCTTCTCCTCCGCCGCCTGACGGATCAGGTCGTTGTACGTCCGCAGCCGGTCGTTGGTCAGGTTGTACTTGTTGCCGTTGTACTCCTCGACCTGTTTCTCGTTCACCGGGATCAGGGTCTGGACATAGATGACCGCATTGGGCTGGACCCGGCGGATTGCGTCGATGGCCTCGCAGTAATGGCGGTAAAAGCTGCTGTCGTTTTTGCTGCTGTAACCCAGCTCGTTCACGCCCAGGGAGAGGTATACCTTGCCGTACTCCTTCAGGGCCAGGGCCTCCAGCAGGGTATACTTCTCCTCCCCGATGGTCAGCGCCTTTTTCTCCGCCAAACTGAACACAGACAGGCCGTTGGAGGTCAGGTTTTCCCCTGTCCCGATGCCGCTGTAGAGCATCAGGCCGTCGGTGCGGGAGTCACCCACAAAGGCGGCGTTGTCAAAATAGCTGTTATCCACCGCTTCCCCCTCCGGGGCAGGCTGGGAGAAGTCGTAGAGGGACGCCTGGGGTTCGTCGGAGACATCCGGGGCCTCTCCGGAGGAGGCGCTGCCAGCGGACGGGGCGCTGCTGTCCTGGGAGGCATCTGGACGCTCAGGCGTTTTATTCCAGTATTTCTGGTAGATTATAATCCCAACAGCCAGCACCAGCACAACCGATGCCACAGCCAGCAGGATAACAGCCCAGCGATCCTGGGCCACCCGCTTCCCCTTATAATTGGCCACTTGCAAACACCCCCCTGTGGAAGCAGTCAAACGCTGTCGAAACCGTTCCTTTTCAGGATATCATATTTTCATCAAATTTCAAGTGACAAAACCGTTACAAAATCCCCGGCTCCTTCGGGCCGGGGATGCAGTATGATCAAATTGCCCTCCGAATCAGCCCCACGCCAATGGGACTGGGTCCGGTGTGTACGCCGATGGTCACGCCGATCTGATAGGGATGCAGCACCTCGGGCCTGTCATAGCCCAGGTCCAGCAGACCGTCGTAGACGGTCTGGGCAAAGGCCCTGTGCTCCTCCCTGTCCAGCCCAAAGCCGGTGGCCACGCGGTATCCCTCCAGGTCGATCCGCTCCCGCTCCAGGTGGCGGAAGAACAGCTCCCGCACCTTGACCAGCGACTTCTTCCGCCCCTGGGCGATGCCGTCGGAGATGAGCCCGGCGTCTTTATAGCCGATGAGGGGCTTTACCTTCAGCAGCGTCCCGGTGGCCGCCGCCGCCCGGCCGATGCGCCCCCCGTGGCGGAGGTACTCCAAATCGTTGGTGGTAA
>ERZ779633.233-NODE-233-length-19418-cov-7.495378_pt1 | contig 19418 bp, 15 predicted proteins | sample MGYA00514195_ERZ779633 | MGnify/ENA primary metagenome ERZ779633 (study PRJEB29562, sample SAMEA4376707) | mouse gut metagenome | isolation source: Cecum | study: EMG produced TPA metagenomics assembly of the A DSS colitis mouse model was used to assess the...
AACGCCGCGCAAATTAGTTTCGCTACATTGCGGAGGGATGAATATCATCCCTCTTTTTTGTAAAGATCATTTATCTATATGCGCCGTCGCCGACAATACCGAGACTTACGCCGTTGAATGCTCCGCAAATATTTGATTTAATTTCCGCTATTTGTTATAATGGTTTGCAAAGGAGGGCGCAATAGATGAACAAAGTTAAAACTATCAATTTTTACTTTCTGTTTTGGCATTGCGCCGTTTTCGCATTTGGGGCGATTGCCGAAACTGTTTTCGCATGTTCGATAGTTAACGGCTCCCTTACGATGCATGTAATAATATATGTGACGATGCCGCTATTCGCGCTGGTCGCCCTAATAGGCGCAATCGGGATCGTCGTGCTTTTACGCAAATATATAATATTAAAACGCGTACTCGAGTACGGCGCCGAAACGATCGGCAAATACGATGCCGTCGGGAATTCTGCCACCTTCGACAGGAAGCTCTTTTTTCAGGTGAAATTTACATATACGGCGGGAGGCGAGTCGCGTAGATATACGAGCTGCGCGGTATATTCCGACGAGCAAATCACGCGATTGAGAAAGCTCGGTACTTTTACTATAAAGCATAAAGGACGGCATGCTATAATATGCGATCCGATCGCGCTATCCGATTGCGATATAGTCAATGTTGCGGTCAAAGAACCCGCCGTCGCACTCAATGAAAACACCCCGAAGATCGCGAGCGATTTCGGCGGAAAACACTTTCAAAAATTTCGACTCACGATCAATAGCATAAAAAATACAGTTATCGTCAAAGCGCCGCTGTCCGTAGACCTGGTCCGAGCCGTTTCTACTTTGAAAACCGGCATAGAAGCGTTTCTTATATTGGAAAGCAACATACCTATCGATAAATTCGTCTTAATTCAAGCCACAGGCTTTGAAAACGAAACATGCTATACGGAAGCGCAAATCGCAGACGGCGACACACTGCGAAATTTCGGTACGGACAATATGACAGAGCAAGGATTGCTTGAAATATTGCATGAATTTTTGGCCGGAAAAGCGCCCGATATAACGGGCTGGAAACATGTTGGCGATTTTTAACCGTTAGTGCCGTTTATGAGTTCGCAGTACATATCTTTAAACGCTTTTAAGTGCATGCGTTCGTCTAACAATATCCGACTTATGAGCGCGGCGAGCGTCGGCTCGGTGATGCGCGGCAGCATTGCTTCGTACCCGCGTATCGCGTCGGTTTCGGCGGCAATATCCGCCGCGAGCATGGCGACGGGTTGCGTCGCGTAGTCGACGTGACACGTCGAGTAAAAGTTGCAGTTATCCGGCGGACGGCGCGTATAGATCGGTTTTACGCCCATGCGCAACAGCGCCTCGCCCAGCATGTCGAGATGTTTCATTTCGGCTATCGCTATGCTTTCGATAGTCGACGCGTAGCGACTGTTCCCTGCCACGCCTAAGCTTATGCTTTGGAATATGTACTGAAGAACGGCGGTCATTTCACTTTCCGCATCGGCATAAGCAGGCATTATTATCCGCGCGTTTCTATGATCGACGGTCAACTTCGACAGATCGGGATACGGCATATCTTCTATCATGGGCTTGGGCATTTCGACCTCCGCTAAACTGATCGCGGCGACACGGCGGTGCGATCGATTTTCGCCTGTTTAAATCGCGGCAATCGATACTATACCCCGAAATGCCGCGATTCTTTCGCCGTACTACTTGTTTATGCGGCACGGCGCGGTATGTTGCAAAAAATCGCACCGCGCGAGCGCATAAAGTGCGAAAACCAACGCGGCTGTTCTTTTGTTGCGCCGTTGCTCATAACTATCAATATAATGAGCGGCGACGCGGCGCGGATAATATAGAGCAAGCGACTATAAATCGCAAATCTGCCAAAAACGCTTGAATTCTGCTTACATCCGTGCTATAATATATAAAGAATTATGTACACAGAGGCTGATCGATGACTAAAACCGTTACATTCAAATGCGCAAAATGCGGGAAAAATCACGTCTTTAACATCGGCGCACGCGATATTTCGACTTTGCAAGACGCTGTCGATAACGTCCCCGAACGCGATGCCGAAAAGCTTCTCGAAGCGGTCAATCGCATGCTTGCCAACAAGACGGAAGCGCAACGCACATCGTTCATGATGAACAACGCGGATGCGCTGTCCATGATCAATTACGACGTATGCGGTCAATATATCAACCTGTTCGAAGCCAACGATATCAAAAACATCTATTCCAAATATACGCCAGACCAGATCGACCGCTTAAACAAAAGCATGGCGTTGTGGGCGGATGCGCAAGCGTCGGAAGGGTTCGTGGCGTTCGATGCGATATTCTATTGCAGAAAATGCAAAAAGCTCACGCAAGGCATGTATTTGAAAGTACGTTCGGTCGAAGATAAAAAGGAGCGCACATACATTTTCAATCAGAAATGTCCTGTATGCAACAATGAAGTCACGCTCGTCAACGACGCGAATATGGGCTATATGTTCGAAGGGCTTACGGCTCGCGCGCCCTGCCCCGAATGCGGCGGCGCGTTGACCGTGACCGACGTTCGCTTTAAACCTTAATCAGACGCCGAATAAAACTCTCGTAAAAAATCGCCGTTCCGACAGACTCGTTTGTCGGAACGGTTTTTTGTTTGCGTTTTTCAGTTTATGCATCGCTCGAAACGAGCGATCGCGGTAAAACTATATTGTCGCGCGACAGCTTGCGCGGCGAATAAAGCGGCACAAGCTCATCGAGCGTTACGGGTCTGCTCTCGTCCGTTAATCCGACGGCGCAAGCGAGCGCGCCGATCACCTCTCGCGGCGGCATGCGCTTTAACAACAGCGCCGCGCTGTCCCCGTCGCTTTTACTCAATTTTCTGCCGCGCGCGTCGACCGCCAACGGTATATGGAAATAGTCGGGGGTAGGCAGCCCCAAAAGCCGTTGCAGATAGATTTGTCGCGGCGTGTCGTAAAGCAAGTCCGCGCCGCGCACGACCTCCGTAACGCCACTTTCGCCGTCGTCTACGACTACGGCAAGCTGATACGCGTATATTCCGTCGCGTCGGCGGATAACAAAATCACCGCATTCCCGCGCTAAATTCTGCGCTTGCGGTCCGTATATCCCGTCGGTAAACTCTATCGCTTCGTCAGGCACGGACAGCCGCAACGACGGCGTTTCCGTTCTCATCAGTTCCGCCGCCGCTTCGCGCGTTAAGCTTTTGCACTTCTGTGAATACAACGCGCCGCCGTCGGGCAAATGCGTGACGCCTTCCGCGTGCAATTGCGCGCGAGTGCAAAAACACGGATATACCCGCGCCGCGCGCTCGATTTTTCGAATCGCGGCGCAGTACGCGTGCGCCCGTTCGCTTTGATAAACGACCGGTTCGTCGCTTTTGATCCCCAACGCTTCGAGCATTTCTAAGATATCGGACGCCGCGCGGCGCGTACAGCGCGGCGCATCCACGTCCTCTATCCTTATAATGAACTTGCCGCCTTTGCTTTTTGACGAAAGATAGGCGACGATAGCGCATAACAGATTGCCGACGTGCATAGATCCGCTCGGCGTGGGCGCGAACCGCCCGATAACTTCCCTGCCGTACATATCGATATTGTAGCACATATCCGCCGAAGTTTGCAACGCCCGAAAGCAAAATAAAAGCATGCCGCCCGATTTGATGCATCGTTCGCCATGCTTTAATATCCTATATAAAATTCGCTTACGTCAACGTCGCAACGACGATTTCGCCGCCGAAACGCCGACGACGTACAAGTTCGTCAGAATATTTCCTTGAGCGCGGTGTCGACGGCGATCGCTCCGTCGGCGGCTGCGGTGGTGAGCTGACGCACTGTTTTCGCTCGGCAATCTCCCGCCGCGTATATGCCGCGAACGCTTGTGCGGCAATGCTCGTCGGCAACGATGTACCCGCCGTCGTCGAGCGCGACGGGCGCAAACGCGGCGTTATCGGGCTGCTGACCGATCGCAACGAACATGCCGTCGACGTCGAGTTTTTGCCGTTTGCCGTTTACTTCGACGGTAATGCCGTCGAGTTCTCCGTCGCCGTGCAGGGTTTTTACCACAGCATTGGTGATCAATCGCACGCTGTTGAGTTCTTTGGCGCGTTCGACAAGCGCCTGTTCCGCGCGGAATCCCTCGCGGCGATGAATGATATATACAAGGCTCGCCACGCCTGCGAGATACAGCGCGTCGGTAAACGCGGAATTACCGCCGCCGACGACTGCGACAATTTTATCTTTAAAGAATGCGCCGTCGCACAGCGCGCAATAGCTCACGCCGTTGCCTATAAGGCTTTCCTCGTTCTCCACGCCCATTCGCCTATGCTCGCACCCTGCGGCGATTATAACGGCTTTCGCGTCGTAACTGCCCACGTCCGTAACTACGGTGCTGTATCCGTCGTTGGGCTTTATGGCGGTGACGGTCTCGCACTTAAAGCTCGCGCCCGACTTTTCGGCTTGATCGAACAGGTCGGAAGCGAACTGCGCACCCGAGATGTTGACTATGCCGGGATAGTTTTCCACATTGGGCGCGTCCACTATCTGACCGCCGAACGATTCGCGTTCGATTACGAGCGCTGTCTTATTCGCCCTGCAAGCATAAACGGCGGAGCTTAAGCCCGCCGTTCCGCCGCCTATGATAATAAAATCAAGCATTGGTTTTGTTCCTTATATGATAACTGTATTATTTGCCGCCCAAGAACTTTTTAATCTCGGCAACGCCCGCGTACTTCGCCGTCTCCGTGCCGTTCGTGACGATCAGCGTAGGAGCTTGCTTGACGCCGTACTTCTTTGCGCTGTCTGGGTCCTCTACGGCGTTGACTATGTTCACGTCGAGTCCCGCTTTTTCGAGCATGGGTATAGCGACTTTACAGTTGGGACAGGTCGGCGTTGTGAATAACGAATAACTGACTTCGCCCGTGACCTGCGCTTGCTCCTCGCGTCGTTCCGCGCCGCATTTATGCCCGGTATGCGGAGCGTCGTATTTCATCGTGTTATACGTTCTGCGATCCTTGAACTCCTGAGCCTTGCCGTCGTTCCAATTCTGTACGGGGCGATAGTATCCCGTAATGCGGCTGTTGACTTCGGTCTTTGCGCCGCACTTGGGACAGCTATACACCTCGCCTGCGATATAGCCGTGATTACGGCATACCGAGTACGTCGGCGAAAGCGTAAAGTACGGGAGCTTGTAGTTTTCGGCGACCGTCCGAACGAGCTTTGCCGCCGCCTTCCAATCGGGCAATTTTTCGCCGAGAAAAGTGTGGAACACCGTACCCGAAGTATAAAGCGTTTGCAGTTCGTCCTGAATATCGAGCGCACTGAATACGTCTTCGGTGTACCCGACGGGCAAGTGCGAGCTGTTAGTGTAATACGGCGTGCCGTTTTCGTTGGCGGTGATTATTTCGGGATAACGCTCTTTGTCGTGTTTCGCAAGACGGTAAGTCGTGGACTCTGCGGGCGTAGCCTCCAAGTTGTAAAGATCGCCGTACTGTTCCTGATATATGACCAGCCGTTCGCGCATGTGATTCAAAACATCCTGCGCGAATTTTTGCACGCGCTCGTCGGTGAGATCGGCGCGCAACCATTTCGCATTGAGTCCCGCCTCGTTCATTCCGACAAGCCCGATCGTCGAGAAATGGTTATCGAACGTGCCGAGATAACGTTTCGTATACGGGTACAGCCCCTCGTCCATGAGCTTTGTTATGATGTCGCGCTTGATCTTGAGCGAGCGCGCCGAAACGTCCATGAGCTTATCCAAGCGAGCATAAAAATCCTGCTCGTTTTCGGCGAGGTACGCTATGCGCGGCATATTGATCGTAACTACGCCGACCGAGCCGGTGCTTTCGCCGCTGCCGAAGAATCCGCCCGACTTTTTGCGAAGCTCGCGCAGATCGAGACGCAAACGGCAGCACATACTGCGTATATCCGACGGCTCCATATCCGAATTGATATAGTTGGAGAAGTACGGCGTGCCGTACTTTGCCGCCATTTCGAACAACAGTTTATTGTTCTCGTTGTCCGTCCAATCGAAATCGCGCGTAATGGAATAAGTCGGGATGGGATATTGGAATCCTCTGCCGTTGGCGTCGCCCTCGATCATGATCTCGATAAACGCCTTGTTGACCATATCCATCTCTTTTTTGCAATCCTTGTACTTAAAGTCCATAGGCTTGCCGCCGACGATAGCGGGTTGTTCCGCAAGATCGGGCGGGCAAGTCCAATCGAGCGTGATATTGCTGAACGGAGCTTGCGTTCCCCAGCGCGACGGCGTGTTAACGCCGTAAATGAACGACTCGATGCACTTTTTGACTTCGCCGTAAGTAAGCTTGTCGATCTTGACGAACGGCGCGAGATATGTGTCGAACGACGAGAACGCCTGAGCGCCCGCCCATTCGTTTTGCATGATGCCCAAGAAGTTGACCATTTGATTGCACAGCGTTGCCAAATGGCTGGCGGGCGAGGAAGATATTTTACCGGGTATTCCGCCCAAGCCTTCCTGTATCAACTGACGCAAGGACCAGCCCGCGCAGTATCCCGTGAGCATGGACATATCGTGGATATGGATCTCCGCGTTGCGGTGCGCGGCGGCGATCTCCTCGTCGTAGATCTCCGACAGCCAATAGTTGGCGGTTATCGCGCCCGAATTGGACAGTATAAGCCCGCCGACCGAATACGTTACGGTCGAATTCTCTTTGACGCGCCAATCCGAAGCTTTTACATAGCTATCCACAAGCTCTTTGTAGTCGAGAATAGTGGACTTCATATTGCGGATCTTTTCGCGCTGTTTACGATACAGGATGTACGCCTTTGCGACGTCGGCATAACCGGACTGTATCAACACTTGTTCCACACTGTCCTGAATGTCCTCGACGGCAACCAAACCGTTTTTTACCTTGCCCGAAAAGTCTGCGGTTACGCGAAGCGCGATAAGATCGATTATATCGTCGTTATACTGTTTCGCCTGCGCGTCGAACGCCTTGCGTATCGCCTGACTGATTTTCGAGATGTTGAAATCGGTCTTTTTCCCGTCTCTCTTGACTACGTTATACATGTTTACCTCCGTAGGCACAGTCCGAACTCCGCGCGCATCTATATCGCCGTTGCCCGTCCGTGCCAAAGCTTGCTCATTATACCACCCATATACGCCCTTGTCAAGCCTTTTACCACAATATATTGTGTTTTTTAAAAAATTTTTCGACTAAAAACCACAATATTTAGAAAAATAATTATAGAATTTATCGACACGGTGACTGAACTGCGGGTTTCCGTTCGCAAAATAAAAGTCGCGCGGCAATGCGCGCAAAAAAATCGCGCGATATCGTCCGCCTGTTTTATACTGCGGCATACCGCACAGTTAAAAACTATTCGTAATCGGCGACCTGACGCAAATGCAACACGAACGTGTCGCCGTCGGCGCGCGACGGAACGGCGACGCCGTAATTGACGAGCGCCGCGCCCGAAAACGTTTTGCCGAGTTCACGAATATGGTAGATATTTCGTTCGTCGAGTCCGACGAGTTTTATACGCACATAGTCCGAGCCGTTGCGTTCATATACCGCGTACGCTTTGGATTTGTCTTTTGTTACCGCCATTCTGCATCGGTCGCCTTTCGCGGCTTTCGGGCGGTACAGGTCGCCGCGTATAACTGCGGACGCGTCGTCCTGATAGCTCAATATCTGAGCGCGCACGGCGCGTTTTGCGTCGTCCGAAAGCGCGTTCGGGTCGAGCGCGTAACCGAGACAGCCGAAAGTCGCGCAATCGAAACGCGTCTTGAACGAGCAATTCGCGGTCGCATCGACGGTGTTGCGCATTACGCAAGGCGGATAGCAAAGCGACTGCGCGTAACGCATTTCGGGCGGAACGGCGCCCCATTCCGTAACAAGGTCGGGAAAACTGTCCGCGAGTATTTTGCGAAGCGCGTACATGCCCGCCGCAAACGGGTACGAACCGCCGCGAGGCAGGTCTATCATCAAATACGAAATCCCGTTTTTCGCAATCGTCGAACACAGCGCGTCAGAAAAAACTTGCACGGCGTCGGAGCGCGAAAGATCGATGCCGCTCGACTTTCCTGTCTTATCGGGAACGCACGCGTCGCAGTATACTGCGCTCGATCGGGCTATCGCCGACGGCAATACCGATAACCCGGCGCGAATGCCGCTTTGCTTGCATTCTTCCGCGACCGCGCTAAGCGTATCCGCAGACACCGCGCCGCCGTCTGTCGCAAAAACGTCGAATCCGATCTCCGCCGCGAGCGAAACAGCCGCGAGCAATTGCTTTTTTTCGAGCGCGGGGCAAAACAGCACGGTCGGTCTGCGTTCGGAAATAGTCTTATCGCCCATGTTTTCGCGCAGTATATCGTGAAACACGCGGGTCATGCCGCACGCGCCGCGATCCGAATACACGGCGAGCGTTTCGGGCAGACGCACGCTCGCTCCCGCCGCGACGACGATCCCGTCGCCCAAGCAAGCCTCCGCATACGCCGACTGTTTATCGACGGATGCGCGCAACGCGCCGTCGCCGTACGGGAATACAAAGCCGTAAGCACTGCCGCGCTCGTCATCGGCGTTATGCTCGAGCAACGCGGTAAAGTTCGATAAGCCGTCGCCGTTATAAACTCCGCCGCACGTTTTGCGCTCGACCGCGCCCGATTTTTCCACCGTCAGCACGTCGTAAGTGCCGAACGCGGAAAACACCGACGCGCAACCTATCGTAACGGTTTTTTTGCTTTCGTTATAAACGACGGCGCGCCGAGAAAACCCGCCGCGCGGGTACGGCGTATAATAAAGCTCCGCTCGCAAGCCCGCCGCTTTATCTTGCACGGTAACGGCAAGCGTTTTGCCGCCGCATAGCGTGGGCGCGTCGAAAAGAGGTTTTTCTTCGAGTATCTCCGCGCCGACAGGCGCGAACTCGGTCCGCGCGCTTTTTCCGCCGCGCGTATAGGTAAGCGCGAATTCGGGAAAAACCGTGCGATCGCCGCCGAGAGTCGATATGTCGTCCTCGCGCTCGACGCGTTTGCCGAAATACACATTTCCGAGCGTTCCGCCGTTCGCGGCGATAACGTAACACGTTTCGCCTGCGGTCATATAATAAACGCCGTTATCCGTTTCTATCATCTTGCGACCTCCCGCCGCGCGTAAATCAATAAAAGACTAAAATAATTTAGCAGTGATATCGAGAAACATTTTTTGCGGCAGAACGCGCCGCAAAAAGTTCAATACTTTATACTTGAACCCGACAATATAAAGCGGCTTACCGCTTTTTACGCAGCACTTGTATATCTTTTTCGCGGCAGGCTGTAAACGCATGCGTTTATGCTCGCGCGAATCGATCTTTTCGGCGGAAATTCTCGGCGCGTCGCCGTAACGCTCGCCCCCGTCGGAATACTTGACGCGGTTTGCGGTGAAGTCGGTCTTTATATCCCCCGCGCACACCGAACTCACGCGTATCCCGTGATTTTTGAGTTCCATATACAATCCGAACGCCGCCATATTGACGGCGGCCTTGCTTGCGCAATACATAGCGCGGTACGGAAGCGCGAAAATCGCGCACGCCGACGAAACGAATACCGCATTGCCGCCTGCCCGCATGTGTTTTAACGCACACCGCACGAGATTTAGCGCGCCCGTAAAATTGAGAGACATTTGCGCCTGCACTTCCTCGAGCGGCAACAGCTCGGTTGCGCCCGACAGTCCTCCGCCGGCATTGGCAATAACGGTATCGATCCTGCCGAATCGCGCCGCAATACCGTCCACCGCGCTTTGCACTGCGGCGTAGTCGGTAACGTCGACCGAAATATCGCCGTCAGCCGCGACCCTGCGGGACAGCCCGATCACTGTGTCGCCCGATGCTCGATACAGTCGGCATAATTCTTTGCCGATTCCGCTCGACGAACCGGATATCACGACAATGCGCGGCTCGCGTTTTCTCATATCTATTTACCGTCTGCGCCGTCGGCGGTTTTCGGCTTTGCCGATCTTCCTGACTTTGCCGCCGACTTTTTGGGCGCGGGCCCGGACTGCGTGACGTTCGACATATCGCCGCCCATAATCCTATTGAGCGCCGCCAAAAACTCGTGTTCGGTCTTGTACCCTTCCGCGATCAGCGCCTCGTTGTACAGCACGGTGACGTAATCGGCGAACTTGCCGTCGTCCATCGCGTCCATGCTCTTTACTATCGGATGCTCGAGATTGACCTGCAACACGCGCTCGGCTTTAACGCCGCCGCCCATCGCCTCCATCACGCGCTCCATTTCGAGCGAAACTTCGCCTTTCGCCGCAAGGCACACGGGATAAGATTTGAGCTTGTCCGTCGCCGTTACCGCCGCCTTGCCGTTAAGTTTTTTCTCGATGCGTTCGAGCAGCTCCTTATGCTCGGCGGATTTGGTTTTTACGCCGTCCTCGCCCGATGCGATATTTTCGAACTTGTGACCGTCGTAGTCTACGAGCATGCGCGCGATAAACTCGTCGACAGGCTCGGTGAAATGCAAAACGTTTTTGCCGTTTTCGCGCGCGCCTTCGAGTTGCGGGAGCATGGATATCTTTTCGGTGGTTTCGCCGCAAGCATAAAGAATGGGCGCTTTATCCTCAGCTTTTTCTGCATATTCTTTGAGCGTTATATGTTTTTTATCCGCATCCGAATAGTACAAAAGCAGGTCTTTGAGCTTGTCCTTGTTCGCGCCGAAATTATCGTAAGCGCCGAACTTCAACGCTTTGCCGAACTGCTCGAAAATCTTTTCGTATTTTTCCCGATCGTTTTTAAGCAGTTTATCGAACTCGGAAAGTATTTTCTTTTCCAGACCGTTCGCTATCGCGACGAGCCTGCGATCGTGCTGTAACGTTTCGCGCGAAATATTGAGCGCCAAATCGGGCGTGTCCACCACGCCGCGCACAAACCCCAAGTATTCGGGAACAAGCTCGGCGCATTTATCCATAATAAGCACGCCGTTGCAATACAGCGACAGTCCGCGCTTATAATCTTTTGTGTAGTAATCGTACGACGGCTCGCTCGGAACGAACAGCAATGCCGTGTAATCGACCGCCCCTTCGACGCGCGTGCTTATATTAAGTATAGGCGCGCGATAATCGCGGAACGCGCTTTTATAAAAATCGTCGAGTTCCGTTTCGCCGAGTTCGGACTTGGGTTTTTTCCACACGGGCGTCATGGAATTGAGCACCGTCGTTTCTTCCGCTTTCGCGCCGCCCTCGATCGGCTTCTCGGTAAGCATGCGTATGGGATAGCGGATATAATCGGAATACTTTTTAACGAGTTGAGACAGCCTGTAGCCTTCCAAAAACTCCGAATAGTTTTCGTCGTCGCCGTCGGCTTTAAGCGAGATTATGACGTCGGTGCCGGCTTCGGCGCGTTCGGCGGGCGAAATCTCAAACCCCTCCACGCCGTCCGATTCCCACTTGCTCGCGGCTTGCTCGCCGACCTTACGGCTGATAACGGTTATTTTTTCCGCGACCATGAACGCCGCGTAAAACCCTACGCCGAACTGACCGATAAGCTCCTCGCCGTCGGCTTTTCCGCGTTCCTTTTTGAACGTCTCCGTGCCGCTCGCGGCGATAACGCCTAAACAGTCCTCGAGTTCTTTTTCGCTCATGCCTACGCCGTTGTCGCTTACCGTTAGCGTGCGCGCGGCTTTATCCGCTTTGAGTTCTATACCGAAGTCGGCGTCGAGCGACGAATCGGTGAGCGACATGAATTTTCGCTTATCGAGCGCGTCGGACGCGTTCGAAATCAGCTCGCGCAAAAATATTTCGCGGTTGACATAGATGGAATTGACCACAAGATCGAGCAACTTTTTGGATTGCGCTTTAAACTCTTTCATTTTTTATACTCTCCTTAAAACAAATTCGTTCAAACAAAAACGCGGAACGCCGCCCGCGCATTGCGGGCGAATTTCCGCGTCTACAAACTAATCGCCGAACCCCTTGCCTATTACTTCGCGCGCATTCAGTACATACGCGAACGTATTGGGGTATCTTTTGAGTATCTTGTTAAAATCGGCAAGCTGACGTTTTCGAATCACGCAAACGAGCATCGAGCGCTGATTGTGCGAATACATGCCCGTAACGTCCGTACATGTGACGCCGCGCCCGAGCTTTGTCATTATTTCCTGACTTATTTCTTCCGGCTCGTCGGTAACTATTTCGAACTTGAGCGCGGTCTTAAATCCCGTAAGTATTACGTCGCCTATCATGGCGTGACTGAATTCTTCCATCAACGCCATCATAACGGGCGTCATGACCGACGCGACGGTCGCATTGCCGTTCCTGTTGAATACGAATATCGACGCGAAAATAATGAGCGCGTCCACGCCGTACACATACCATGAAATATTGGTGGCTTGATATTTTTTATGTATAAGCATGGCGATGATATCGCTTCCGCCCGTAGACCCGCCGATCCTTATCATCATGGCAAAGCCTATGCCGCCGAGAACGCCCGCCGCGATAGCCGCAAACACAGGCTCGCCGCCGGCATATGTAGGCACGTCAAAATACTTCATCACGATCATTCCGATCGCCGAGAATACTATCGCCACGCCCGAAATAACGGTAAAACGTTTACCGATGAACAAAAACGAAAGTATCATCAGCGGGAAATTCAGAATGAGCGTCGTGTAGCCCGCCGAAAACCACGGCACGGCTTTTTCGATGAGAACGCCGATACCCGTAACTCCGCTCGTCGCAAACTCGAACGGCAGTACGAAAATATTGACCACGACCGCGCGGATAAGACCCGAAATAATGACCACGAGCGGCACTATAACAAAGTTATTTACGCGCTTTTTCGTTTTAAGATCCATTGCCATAAAAGTATCCTCTTTTGCCGTGAAGTATTATACCAAACGGCTCGAAAATAATCAAGCGATTTCGCTCGGTGCGGCGTTTGCGCGCGACGGCAGTCTATGCGTCCGCGCCGTATAAACACGACGCTTCGCCTATCTTTTCCCCGCACTTGACCACCGTTTCGCAATCGTTCGAGGTATTGACGAAAAATTCGGCGTCGACCGTCGCCCTGTCCTTTTCCAGCAACAGTATCACCGTCGACCCGCCGAACTCGAACCGACCTTTTTCGTCGCCGCGTTCGAACCGCCCCGTCTTGACGTCGTTTACTATGCGCCCGACCATCATTGCGCCGACCTCGACTTGCACCGCCGTGCCGAAGTTATCCGTATCGAGCGTCGTGTATTCCCGACAGTTCTCGGTAAACACGCGGCGTTTTTCAAGCGCGGCGGGCTGAACGGTATGCAACCGTCCTTTGATAAACGTGTTGTCTCGCGCAGTGCCGCCGTCGAAAAAGTGATAGCGGTGATAGTCCGTTACCGCGAGTCTGAAAACAAGACACAGTCCGCCCGCATACCGCGACGCAAGCGCCTTGTCCCTTAAAAGCGTTTCCACCGTATAGTCGAAGCCCTTTACGTTAAAGCTAAGCCCTTCCGATATACGGTAAGCGGACAGCTTGCCGTCGCACGGGGCGCAAAGCGCGGTCGGCGCGGCGTCAAACGGACGCAGCTCGGGTTTTACCCTGCGCGTAAAAAATTCGTTGAACGATTTATAATCCTGCTCGATAAAAGCCGACATGTCGATGCCGTGCTTCTTTATATACTTTTTGATCTTTCTGCGCGACAGCCTGCCGTCGAGATACCGCCCCGCGAGCTTGCTTACCCATCTGCGCGTTATAAGCCGCAACGCAGGCGCGCCCAATTTGCTGTAGTACAAAAATCTCAACGATTTGGGTACGGGCGGTTTTTCTATTATTTCTCTCATACCCGTCAGTTAAATTTTGTAAGCGGTTGAAACAGCACCACGCCGCAGACGTAGTAGCGTATAAGCGCAAGCCCTATGACGAGTACCGTTATCGTTATGACCGTTATTATAAGCCCGCGCGCATGCGCCTTTACCATTTTGAACTTTATCACGAACAGCAAGCCGCACAGTATATAGCAAGTCATCATAAGCACGCTGCGAATGATCTGAGCCTGTTCGGTCGTCACGCCGCACGCGCCGTTATCGAACATGGTCGCAACCAGATAGAACACGGGCAATGCGAGCGACACGTTGGTTATGGGCAGGCCCGTGTACGATTCGCGCCGACCCGCATTGGGTTCGTTGACCCTGTTTATTTCGTCGACATTGAAATACGCAAGCCGCACCAGCCCGCACAGTACGAAAAATACATAAACAATGCAATAGTACCACCGCGTCATTCCCATAGCAACGCCCACCATTACGGGCGCGATACCGAAAGATACTATGTCGCACAGAGAATCTATCTGCATGCCGAACATCTTATCATCGGCGGTTCGATGCTTGCGCGTAGACGCGACCATGCCGTCGAATCCGTCGCAAAGCCCCGCAAGCAACACGAAGAACGCGGCTATATCGTCGCGGCGCGGTCCGCCGTATGCCGCAGCGAAACAGATACCGCAAATCGACAGCGCGAGCGATATATATGTAAGGATAACGCCGTAATGCCAATATCCGACGATATATTTGCTCGTAGGCTTGAGCCTGCTTTTTTTTGCGGGCACGGCAACGTCATCGGCTACCGCGACGGTCGCGGCGCTTTCCGTTTGCACGGCGTCGGGGCATTCGTCCCCCCCCGTCACGTTGTCAATCTTTTCGGTTTCCATCGTCGTTCTCCTGTATTTCCTCGTCATTTATCCGTGCGCCGTCCGCAGTTTCGCCGTCTTGCGCTTGTTCATTTTCACAGTCGCGGTCGAGCGCTCGTTCGTCCGCTTCGACTTGTCCGCCGTCGGTCGAGCATTCGGCTTCGGACGTCGGCGCGTCGAGCGCGGACGGGTCCGAATATACCGCGCCGTCGGCGTCCGCAAGTTCTTTTAACACCTTCTCGCTTTTGAGCGCGGTGAACATGTCGACGTCCTCCGGCTCTTTCTTGTTGTTTTTCAGCCCCACCGCGTGATACACGAGCGTGTACAGCCCCGTAACTATCATGCAGATATAATACGAAATAGCGCGCGACACCATCATTGCGGCAAGTATGAACTTCATATCGAATGCGCCGCCTATGCCGAACACGTTGGGATAGAGATATTCGTACGCGCCCGTTCCGCCCGGAAGCGGGATCGAATTATAGCCGGTAAGCACATACGCCTGCATGCAAAACAGCTCCAAAAAGTTGCACGCTTCTGGCCGCGCCGCCATCATCACGAAACAGGGTATAAGCGTTTGCGACACGCGTTGCGCGATATTCAACAGCATAACATTGACAAACAGCATAGGGTGCTTTTTGAGCACCTTGCGGCACGAACGATATTTCGTTACTACGGTGTCAAGCTTGCCGCGCCATTTATCGGGTTTCTTAATAATATGCATTTTAGTGAGCAGCGCTATTCCCCATCCGCCGATCTTTAAGATAACCCTCGCGCGGAACAAGCACAGCAACAACAGCGCCAAAAGCAAAAGCTGAACGACGAATCCTAAAATTATGAGCGTTTTCGCAAACCAATGTCCTATCTGCCCGAACATGGCGGGACAGGCCACAACGCCGAACAGTCCGACGAGTATGGTCGCAACGGTGTACGCGATTATATTGAACAGCACGGAAAATCCCGCCGTGCCACCGCTCATGCCGTCGCGCATCATGTAGTACGCCGACGCGGGCTGTCCGCCGCTTGCCGACGGCGTTATTGCCGAATAATACAGATCGCTCGTCGAGTACGCAACAGACGAAACGAACTTGCTCTTATGCCCCAGCTTGTGAGCTATTATGTGCAGACTTATCGCCTCGAAAACTATATAACCCAAAAGTCCGCCGAATGCGCCCGCTATGTAGTACGGGTTGCATCCGCCGATAAAAACTCCTATATCGCGCAGATTGATATCCTGACTGACAAAAACGACGGTCAGCGTAATGCCGATAAGCACGACGAGGAACGCAATATTCAATAATTGTTTTCTTGCCCGCTTGGACAGTTTTTTCGCCACCGAGTACCCCTTAAGATCGGTAAACCGACCGATGTCATACATAATATAACACAGCAAAAAAGTCTTGTCAAACAAAGCAAGGGCATGTTAATTTTTTGCGAGCCGCATCCGCCGCGTGTTACGAATAAACTCCGAAGAACAACTGACGGACCGAGCGCGATACGCAATAAAAAACGAGCCGAGCGTTGCGCCCGACCCGCTCCGTCCGATAGGACTGACTTTAATCTTTATATTTATCGTCATCCGACCAAGAATACATCTTACGCAGCCCCGCGCCCACTTTTTCGAGCGGATGCTCCGACTCCAAGCGCCGCCGCGCGTTGAAATACGCTCTGCCGTTATTGTTTTCCGCGATCCAGCGCGACGCGAAATCGCCCGTTTGGATCTCTTTGAGTATTCCTTTCATCTTGTCCTTTACGGTATCGTCGATAATACGTTCCCCTACGGTGTAATCGCCGTACTCCGCCGTATCGGAAACAGAATAACGCATAAATCCGAACCCGCCTTTATATATAAGGTCGACTATCAGTTTCATTTCGTGTACGCACTCGAAATATGCGTTTTGCGGATCGTACCCCGCTTCGACGAGCGTTTCGAACCCCGCTTTCATAAGCGCGGTCACGCCGCCGCACAGCACGCATTGTTCGCCGAACAGATCGGTCTCCGTCTCGCACTTGAACGTGGTTTCGAGTACGCCCGCGCGCGCGCCGCCTATCCCTGCGGCATACGCCAGCGCGATGTCCGCGCATCGACCCGAAACGTCTTGATAAACGGCGAACAGACAGGGCGTGCCTTTGCCCTCTGTATATTCGCTGCGCACTGTGTGTCCGGGCGCTTTCGGCGCGACCATAAACACGTCAACGTCGTCAGGCGGAACGATCTGCTTGTAATGGATATTGAACCCGTGCGCAAACGCAAGCGCCTTGCCCGGCTTGAGATTGGGCGCGATATCTTCGCGGTATATCTTCGCCTGCTTTTCGTCGGGCGTAAGGATCATGATAATGTCGGCTTTTGCGGCGGCGTCGCTCGCCGTCATGACGGTAAGCCCCGCTTTTTCGGCGCGCGCCCACGATTTGGAACCTTTGTACAGTCCGACCGTAACTTTTACGCCGCTTTCTTTCAGGTTGAGCGCGTGCGCATGCCCCTGACTGCCGTAACCGATTATCGCCACAGTTTTGTTTTTGAGAAGATCGAGGTTGCAATCCTCGCCGTAAAATATCTTTGCCATGATCGCTCCGATGTGATTTATTCCGTCATTATTATACTTCGCCGCCCGACGGATGTCAATCGATCGGGCGGCGAAAGCCGAGTATATCGTTTCCGTTCCGACGGCTATGCCGCTATCGGCTCGGTCGCGGGCGCAGGTCCTATAGGCTTTTTATTGGGTCTGAACGCCGCGTTGAAAATAACCGCCGTCAGTAATAGCGCCGACGACGCCCATACCTGCGCGTTGACAGTCCACTTGGTGTCGTACAGCAGCTTAGCATCTAACGATTCGACCAATTTATCGGCGAACGTTGAGGAAAAAGCAAGCCCGAAGATCGCCGTTATTATCATTAATACGGCGGCGGCGACGGCACGCGCCGCAAACGGTTTTTCTTTTTCTCCGAACTCGAGCCGACGAACGGCGCGGATCATGCAGTCCAAAGCGCACGGGATCGCTATCAACGCCAACATGACGTAAAATACGGCAGCTAGCGTGCCGTGAATGAAAAACGCGTCGCTTACAGACATATGCATTACGCCGCGCAAAAACATGACGAGTGCGTAACCGGTAGTCACGTTTATCGCATCAAATCCGACTTTCTTGATTTTATATTCGCGCAAAACGTCAGAACACAGCAAAAAAAACGCGATTGTAACAAGCAACGCGACGCTCGCGCGTTTTATTATTTCGGGCAAACCCGCTTTTCCGCTGACGATCGCGCTCACCGAGCCGCAGATCATGTGCATGATCGCCGCAAACAACGCTACGGCAAACATGCCGCCGCCCGCTTTGAGCATAGGCGATAAGAACAGCAACAGCAGCCCCGCGCCCGATATCCCGAGCAGCGCGTTAAAATATTTGTAAATACTTTTTGCGGGCTTTTTGTTGACTGCGTTTATGATCGCAAATACGATATTGACTATGGATATGACCGACATGGCTATTGCCAAAGCGGCAACGATGACCCCGATCGCCATAGAGATCATTGCGGATACCACAACGCTTTCGGATATTCCCGCAGTCTTTACGCCGTTCGCTATGATCAGACCGAGATAGTCGATTTCCGACATGTGCGCGGCATAAATATCCGCGATTGCCTGCGAGCGTTCTTCTTCGTCCGCATGCGGATTACTGCTTATCCAAGCCGCGTAATCATTCGCTGCGCGCCGCGACGCGGATTGCACCTGCAACTGCAATAAATACTGATCTTTTTCGCCTGCGTTTATGTATTTCAACGAGTAGAGCATCTGCCAGATCGATTGATCGAATTCCACATAAGAATAAATGACTTCGCTATCCTCCTTATCGAGATCCTCGATAAACAGGTCTTCGCCGAACACGGGAATGTACGCTACGGTTTTTACGGGCGCGAACAGTGCGACGAACGCAACGATCACTGCGCAAACCGCTATAATAACGTTTACTATAAGATTATGCTGCTTTTCGAATTCGACCGTCTTGTTCTTAAGCTCGACGGCTTTGGTCTTGAACCCCGCGCGCTCTTGTTGAGGCTTGGCTGTATCCGCCGCGCGCGAAACCGGCGTGATCCGAGTTTGCTCGAACACGTCTTCGGCGGAATCGTGCGCGGGCGCAAAAGGATCTACGGCGATCGCCGCGCCGCATGCCGAACAGAACCGCGACTCGTCGGTATTTTCGAAACCGCAATTTTTACACTTTTTCATACCTTTTCTCCTTTGGCGCAAGCCCGCAACCGTCGCCCGCTCCGCGCGAACGTCTGTATATGCGTATCATAAGCGCATTATATCATTATTCGAGGCGTCCGTCAATAGCATTATCCATTTTTCCCGTCTTGGCTCATTGCGTCAAATAATGCCGAATTGTGCGTTCCGTTTTATTGTAATACGCGAAAAAAAGTGCTACAATACGGGTGGACGGTAATGCGAACGCCGCGCAGCGGCGCGGTATCGCCAATCACCGACAGGCAAGTGTCTTAATACACGAACAACAAGCGGAGGAAATCCATGAAAATCAAAGTCAAATCACTTTTGCTCGCGGCCGTTTGCCTGTGCCTTGCGTTTGTCGGCGTATTGCCCCTTTTAACTGCGGCGCACGCCAAAAGCGCGCCCAACCAAGATCCCGACGAGTATCTCGAGGCGACGCTCGTCGAAATGGGATATACGCCCGAAGGCAATTATGCTGTAGACGTCACTTTTGATTCGGCGCTTGAACCGAACGGACTCGAATATGTATTCGAACTCAACGGAGCGAACTGCTATGCGCTTATG
>ERZ779633.235-NODE-235-length-19333-cov-7.321091_pt1 | contig 19333 bp, 10 predicted proteins | sample MGYA00514195_ERZ779633 | MGnify/ENA primary metagenome ERZ779633 (study PRJEB29562, sample SAMEA4376707) | mouse gut metagenome | isolation source: Cecum | study: EMG produced TPA metagenomics assembly of the A DSS colitis mouse model was used to assess the...
TTCCATCATCCCCGACCAGATCGAGGCGGGCACCTATATGGCCGCCGTCACCGCCACCGGCGGCGAGGTCCTGGTCCGCAATGTGATCCCCAAGCACCTGGAGTGCATCACCGCCAAGCTCATTGAAATGGGCGCCGAGGTGGAGGAGTTGGGCGACAAGGTCCTGGTCCGCCGGACCGCGCCCCTGCGCCGCACCAATGTGAAGACCCTGCCCTATCCCGGCTTCCCCACCGATATGCAGCCTCAGGTGGCGGCTTGTCTTTGTATGGCCCAGGGCACCAGCATCCTCACCGAGGGCGTTTGGGACAACCGCTACCGTTATGTGGACGAATTCCGCCGCATGGGCGCACGCATCCAGGTGGACGGCAAGGTGGCCGTCATCGAGGGTGTGGAGCAGCTCACCGGGGCCAACGTGGAGGCTTGTGACCTGCGGGCGGGCGCCGCCCTTATCATTGCCGGCCTGGCCGCCCACGGCATTACCGAGATCAGCCAGGTCCAACACATTGAACGGGGCTACGAGGACATCGTTCAAAAGCTGGACAAGCTGGGGGCCGACATTCGGGTGGTCATCTCCCCCGACGAAGGTAAGGCCGCCCAAGCGGGATAAGTTTTGGAATAAACGGCGGCAAGAGCCGCCGTTTTCGTTTTTTGGAGGTATCTTTCGTGGAAGTACGTACCCTTGCCAGCGGCTCGTCGGGCAACTGTATCCTCATCTCCGGCGGCGGAGAGTATCTGTTGGTGGACGCCGGTATCTCCTGCCGCCGCATTGCCGCCGCTCTGGCGGAGGACGGCCTGACTCCTGAAGACCTCTCCGGCGTTTTCATCACCCACGAGCACCGGGATCACACCAACGGCCTCATCACCCTGACAAAACGCTATCATCTTCCCATCTACGCCAGCCCCGGCACCGCCGACGCCCTGTGCTCCGGCGTCCCCGGCGCTTCTGAGGTGGTACATATCCTGGACTGCGGCCAGAGCTTCGACCTGGGCTGGTTCACCGTGGAGACCTTCCCCACCTCCCACGACGCCGCAGAACCCATAGGCTTCACCTTTTCCTGTGGGGGGAGAAAGGCGGCGGTGGTCACCGACCTGGGCTATGTCTCCGACGACGTGATGGACGGTGTTTTGGGCTGCCATTTGCTTCTGTGCGAGGCCAACCACGACGTAGAATGGCTCCGTACAGGGCCATATCCCTATTATCTCAAACAGCGTATCCTGGGAGATAAGGGCCACCTCAGCAACGAGGCGGGGGCCGCCTTGGCCCTGAAATGTGTTGAAAAAGGCGCCAAAACCGTCATTTTGGCCCACCTCTCCGCCGAGAACAACACTCCCACCCATGCCTTGACCGTAGTGGAGACCGCCCTCCGCGCCGCCGGGTTCGACCCGGAGCATGACCTGACCCTGGCCGCCGCCCCCCGGAGCCGTCCTTCCCAGGTCTTCGAGGTGTGACCGTAACGCCGCCTGTCAGAACAAAGGAGGATCCCCTATGACCAGCGTTCATATCCTCTGCGTGGGAAAGCTGAAGGAAAAATTTTATACCGACGCCGTGGCCGAATATGCCAAACGCCTCTCCCCTTATTGTAAGCTCACCATGGTAGAGCTGTCCGAGGAAAAGCTGCCTCAGGACCCCTCTCCCGCCCTCATCGCCGCCGCCCTTGGCAAAGAGGCCGCGGCCATTCGTGCCAAGCTGCCTCCCCGGGCCAGGGTGGTAGCCTTGTGTATTGAAGGTCAGCTTCTCTCCAGTGAGGAGCTGGCAAAGCGTCTTCGGGCCTGGGAGATCGGTCCCTCCAACCAACTCTGCTTCCTCATCGGCGGCAGCTACGGCCTGGACGAGGGACTAAAGGCCGAGGCCCACGTCCGCCTTTCCATGTCCCCCATGACCTTTCCCCATCACCTGGCCCGGGTCATGCTGCTGGAGCAGCTCTACCGGGCCTTCAAGATCAACGAGGGCAGCGCTTACCACAAATGAAGGAGGATAGCACCATGTCGGAAGAACTGCTGAAGCAATGGCCCCACGGCCCCGATGGAGAGCCGGAAAAACCCGCTCTTCTGGAACTGGCCGGGGATTTTGCCGCCTACGGCGGCCTTACCTGCTCCATGCTGGAGTCCTTTGGTATCCCGTACCTCGCCAAGCGTTCCGGTCAGGGACAGATCGGCTTCCTCTACGGTGGCTTCTCCCCTGAAGGGGTCAAGCTCTATGTCCCCGCCTCCCGGCTTGAAGAGGCCCGGGAACTGCTCGCCGCCCCGCCCATATTGGAGGACGAACCCTTTGTGGAAAACGAAGAGCCGGAGGATTGACCTCCGACTCTTTATTTTAGGAAAATCTCCCAAAACTCCCTTGCCCTTGTCCACCCATTTGTGATACAATTACCATACCTAATTATGGAATGGAGGCTGATTCCCATGTCCTATCGTGATACTTACGAGAAATGGCTCAACTCTCCCGCCCTCAGCGAAGCCGAAAAGGCCGAGCTGCGCGCCATTGCCGGGGACGAGAAGGAGATCGAGTCCCGCTTCTTCGCCCCCCTGGACTTCGGCACCGCCGGACTGCGGGGCACCATGTGCGTGGGGCTGCACCAGATGAACGTCCACGTCATCCGCCATGCCACCCAGGCTTTTGCCGAGGTCATTTTGGCCGAGGGGCCTGAGGCGGTGAAGAAGGGCGTAGCCGTCTGCCACGACTGCCGTAACCATGGCCGGGAGTTTGCTGAGGAGGTCTGCGCCGTCATGGCTGGCAACGGCATCCCCACCCGCATTTTTGATGCCCTCCGCCCCACCCCCGAGGTGTCCTTCGCCATCCGGGAGTACGGCTGCATTGCCGGCGTCAACGTTACCGCCAGCCATAACCCCAAGGAGTACAACGGCTATAAGGTCTATTGGGCCGACGGCGCTCAGCTCCCCCCCCACCACGCCGACGCCATCGCTAAAAAAATGGGCGAGCTGGACATCTTTGATTCCATCAAGCGTATGGACTTTGCCGCTGCCGTGAAGGCCGGTCTGGTGACTATCATGGGCGCCGAGACCGACGAGGCTTTCCTCTCCCAGGTCATGGAACAGGCCACCGACAAGACCGTGGTGGCAAAGGTGGCCGACAAGTTCAAGATCGTCTACACTCCCTTCCACGGCACCGGCTACAAGCTCATCCCTGAGGCTCTGAAGCGCCTGGGCATGAAGCACGTCATCTGTGAGCCGGAGCAGATGGTCATCGACGGCAACTTCCCCACCGTGGCCTCCCCCAACCCGGAGAACCCGGAGGGCTTTGCCAAGTCCATCGCCCTGGCCGACAAGGAGGGCGCCGACTTCATTATGGGCTCCGACCCCGACGCTGACCGGGTGGGCCTGATGGTCCGGGGCAGCGACGGCAAGTTTATCGTCCTCTCCGGCAACCAGACCGGCGTGCTGCTGCTGGACTACGTCATCGGCGCGAAAAAACGCATGGGCACCCTGCCCGCCAATGCCGTGGCCCTGAAGAGCATCGTCTCCACCGAGATGGCCCGCAAGGTCTGCGAGATGAACGGCGTCACCATGTACGACACCTTCACCGGCTTTAAATTCATGGCCGAGAAGAAAAACGCTCTGGAGGCCACCGGTGAGGGCAAGGTCATCTTCTCCTTTGAGGAGAGCTACGGCTACATGATGGGCGACTACGTCCGGGACAAGGACGCCGTCACCGCCTGTATGGTGGCCGCCGAGATGGCCGCGTGGTACTATGACCGGGGCATGACCCTCTACGACGCCCTGCTGGAGCTGTACGCCAAGTACGGCCAGTTCGCTGAGAAAACCCTGAACCTGGTCATGCCCGGCCTGGACGGCCTCCAGAAGATGGCACAGCTCATGGCCGACCTCCGCGCCCAGCCCCCGGTGGAGATCGCCGGGGTGGCGGTCAGGGAGCAGAAGGACTACAAGGACGGCAGCGTCCACTGTGTGGAGTGCGGTAAGGACAGCAAAATGGAGCTGAGCGGCTCTAACGTTCTGCGCTATGAGATGGCCGACGGCACCAGCCTCATTGTCCGTCCCTCCGGCACCGAACCTAAGGTGAAGGTCTACATCCTGGCCTCCGGCAAAGACGTCGCCGACGTCAACGCCAAGGTGGAAAAGTACGCCGCCTGGGCCGAGACCCTGAAGCGGTAAGCCCCCTTTCAAAACCGAGTAAAATTCCAAAAGGAGGCCGGTCATTGGACCGGCCTCCTTTGTTGCTGCAAACGGGCGCATAATATACGCCCCTACTGCCCCCACGTGGATACCTTCTGCAATTGAGAACTTCTTTGCAGGGACGGCCTATCAGCCGCCCGCAAAAAAGAGGCCCCGGACGTAAGTCCGGGGCCTCTCTTGTTCACTTTGTAATCAGTCTGGAGACCGAATTACTTGTTGCGATAGTTGACGTGCTCCTTGCCGGAGGTCTCGACGAACAGGACGTCGATGACGGTCACGTTGTCAACGACCTTGGTGATGAAGGCCACGTTGGGCTTGTTCTCGATAGCGTTGAAGGAATCGACGGAAGCCTCGGCCTCGGACTTCTGGTTGTCCTGATCGACGTAGATGATCTTAGCGTCACTGGCCAGAGCGTAGGTCTTGGCAGGATCAACGCCCTCGTAAGAGCCGTCGCCCGCAGCCTTGGTGCTGGTGAAGTAGGTCAGGGTATTGTCGCGGTTGCTGAACTCCTTCACGTAACCAACGAAGTAATCGTCGGTGCTGGCGGTGATCTTCTCCACCTTGCCGCTGCCGTAGTTGTCGTCAGCGGTGGGACGGAACTTCACCAGGACGCCCTTCTGGGTGCCCAGAGTGCTCTTGGAGTTGACGGTGTAGGTCTCGCCGTTGGCCTGGACGGTGTACTTGTAGTAATCCTTCACGCGGCCATCGTAAGCGGAGATCACGCCGTAAACGGTGTTGTCGGTAGCGCCGTCGGGCACGTTGTTGGCGTCCACGAACACGGCCACGACCTTGCCGTTCTTATCCTTGGCAACGGCAGCCAGCTTGCTGGTCCAGGTAGCGGTATCCAGCTCGCGGATGTCGTAAGCCTCGTACTCGGCACCAGAGAAGATCTTCTGGTTGGCGCTCATGTTGATGCCGTTCTTGGTCTGAGCGAAGAGGACACAGTCGCTGGCGGCCACGGCGTTGTTGACGGTCTTGGCCTTGCTGCTGTAGTTCACGGTGGTGACGGAAGCCTGAGCCTCGACAGTGACCTCGGCCTCGTCGTCGTCGTTGAAGCTGTAGGTGACGATGTCGCCCACGGCGTAGTCAGCGGAGGTGATGCCGTTGGCATTGGGCTCGCGGGTCTTGGTGTCGTCGGAATCCTCGGAGACAGTGATGATCTCCTTGGTGCCGTCGGCGCCCATGACCTGGAGCTGCAGGCCGGAGAACACGGAACCAGTGGAAACGCCGGTCTTGACCTCGGTGATGACGGAGTAGTTGCTGGCGCTCTCAGAAACCTGGACGGCGGCCACAACGTAGCCATTGCTCAGGTAGAGCTCCACATCCTCGCCGATGTAGTTGTTGTCGTTGCTCTTGGCGGCGAAGTCGCCAATGATCTTGACGTCGGCGTCGGGATGGTTCTGCAGCAGGCCGTGCTTCTTGGCAGAGTCGTTCTTGTAGTTGAGCTTGTAGGTCTTGCCGCCCACAACAACGTTCTCCTGATCCTTGAAGGCGGTCAGCTCGCCGGTAACGGTCTCAGCCTTCTTCACAGTGGCGACGCAGTCGCTGTCGGAGTAGGTCATGCTGTAGAGAGGAGTGACGGTGACGATGTCGCCCTTCTTCAGATCCTCCTCAATGTCGTGATCCTCGATCTTGAGGATGCCCACGCCATTGTTCAGGGTGATGTTGGTGGAGTTGATGGCGGTGACGGCGGCCACGTAGGTCTCGGTCACATAGATCTTGTTGACCTTGCCGTTGTCGTCAAAGACCACCTTGATGGGGTTGCCGGAGTTCTTCTTCAGGGCAGTGGTCAGGGGGCTGTTGGCGCCGCCGGTGCTCTTGGCGCTGGTAGCCGTGCCGGTGCCCACAAAGTTGGTGACCAGCAGAACGTCGTTCTCGTCAGCGTTGGCATCGTCGGTGCACTCGTACTTCACGCCGTCGATGTTGATCTCGCACTTGTTGTCCTTGGCGTCCTTGATCTTGGACAGCTGGCTGCGGACCACGCGGGTAGCGCCGGTGTTGAAAGCGCCGTAGATGGTGTCCTTGTTGTCGGCCTGGTTCTTGGTGCCGCGGGAGCCATCCTTCCACACGATCTTGACTTCCTCACCGATGTTGTCGATGGACAGGTCGGAGGGGAAGGTGTGGGTGCCGTTGTAGGTGGTATCGTTCTTGTCATTGACAGTGACAACGATCTCGCCCTTCAGAGCGCCGCCGCCGTTGTAGTTGTGGTTGCCAGCATAGGTGCCGGTCACAACGTTGGCGTCATAGCGCTGCTTCAGCAGGGGAGTGGTGGTGGTGCGATAGTTCCAGGTGACCTCACCGTTGTTGGTGTTCTGGTCGGGGGTGGTGGTGACCACGTAAGCCTGCAGGCCGTTCCAGATCATCTGGGCGGCGGTGTCGCGGGTGGCGGGAGCGGTCATAACGACGCTGTCCAGACCCTCGATCAGCTTCACGTTGCCAGTGTTGCGGGCACGCTCCAGAGTCTGAGCAGCCCAGGAAGCGCCGACGAGGTGATAAGCCTCGGCGTCGTAGCCCAGGGCGGTCAGGACCATCTTCAGAGCCTCAACGCCGGTCACGTTGCCGTTGGGATCGAAGGAGCCGTCGCCGCGGCCATTGATGATCTTCATGTCGGCGCAGTACTCGATCCAGCCCTCGGCCCAGTGGCCGCCGATGTCGGTAAAGCTGGGAGTGCTCTTCACGCCGGTGTTGGCCTCGCTGCCGCCGTTCATCAGGACGGCAATCATCTTAGCCATCTCGGCACGGGTGACATCACCCTTGGGATCAAAGTGGCTGCCGTCTTCCTTGCCGTTGACGACCTTCAGAGCCACGAGGATGTCCACGGCCTCGGCGTGCTCAATGTCAGCCGCGTCCGTGAAGTCCTTAGCGCTGGCGCCCATGACCATCATGCCCATCAGCATGACGGAGGCGAGACCCAGGCTGAGGACCCGCTTCAGGTTCTTCATAGGATATTCCTCCTTTTTTATTTGGCGTCTCGGGGATCGCTCCCCTCCGCCTTACGTGTGCATGATAACGCAAAACTTTTTACTATATTTTATAATGGTATAATTACGCGGTTTTGAAAGCCAAAACGCTTCAAGGGCAAAGAAAAGCGCCCCTGCTATCCTGACGGATGGCAGGGGCGCTTTTCTATTTTGGGGGGCTTTTGAACACATCAAATACAAAATGCCGCGTACAGTGGGATGGACTTTAGCCCATCCGCCTCTCCAAAATTCTTGGTGGAAAAGCGGATGGAATAGGCGGGAGCGTAGGCTTTGACAAATACGCTCAGGCTGCGGGAACGGACATGCTCACCCTTTTTGACCTCTACGCCAACGATCTGCCCTTCCTTCTGCAAAACGAAGTCCAGCTCGGCGGTGCTGGCGCTTTCCCAATAATAGAGCGGGTATCCCTTGGCGGCCAACTGCTGTGCCACATAGTTTTCCGTAACGGCGCCCATGAAGGTGTTTCCTTCGCCGGAGAGGACGGTCTGCTGGGAGATGCCGGACTTCATGGTGAGCAAGCCCACATCGCCCATATAGAGCTTAAAGGCGGACAGATCGGCGTGGACGGCAATGGGTTCTATGGCGTGGTCGATACGGTGGCATTCCAAAACCACACCGGCCAGGTTCAGCCATTCAATGGAAGCCCCAAAGAGGGCCGCACTGCCTCCCTTCTGAACCACCTTGTACTGAAATTTCCTGTTATCCTTCGCCAGTTGGGCGGGGATAGAGTTATAACAGGCCCGGATCTTTACGCTGTCGGAGTTGGAGGCGTATTTCGCCATATCGGCAATATAGTTATCCAGAATACCGCTTTGCACCAGGGACACATCCAGAAAGCTGTTGTGTTCCAGAAAGGTATTGATAGCAGCCGGCATCCCCCCGATCACCAGATACTCCCGGTATAGCTCCAGTGCCTCCTGGTGAAGCGCGTCGGGGAGGGGCATCATCCGCGCAAAGGCGGAGCGTATCTCCTCACACAGCAGTTCCTTTCCTCTGGCCCAAAGGTACTCCTCGAAATCCAGTGGATAAAGGGTGATGGTCTCCACCTTACCTACCGGGAAGGAATAGCGCTGGCGGTTGATGGCCACTCCCAGCAGACTGCCCGCCGCCGCGACATGAAATTCCGGGGCCTCCTCACAGAAATATTTCAGGGAGGTCAGCGCCCGTTCACAGGATTGTATCTCATCAAAAATGATAAGGGTCTCCCCGGCAATGATCCGCTCCCCGGTGGATGCCTCCAGATAGCGGAGCAGACGCTCAGGGGAGATATTATCATTGAAGTAGGAGGCCACAGTCAGATTGGTTTCCAGATTGACATAGACCACGTTCTTAAACTGCTCCGCGCCGAACTGCCGTAGGATATAGGTCTTCCCCACCTGGCGGGCGCCGTTGATAAGCAGCGGCATCCGGCTGGCGGTCTTATTTTTCCAAGCCAAAAGCTGTGCCTCGACTTTCCGCTTCATTGCCATCACCTCATAGCTATTATATGCGATGCGGCACAGTTAAGTCAAGAAAAATAGAAAAATAATATAATAAAGCACAGTAAAGATTAAACTCATAGAAGTTTGAAACAAAGAACGCCCCTGGAAAATCCAGGGGCGTTCTTGTTCTGTTTGCCGCGGTACAGCAGCAATTGCTTATTTGATCTTGCTACCGTCCACGTTGATGTTGTTGGAGGTCTCGAAGAACAGGGCGGTGATCACGGTGCGCTTGGTGCCCTGATCGTTGGTGGTCTCCTTAGTCACGAAGCCGATGTTCTTGCTGCCGGTGACGGAGCTGAACTCGGTGACGGAGCCCTCGGCCTCGGACTTATCGGCATCCTGGTCAATGTAGACGACCTTGCAGTCCTTGTCCAGAGCATAGCTGTGGCTCTTGACCTTGGTGCCGCCGACCTTGTTGACCTCGTAGACACCGCCGTTGTTAACGACCTCGCCGTCCACGTAGAACACCAGCACATCGTCCTTCAGCTCGCTGGCATAGCCGGTGAACCAGACGCTCTCGCCATCGCTGTTGACCAGGGTGTCCACCTTCTCAATGGCGGTCTCCTTGTAGTTGTTGTCAGCGGTGGGACGGAACTTCACCAGCTCGCCCTTCTTCAGAGCGGTGGAGTTGGTGCCCTTGTAGTTGACCTCGTACTCCTCGCCGTTGGCCTGGATGGTGTAGGTGTAGTAGTCCTTCACGCGGCCATTGTAGCTGGAGACGATGCCGTACACGGTGTCGTCAGCGGCGCCGTCGGGAGTATCCTTCATGTTGGCGAACACAGCCACCACGCGGTCACCGTCGCTGTTCAGAGCAACGGTCACGTTCTTGTCGTGATCGGCGGTCTTGATCTCGTCCAGATCACGGATGTCATAGACCTCCCACTCAGCGTTGGGCATCTTGAGCTTGTTATAGGTGTCGTTGTGAGTGTTGGCGAAGAAGAGGCAGTCGCCGGCGGTGGGAATGCTGCCACCCTTGAAGGAGACGGTCTTGCTCTTCTCGTCGTAGGTCATGCTGTCGGTGCCGACCAGGCCACGGATGGTGACCTCAGCGTTGTCGTCGGAGTCGAAGGTGTAGGTGATGATGTCGCCCACATAGTAGTCGTCCTGATCGATGTTGTCGCTGTTGGTACGGCCAGTGTCGTGGGTCAGGGACTTCTTGGCGTCCTTGTCGTAGACCTTAGAGTCCTTGGACACGGTGATGATCTCCTTGGTGCCGTCAGCGCCCATGACCTGGAGCTGGAGAGCGCCGAAGGTGCCGCCGGCGGTGGAGGTGTTCTTCACCTCGGTGATGACGGAGTAGTTCTTGGCAGCCTCAGAGGTCTGAACAGCGGCCAGAACGTAGCCGTTCACCAGGTAGAGGTCGAAGTCCTCACCGATGTAAGTGTTGTCCCGGATAGCCTGATAGAAGTTCTTGACGATGTCGCCATCCTCCTCGGGGATATCCTGGAGCAGGCTGGCCTTGCTGCTGATATTGCTGAACAGCTTGCCGGAGTCAAGGTTCTTGTAGTTGATCTTGTAGGTCTTGCCGCTCACGGTGACGCTCTCGTCCTCTTTCTTGCCGTCGTCGCTCTTGAAGGCAGTCAGCTCGCCGGAGACCTTCTCGGCCTTGGTCACGGTGGTGAGGGCCTTGGAGCCACGGTAGTTGTTATCGTAGAGGAGGGTGACAGCGACCACATCGCCGCGCTTCAGCCCCTCTTCAATATCGTTGTCCTCATACTTCAGGTTGCCGACATTGTTGTTGATGCTGATGGTGGTGGCGTTGTTGCCGGTGACAGTGGCCAGGAAGGTCTCGGTCACATAGATGGTGCTGATCTTGCCGTTGTCGTCAAACACGGCCTTGAAGGGGTTGCCGGAGTTCTTCTTCAGCAGCTTGGTCAGAGAGCTGTTGGCCGCTTCCTTCTCACCCTTGCTGTTGGGAGTGGCCTCCTCAAGAGTGGTGCCATCGACAGCGCTCTTGTTGGTGTAGGACTGGGCGTAGTTGACAACGACAGTCACGTTGCTCTCGTTAGCGACAGAAGCGTCGGTCACATCGTACAGGGTGCCGTCGATGTTGATCTGAGCCTTCTTGGTCTTCTGATCCTTGATCTTGGACAGCTGGCTGCGAACCACGCGGGTGGCGCCGGTGTTGAACACGCCAAAGATGGTGTCTTCCTTGTCGGGGCCAGCGATGCCCTTGTTGGAATCTTTCCAAACGACCTTGACTTCCTCGCCGATGTTGTCGATGCTCATGTCGGAGGGGAACTTCACGCTGCCCTTGGTGTAATCGCCCAGGGTCAGGTTGACGTTGATCTCGCCCTTCAGAGCGCCGTTGCCATTGTAGTAGTAGTTGCCCTGGTAGGTGCCGGTGGCAACGTTGGCGTCATAGCGCTGCTTCAGCAGGGTGGTAGTACCCTCTTTCCAGTCCCAGGTGACCTCGCCATTGTTGGTGTTCTGGGAGGGGGAGTTTGTGACCACGTAAGCCTGCAGGCCGTTCCAGATCATCTGGGCAGCCACGTCACGGCTGGCGGGTTCAGTCATCTTGACGTCGTCCAGCTCCTCAACCAGCTTGACAGGGTTGGTCTGACGAGCACGCTCCAGGGTCTGGGAGGCCCAGGCAGCGCCCTGGAGGTGATAAGCCTCGGCGTCGTAGCCCATGGCGGTCAGGACCATCTTCAGAGCCTCGACGCCGGTGACCAGACCGTTGGGATCAAAGGTACCGTCACCGCGGCCATTGATGATCTTCATGTCGGCGCAGTACTCGATCCAGCCTTCGGCCCAGTGGCCGCCGATGTCGGTAAAGCTGGGAGTGCTCTTCACGCCGGTGTTGGCCTCGCTGCCGCCGTTCATCAGGACGGCAATCATCTTAGCCATCTCGGCACGGGTGACATCACCCTTGGGATCAAAGTGGCTGCCGTCTTCCTTGCCGTTGACGACCTTCAGAGCCACGAGGATGTCCACGGCCTCGGCGTGCTCAATGTCAGCCGCGTCCGTGAAGTCCTTAGCGCTGGCGCCCATGACCATCATGCCCATCAGCATGACGGAGGCGAGACCCAGGCTGAGGACCCGCTTCAGGTTCTTCATAGGATATTCCTCCTTTTTTATTTGGCGTCTCGGGGATCGCTCCCCTCCGCCTTACGTGTGCATGATAACGCAAAACGTATTACTGTATTTTATAAAGGTAAAAAATGCGGCCAGCCATTATTGACTGGTCGCCTTTCGCGGTTGCAATTTGCCGGAAAATGTAGCATGTTCTAAACGCCATCTGAGCAGATGCCGGGCGCTGCACAAGACGGCGGGCGGTCAGCCACATCTCTGAGAGGAGGTGAGGCAATGCCGATTACATTGCCTTTTCACGTTGTAAAAAACGAAAACCGCCACCCGGCACGGTGACGGTTTCTATTATGGACCTGTTAAGAGAAAACCGGGATCGAACAATATATATAATGTAGTCCACGGGGAGGAGGGGGGAGAAACTGCGCTGTAACAATATTCCCGCAATTTTACGGTTGTGTTACAAATGGAGTTTTGCCATTGACGGGGAAAAGGAATTAGACAACGGTATAATATGAAGCAAAAAATTTTCAGATCTTCCAATGCATGGTGAGTCTATCACCGAAAACCTCGATCCTGGAGATCAGTGTATCCACCACGCGCCGTTTGTCATCAAAGCCGACCTTGTCCCAGCTTTTGAGATGGTCCGTGATACGCTGAAGCTGCGATGCCGAGACGGAGTTCGCGGTGAGGTCGGCCACCAGCTTGAGCTGTTTTTGCCGCTCCGCGTCCAGCTCCTCGATCCGGCTGTTGGCGTATTGCAGCAAAAGGGGATTTGCCCCGGCCAGGGTGTCGATCAGCTTCGCGATCTCACCCTCGATCCTGGCAAGCTCGGCCCGGGCGGCGGTCAGCTTGGGGTGGTAGCCCTCCGTCTTGCTGTCTGTCAATGCCTGAAATTCCCGCGCTTTCTTTACCATTTCACCATAGACCGCTTCTTCCAGCGTATGCTTTGTCAGTGTTCCGGGGCCGGGACAGCTTTTGTTTTCCATGCGCTGCTTACATCTCATGTACGTTACCCCGTTTGCCGCGTTCAGACTGACCAGGGCGTACCCGCAGCAGCCACATTTGATCTTCCCGGCCAGCCAGGTGTTGTGGCATTTCCGGCCATTTTGGAACGTGGTATTTTGAGACAGCTTTCGCTGGACCTTCAGCCAGATCGCTGAGGAGATACAGCCCTTGTGGGGGGCGATGACAAGAATGTTTTCCTCTCCCTCCCGGCCCTGATATAGGTAACAGCTATGATCGCCGGTGAACAGCTCCGGGGGACTTTCGATCTTGGCGCCCTGGGCCTTGAAGTGTTCGTAAATAGCCATGTCTGCCTGGACATAGACCGGATTTTTTAAGAGCTGCGCCACAAAGCCCCGTTTCAGCGTCTTTCCATATACCTGAATTCCTTGCTCGGCAAAATACCGGGCGATGTCGCCGTAGGAGGTCTCGGGCTTGGCGTACATCTCATAGATCGATTTGGCGTATTCCATCTCGGCGTTTTCGACCAGCCGCTTTGTTTTAACGCCGTCCATCACAATGGATTCCGTATCAAAGCCGTAGGGCGCGCGGCCCCGCATATAGTAGCCCTTGGAGCAACGGGAATAGAAAGCGTCCTGTACACGCATCTGGATGCTCTCCCGCTCCAGTTGGGCAAACACGATACAGATATTGAGCATGGCCCGGCCCATGGGGGTGGAGGTGTCAAATTTTTCGGTGCAGGAGACGAATTCCACGTCATACTGCTTAAATAGCTCCATCAGCTTGGCAAAGTCCACGATAGAGCGGCTGACCCGGTCCAGGCGGTATACGATCACCCGCCGGATAAGCCCGGCTTCAATATCCTTTAAAAGCTGCTGAAAACCGGGCCGCTCAATGTTTTTGCCGGAGTAGCCCTTGTCCTCGTATTCCTTAGCCCCGCCGCCCTTCAGCTCATAGCGGCAAAACTCGAATTGGCTTTCGATACTGATGCTGTCCTTTTTGTCAATCGACTGCCGCCCATAAATGGCGTCTATTCTGCTGTCCATAATGCCCCCCCTTTGTCTCTGTATAAATGGGTGATAAAACCGCAACTAATTATACCTCGGGCAGCCCCATATCACAAGAAAATCAAGGGATCCACGCCTTATAAAAAGCTCAGGACAAGAAAGGCCCCCGGGGTTATCCCCGGGGGCCTTTACCTGTTGCGTCGTAATCAGTCGCGGAGGCTTAATTACTTATTTTTGTCATTGACGTGCTTCTCACCAGTGGTCTCGACGAAGAGGATGTCAATGACGGTGTCCTCGCCGACCTGCTTGGTGATAAGAGCCACGTTAGGCTTGTTGTTGATGGCGCTGAAAGCGTCGATGGAGGCCTCGGCGGTAGAATTGCTGTCCTTCAGGTTGACATAGACAATGATGCAGTCCTTGTCCAAAGCGTAGGTCTGCTCAGTGGCCTTGTCGCCCTTCCAGGACACGGTCTTCCCGTTTTCGTCCTTCTCATCCGCCACGGTCTTCCCAAAGAAGGTCAGGGTGTTGTCGCGGGAGCTGTACTCCTTAACATAGCCCACTTTGTACTCAGCAGTGTCCTTCTCAGGGTCGAACATGTCGGCCTTCACGATTGTAACCTTGTTATTGGCGTAGTTGTTATCGGTGGTGGGACGGAACTTCACCAGCATGCCCTTTGCCAGCTTGGTATCGCCGGGCTTCAGGTTCACGGTGTACTCCTCGCCATTGCACTGCACGATAAAGGTGTCGTAATCCTTGATGGTGCCGTTCTCGGCGGAGACGATGCCGTAGACGGTGTTGTCGGTGGCACCGTCAGGAGTCCTCTGCAAGTTAATGAACACAGCAACTACCTTGCCGTCATCGTTCTTGGCAACAGCGGCGGCAGCGGTGACCTCAGCAATATCGTCCAGCTCACGGATGTCGTAGGCCTCCCAGTCGGCGTCGCCGACGTTGAGAATGCCCTTATTGAGAGACAAGCCAGTAAAGTTGGCGCTGGTGCCGGTCTGTACGAAGAGGACACAGTCGGCGGAGGCAACGGCGGACTTACCAGCCGCGGTCACGCTCTTGGACTTCTCGTTGTAGGAAACCTTAACGTTGGAGTCGGCCCGCTCAATGATCTTGACCTCAGCCTCGTCATCGTCGTTGAAGGTGTAGGTGATAATGTCGCCCACAGAGTAGTCGGCGCTGGAGATGCCCTTGCTGGAGTCGTGGGTGGGATACTTGGTGCTCTCGATAGAATCCTTGCTGACAGTGATGATCTCCTTGGTACCGTCGGCGCCCATGACCTGGAGCTGCAGGCCGCCGAACACAGAGCTGGTATTCTTGGTCTCCTTGACCTCAGTGATGACGGAGTAGTTGCTGGCGCCCTCAGAAGTCTTGACAGCGGCCATCACGTAGCCGTTGACCAGGTACAGATCCACGTCCTCGTTGATGTAGTCGTTGCCAGTGCCCTTGAACTTGGGAATAACAACGCTGTCGTCATCCAGGCCAGGGATCTTGTCCAGCAATTTGCGCTGGGAGATGGTGCTGTCATTCTGGTAGTTGATCTTGTAGGTCTTGCCGCCCACGGTGACACTCTCGTCGAGCTTGAAGCCGGTCAGTTCACCGGAGACCTTGTCGGCTTTCTTGACGGTGACAACGGCGTCGGAATTCACAGGGGCCTTCAGTTCGTTGCCGTACAGAGCGGTGACAACGACCACGTCGCCCTTCTCCAGACCCTCTTCAATGTCATGATCCTCGATCTTGAGGCTGCCAATGCCATTGTTCAGGGTGATGTTGGTGCTGTTCACGGCGGAGACAGCGGCGATCCAGCTCTCAGTGACATAGACGGCGCTGACCTTGTTGTCGACGTCATCAAAGACCACCTTGATGGGATAGCCGGAGTTGACCTTCAGAGCCTGAGCCAGACCGGCGGCATCCTTTTTGGTCTTGGAATTCAGAGCATTGTCACCGGTAGTTTTCTTGCTGTCGGTGAAGTTGTAGATCACGTCCACGGTTTCCTTAGCATCGTACTTGGTGCCGTCGATGTTCAGGATAGCCTTGCCGGTGTCATTGTCCTTGACCTTGGAAAGCTGGCTGCGGACCACCCGGGTAGCGCCGGTGTTGAACACGCCGTAAATGGTGTCCTTTGCGTCGGCCTGGCCCTTGATGCCCTTAGCGCCATCTTTCCAGACGACCTTGACTTCCTCGCCAATGTTGTCAATGGACAGGTTGGAGGGGAAGGTGTGGGACTTGACAGCTTCGCTCTCGTTCTTGTCGTTAATTTTGTACTCAGTGACCTTGATTTCACCCTTCAGGGCGCCAGTGGCACCATAGTTGTGGTTGCCCTCGAAGATACCAGTGATAACATTGGCACCATAGCGCTGGTTCAGCAGGGTGACACCAGTGTCGGTATTGTAGCCCCACGTGACCTCTCCGTTGTTCTTGTTCTGCTCAGGGGTAACGGTGACGACATACGCCTGCAGACCGTTCCAGATCATCTGAGCGGCGACGTCGCGGGTGGCGGGCTGGTTCATAACGACGTTTTCCAGATCCTCAATCAGCTTGCAGCCCTTGGTGGTCTTGGCAAGCTCGTTGGTGCTGGTGGCCCAGGTGGCGCCCTCCAGGTCATAGGCCTTGGCATCATAACCCAGAGCACTCAGGACCATCTTGGCGGCCTCAGTGCCGGTGACCTTGCCCTCAGGATCGAAGGTGCCGTCGCCGCGGCCAGAAATGATCTTCATGTCGGCGCAGTACTCGATCCAAGGCTGAGCCCAGTGAGTGCTGATGTCGGTAAAGGTAGGTACAGTCTTGACACCAGCGGCCTCCTCATTGCCGGCGTTCATGGCGACGGCGATCATCTTGGCCATCTCGCCGCGGGTAACAGTACCCTTGGGATCGAAATAGCTACCGTCCTCCTTGCCCTTGATAATGTTCAGGGCAACCATGGTTTCTACGGCCTCGGTGTGCTCGATGTCCTCCGAGTCCGTGAAGTCCTTTGCGCTGGCGCCCACGACCATCATGCCCAGGAGCATGACGGAGGCCAGACCCAGGGAAAGGACCCGCTTCAGGTTCTTCATAGGATATTCCTCCTTTTTTATTTGGCGTTTCGGGGACTTTCGTCCCCTCCGCCTTACGTGTGCATGATAACGCAAAATAGATTCCCCGTCAATGGCAAAACTCCATTTGTAACACAACCGTAAAATTGCGGGAATATTGTTACAGCCCCCACCGCCCTCTTTGCGGCCTGGAGGCTGCCCCCACCGCCGGGATAATTAATATATATAATGTGCGTCCTTGTTAGAATGTCGGCTTCCTCTCCACGCGCGAAGCAGTTCCCTACATTATATTGTAATGTAGGGAACTTTTTTCAATAACCGCCGTCTAACCTTTAATAAACAAGGACAGCTTCAGAAAGTTTTAAGGATTTGTTACCGTTTTGTTCTTGCTTTGCCCTTTAGACAGGAATTATAATGAAGATAAGATTCTATGACCGGGAGGAACGAAAAATGTCTGAAATGCAGACCCCTGTGGCTCCCACCCCTACGGAGCCAAAGCGCAAAAGCGTTAAGAAGAAGCAGAGCCGGAGAAAGATCCGTAACGCCATCGTCACCCTTGTCGTCCTGGGCGCGTTGGGCGTGGGCGGCTATTTCCTCTACGGCTTTCTGAACAAAGAGGAGGAGGTCAACACCGAGCTGCAGACCGCCGTGGCCGACTGGTCCTCCATCCAGTCCAGCGTCCAAGGCTCCGGCTCGGCCCGGGCCAAGGAGTCGGCGGCCATTACCCTGACCCAATCCGGCACCGTGCAGCAGCTCTATGTCAACGCCGGTGATGTGGTCACAGCGGGGCAGCCCCTCTACACCATTTTCTCCCAGGCCGCCGAGGATGAGGTATCCACCCGCCAGCGGGACCTGCAAAAGGCTCAGGACGATCTGGCTGACCTTCAGCGGGAGATGAGCGACCTCTACAAGCAGCAGAACAACCTGACCGTCCGCGCCCCCTTTGACGGTAAGATCATTGATTTCACTGAGTTTACCGAGGGTCTGGACATCGCCAAGGGCGCTACGGTGTGTTCCCTGGTCAATGACCGTCAGCTCAAGCTCTCCCTTTACTTCAGCTACGCCTACGCCGATGAGATCAGCGTGGGCCAGGCGGTGAGCGTTTCCATCCCCGCCGTCATGAAAACCTTTGACTCGGGCCGGGTGGAGAAGATCAACAAGGTCCACTACATATCCCCCGAGGGAGCCGACCACTTTGAGGTCGTGGTAGTCTTCGATAACCCCGGCACCCTCACCGAGGGCATGACCGCCACTGCCGCCCTCACCGCCAGCGACGGCAGCCCCATTTACCCCTATGAGAACGGCAAGACCGAATATTACGAGGTCCGTAAGGTGGTCACTGAGGCCGGCGGTCCCATGGTCCGCACCAATCTCCTCCGCTACGCCGACGTGAAAGAGGGGGACGAGCTGCTGGTCATGAGCTCGGATACCATTGACGAGGAGCTGCGCTCCTACCGGGACCGCATTGAAACCGCGCAGAAGAATATTACCACTGCCCAGGAGGCTCTGGAAAAGTCCCAGGAGGCCCTCCAGGACTACGACGCTGTAGCTCCCATCGACGGCACAGTCACCTCCTGCACACTGGTGGAGGGCGGCGAGGTCAAGAACGGCGACACCGTCATCACCATTTCCAACAACACCACCATGGTCGTCACCATCGATGTGGATGACCGGAACATTGCCTACGTCAAGCCCGGCATGGGGGTAGACCTCATGAGCAACTGGGGCGACGGCGGCAGCTTCTATGGCGTAGTTACAAAGATCGACATGTCCCTCTCCGGCGACTCTATGGGTTCGGGTATGACCAACTATCCCGTCACCCTGGAGGTAGACAACTACGATGGAAGTCTGCTGGAGGGCATGTGGCTCAACTACTCCTTCGTCACCAGCCAGTCGGACAACTGCATCACCGTGCCCATGCAGAGCGTGAAGTACGTCTCCACCGAGGACGGCGGCACTGCGTCGGTGGTCTTCATTCAGGCTGAACAGAAGCCGGAGAACGCCGTGGACATTGATATCCCCGAGCGGATGCCCGGCGAAACTCCCAACTATCCCACCGAGGACGACGGCTTCTACGCCGTGCCGGTGGAGACTGGACTGAGCGACAACTACAATGTGGAGATCAAATCCGGCCTGGAGGGCGGCGAGACCATCTTCGTCAACTACTTCGTCCAGTCCGCCTGGGGTTAAGGTGAACGCCATGCTCATTGATATCAAGGACCTGTTCAAGATATATAACGAGGGCAAGGAGAGCGAGGTCCGCGCCCTGGACGGTATCGACCTGCAAATTGACCGGGGGGAGTTCGTGTCCATTATCGGCCAGTCCGGCTCAGGCAAGTCTACCCTGATGAACATCCTGGGCTGTCTGGACATTCCCACCTACGGCGACTATCATCTGGACGGCACCGACGTCACCGAACTGAGTGACCGCCAGCTGGCCCACATCCGCAACAAGCAGATCGGCTTTATCTTCCAGGGCTACAACCTCATACCCGCCCTCTCCGCCCGGGAAAATGTGGAGCTGCCCCTCATTTATCAGGGCATCGGGATGGAAAAGCGCCACGAGCGCAGCGAAGCCGCCCTGGAGCGGGTGGCAATGTTTGAACGGGCCGGCCATAAGCCCAGCGAGATGTCCGGCGGCCAGCAGCAGCGGGTGGCCATCGCCCGGGCCATCGCCACCC
>ERZ779633.236-NODE-236-length-19247-cov-9.704669_pt1 | contig 19247 bp, 23 predicted proteins | sample MGYA00514195_ERZ779633 | MGnify/ENA primary metagenome ERZ779633 (study PRJEB29562, sample SAMEA4376707) | mouse gut metagenome | isolation source: Cecum | study: EMG produced TPA metagenomics assembly of the A DSS colitis mouse model was used to assess the...
ACCGCCGCCGAGTACCTGGCCTTCGAGAAGGGGATGCACGTCCTGGTCATCCTGACGGACATCACCAACTACGCCGAGGCCCTGCGTGAGGTGTCCGCCGCCAAGAAGGAGGTCCCCGGCCGGCGCGGCTACCCCGGCTACCTGTACACCGACCTGGCCACCCTCTACGAACGGGCCGGCCGTCAGATCGGCAAGGAGGGGTCCATCACCATGATCCCCATCCTCACCATGCCCGAGGACGACAAGACCCACCCCATCCCCGACCTGACCGGCTATATCACCGAGGGCCAGATCATCCTGTCCCGTGAGCTGTTCCGCAAGGGCGTCAATCCCCCGGTGGACGTGCTGCCCTCTCTGAGCCGACTGAAGGACAAGGGCACCGGCGAGGGCAAGACCCGTGAGGACCACGCCGGCACCATGAACCAGCTCTTTGCCGCCTACGCCACCGGCAAGGAGAACAAGGAGCTGATGTCCATCCTGGGCGAGGCGGCTCTGTCCCCCACCGATCTGCTGTACGCCAAGTTTGCCGACGAGTTTGAGCGCCGGTACGTCTCCCAGGGGACGGACGAGAACCGCTCCATCTTCGAGACCCTGGACCTGGGCTGGGACCTGCTGTCCATCCTGCCCCGGACCGAGCTGAAGCGGATCAAGCCCGAGATGATCGAAAAGTATATGCCCAAGAAGGAACAAGGGGGGGTATAAATGCCTTCCACAACAATCAACCCCACCCGGCAGGAGCTGAACCGGCTGAAAAACCGTCTGCGCACCTCCATCCGCGGCCACAAGCTGCTCAAGGACAAGCGGGACGAGCTGATGAAGCAGTTCATGGATGTGGTCCGGGAAAACCGGGCTCTCCGCAAGCGGGTGGAGGAGGGCCTGATGAAGGCCCACGGCGCCTTTACGGTGGCCGCCGCCCTCATGTCCCCGGAGATGCTGGAGCAGTCCCTGCTCTACCCCAAGCAGTCCGTGGAGCTGGACATGACCTTCCAGAACATCATGTCGGTGGACGTGCCCCAGTACCAGTTCCGCACCCGCAGCCAGGACCCCGGCGAGGTCTACCCCTACGGCTTCGCCCAGACCAGCGGCGAGCTGGACGACGCGGTGGACGCCCTGTCCCGGGTGCTGTCCGACATGCTCCGTCTGGCAGAGATTGAAAAAACCTCTCAGCTGCTGGCCGAGGAGATTGAGAAGACCCGCCGCCGGGTCAACGCCCTGGAGTACGTGAAAATCCCCGAGATGCAGGCCAACATCAAGTATATCACCATGAAGCTGGATGAGAACGAGCGCGCCAACACCATCCGGCTGATGAAAGTCAAGGACATGATCTTGAAGGAGGCCATCCAGGAGAAGCGGGCGGAGACCGCCCAGGCCATCGAGACCTTCGGCGGGGGAGCCCCGGCCCAGACGTAAGAGCGGGATAACACAAAAAAGGTACTGCCCGAAGCACCGGGCAGTACCATCTTTTGCTAAGGAGAGGGAGCAGCCATGAGTTTAGTTCAAGCAGCCATATGCGACCGGTTCGTCCTGGTCTGCGGCGAGCAGCAGCTGAATCTGACCACCGGCGGGGTGCTGCACAATTTCAGGAAAGTCTTTAAGGTAAACGACAGCGTCATCATCGGCCTGTCCGGGGCCATTGAGGACAACTACTATCTGTTTCAGGACTACATCAATGTGGACTTCACCCTGAAAGAGGGCTGTACCGACAGCCTGGAGGAGGTCTTCGACCGGGTTGCCGCCCGGTATCAGGAGATGACGGACCAGGGCGAGTGCGATGTGTTCAGCCTGGTCTGCGGCTGGAACGGCGTCGGGTTTGAGGCAAAGACCTACTATATCAATTCGGTCTGCCCCGGCAGCAGCCAAATTGCGGAGGTCAAGCCGGCCCATGAGATGGACGGGCGGCTGATTTCCTGCGGCGACAATCGGCACTACGAGAATTTCTTCAACGGCGTGAACCGGTACGGCTTCGATGTCAACGGCGTGCAGCGGGCCTTCCGGGATGTGCTCTCCCAGGGCGTGCTGTTCGACGACTACATCGACACAAATGCCCAGTTTGAGGTCATCCGGAGACCGGAGTGAGAAAAAGGTTGCAGGTTACTGCCCTAAAAGCCTCCCTTCGCAAAGGGAGGGGGACCGCCGCCGAAGGCGGTGGTGGAGGGTTTTCTCTGTGATGACTTCGCTTTTATAGGAAACCCCCACCCGGCTTCGCCGGGAGCCCCCTTTGCGAAGGGGGCTTTTTTCGCCTGTGGGCGAAGCCCCCTTTCAAAAGGAGCCTTACCCCTCCTTACACAGCAACACGTCGTGATAAAACTTGTCCAGCTTCTTCTGGGTGGGGAAGGTGGCCACATACATCTGGTTGCCCATAGCGCCGGCCAGCACGTCGGGGATGCGCTCCACCATTTTCATCTGCTCGCCGTACTTTTTCATAATGGCCTCGTGGTTGTAGACAAAGGGCTTGCCGTCCCGCCGGCCGGCGAAGGCGCAGAAGGAGTGGGGGCCGCCCTCCACGGTGGACTTGTCAAAGGCGATCATGTCCGCCCAGATTTTATACACGTTGGTGGAGTTGGCAAAGTTCATCATGTCGGGGCTAAACCCGCCGCAGGGCCGCATGTTCACCTCCAGGGCCACCACGTCCCCCTTTTTGCCCATCCCCTCCTGGTCCCGGGTCAGGCGGAAGAACTCGAAGTGAACAAACCGGCTCTTTACCCCAAAGCTCTTCACGGTAGCCCGGCCAGCCTTTTTGGTGTCGGCGGGCAGGTCCTTCACGATGTAGTAAATGGAGTTGTCGTTTTCATTCACGATATCCATAATGGACATGGGGGTGACGTTGCCCGTCTCAAAAATGGGGTTGCCCTGGGAGTCGATGATAGCGTCGTAGGAGTTGACCTCGGCGTGGATAAACTCCTCCATGATGTAAGTGACACCGGGATTTTTAGCGGCCAGGAAGTCTTTCAGTTCCTGGAGGCTGGACAGCTTGTGGGTGTCGGAGGCCCCCACGCCGTTGTCCGGCTTGACCACCACGGGCCAGCCCACCTCCTTGATGAAGGCCCTGCACCCCTTCAGGTCGTCCACCAGATGGTAACGGGCGGTGGGGATGCCGGCGGCCTGGTAGAACTCCTTCATTTTGGATTTGTACTTAATCCGGGGGATGTCGCTGGTCTGGAAGCCGCTGGTGATGCGGAAGTCGGTGCGCAGGGCGGCGTCCCGTTCCAGCCAGTACTCGTTGTTGCTCTCCAGCCAGTCAATGCGGCCGTACTTGTGGATGAAGAAGGCCACCGCCCGGTAGACAGCATCGTAGTCCTCCAAGGAGTCCACCTTGTAATACTCGTTCAGGCTGCCCTTCAAATCAGCTGTCAGCTCGTCGTAGGGCTGGTCCCCGATGCCCAGCACGTTCATTCCGTTGTTTTTCAGCTCCCGGCAGAACTGCCAGTAGTTGGTAGGAAAGTTGGGGGAAATGAAAATGACGTTTTTCACGGTTCTCTCTCCTTATACAGTTTCTTCCTTTTTATATATAGGGGCCGCCGCCCTCGGCGGCCCGCTGCGAATTAGGATTCGTCTGCGTATTCGGCGGGCCGCCCAGGGGGGCGGCCCCTACTATTGTGTCCGCCCACGGCGGACAGCACCCTTTTGCCCCCGTTATAGGCCCTTTTTGCCCCGTAAAAGGTCCGTTTTGGCCCCGAAACAGGTGTATTATTTTGATGCAAAAATACGCATTGTATTGGAGTCCGCCGCTGGCGGACATTATTGGCCGGGCTCTCCCCCCAGCAGCCAGGGAAAGAAATACACCGCCTGCTTGTACCACCAGGGCCAGTCGTGGGCGCAGTCGTGGCCCCAGAAGTCCACCCAGGTGTGGATACCCTTCCGGTGGAAGATGTCGGCCAGCTGCCTTGTGGTGTCGGGAATCTCCCAGGGTCCCAGCCCCACGCAGATGGCGGCCCGCTGGCTGTTGAAAATGTCGATATAGGGGTGGTTTTCCGGTAAATTGGCCATATAGTGGACGGGAGAGTTCTGATAAACCACCTCGTCCATATAGCCGTCAAAGCCGTAATCGGCGGTGTAGATGCCGCTGAGGGCCAGACAGCCGCTGAACAGGTCGGGCCGCCGCAGGTAGAGGTTGGCGGCGTGGGTGGCCCCCAAACTGCACCCGAAGGAGATGATGCCCTCCTGTTTGGTCCAATTTTGGATAAAAGGCGCCATTTCTTTGGTCAGATAATCCATCCACTGCTCATGCCTTCTGGCCCGCCAGTAGGGGTCGCCCCCCTTGTCCGACCAGGTCTCCTTGTCGATGGTGTCCACCGAAAAGACGATAATCTGTCCCGATTCAATCCAGGGGGCCAGGGTTTCCGCCATGTGGAAGTCGCCAAAGTCGAAGAAACGGCCGTCCTGACAGGGGATATAGAGTACCGGCCGGCCGGCATGGCCGTAGACCATGCACTCCATGTCCCGCCCCAGCGCGGGGCTGTAGTCCGCGATATACTGTGTGTCCATATTTAAACCTCCAATTCATACATCAGGGTTTCGATAAAGAAGGGAATCTGCCTCTCCCAACTGGCCTCGCAGTGGTCGCCGCCGGGGACGATGCGGCAGGTGAGCTTGATCCCACGGGTGAGCAGCTGGCCCACCACCCGGGCAAACTGCCCCTGCATCAGCTCGTGGTTGCCCAGCTCCCGGGAGCCGTAATCCATATACAGCACCGTGTCCGACCGGACCTCCGCCCCCCGGACCAGCCGGGCCAGGCGGTCGGGGGCCACCCACAGGGAGGGGGACAGGGCCGCCGCCCGGGAGAATACGTGGTTATACTCCAGCAGGGCGTACAGGCTCATCAGCCCGCCCATGGAGCTGCCGGCGATAAAGGTGTGCTGCCTGCCGGGCAGGGTGCGGTACTTCCGGTCAATCTGGGGCTTGAAGGTCTTTACAAACCAGTCCATGGTGGTCCTGCCCCGGCCGGTGACGTGGCCGAAGTCGGGCTCGTAAAAGGTGTAGGGGGAGTACTCCGACAGCCGGCCGTTGTCCGGATGGTGGTTGCACTCCACCGCCGCCACAATGAGGGGCACCTCACAGGCGTCCAGATACTCCCCCAGCCCCCAGCTCTTGCCATAGGTGGCGTCGGAGTCAAAGAAGACGTTGTGGCCGTCAAACATGTACAGCACAGGGTAATGCCGATCCAGCTCCCAGTCGTAGTCTGCCGGCAGATAGAGATAAACGCCCCGGGTCTCGTCTCCGGTGAGCTCCGGGATGGTCACATTCCACTTTTGAATCATAAGATTCTTCCCTCCCAGTCTGTTCTTTGACAGTTTACCACAGTGAAGTCCGGATTGCAATTCTTCGGAAGGGATTTTTCCGTATTTCCTGATTGGGGCTGGAAAGCGTTGTGGAATTTGTTGAATTTCACAAGCGGATATGTTAAAATAATTAGCTGATGAGGAGGGATACCTGTGGCGGAGCTGACCTCTATGAGGAACATCGGCGGAGAGATGGCCCGGAAGCTGACGGCGGTGGGGATTGATTCCCCGGAAAAATTGACGGAAGCGGGGGCAAAGAAGGCCTTTTTTAGACTGAAAGGGACCTTCCCCAACGTCTGCCTGGTACATTTATACGTCCTGGAGGGGGCAATTACGGATCAGGATTACAACTGCCTCCCGGAGGAGACAAAGCAGGATTTGAAGGCGTTCAGTGACTTTTTGAAGGGGAAAACCGCAGTATGATTAGAACGATGCGAAGGGCTGAGCTTGACACTGTGGCGGATATTTGGCTGGATACCAATTTGGCGGCTCACAGCTTTATTGCGCCCCAATATTGGCGGGACCATTTTGAAGCGGTGAAGGGGATGCTTCTGAAAGCGGAGCTGTATGTCTATGAGGATGAGGACGGGATACAGGGCTTTGCCGGCCTGGATGGGGACTACATTGCCGGGATTTTCGTCCGGAGCGGGGCGCAGTCCCGCGGGATTGGCGGAGCGCTGCTGGATTTTGTAAAGCGCACCCGGAGGCAGCTGGCCCTGAGCGTGTACCAAAAAAATGTTGGCGCTTTGCGCTTTTACCGGCGGGAGGGCTTCACGGTCCGGCGGGAACAGACTGACGAACGTACCGGGGAGCGGGAATATTTTATGGAGTGGGAAAAATAAATTCCCTTTTCTTTTTCGTGTTGGCAACTCTGATCGCCAGCGATTTTACCAGCGGCTTCTTGAAATGGAAAATTGAGAGTATATTAGACAATCCGATTTATCGGCCAGTAAGCTGGGATGGCGCACTGCTTTCCAGGGAAGAGCCCAAAATCATTATATCAGCCGTCGACATCGTTCGTAAGGCTGATATTTTTTTGTCATACCCCCCGGCTTGTCCTCATAGGATGAGACAAAGGCTGGTGAACGGCATGACACAAATGACAGCGGCGGACAGCTTTGTACAAGCCGTACAGGCTCTGCCCCTGCGGCTGCGGGAGGCGGCGCTGTCCCTGCCCGAGGAGGACCGGGCCAAGGCGGAGGAGCTCCGCCTGCGGGCGGGCTGGCCCATGACGGTGTTGGTCCGGGGGGAGGAGCGTCCCCTGGGCGGCCCGCCGGTGGCGCCGGGAGAGCTGGAACAGCTGGTGGAGATTGCCAGCCATGCCTCCCTCCACGCGGTGCTGGACCAGGTCCGCCGGGGCTACCTCACCATAGCGGGGGGACACCGCATCGGGCTGTGCGGCGAAGCCGCCCTCCGGGAGGGCGAGATCCACGCCCTGCGGACCATCTCCTCCGCCAATGTGCGCATCGCCCGGCAGGTGAGAGGGGCGGCTGCCCCGGTGCTGGACAGGCTGTGCCCGGCCGGGCGGTTGGCCGGCACCCTGATTCTGGCGCCCCCCGGCCTGGGCAAGACCACCCTCCTCCGGGACCTGATCCGTTCGGCGTCAGAGGGGGAGGGGTGCATCCCGCTCCGGGTGGCCCTGGCCGACGAGCGGGGAGAGGTGGCCGCCATGTACAACGGCCTGCCCCAGCTGGAGGTGGGCCGGCGCACCGACGTGATGGAGGGCTGTCCCAAGGCCCAGGGGCTGATGCTCCTGCTGCGGGCCATGAACCCCCAGGTACTGGCGGTGGACGAGATTACCGCACCGGAGGACGTTCAGGCGCTGACCGCGGCGGCGGGATGCGGGGTCACTCTGCTGGCCACCGCCCACGGGGAGAGCCGCGCCGACCTGGAGCGGCGGTCACTGTACCGCCCCCTGCTGGAGGAGGGCCTGTTCCGCTTTTTGGTGGGCATCCGCCGGGAGGGGGAGGGGCGCGCCTATACTGTGAAGGAGCTGAGGTAGATGATACGTGTGTTAGGGGCCGCCCTGATTGCGGCGGGAGGGGGTTGGCTGGGCTTTCAGGCGGCGGCGGGGCTGCGCCGGCAGGCGCGCGCCGTCCGTCAGATGGAGGCCGGGCTGGCCCTGCTGGAGCGGGAGCTGGAGCTGAACGCCCCGTCCTTGCCCCGTCTGCTGGAGCGGGGAGCCGCCCACAGCGAGGGCCCTGCCAAGGCCCTGTTTGAGGCGTGCCTCCGGGGGCTGGACAGCCTGGACCGGGAGGGGTTTTCCCACCTGTGGCGGCGGCAGGTCCGGGAACGGACCGGGCTGACGCCGGAGGGGCAGGCTGTTCTGGCCCCCCTGGGGGATATCCTGGGGCGGTATGAGGCGGACTGCCAGCGGGAGGCCCTGTCCGCCGCCCGGCGGCGGCTGGAGGAGCTGGCCGCCCGGTCAGAGGCGGACAGCCGCCGGCAGGGGCGGGTCTATCAGGCCCTGGGCCTGTCCGGCGGGGCGTTTCTGGTGATTTTATTGCTGTAGGGGCCGCCCCCTTGGGCGGCCCGCCGGTTTGAAAACGGGCCGCCGAGGGCGGCGGCCCCTACGTTAGTAACTACGAAAGAGGGCGCTTACATATGGAAGTGGATCTGATTTTCAAAATTGCGGCCATCGGCATTCTGGTGGCGGTGCTGAACCAGGTGCTCAGCCGGGCGGGGCGGGACGAGCAGGCTATGATGACCACCCTGGCCGGGCTGGTGGTGGTGCTGATGATGGTGGTCCAGGAGATTGCCAGCCTCTTCGACCTGGTAAAGGACCTGTTCGGGCTGTGATGGCGGCGATGGCAAAGCTGGCCGCCATGGGGGTGACGGCGGTGGTGCTCAGTGCCGTTTTGAGGAAGAACACCCCGGAACTGGCCCTGCTGCTGGCTCTGGCCGCCGGGCTGTGGATGCTGGCCCTGGCTGCGGACGGCCTGGGGGCGGCGGTGGAGCTGATGAAGGAGCTGGCCCGTCAGGCCGGGCTGTCTGAGGCGCTGCTGGAGCCGGTAATGAAGACGGTGGCCCTGTCCATCCTTACCAAGCTGACGGTGGAGCTGTGCCGGTCGGCGGGGGAGGGGGGCGTGGCCGCCTTTGTGGAGACGGCGGGGATGGTGCTGGCCCTGGCGGCAGCCCTGCCCCTAGTGCGGGCGGTGGCCCAGCTGATGGGGGAGCTGCTGGTATGAGGAGAGCGGTTATTTTCTGCGCCCTGGCCCTGCTGTGTGCCCTCCCCGCCTCGGGGGCGGAGCTGACTGTCCCCGGCCTGGGCCAGGTGTGGGAGGCGGCGGAGGGCTATGGCGTGGACCGGGAGGCATCGCTGGACCAGGGGCTGTCCGGCCTGCTGGACCGGGCCCTGAGCCAGCTGGGGACGTTCCTCCGGGGCAGCCTGTCCACTGCCGCCAAGCTGGTGATTGTGGTACTGCTGTGCTCCCTGGCTGAGAGTGCCAGGGCAGGGGAGGGGGGCTCCCTCCAGGCGGTGAACATCGCCGGGGCGCTGGCCATCACCGCCCTGACCATGACGGACATGGCGGCTATGATCGGCCTGGGCCGGGACACCCTGGGGCGGATGGAGGAGCTCTCCTCCGTCCTTCTGCCGGTGATGGCGGTGCTGACAGCGGCCACCGGTTCAGCGACGGCCGCCGCCGCCCGGCAGGGGGCCACGGTGCTCTTTTCCCAGCTGCTGATTACCGCTATGGACCGGCTGCTGGTTCCCCTGACCTACGCCTTTGTGGCGGTGAGCTGCGCCCACGCCGCAGTGGACAATCCGGGGCTGAAAAAGGTGGCGGAGCTGCTGAAGGGCGCCGTTACCTTTCTCCTCACCGCCCTGCTGCTGGCCTTTGTGGGCTATTTGACTGCCAGCGGGGCCATTGCGGGCAGCGTGGACGCCGCTGCGGTCAAGGCGGCAAAGCTGGCCATCTCCCGGGCCATTCCGGTGGTGGGGGGAATCCTGGCCGACGCCTCCGAGTCGGTGCTGGCCGGGGCGGGAGCCCTGCGGGGCACCGTGGGGCTGGTGGGCCTGCTGGTGGTGCTGGCCCTGTGCCTGACCCCCTTCCTGCGGCTGGCCCTCCAGTATCTGGTGTATAAGGGGGCGGCTGCCCTGTGCGCAGTGGTGGCCCAGCCCAGGCTGTCCGGGCTGATTGACGCCATCGGCTCCGCCTTCGGGCTGGTGCTGGGGATGACGGGGGCGGGTGCCCTGGTGCTGCTGGTCAGTCTGGTTTCCGCTGTGGCGGCGGTGACGCCATGATGGGGGCGGTGAAAAGCTGGCTGCTGGCCGTGATCTCGGTGTCCCTCCTGTGCGCGGTGGCCGACGCCCTGATGCCCTCCGGGGCCGTGAAGCGGGTGGGCCGGCTGGTGTGCGGCCTGGTGCTTATGGGGGCAATTCTGTCTCCTGTTGCCAATCTGGATGTGGACGGGGGCAGGCGCTGGCTGGACAGCTATTTTGCCTCCGTCCGGGTCCGGGAGGTGGAGCTGGAGGAGACGGTGAACGGCCAGATGAAAGTCATCATAGAAGAGGAGTACGCCGCATATATTTTGGACAAGGCGGCTCAGCTGGGGCTGGACTGCACCGTCCGGGTGGAGTGCCGGCTGTCGGAGGACGGGCTGTATCTCCCCCATCGGACAGAGGTGGCCGGCCTGGGGACGGCCGCTGCCCAGAAGCAGCTGATCCAGGTGATTGCGGAGGACCTGGGAGTTCCGGCTGAGAGGCAGTTTTACGCAGAAGAGGAGGAAATGCCGTGAAGTGGAAGTGGCCCGAGGCGGCCCAACGGTGGAAGGGGGCGCTGGAGAAGTATGGATATGTATTGCTGGTGATGGCGGCGGGGGCGGTCCTGTTGCTGCTGCCCTCCGGGGGGCGGGACAGCCCCAGGGAGGAGGTCCCCGCCCGGGAGGAGGGGGTTTCCTTCGACCTGGGGGCCTTTGAGGAGAAGCTGGAGCGCACCCTGTCTCAGATCGAGGGGGCGGGGGAGACCAGAGTGGTCCTCACCCTGGACGGGGGCAGCCGCCAGGTGGTGGCCCGGAACCAGGACCGGGACGGCGAGGGGGGCGGCTCCAACACGGTGGTCACCGTGGGAAAGGGCTCAGGACAGCAGGAGGTGGTCCCCCTCCAGACGGTGGCCCCGGAGTTCCGGGGGGCCCTGGTGGTCTGCCCCGGCGGGGGAAACGCCCCCGTCCGGCTGAAGCTCATTGAGGCGGTATCCGCCCTCACCGGGCTGGGGAGCGACCGGATTTCGGTGTGCGCGGGGGGAACATAGGGGGCGGCGGGCCCCACAGAGGAAGCCAATATATCAATCATAATCGGGAGGAATTATCATGAGAACCAAAAAAAGCGACTGGTCCCAGCTGTGGAAGCGGAACGCGGTGGTAGCGGCCATCGCCCTGTTTGTGTGCGCGGCGGTCTATCTGAACTGGAATTACGACAAGGAGCCGGGGACCGGCGTGGGCAAGACCCTGGGCCAGTCCGCCATGGTGGGCAACACGGCCAAGGACCCCCTGGTGAATGGGGACAGCTCCGTTTCGGCGGGGACCGGCGACAGCTCCGGGGAGACCCAGACCGCCGGGGACGCCCAGACCGGGACGGAGGCCGGGACGGGCAGCGCCTACTTCGCCACCGCCCGGCTCAACCGGCAGCAGGCCAGGGACAGCGCCCTGTCCCTCCTCCAGGACGCCGCCGCCCGGGAGGACGCCGGTGAGGCGGTGAAAAATCAGCTCAATGACAACATCCAGACCATGGCCGACTACACCGTGACCGAGGCCCAGATCGAAAACCTGGTGGTGGCCAAGGGATATACCGACTGCGTGGCCTTTATCGGGGAGGACGCCCTGTCCCTGGCTGTGGCCGCCCCGGAGGGGGGACTGGCCGAGGCGGACACCGCCAAAATCCTGGATATCGTGAAGCAGACCGCCGGATATACCGCCGATCAGGTGACAATTATTGAAGTGGAGTGAAAAGAGCCCCCGTCCGGGGGCTCTTTTATGACTGTACATCTTGCACAAAAATCGCAAAAAAGTTGCAAAAACACTTGAAAAAATGCGGGGGGGGGGTATAATTATAAAGTTGTGCTGAACGTAAATAAAGTGAGGAGATATTTGGATGTAAAAGCGTGTTTTGGCAATGTTCCTGACCCTTGCGCGCTCATGGTCGCCGGCGCTGGCCGCTGGCTTCGGCGACACCGCCGGGCACTGGGGCGCAGCCCCGGTGGAGCGCTGGGCTGACGCCGGGGTGCTGTCCGGCGACGGCGCGGGCAGCTTCCTCCCCGACAAGGAGATGACCCGGGCGGAGTTCGCTCAGATGCTGTGCAACCTGATGGGCTACACCGAGAAGGCCCCCAATACCTTTGCCGACGTGCCCGGCGACGCCTGGTACGCCGACGCCATCCTGAGGCTCAACGCCGCCGGGGTGATGTCCGGTGTGGGCGGCAACCTGGCCGCGCCCAATGACCCCATTACCCGGGAGCAGGCGGCGGTGCTGCTGTGCAACGCCCTGAACATCAGGCCCAGCCGGGGGGCGGGCATTGGGTTCAGCGACGCGGGGAGCGTGTCCGGCTGGGCCAGGGAGGCCGTGGCCGCCCTCACCGAGCGGGGGATGATCAGCGGCATGGGCGGCAACACCTTCGCCCCCGGCGTGAACATCAACCGGGCCAGCGTGGCCGCCATGGTGGACAACATCGTGGCGGAGTACGTCACCCAGCCGGGGGCGGTCATCACCGGCGAGGTGAAGGGCGTGGTCATCGTCAAGGCCGGCGGCGTCACCTTCCAGGACGCCGCCCTCAGCGAGCCCCTCATCGTGGCCCCCGGCGCCCCCTCCGCCTCCGTCACCCTGACGGGTTCTACCACCGCCGCCGAGGTGGTGGTGGCCGCCCAGGGCGCGAAGCTCACCGTGGACAAGTCCGCCGCCGTGGACACCGTGGCCGTGGAGGCCCCCAGGGCGTCCGTGACCGTGGCCGGTAAGGTGGACGCCGTCACTGTGGCCGGGAGCGCCTCCAACGCCACCGTCACCGCCAGGGCCGGGGCCACCGTCTCCAGCGTGGAGACCTCCGCCGCCGGCACCACCGTGACCGGCAGCGGCAAGGTGGAGCACGTCACCGCCAACGCCGGGGCCACCAGAACCGAGGTCATGACCAACGGTACCAAGGTGGAGAACAACTCCTCCAGCGCCGTCACCACCGGCAGCGGCACCGTGTCCGCAGGCAAGACCGACACCACTACCTCCACCGGCTCCAGCTCCTCCGATTCCTCCGGCGGCGGGTCCTCCTCCGGAGGCAATACCGGCGGGAACCAGGGCGGCACCACGACCCCCGAAAACCCCAATCCTCCCAAGCCCGAGGACCCCAAGCCTGAGACCCCCAAGGACCCCACTGTGGAGAAGCCCGGCACCGGAGAGGCTGAGGAAGACAAGCGCGGCGGCGCGACGGGCAGTAACGGAACGCCCAGTGAGGCCGATGTTCCTGCGGCAGGTGACGGTGAAGTGACTGTACCGGCAGATAAGACGGCGTGTGAGGGCGACCATACCTGGGGCGATGTAACTGTGACGAAAGCGGCCACCTGTGCTGAGGCTGGTACCGGCACCTATACCTGTACTGTGGAAACCTGTGGCGCAACATCAACCGTGACAATCCCCAAGCTGGAACACAGCTTTACCAAGAAGACTGTGAAGACCCAGCCCACCTGCACGACAGAGGGTGTGATGGAGGTCTCCTGCGCCAACGACGGCTGCAACGAGAAGACCGGCAATGAGACGATTGCCAAGCTGGCTCACGACTTTGCCAACAGCACCCGCTATGGTACGGATGACGCTCAGCACTGGAAGCTTTGCAAGTACTGCGACGCTGCCGACACAAAGGCAAATCACACCTGGACGAAGGACGACGAGCAGAGCACCGCTGCGACCTGCATCACAAAGGGCACCACGGTAAGCACCTGCACCTGCGGGGCGAAGAAGACAGAGGAAATCGCCGCCACCGGCAAACACGCCGCCGCCACCGATGCTACGTGGAAGCATGATACTGACGCGCATTGGAAAGAATGCGCAACCGAGAACTGCACCGCTAAAGTTAACGAAGGGGCGCACCAGTGGGATGCGCAGACCAGCCAGTGTACTGTTTGCCAGTGGGAATGCCCCGCTAAGTCATTTCACAATCTAATTCTGACGACTGCCACTTGTGGAATCTGCGGGGCCCCCGGAACCAAGGAGCCCGAGGTCACTACCTACACCATCACTCTGCCCCAAGGCACTGATGAAAATCCCCTTCACGGCACCGTTACGGCAAATAAGGCCACCGGCCTCAAAGAGAATGATGACATTACCTTAATTTTCACTTCCGCTGAGGGCTATCGGCTGAAAGATTGGTCTGTTAGTAGAACTGGGTTGACAGGTGCGGCGGCTTATGTGGGGCCAACTCATGAGAGCTTTGATGATGAAATCACGACCATGACCATGACCTTCAAAATGCCTGATGCCAATGTCACCGTGACGGCTGAGTTTGAGAAGGCTGTCTACGCTGTTATCATTTACGACATGACCAACGGCACCGTTACATCTGACAAGGGCAGCGGCGGGGCCAATATGGGCGATACCGTGACTTTGACTGTTACTCCTGCCGAAGGTTACCAGCTGAAAAGTGGCACGTTAAGGGTTATGAATGGAGAGAACACGGTTGCTGCCAAACTTAGTGAGGATTATGGTGATAGTGCTACATATACTTTCACCATGCCCGCCGGGCGTGTGACTGTGACGGCTGAGTTTGAGGAACTCTCCGCCACCAACTAATCCAAATCTCGTCAGAGTACAAGAGCACGACAAAGCCCGCCGGTCTCCCGGCGGGCTTTTCAGGCTACGGAAAGCCTCCCTTCGCAAAGGGAGGTGGCATCCGCGAAGCGGATGACGGAGGGTTTTCTCCACAATGACGCAGTTGTCAGAGTAAACCCCCACCCGGCTTCGCCGGGAGCCCCCTTTGCGAAGGGGGCCTTTTGATGTTGCGGGGCAGAAAGCATTAGTCCTCAATATCCACCAGGATGTGATCCGTCCCGTGTTCCTCAAACTCGGCGATGTAGGCGTCGATGCGGCTGGTGAGTTCGGCGTAGTTGCTCTCGTCGATGGGGGCGTCGTCCATATCCCGGCGGGCCAGGTCCTCGGCCAGGATGTCGAAAAACACGTTGTTCTCATATTCCACAATGGCCTCGTGGATGCCCCCCTCCACAAAGGCCCGGGAGGGGACCACCTCGCCCTGATACAGCTCGGCCAGCTGGGGCATTCCCTCCAGGGCGGCCCGGCTGAAGAGCAGGCTCTCCACCTCGTCGTAGTCGGCAAAGCGCTGGTCCCCCCGGGTGGAGTTCAGAATCCAATTTCCGATGTACACCAGGTCCAGCAGCCTGCGAAACTGCTTTTTGTTCAGCTCCAAATTCATTGGGGCCCCTCCTCTCCGGGCAAAAGACTGTTTATATAGCATTATAGTCTCCATTTTCAATTTGTCAAATGGAGAAACCAGGCAAATTTACTTGTTTTTTCAGGCAAAATGACATACAATAAAATAGCCGCTTTACATAGGGGGCCAAAGTGTGTATAATACCTCAGACTGACCGGTGGGGCCGCTCCGCCGGGCCGGATTTTTCAGGTATTGGAGGCCGTCCAATGGAAAAGGAAGTGGTTATCTCCATCAAGGGGATGCAGAAATACGATGGCACGCCCCCCGATGTCATCGAACTGATTACCGAGGGCCGTCTGGCCCGGGACGGGAAGAGCTACACCCTGTCCTACCAGGAGAGCGAGCTCACCGGACTGGAGGGCACCCTTACCACCATTCAGGTGGATGGGGAGCAGGTCACTCTGATGCGGGTGGGGGAGTTCAATTCCCAGCTGGTATTTCAGGAGGGGCGCCGGCACATTGCCATGTACAATACACCATATGGCGCAATGACCATCGGGGTGAATACCCGCCACCTGCTGGCCCAGCTTACCGACCAGGGGGGCGATATCGAGGTGGACTACTCGGTGGAGGTGGACCACGCCCTGGCCGGCCGCAACGTCTTCCGCATTAACGTGAGGGAGGCGGAGGGCGGCCTGGGCAGCCTGAAGCAGTAACACAAGAATGGCCCGCCCAGGGGGGCGGGCCCCACAGAATGCCAAAATATAATATGTGGGACCCGCCCCCCTGGGCGGGTCATTTCCCTAAAATACAGAATGAGGTGCAGAAGATGACAAACATGATTCAGTCCGCCATAGACCAGGTGGCCGCCCTGACCTGGGCGGCCTATGAGAAGGCCCGCGCGGCGGGGGCCTTGCCCGCCGGGGGGGAGGCGGTAACGGTTACGATTGAGATCCCCAGGGATACGTCTCACGGAGATTACGCCTCCAACTTTGCCATGGCGGGGGCCAGGGAACTGCATATGGCCCCCCGGGCCATCGCCCAGGCCATCGTGGATCACCTGGACCTGGAGGGCAGCTACTTCCAGAAAGCGGAGATCGCCGGCCCCGGCTTTCTCAACTTCACCCTGGGCCCCAAGTGGTACAGCGAAGTGCTGTCCGCCATCGAGCGGGAGGGAGCGGGCTACGGCTCCGGCGGCGACGGGGCGGGTAAAAAGGTGATGGTGGAGTTTGTCTCCGCCAACCCCACCGGCCCCATGCACATGGGCAACGCCCGGGGCGGCGTGCTGGGGGACACCCTGGCCAACGTGCTGGCCCGGGACGGCTGGAATGTGTGGAAGGAGTTCTACGTCAACGACGCGGGCAACCAGATCAACAAGTTTGCCCGGTCCATCTACGCCCGGTGTATGCAGCTGACGGTGGGCGAGGCCAATTACCCCTTCCCCGCTGACGGCTACCAGGGGGAGGACATCCGGGAGCTGGCCCAGGGCTTCCTGGCCCGGGAGGGAATCGATTTTCCCGGGGGGACCGCTGAGGGGGAGTGGCTGGAGCAAATGGCCCAGTACGGCCTGGAGCACAACATCCCCAAGATGAAGGCTGACCTGAACAAGTACGGCATCGAGTATGACCAGTGGTTCTTTGAGTCCTCCCTCCACAACAGCGGTTATGTGGCCGAGACGGTGGGCCTGCTCACCGAGAAGGGCTGGACCTATGAGAAGGACGGGGCTCTGTGGCTGAACACCACCGGGCTTTTAAAGAAAAAATACATGGCCGAGGGCAAAAGCCAGGAGCAGGTGGACAAGCTGGACCTGAAGGACGATGTTCTCCGCCGGGCCAACGGCTTTTATACCTACTTCGCCGCCGACATCGCCTACCACCGGAACAAGCTGGACGTGCGGGGCTTTGACCTGGCCATCAACATCTGGGGGGCGGACCACCACGGCCATGTGGCCCGGCTCCAGGCCGCCCTGGACGGGCTGGGGCTGAACGGCTCCCGCCGCCTGGTGATTGTCCTCATGCAGCTGGTCAACCTGCTCCAGGACGGCAAGCCGGTGAAGATGTCCAAGCGGACGGGCAAGGCCATCGCCCTCCACGACCTGCTGGACGAGATTTCGGTGGACGCCGCCCGGTACTACTTCAACAACCGGGCCGCCTCCAGCTCCCTGGACTTCGACCTGGACCTGGCCGTCCGCCAGGACAGCGAGAACCCGGTGTACTACGTGCAGTACGCCCACGCCCGCATCTGCTCCCTGCTGGCCCGCATGAGGGAGAGCGGGGCGGAAGTGTGCGGTGCGGGTCAGGTCGACGCCTGTGTCCTCACCCAGCCCGAGGAGCTGGCCCTGATCAAATCCCTGGCCCAGTATCCGGAGGAGCTCCACCTGGCCGCCCGTGACTACGACCCCAGCCGCATCAACCGCTATCTCACCGCCCTGGCCGGGGATTTCCACCGCTTCTACAATGCCTGCCGCTGTATGGTGGACGATCCCTGCCTCCAGTCCGCCCGGCTGAAGCTGGTTGACACCACCCGTGACGTGCTGGCCAACGGCCTGAATCTGCTGGGGGTGTCTGCCCCGGAGAAGATGTAAATAGGGTTGGCGCTCAGTGGGACCCGCCCCCCTGGGCGGGTCAATCGGTATTCATACAAGTGGCCCGCCGAGGGCGGCGGGCCCCACGGAGGATAGTATGCAGTTTGACCTGACCGCTCTGGAACACACACTCCAAAGCCGCGCCCCCGGCCTGATGGACTCCCGCCGCGCCTACGCGGTGCTGGTGCCTCTGGTGGAGCGGGGCGGGGACTATGACGTGCTCTACGAGGTCCGGGCCCGCACTCTGCGCCGCCAGCCGGGGGAGGTCTGCTTCCCCGGAGGGCGGATGGAGCCGGGGGAGAGCCCGGAGGCGTGCGCCCTGCGGGAGACCTGGGAGGAGCTGGCCATCCCGCCTGAGCGGATCAGGCTGCTGGGGCGGCTGGACTTCATCGCCCACCGGGCCAACTTCCTGATGCAGCCTGTGCTGGGACTGGTGGACGGCGGGGCTCTGGAGGGGATGTGCCCCGGCCCCGCCGAGGTGGAGGAGGTCTTTTGCGTCCCCCTGTCCCACCTGCTGAACACCGCCCCTATTGAATACGAGTACGAGCTGATCCCCACCCCGGCGGTCAATTTCCCCTATGAGGTCATCGGCATCCCCCGGGACTACCAGTGGCAGAACGGAAAGGAAAATGTCCCCGTCTACCCCTGGCAGGGGCGGGCCATCTGGGGCCTCACCGGGCGGATTACACGAAATTTGGTGCAAATATGCAAGGCCCCCGGCTGAGCCGGGGGCCTTGCCTTATGTTGCTGTTTCTTCGGCTGCCGCCTTTTCCTTGAGGGCCTTGATGGCGTAGTCCAGGGCGGGAATGGATTTGGCGGTGCAGTACTGCTTCATGTCCTGAAGCTGACGGATGGCTTCCTTTGTGGTCATATCCTTCAAACGCATAGCACTCACGCTCCTTTACTGTTGTTATTTTACCACAGAACAGGGGCGGAGCGCAAGAGGTTTATTGGTGATTTTTCTGGTTTTGAGGTAGGGGCGGATGATATCCGCCCCTACATGGTTTTCTCCCTCGGTCTGTGGGCACAGCGGACAGCCAGAAGCAGGACGGCCAGCGTCAGCGCCCGCCGCAGGGGGCTGGCGGTGAACAGAAGGCAGAGGAGCGACCGGGCGATGGTATACAGGCAGCTGGCCCAGAGGAGGAGGGCGGCGGCGCGCATGTCAGTACTCCTTCCCCGCCACCACCCGGCAGGAGATAAAGTAGGAGACGAACAGGGCTGCCAGCGCTCCCAAGGGGAGGAGGGCCATTCCGCCGATGAGGACGGTGGGGGGGAGGGTTCCCAGCCGGTTCAGGGTGGAGAAGTCGATGAGGTCTGCCTTGGCCAGCAGCAGGAAGCCGACAAAGGGGATGAGAAGCATGGCATAGAGATAGATTCGGGCCCGCTCCGGCCCCCATTTATAGGTGACAGGCAGCAGGAGGGCGGGAATCAACAGTCCGATGGCTGCGGAAACTATAAGGGTAAGCAACATTTCCAGCAAATCCTCCTGCTGGAACATACAGCTGAACGCGGCGCCGCCCAGGCCCAAAGCCAGGGTGCACAGGGAGAGAAGCAGCACAAAGAGGTACCGGGCGCCCACCACCTTGCTCCGTCCCAAAGGGAGGGACATGGCGTACCTGTCCCACTTGGCCTGGTCGTCATAGGCGAAGGCGGAAATGGGCAGCACCATCAGCATTACCTGAATGAAGGTTATGATAAAGCCGAAATTCAAAATATCCATCCAGGCCAGAACGGCGTAAAATGCGATAATCAGAAAATAAGATTTCAAAGCTTTCCGCATTACAAGCAGGTCTTTCATCATTAAACCGGTCATTTTTCTTCTCCTTTCCCCACAAAGAGCATAATGTCCTCCAAGGTGGTCCGCTCCACCAGCAACATGGGGTACTTGCGGCTGAAGGCCGCCCGGTCCTTCACCAGGGCCTCGCAGCCGAAGCTCCCCCGCCGGGTGCGCAGAATGTCGTGGGGGTCGATGGCCTCCAGCTGGGCGGCGGTGCAGCCCACCCGGCCGTAGGAGTCCAGGAT
>ERZ779633.239-NODE-239-length-19022-cov-8.776823_pt1 | contig 19022 bp, 16 predicted proteins | sample MGYA00514195_ERZ779633 | MGnify/ENA primary metagenome ERZ779633 (study PRJEB29562, sample SAMEA4376707) | mouse gut metagenome | isolation source: Cecum | study: EMG produced TPA metagenomics assembly of the A DSS colitis mouse model was used to assess the...
GCCATGATTACCGCCCGGGGCGGCGTGGAGGCCATGGCGGCCAACACCACCACCTCCACTCTGGGCATCACCACCTTACAGATGGGCGTCTTCGGCGGCATCATTGTAGGTTTAGGGGTGGCCGCCCTCCACAACCGCTTCTATAAGACCCAGCTGCCCCAGGTGCTGTCTTTCTTCGGCGGCACCCGGTTCGTCCCCATTGTGTGCACCACCGTGTTCCTGGTGGTGGGCATCGCCATGTTCTTCATTTGGCCTGTGGTCCAGACGGGCATCGCCGCTCTGGGCAATCTGGTCCTCCGGTCTGGCTATGCCGGCACCTGGATTTACGGCCTGCTGGAGCGGGCGCTCATCCCCTTCGGCCTGCACCACGTGTTCTATATGCCCTTCTGGCAGACCGCTATGGGCGGCACCGCCGTCATCGACGGGGTGACCATCCAGGGCGCCCAGAACATCTTCTTTGCCGAGCTGGCCTCTAAGTCCACCCAGGTTTTCTCGGTGGAGGCCACCCGGTTTATGGCGGGCAAGTTCCCCTTCATGATTTTCGGCCTGCCCGGCGCGGCCCTGGCCATGTATAAGACTGCCAAGCCCGAGAAGCGCAAGGCCGCCGGCGGCCTGCTGATCTCCGCCGCCCTTACCGCCATGCTCACCGGCATCACCGAGCCCCTGGAGTTCACCTTCCTCTTCGTGGCCCCCCTGATGTACGCCGTCCACTGCGTCTATGCCGGCCTGGCCTATATGCTGATGCACATCTTCAACGTGGGCGTGGGCATGACCTTCTCCGGCGGCATCATCGACCTGACCCTCTTCGGCATCCTCCAGGGCAACGCCAAGACCCACTGGATTTGGATTCCCATCGTGGGCCTGGTGTACTTTGTGGTCTACTACTTTACCTTCTACCTGATGATTACCAAAATGAACCTGAAGACCCCCGGCCGTGAGGACGAGGGGGAGGAGACCAAGCTCTTCACCCGCTCCGACTTCAAGGCCAAGACCGGCGTGGGCCCCGACGGCTCCGCCCCTGCCGGCTCCGTGTCCGACCCCGTCTCCGCCATGATCCTCCAGGGCCTGGGCGGCAAGGCCAACCTGTCCGACGTGGACTGCTGTGCCACCCGCCTGCGCGTCACCGTCATCGATGCGGACAAAGTGGTTGATGCCCTGCTGAAGCAGTCCGGGGCCTCCGGCGTCATCCACAAGGGCAACGGCGTCCAGGTGGTCTACGGCCCCCAGGTGGCGGTGATCAAGTCCAACCTGGTGGACTTTATGGACTCTCCCGAGTCTGACAATCTGGGCAGCGTGACCGCCGCCGCGGCTCCCGCTCCCGCCAAGGCCCCTGCGGAGGCCAGGCAGGACGCGGTGATGTCCGCCCACATGAGTGGCACCGTGGTCCCCATGGACCAGGTCCAGGACGAGGCCTTCTCCACCTGTGTGCTGGGGGAGGGCGTGGCCATTGAGCCCTCTGAGGGCAAGCTGTTCGCCCCGGCCGACGCCGAGGTGGATAACCTCTTCGACACCCACCACGCCATCGGCCTGGTTACCCCGGAGGGGGTGGAGCTGCTCCTCCACATCGGCATCAACACCGTGGAGCTGAAGGGCCAGCACTTTACCGCCCACGTGGAGGTGGGCGAGAAGGTGAAAAAGGGCGACCTGCTCATCTCCTTCGACATGGAGGCCATCAAGGCGGCAGGCTATCTGCTTACCACCCCCATGATTGTCTGCAACACCGACGATTACCAGAGCGTCACCCCCAAGGCAGAGGGGGCAATCAAGGCCGGGACTCCCCTGCTGGAGGTCAAGGCGTAAAATATTCAGGAGGCATCTGCTATGAAACAGTTCACTTATACCATCACGGACCCTGTGGGGATCCATGCCCGTCCCGCCGGCATTCTGGCCAAGCAGGCCAAGGGGCTGGACAGCACCGTCACCATTGCCAAGGCGGACGGCCGGTCTGCCGCCGCCACCAAGCTGATGGCCATGATGGGTCTGGGCATCAAGTGCGGCGAAACCGTCACCGTCACGGTGGAGGGCGGCAATGAGGAGGCCAACGCCGCCGCTATGGAGCAGTTTTTCAAAGAAAATCTGTAAGTTCCACCCCCGCAGGGGTGAGCAAAACATACAGAAACAGGGCGGACGCACCGTATGACGGCTGCGTCCACCCCTGCGTATATGCCGGCTGCGGCGCAAAAATAGCTTGCATGTCATCCAGGGCAGTAATATAATAATTTACGTCCTTTTTTACACCCTATATAGGCGAGGTTGTATCCCATGCAGAAAAAGAGAACCTACCCCGGCTGGCGGGTTTGGGCCATTGGAGCCTGCGCGACGGTCTTTGTGGTCTGCACCGGCCTGCTGTTCCGGGATTTGAGCCGCGCCCGCCGGGAGGAGCAGGCCAACCTCCAGCTGGCCAGTCAGGTACACGAGCTTGAAAAGCAGACTAAGCCTGTCCCGAGCCGGGAACCGGAGCTTGCGCCCGAACTGGAGCCGCCCCCTCCGCGCTATGCGGATTCCGGGGTGCTGCTCCAATATGATCCCCTGTGGCAGCAGAACCCGGATATGGCGGGCTGGCTGTATATCGAGGGCACCTCCATCGACTATCCGGTCATGTATACCCCGGACAGCCCGGAGTACTACCTGCGCAGGGCTTTTGACAAGAGCCGGGCGGTCAGCGGAAGTCTCTTTCTGGGGGAGGGCTGGACGCCGGAGGGGCCCCATGCCATCATCTACGGCCATGACATGCACAACGACACCATGTTTGGCGCGCTGGCCAGCTATCAGTCGGAGGACTTTACCCGGGAGCACGCCGTCATCCGGTTTGACACCCTGACCCGGGAGCGGGAGTATGAGGTGCTGGCCGCCTTTTACAGCCGGGTGTATACGGACAGAGACAAGGGGGTTTTCCGCTACTACCAGTACGGGGACCTGTCTGATCCCGAGCGCTTTGCCTGGTATGTGGAGCAGGTTCAGGCGGCGTCGCTGTATCACACCGGTGTGGAGGCCGCCTGGGGCGACCGGCTGCTTACCCTGTCCACTTGCAGCAGCTACACCGAGGACGGGCGCTTTGTAGTGGTGGCCAGAGAAATCCCCCAGGAACAGCTTGAGACGAAAGGGTGACGTGATTTTATGGAACATTCCGGACGGGAGCTGTCTCTCCAGGAGATAGACGCCGCTCTGGCGGAGATCGAGGGTGCGTTGGACAAGATGCTGACTCTGTCCCGCCTGTCTGCCAGCGACCTGAATGTGGACAGGCAGGTGCTGCAAAAGACGCTGGAGCGCTTGCAGGACAAGATCGACCGGATTGCGGGCGGGCTGTCAGGCGGCTGACGTTCCCGCGTTTCCCTCTGCCGTTCAGACTGAAAGAGATGTAAAAACGGCGCGCCAATGGATACAGTCCGTTGGCGCCGCCGTTTTTTCGGGGCTGGGCTTTACAGCAGTCCCCGGACAAACTGGGCGATGGTCTGGCAGTCCACGGCCAGGTTCAGGTTCTGGCCGTCGTCGTAGCCCGCCGTAATCAGGCCGATCAGCTCCCCGTACATATCCAAAAGGGCACCGCCGCTGCTGCCGTGGGAGACGGGGGCGGTAAACTGTATCATAGAGACCTTCTCCATGTTCCGAAAGCCCGATATGATGCCGTCTGAGACGGAGTTGAACAGGCCCAGCGGACTGCCGATGGCCACCACTTTCTGTCCCCTCACCAGCTTTTTTGCCCCCTTGGAGATGGGAATGGGGGTTCTGTGCTTCTCCATGCGCAGGACTGCCAGGTCGTAATCCGGGTGGTATTTGATGAGCTCATTGGTGTAGAAGACATCGGTCTCCTCCTCCAGCAGGATGCCGTAGTACCGGCCGCCGCTGACGACGTGGAAGTTGGTGAGCACATATCCCTTTTCGCTGATGATGACGCCGGAGCCGGTTTTAAAGCACTGGTCCTTTTGGTCAAAGACCTGGAGCATCACCACGGAGGAGGCGAATCTGGCCAGCTCCTCAAATTCCAGGGGCCGGCGGGCGGGAGCGGCGGCGGACGTAGCGGGGGAGGGGGCGGGTGCAGGAGGGGCCGCGGGGGGCGCCGTCCGGTCGCTCCTTCTGATGCGGTCCATGGGAACCACCACCCGCCCGCCCTGGGGGGCCGGCGGCCGCACTGCGGCCGCGGCAGCAGGCTGGGGAGGCGGGCCCTGGATTTTCAGGGACAGCTCCAGCAGCTCCCCGCTGTTTACGGAAACATCCTGGGAGGGGCTGATGTACAGTACATCACAGCCCAGGAGGAACAGCAGATATAAAAACAGATACTCCGGAAGCTTGACGGTGCCGCCGCAGGCGAACTTTGGAAAGCGGGTCATCTTTGTGGTCTCCACAAAGAGAGCGGGGAAGTATGTATCAATCCAGTAGAGCATTTTGATGGCAAAATTCCGCAGGATGGACTCCTCACTGCGCCCCCTGGCCTGTTTAAACAGGTCGAGGGTCCGGGAAAAGCCCCGTTCAAAGGCATCCTGCCAGATTCTGTTTTCAAAGCGGAAGGGGAAGAGGACGCTGCCGCCGTGGTACAGGTCCAGATATTTGCCGGCATCCGCCGCAGGCGGCTGGCTGGCAAGGGACCGGGCGAAGACAAAGCCGGCCCCCTTTGGCGCGCTCTGCTTTTGCCAGGCCTGGAGCCGCTCCAGGTCCTGGTCCCAGCCCGGACCGCTGATGTACCGGATAAAAAAGGTCTCCTTGGTAAAATTGGAGTAGCGTCCATTCAGCAGCATAAACTCCTCCAGGGCGCTGCCGGAGGGCTTTCTCACCGCCGTTTGAAAATACTGTCCTATCATAGCCTGCCTTCCCCCTGTCCGGTTCTTTCTGTTTCCTCTCTTACGCCATATACCTGAGCCAGGCGGAGCATCCGCTCTGCCCAGCGGAAATGGGTGTTATATTCGTTCATGCGGGTGGCCTCCGCACTGGAGGACACCAGCTGGGCGCTGGCCGGGTCCCAGTTCAGGATGCGGCAGGCGTCCTGGTAGTCGGTGGGGGAGACCTTCAGGCAGTCGTTGACCACAGGAATCTGATTGGGGTGGATGACGGTCTTGCCCACAAAGCCGCACAGCAGGTCCTGCTCCAGCTCCCGCCGCAGGCCCTCTTCCCAGCCGCTGCCGGCGTAGTACTCCCACACCGGACCGGAGACCACATACCGGGGGATGAAGGTGGCGGCTACGTCGGCCAGCAGGCTGGCCACGGGCCGGATCTCATAGATGGTGTCGCTCACATGGCGCCGCAGGCCGAAGGCGTGGCACAAGTCGTTTCCGCCCACGCGGATGTTCAGAATCTGGTCCGCCACGGCGTCCAGGCACTCCCGCACCTGAGCCAGGCGCTCATACCGGTACCGGAGGTCAATCATGGCGGCGGACTCGAAGATGGGCATGTAGAGGTAGCCCGGGCCGGTTTGGCGTTTGATGTCCTGGATGGCTTTGATGTAGGCGCCGCAGTTGTCCAGGAAGAACTTAGGCAGGATGAAGCCTGTCAGCACCGGGGAGAAGCGGCCATACAGCCCGGCCAGCTTATGCAGCTGCTGGGGAGAGCGGACCCGAATGAAGATTAGGGGGAGATAAAAGCTCCCCGCCTGAAGGGCGGCGGTGATTTGCTCCAGGGTGTGGTACAGGGCGCGCTCCGCCTCCTCCACGTGCTCTTCCCGCACAGTGTCCTCCAGACAGAAGGCCAGGGAGAAGGGCCGGGCAAACTGTTCGCGCTGTAAGGCGTCTGCAATGGCGCCATGCATGTTTGCGGGGCAGTACATCAGCGCGCCAACGTCATAGCCGGTGATTTTTTTGCTCATCTTGAGAATACCTTCTTTTGCAGTTTGAAATGACCTTTTTGGGCCTCGGGCCGCCGCAAAAGGCGGGAGTCCGGCGTGAAAGGCATAATACGCCTGCTATTATACCATATTAGAGCCGGTTTAGGAACTGTTATCTTTGTCTTTTGAGAAAATCCCAGCTCTTTTTTCCGTTCCTGCCCCGGCAGGGGCGGGGATTACAGGAGTATATTCCAATTTGGTATTTTTAGCTTGAAAATGGGAATGGTTTCGATTATAATGGAACAGACAAGGGTCCGAAGATATGACTGCAAAAGAGAGATTCTGAAATGATACTTCAACAGGCTGCGTTGGAAAAACTGGATCATTACTTTGTTCCCCTGGCTGGCCGTCCGGAGCGGTGCGTCTATTTTTACCGGTTCACCGGCGTCACCCCGGAGGTGAACGCCTTTATCCGGAAATACTATGAAGCGGCCCGGCAAAGCGGCGCTGTGATTGACGGCCGCCTCCCCAATCCGGACCCCGGCCAGCTGGCCTATTTTTCTGAGATGATGGGGATGGAGTTCCGGCTGGACCAGGGGTTTTTGTCGGCCCAGCTGGGCAGATGGCTGCCCCGCATGTCCCCCGCCCAGCGGGAGGCCGTGGGCGAAGCCGTTCTTGCCACCCTTCAGGAGCTGCGGCAGGGCGGGAAAAACGATAATATGCTTCGGAACGCGTATATCAAATACATGTGCTGGCTTTACTACAAATTTGAGCACATTGTAAACCGGCTGGGGGCGGAGAATCTCCCTAAAATTTTGTACAACGGAACAGTGAGCGGCTATGAGCTCCAGCTTTTGACCGTTCTGTCCCGTGTGGGGGCGGATATTGTGCTGCTGGAGCGGGAGGGCGACGGCGGCTACGCCAAACTGGACCCCGCCTCCCGGTGGTCCCGGCTCTATCAGGTGCCGGGACTGGCCCCCTTTCCTGCCGGGTTCAGCTTAAAGCAGATCCAGGCCGGGCTGGACCAGGAGCGGAAGCGCCAGCGGCTGCTTGGACCGCCGCCCGGTGTGCAGGCGTGCACCAACGCCTGGATGAAAAAACCGGCATTGACGGAGGTCCTGACCGGCGTCCAGGCCCGCGGCAGGGACGAACGGTTTTTCTACAACTGCTTCCTGGCCCAGTACGGCGTGGAGGAAACGCTGACCTACTCCAACGACCTGTTTGACTTTTACAGGCGGCTGAAAAGCGAGGGACGGCGGCTGTGCGTGGCCAGCGGCAGAATTGAAATCCCCACACCGGAGGAGATTGGGGCCATCCGGCGGACAAGCTATGCCAGCCCGGAGCAGCTGGCCAGCGGCCTGTCTCAGAATATCCAGGCGTCTGACCCGGAGCTCCGCCGGCTGATGGTACGGGCTTTTATGGAGCTGGTGCTGGCCGAGGGGGAACAGGCCAGCCTGTCCAAGCTGACCAATGGAGCGGTCTATCTTCTGTGCTGGCTGAGGCGGTATCAAAAGGAGCTCTTTTCCGGTTGGAAGCTGCCGGAGGTCTCGGTGTTCATTCTTTTTGGGGCCTGCGCCACCGAGCATGAGGCCCGTTTTCTCCGTTTTCTGGCCAGGCTGCCGGTGGACGTGCTTCTGCTCCAGCCCAATTTGAACGCGGCCGGCTGCCTGCGGGACCCCGGCCTGCTGGAGCTGCGCTGTGAGCACTCCCTTGCCATGGATCGCTTTCCCACCGAGCAGGGCCAAGCCAGAGTCAGCACAGCGGCCTATCAGGCGGAGCGGGATCTGGACTCCATCATGTATCAAGACTCGGGGATGTACCGGGACCGGCAGTATGCCAAGGCGGAACGGGTCAACCTGCAAACCACCTATGAGGAGATTGCCATCCTCTGGGACCAGGAACTGAAATACCGGCCCAGCTTTCAGGTGCTGGGCGACACGGTGACGCTCCCTGTCCTGCTGGAGAAGGTCTGCGGCGTGCGGTACGGCGAGACGGCCCAGTATTGGCAGGAGATTAAAAAGCTCCTTACGCCGGATACCCTGCTCATCCCCAGGGTCCCCTGGATTCAGCCCAGAGACGCCAATCCGATCAAAACCTGCGCCCCCCAGTTTCTCCAAAACGGCAGGCTGCTCAGAAACAAGATCAAGGCCCATAAGCTGTATCAATACGGCATCCTGCGGGGGGAGATGCAGGACTATCTGCTGGACAAGCTCCAGCAGCTGCTGGACCAGCGGCTGATTGCGGGCACCTATCAGAACGGCACCGAATACACCGTGATTGCCGTGGCCCTCAACCTGAGCCGGGAGCTGCTCCGCCGCATCCAGCGGTTTGATTTCACCAAGAAGAACCCCAAGCTGGTGGTGATCAACACCACGGAGGAAATTCTGTCCCTGGAGGACAGCATCCTTTTCGCGTTTTTGAATCTGGTGGGCTTTGACATCCTCTTCTTTGTCCCCACAGGGTATCAGTGTGTGGAGCGGTATTTTCAGCACCCCTTTGCCGGGGAGCAGCAGATCGGCGAGTATCTGTATGACCTGGTTCCGCCGGACTTCAGCACACTTCAGGGCCGGGGGCGGAATCCCATCAGAAAGCTGTTTGAAAGGAGCCGTTGAGCCGTGGAGCTGAACTTAAACGGCGCTTCCGCCGGAGCGGCTCAGTCGCCTGAGCCCGCCCCGGGGCAGGAGGAGTACCAGCAGTACGACATCCAGGCGGACCGGGACCAGATGACGCTGGCCCTGGCCAGCTCCCCTGAGGTAGACGCCCTCACCAGCCAGATTGAGGCCTACAATATGGAGTCCATCGTGACCTTTGGCAGCAGAGCGGCGGAGGAGATATCCCGGTGCTCCGACGTGATGCTGAAAAGCATGAGCATGTCCCAGCTGGACGACTCCAGCACCATGCTCACCAGCCTGGCCAAGGTCATGGAGCGGTTTGATATCAACGAGATCAAGGAGAATACGGGATTTTTCGGGAAGCTCTTCGGCAATGCCCGCAAGCAGATGGACAGGATCGTGGCCAAATACCACACCATGGGCGAGGAGGTAGACCGGATTTATGTGCAGCTGAAGCAGTACGAGGCGGAGATCAAGCGCTCCAACCGCAGGCTGGAGGAGATGTTCCAGGCCAACGTAACCTGCTATCACGAGCTGGTGAAGTATATCCTGGCCGGCGAGCAGGGCTGCCGGGAGCTGGAGGCGTATATCGCCCAGCGGCAGCGGGAGATGGAGACCACGGGAGACGCCTCCATCCAGTTTGACCTGACCACCCTGCGGCAGGCCCTGAACCTGCTGGAGCAGCGCACCCAGGACCTGCGGGTCACGGAGACGGTGGCCATGCAGTCCATCCCCATGATTAAGACCATGCAGTTCAGCAATATGAATCTGGTGCGGAAAATCAACTCCGCTTTTATCATCACCCTGCCCGTCTTTAAGCAGGCGCTGGCCCAGGCGATTATGCTCAAGCGCCAGCGCATTCAGGCGGAGGCCATGTCCGCCCTGGACCGGAAGGCCGGCGAGATGCTGGCCCGCAACGCCCGGGATGCCGCACAGCAGTCCGGGGCTGCCGCCCGGCAGGCGTCTGAGGCTTCTGCCAGGTCCGAGACCCTGGAGCAGGCCTGGCATACCATCATGTCCGGTATCGGTGAGACCCGTCAGCTCCAGGAGAGCGCCCAGCGGCAGCGGGAGGACAGCCAGCGGCGGCTGGAGGCAATCAAGGCGGATTTTGACCGGAGATACCACATGCCAAATCAATAGCTCCCAATTCCTTTTTGCGTTTCCGTCTCCGCTGGAGGCGGGAATTACCAGAAAATTTTCAGCCAAAGAAACACAAAAGAGAATTGGAAGATAAATAATGACTGAAACGGAGGAAACAAGCATGGCAATCAATCTGACAAAGGGACAAAAGGTAGACCTGACCAAGGGAAACGCGGGCCTGTCCAAGATCGTTGTGGGCCTGGGCTGGGACGTAAACACCTACGATTCCGGTGCGGCCTTTGACCTGGACGCCGCCGCCTTTATGGTGGGCGGCAGCGGCAAGTGCCCCACAGAAAAGGAGTTTATCTTCTACGGCAACCTGGAGCATCCCAGCGGCTCCGTCAAGCACATGGGGGACAATCTGACCGGCGAGGGCGACGGCGACGACGAGCAGATCGTGGTGGACCTGTCCCTGATTCCGGCCAATGTGGAGCGCATTGCCTTTACCGTGACCATTTACGACGCCGAAACCCGCCGCCAGAATTTCGGCCAGGTCTCCAATTCCTATATCCACATCCAGGATATGGTGTCTGGGGCCGACCTGATCCGCTATGACCTGGGGGAGGACTTCTCCATCGAGACAGCCATTGTGGTGGGCGAGCTGTACCGTTACAACGGCGAGTGGAAGTTTAACGCCATCGGCAGCGGCTTCCAGGGCGGCCTGGCTGCCCTGTGCGGCCACTACGGGATCGAAGTTGCGTAAGGGGGATTTGAGATGGCTGTCAGTTTGAAAAAGGGCCAGAAGGTCAGCCTGACCAAGGACAACCCCGGCCTGACCAGGGTGGTCGTGGGCCTGGGCTGGGATATGAACAGCTACGACACCGGCGGCGACTTTGACCTGGATGCCGCGGCCTTCCTGCTGGGTGACAACGGGAGGGTAACCGGTTCCGGGGACTTCGTCTTCTACGGCAACCTGAAGCACAGCTCCGGCGGCGTGGAGCACCTGGGGGACAATCTCACCGGGGCCGGCGACGGCGATGACGAGCAGATCAAGGTGGACCTGTCCAGGCTGCCCGCCTCCATCTCCCGCATTACCTTTACCGCCACCATATACGAGGCGGAAGAGCGCCGCCAGAATTTTGGCATGGTCAATAACGCTTTTATTCGAATCTGCAACGAGAACACCGGTGAAGAGCTCCTGCGCTACGACCTGGGGGAGGACTTCTCCATTGAGACGGCCGTGGTCTTTGGTGAGCTGTACAAAAACAACGGCGAGTGGAAGTTCAACGCCATCGGCAGCGGCTATCAGGGCGGCTTGGCGGCGTTGTGCGCCAACTACGGCGTAGACGTGGAGTAAAGGAGGAGTTTCTTATGGCAATCAGTCTGGAAAAAGGAAAAAAAGTCAGCCTGCAAAAGGGAAGCCAGGCCGGCCTGGGCGAGATTCTGGTGAATTTGAACTGGAATGCCAGGCCGGTGAAAAAGGGCCTCTTTGGTATGCTGGGCGGCGGACAGGGGATCGACCTGGACCTGGGCTGCCTCTTCGAGCTGAAGGACGGGCAGAAGGGGGCCGTTCAGGCCCTGGGCAACGCCTTTGGGTCGCTGCGTCAGCCCCCCTTTATCGCGCTGGACGGCGACGACCGTACCGGGGCGGTGACCACCGGGGAGAATCTGCGCATCGACGGCAACAAGATCGCCATCTTCAAGCGCATCCTGGTGTACACCTTCATCTATGAGGGCGTGACCAACTGGAAGCAGGCGGATGCCACCGTTACCATCAAATATCCCGGCGCGGAGGACCTGATCGTCAAGATGGACTCCTTTGATTCCAGCGAACGCATGTGCGGTCTGGCCCTGCTGGAGAACGTCAACGACGAGACCTTCAGCGTGGAGAAGATTGTCCAGTTCTACCCCGGACATCAGGCGCTGGACGCCGCGTTCGGCTGGGGCATGCGGTGGCAGGCCGGAAGAAAGTAAAGAAAAATACCAGGAGGGAACATTATGTCTGTTAGTTTGCAAAAGGGCCAGAAGGTCAGCCTGACCAAGGACAACGCAGGGCTGGGCACTGTGGTGGTCGGTCTGGGCTGGGACGAGGCCAAAAAATCCGGGGGCCTGCTGGGCGGACTGTTCGGCGGCGGCCAGCAGGCCATCGACTGCGACGCCTCCGCGCTGATGCTGCGCAGCGGAAAGCTGGTGGATAAGAACGACGTGATCTACTTCGGCAACCTGACCCACCCCACGGGGACCGTCCGCCACATGGGGGACAACCTCACCGGCGCCGGGGAGGGGGACGATGAGCAGATCGTCATTGATTTGGCCCGGGTGCCCGGAGACTACGACCGGATTGTGCTGGTGGTGAATATCTACCAGGCGGTCCAGCGGCATCAGCACTTCGGCATGATCCAGAACGCCTTTATCCGCATTGTGGACGGCCGCAACAATCAGGAGTTGTGCAAGTACAACCTGACCGAGAACTACAGCGGCATGACCGCCATGATCTTCGGCGAGGTCTACCGTCACAACGGCGAGTGGAAGTTCAGCGCCATCGGCCAGGGCACCACGGACCCCGGTCTGGGCGAACTGATGCGCCGGTATATATAATCCCGGACCTCTGCGGGAATCCTGATCCCAGTACCCTGACGCTTGAATCAAAGAAAAGAGAGGGGGTACGCCCTCTCTTTTCTGCCGGTTGGAGGAGAATATCACATGCACTTCAATGGACTATCTGATAAAGAAGCTGCCGAATCCAGGGCAAAACACGGCAGTAACCTGATCCCGGATTCTGAGCCCACCACCTTTTGGGCGGAATTTAAAGAGACCTTCGGCGACCCCATGATCCGTATTCTGCTGGCCATCGCGGCACTGATGATTGTGATGTGCGTCCTTGGCTATGCGGATATCTATGAGCCGGCGGGCACCATCGTGGCCGTTTTGATCGTGGCCTTTGTGTCGGCAAAGACCGGCGTGGCCAGCGACACCAAGTACCGTGAGCTGAAAGACAGCACCAAAAAGGACCAGTGCAAGGTGTACCGGAACGGCCTTGTCACCGTTATCGACGTGGACGATGTGGTGGTGGGCGACAAGGTGCTGCTCCAGTCAGGCGACAAGGTGCCGGCGGACGGCATTCTGGTATACGGTGCGCTGAAGGTGGACAACTCCGCCCTGAACGGCGAGGCGGAGGAGTGTTCCAAGACCGCGGCCGGAGAGGACGTTCGCCTGGCGGAGGAGATTACGGGCGACACCTTTGTGGATGCCCACTCCCTCTTCCGGGGAGCTGTGCTGTTTGACGGCGAGGGCGTGCTGGACGTTCAAAAGGTGGGCCTGCGCACCATGATGGGCAAAATGGCTGAGGAGATGCAGGACGACGAGCCAGACTCCCCGCTGAAGGTCAAGCTGTCCAAGCTGGCCGACATGATCTCCACCTTCGGCTATATCGGCGCCATTGTGATTGCGGTGCTGTATATGGGCTACTTTGTCCTCAACGCCGGCGGCTTTGGGGCCTATCTCGCCCTGGGCGCCCCCGAGATCATCAAGGACGTGGTGGAGGCGGTCTCCCTGGCCATCGTCATCATCGTCTGTGCCGTTCCCGAGGGACTTCCCCTGATGATTTCCCTGGTGCTGATGCAGAACACAAGCAAGATGCTGGACCACAACGTTCTGGTGCGGAAGGCCGAGGGCATCGAGACGGCCGGCTCGCTGAATATCCTGTTCAGCGACAAGACGGGCACCATCACCAAGGGCCATCTGGAGGTGGTGGAGTTCTTCACCGGCGACGGCACCTCCATCCCCCTGCCGGAGCTGGCTCGCCACGGGAAGATCAAGGGCCTGCTGGACCTGGCCATCGGCAAGAATACCCAGTCTATGTTTGACGCAGAGGGCCGGGTCATCGGCGGCAACGCCACCGACCAGGCTCTGATGAAATTCCTGGGCGCTGAAACCTTCAAGGGGCTGGAAGGGACCTATACCGTTGCCCGGGCCCAGAGCTTCAACTCCACCAACAAGTTCAGCCAGGCCTATCTGAGCGAGCTTGGCCGGACCTTCTACAAGGGCGCACCGGAGAAGTTTCTGGCGGCATCTCAAAAGTGCCTGAACGCCGCCGGGGAGGAACAGGCCATCGACCTGGAGAAGCTCGGCGAAAAGATTGACGAGCTGGCAGCCAAGTCCATGCGCTTGCTGGCCTTCGGCTACTCCGAGCAGGAGCTGACGGAGAACCAGCTCAACCCCGACCTGACCATCGTGGGCTTTTTCGGCATCCGGGACGATGTCCGCCCAGAGGCCAGGGAAGCCATCTCCGAGGTGCAGAATGCCGGGATTCAGGTGGTCATGATTACCGGCGACCGGCTGGAGACCGCCGTGGCCATCGCCAAGGACGCCGGCCTGCTGAAAAACAGCGAGGACGTGGCCCTGACCTCCGCCCAGCTGAGCCAGCTGTCCGACGAGGAAGTGAAGCGGATTATTCCTCATATCCGGGTCATCGCCCGGGCCCTGCCCACCGACAAGTCCCGGATGGTCCGCCTCTGCCAGGAGATGAACCTGGTGGTGGGCATGACCGGCGACGGCGTCAACGACTCCCCGGCCCTGAAGCGGGCCGACGTGGGTTTTGCCATGGGCAGCGGGACGGAGGCCGCCAAGGAGGCGGGCAAAATTGTCATTCTGGACGACAACTTCAAATCCATTAAGGACGCCATCTGGTATGGCCGTACCATCTACCACAATATCCTGAAATTCTGTAAGTTCCAGCTGGTCATCAACGTGGCCGCCGTGGTCGTCAGCGCCATCGCCCCCTTCTTCGGGGTGGAGGAGCCCCTGAAGGTGACCCATCTGCTCTTCGTCAACCTGGTCATGGACGGCCTGGGGGCCATCATGCTGGGCAACGAGCCCGCCCGGGAGCGGTATATGACCGAAAAGCCCCGCAGAAGGGACGAAAGTATTGTCAGCCGGTCCATGATGACCCAGATTCTGACCATGGGCCTGTGGCTGACGGTTCTGAGCTTTGCCTTCCTGAAGATTCCCTTCTTCAACCAGTTCTTTGCCACTACGGAGCAGAAGCTGTCTGCCTACTTTGTGCTGTTTATCTGGTGTGCGCTGTTCAACGGCTTCAACGTCCGGGACGAGGGCTTTGAGATTTTCAAGGGCCTGAATGAGAACACAGGTTTTATGAAGGTCTTCCTGATTATCATTCTGGTCCAGGCGGTGATTGTCAATGCCGCCCTGATCCCTGTTCCGGTGTTCCAGTGGATTGGCAATATGTTCAGCTGCGTCCCCTTCGGCCCGGCAGGCTGGTGTGTGGTGGCGGTTCTGGCCGTTACCATGGTTCCGGTGGACCTGGTCCGGAAAGCACTTACGAACAAAGCGTAAAAGGAAAGGGGACTTCCCCGGAGACGGGGAGGTCCCCTGTTTGATGCTCGCTTACGAGGAGTGAAACGATGTGAAAAAGCTTCAATACAATTCGCCGGTGATCCTCAACTTTTTTCTGCTGTCCTTTGCTGCGCTGATTCTGGGGGAGATGACAAAGGGGTGGGTGACACAGCTCCTGTTTTCGGTTTACCGGGCGCCGCTGACGGACCCCTTTACTTATGTCCGGTTCTTCGGTCATGTGCTGGGCCACGCCAATCTGGACCACTTCATGGGCAATATGCTGCTTCTGCTGGTGGTGGGGCCGCCCCTGGAGGAGAAGTACGGCAGCCGGACCCTGCTGGTGGGTATCGTAATGACTGCCGGCATATCGGGGGTACTGCAATTTGTGTGCTTCCCCGGTGCGGCTCTGCTGGGAGCCAGCGGCATTGTTTTTATGCTGATTATGCTGTCCTCCCTGTCCGGTATGAGGAATGGCAGGATTCCGCTGACCCTGGTGCTGGTCGCCCTGCTGTACCTGGGCCAGGAGGTGTGGTCTATCCTGTTTGTCAGGGACAATGTGGCCAATCTGATGCACATCATCGGCGGCGCCTGCGGGACGGCCTTTGGCTTCTGGGCCGCCAAGAAACACAGATAACGTCCAAAGGCAAGGAGAGTTTATCAATGACAGCATATACGCCAGAGGAAACGCTGCGGGTCGCCAAGCGCTTCCACAACAACAAGCGGCCCTATCTGCTGGTCAACCCCCTACAGGCCAAGCACATCCCGGTGAGCCCGGTCCGGGCGCTGGAGATGATGGAGGCGCTGGGCGCCCAGCTGGCAGAGGAGTATCCCCGGACCCGGCTGGTGATCGGCTTTGCCGAGACCGCAACGGCCGTGGGCGCGGCGGTGGCCGGCAGGATGGGGGAGGACTGCATCTATCTGCCCACCACCCGGGAGGAAATTCCGGGGGCGGACAGCTGGGTGCTGTTTTCCGAGGAGCACAGCCATGCCGTGGAGCAGAAGCTCTGGGCCGGGGACCTGCGGAGGCGCATCGGGGACACTGAGCAAATTATTCTGGTAGACGACGAGATATCCACCGGCAAAACGCTGCGGAACATGATTGGGCAGCTTCGGGAGCAGTACCCCGGCGTGGCGGACAAACAGCTGGTGGCGGCCTCCCTGCTGAACCGGCTCTCCGACGAGAACCTGGGGCTGCTGTCTGAGGCGGGGGCGGAGTGCCGGTGGCTGGTCAGGCTCTCTGAGGCGGACTATGCCCAGGCCGTTGCAGACCTCCAGGTGGAAGAGGCCCCGCCGGTGGAGGCCGGGGAACTGGAGTTCTCCCACCGGACCCTGAGCTGCGGCCCTCTGCCCGACCCAAGGCGGGGCGTCCTGATCCAATCCTACCACAGGGCCTGCCGGGAGATGGCCCGCGTCTTTGTGGAGGAGGCGGTCCCGGCGCTGGGTGACGGCAGCCGTCTGGTGGTGCTGGGGACGGAGGAGTGTATGTACCCCGCCCTTGTTCTGGGCAGGGCGCTGGAGGAGCGCGGCTTTGCTGTGCGGTGCCACGCCACAACCCGGAGCCCCATCGGAATCTGCGATGCGCCGGGTTATCCCATTACGTCAGGGAGAAAGCTGAGGAGCTTTTACGAGGCGGGGCGGAACACCTACATCTACAATCTCTCCCGGTGCGATGCCCTGATTGTGGTGTCGGATACGGCCGGCTCCAGTCTGGAGGGGCTGAGGTCCCTGGCGGCTGCCTGGGAGCCCTGCGGCTATCAAAAGCTTTTCTTGATTCAGGGGGGCCGAGATGTTTGGTACATATAGAAGCGGAGACGTAACGCTGCTGCTCAAGGACATTTCCGGGCTGGTGGAGCCCCTGGGGACCAGGGAGCGGGAGATAAAAATCCAGAGCGGCGTCCACTACTCGGAAATGCTGCCCATCGAGTATGTGCCCTCCCCGGCATACCTGGCCGCCTACCACGATGCCCTGGCCCGCTACGCCGGCATGACTGCGGCGGCAGTGGCCTCGGTGTCGGAGCAGATCTGGCGGGACAAGGGAGAGCACGCGGTTTTGGTCTCCCTGGCCCGGGCGGGCACCCCCATCGGCGTGCTGATTAAGAAGTACATCCGGTTCCGGTATGGGGTAGAGATGGAGCACTACACCGTCTCCATTATCCGGGGCCGGGGCATCGACCGCAGTGCGATGGACTATATTCTGGAACGGCACCGGCCGGAGACCTTGCAGTTTGTGGACGGCTGGACCGGCAAGGGGGCCATCCAAAATGAGCTGAATCGGGCCATGGAGGACTACCCCGGCGTGGCCCCGGGGCTGGCAGTCCTCTCTGACCCGGGCAGGCTGGCCGGGAAGCGGGGAACCGGCGATGACTTTCTCATTGCCAGCTCCTGTCTGAACTCCACCGTGTCCGGACTGCTGAGCCGTACCTTTTACCGGCCGGATATCATCGGCCCCGGAGAGTTTCACGGCGCGGCCTTTTACCGGGAGCTGATGGATCAGGACCTGACCTATCAGTTTATTGATACTGTGGCGGATTATTTTACAGCCGGCGGCAGCTGCACCGGGGAGGAGAGGACCTTCTCCCGGAGCGCCGGGGATGAGGTGGACGATCTCTGCGCCCGCTTTGGGATTGCTGACCGGAATCTGGTCAAGCCCGGCATTGGGGAGGCGACCCGTGTGCTGCTGCGCCGGGTTCCCTGGAAGATTCTGGTCCACAGCCTGGGGGACGAGGAGCACCTGGGGCACATCTATCAGCTGGCCAGGGAGAAGGAGGTCGCCCTGGAGGAGTATCCCCTGGAGCACTACAGGGCCTGCGGACTGATCCGCGCCATGGCGGACAATTAAGCGATGGAACGTATTTTATTTGCCAGTGATTTGGACAATACTCTGCTGTTTTCCTATCAATACAGACAGGCGGAGGACAAGTGCGTCGAATATCTGGACGGAAGGGAGCAGGGCTTCTTTACCAGACGGACGCTGGAGCTGCTGCCCCTGGTGGAGAGGAAGACGCGATTTGTTCCGGTGACCACCCGGTCAGTGGCCCAGTATCAGCGCATCCGGTGGCCTGAAAACTGCGTCCCGGAATATGCGGCGGCGGCCAACGGGGGAATCCTGCTGGTAAACGGGGCTGTGGACAGGGAGTGGTATGCCCGAACGGAGGCTTTGACTGCGCCCTGGCGGGGCGAGCTGGCGGAGCTGCACAGCCGTCTTCTGGAGGTCCCCGTTTCCAAGCGGTGCCGGATGGTGGATGATATCTACCTCTTTGCGGCCTGTGACAGCAAGGAGGAGGCGGAGCGGATTGGGGACCTTCTGACCGGCACGACGGCGCTGGAGACTGCGGTGTCAGGGCGGAAGGTCTATTTCTTCCCGCCGTCCATCAACAAGGGGGAGGCGCTGAAGCGCCTTCGGGAGCGATTTCTGCCCGAACGGACAGTCTGTGCCGGTGACAGCGTCATCGACTTCCCCATGCTCCGGGCCGCCGGTCTGGCCCTTGTCCCGGACGGAGTGGAGCTGTCGGAAGCCGGCGGCAGGGTTTTGTGCGGGCCCGGCGGCGGTGTGCGCTTTCCCGATTTTGTTTTGGAGTCTGTGCTGAAAGAGGCGGACGCCGGTCCTGGGGCTTGCTCAATGTCTGGTTTATGTGTTCCGCGGCTGCGTCCGGAATAGTTCAAGCCTTGTGTTCCAACACGAATTTCATGGGAAACAGTGCATATATCTTCACAAAGTTCAATACATTTTCCTAGTATTCCCTGTTATGACCCTGTATCTGCTTGTAAGGTATGATGATACCGGGCAGTTACGCTTTGAAGGGGGTGTAATGAATCCTTTGTGCGATCTATGTACGACTGAGCAAAGAGGACGAGGACAAGCAGCAGCCTGAGTCGGAGAGCATCCAGAACCAGAAGTCGCTGCTGACCCGCTACGCCATTGACCACGGGTGGGATATCTACTCGATTTTCTGCGACGAGGACTATTCCGGGGTAGACAGCCAGCGCCCGGATTTCAACCGTATGATCGAGGCTGCCAAACAGAAGAAATTCCAAATCATCCTCTGCAAGAGCCAATCCCGTTTTACCCGGGACATGGAGCTGGTAGAGAAGTACATCCACGGCCTGTTTCCCATCTGGGGCATCCGGTTCATCGCGGTGGCGGATAACGCCGACACGGAGGTTAAGGGCAACAAGAAGGCCCGGCAGATCAACGGCCTGGTGAACGAGTGGTATCTGGAGGA
>ERZ779633.240-NODE-240-length-19019-cov-8.836427_pt1 | contig 19019 bp, 21 predicted proteins | sample MGYA00514195_ERZ779633 | MGnify/ENA primary metagenome ERZ779633 (study PRJEB29562, sample SAMEA4376707) | mouse gut metagenome | isolation source: Cecum | study: EMG produced TPA metagenomics assembly of the A DSS colitis mouse model was used to assess the...
TCGCCCCCTCCATCACCAAGATGGGCTCCAACGCCACCCGGATGCTGATGGTGGCCATCGTCATCGCCTACGTCAGCACTGTGCTGGCCACCCTCATGTCCATGGTGGCGGGCTATGTTCTGGTGCCCCACCTGCCCATCGCCACCAGCATGGAGGACCTGAAAAAGCTGCCCGACGTGGCCTTCCAGCTGGACATCCCCCAGATCATGCCCGTGATGAGCGCCCTGGTGTTCTCCGTTCTGGTGGGTCTGGCCGCCGTGTGGACCAAGGCGAAAACCGTGATTGCCGTACTGGATGAGTTCCAGGAGATCGTGCTGACCGTGGTAAAAAAGGTGGTCATCCCCATTCTGCCCTTCTTTATCGCCCTCACCTTCTGCGGCCTGAGCTACGACGGCACCATCACCAAGCAGTTCCCCGTCTTCCTGCTGGCCATTGTCATTGTCATGGCGGGCCACTACATCTGGATGGCCGTCCTCTACGGCTTCGCCGGGGCCTACTCCGGCCGCAGCGCCATTGACGTGGTCAAGTACTACGGCCCCGCCTACCTCACCGCCGTGGGCACCATGTCCTCCGCCGCCACCCTGGCCGTGGCCCTGGACTGCGCCCGGAAGAGCCCCTCCCTCCGCCCCGACATGGTGGAGTTCGGCATCCCCCTGTTTGCCAACATCCATCTGTGCGGCTCCGCCCTGACTGAGACCTTCTTTGTGATGATCGTGTCCAAGGTCCTGTACGGCAAGCTGCCCGGCGTGGGCTCCATGATTCTGTTTATCCTGCTGCTGGGTATCTTTGCCATCGGCGCCCCCGGCGTCCCCGGCGGCACAGTGATGGCCTCCCTGGGCCTGATCGTAGGCGTGCTGGGCTTTTCCGGCGACGGCACCGCCTTGATGCTGGCCATCTTCGCCCTCCAGGACAGCTTCGGCACCGCCTGCAATGTCACCGGCGACGGCGCCCTTACCCTGATCCTCACCGGCTACGCCGAGAAGCACAACATCAAAGCGGCATAAGACGGCAAAAAACGGCCCGGAGCAGTGAATGAACTGCTCCGGGCCGTTTTTTTACTCCCCGTCTGCCGGGAACTCTTCGTCAATGCTGGGACTGACCTCAGAGGGCTGCACCACATAGGGCCGCTCCGGGGCGGCCAGCATCCTGCTGCTGCCGTCCAGCCGGCCGTTCTCCACCACCAGAGAGCAGGTGGACACGTCGCCGTGGATGCTGCCGGTGCGCTCCAGGCACAGGTTGTCCCGGGCGGTGATGCTGCCCTGGACCTCGCCGGCCACCCGGACCGAGTCGGCGGTGATGGGCCCCTGGACCACGCCGGTGGTGGTCACGGTAACCGAGCCCTTCAGCTTAATCTCGCCCTCCAGCCGGCCCTCAATCTGGACCATGCCCTCGCCCTCGATGGTGCCGGTAAAGGTCACCCCTTTGGCAATCACAGTATTGTCCTGAGGCTTGGGCAGGGGGGGCAGGGAGTCGAACGCATCCTCAAAGGTCTCTTCCTCAAAGGAAGGAGTACCCATCGGCTCAGGTCTGGTCTGTCCTCCGAAAAAACCCATAATCAATCGCTCCTTACGTCATTTCATTTTATCGCGCCCTATGCCTGCCAAGGCCCGGCGCGCAGAGACTAAGAGGATTATAGCAAACTTCTCCCCCCGGCGCAAGGGTAAAAACGCTGAAATAGCGGACCGCACAAAGCAAACCGTCCCAGGGATAAAAAGGAATGACAAATGGGAAAAAAAGTGTATAATGGAGGCAGCACTATTTTTAACAAGGAGGATCGAACCATGCCGAAACCCGCTCCGTCCCCCACCGAGGGCGCGGCCCAGGTAGCCCTTCCCCGCACCATCCACCTGGTCCCCCTGGACCACATCGCCGGCTTCGATGTCCGGCCCGGCTTCTACGAGATCAACGGCGCCACCGCCATCCCCGGCGGCGTCAACTTCACGGTCCACTCCCACGGGGCCGTCTCCATTGAGCTGCTCCTGTTCCACCGGGAGCAGGACGAGCCCTTCGCCGTCATCCCCTTCCCCCAGCACTACCGCATCGGCAACGTCTACTCTATGATCGTCTTCAAGCTGAACATCGAGGAGTTTGAATACGCCTACCGGGTGGACGGCCCCTACGACCCCAAGAAGGGCCTGATCTTCGACCGCACCAAATACCTTCTGGACCCCTACGCCAAGGCGGTCACCGGCCAGAGCCAGTGGGGGTCCAAGGCCCCCTTCGGCCAGCACTACAAGGCCCGGGTGGTGAAGGATGACTTCGACTGGGCGGATATGCCCCAGCCCCTCATCCCTATGGAGGACCTGGTGATCTACGAACTCCACGTCCGGGGCTTTACCAAGGACCCCTCCTCCGGCGTGGCCCACCCCGGCACCTTCGCCGGCATCATGGAGAAGCTGGACTATCTGGAGGACCTGGGGGTCAACGCCATTGAGCTGATGCCCATCTTCGAGTTTGACGAGATGCAGGACTACCGGGAGGTGGACGGGAATGTCCTGTACAACTACTGGGGCTACAGCACCGTCAGCTTCTTCGCCCCCAACACCAGTTACACCGCCTCCACCGAGTACAACCGGGAGGGCAATGAGCTGAAAAAGCTCATCCAGGCCTGCAACCAGCGGGGGATTGAGGTCTATCTGGACGTGGTCTTCAACCACACCGCCGAGGGCAATGAAAAGGGCCCCTTCTTCTCCTTCAAGGGCTTCGACAACAACATCTATTACCTGCTCACCCCCGACGGCCAGTACTACAACTTCTCCGGCTGCGGCAATACCATGAACTGCAACCACCCCATTGTCCGGCAGATGATTCTGGACTGCCTGCGCTACTGGGTGACCACCTACCGGGTGGACGGCTTCCGCTTCGACCTGGCCTCCATCCTGGGCCGCAGTGAGGACGGCTCCCCTATGGGGGCCCCGCCCCTGCTCCAATCCCTGGCCTTTGACCCCATCCTGGGCAACGTAAAGCTCATTGCCGAGGCCTGGGACGCCGGCGGGCTGTATCAGGTGGGGGCCTTCCCCTCCTGGAACCGCTGGGCGGAGTGGAACGGCCGTTACCGGGACGACATCCGCCGCCACCTCAAGGGGGACGGGGGCCTTGCCCAGGGCGCCGCCCTGCGGATTGCCGGCTCTCAGGACATGTACGCCGCCCAGGGCCGGACCAACGCATCGGTGAACTTTATCACCTGCCACGACGGCTTTACCCTGTGGGACCTGTACTGCTACAATGAAAAACACAATCTGGCCAACGGCTGGAACAACACCGACGGAGCCAACGACAACAACTGCTGGAACTGCGGCACAGAGGGAGAGACGGACGACCCCGCCGTCAACGAGCTGCGTCGGCGGATGTGCCGCAACGCCTTCGCGCTGCTGATGTGTTCCAGGGGCACCCCCATGTTCCTGGCCGGGGACGAGTTCTGCAACACCCAGTTCGGCAACAACAACGCTTACTGTCAGGATAACATCATCTCCTGGCTGGACTGGAGCCGGCTGGAGGAGAACCGGGACATGTTCGGCTTCTTCCGGTTCATGATCCGCTTCCGCAAGCAGTGGCAGGTGCTCCGCACCGAGACCGGCGGAGGCTCCTGCGGCTTTCCCGATGTCAGCTTCCACGGAACCGCGCCCTGGCGGGACAGGCCCTTCGACGGCCACGACCGCTACATCGGCGTGATGTTCTCCGGCTGGGAGCGGGATACCGGGCCCCAGGTGGTCTATGTGGCCTCCAACGCCTGGTGGGAGGACCTGACCGTCACTCTGCCCCAGCTGCCCGCCTCCATGTACTGGGTCAGGGCGGTGGACACCTGGACGGCGGAACAGTCCGAAAGCCCTGTCAACGGCACGCAGACCGTCGTCAGAGGGCGGAGCGTGGCAGTATTCGTGGCAAGATAGTGAATGGGGCGGCCTCCGGCCGCCCCGTTTCAATCTATTTACCCCTATCAACCTTGTTCCACCGGGATGGTCTCGTCCAGCAGCGTGAGGCAGGCCAGCTCCTCCAGGTCCACCGGCTCCTCAAACCGCCAGGTGTTGTAGGCCTCCCAGACCGGCTCACCGGAGCCGGTGCCAAAGGCCCGGTTGGAGTAGCGCCCGGAACCGGGCTCGGCGGCCACGGTGGAGCCGTCCTTTCTCACGGCATACAGCGGGACGCGGGAAAATCCCCCCTGGTCGGCGCTGGTTATGGTGACGGACAGCGGGGAGACGGTCACCTGCTGCACCTGCCGGCCGGCCAGCTCGCCGGCCCAGTCCAGGGTGACGGAGCGGTGGTGCTCCAGCTGAAACTCGGCGGACCACTCCCCCTCCAGCTCTGTGCCCGGCCGGGTGCAGGTCCCGTAGACCCGGGCCTGACCGGCCCGGAGCAGCTCCAAATCCTCCGGTACGATCAGGGGGTAGAGGATATCCATTCCCCCCGGCACCAGAGTGGCCTGGAAGGTGTACTTCTCGCCGTCGTCCTTCCCCTCCAGGAGCAGGTCGCTGTAGAGCAGGCTCTCTCCCGACTCGTTCAGCGCCGCACCGATTCCCTCCGAAAAGCCCAGGCGGATGTGGAAACAGCCATCGCCGGCAAAGCCCATGGAGGACACCCACATCTCCTCTGTGCCCTCAAGGGGCATGGGGTTCTGTTCCGGGGCCAGCACCACACGCCGGTCGGGGAGGACGGCGTCGGTATACGGGGAGTTGGAGATGCTGTCAGGCCGGAAGACGACCCGGTCCCCCTCTCCCACGGGCAGGCTGTCCAGCGTCCGTCCGGTGACGCCGGCACAGGAGACGCTTGCGTACACCTGCATCTCCCGGGTAGTCATCCCGGTGAGGGACAGCCGCGCCCCCTGGCCCGGCTCCTCCTCTGCGTACCGGACGCTGGTAGAGAACAGGGCGGTCCTGGTCTCCGGGTCGTAGGACAGCAGCTTGAAGCTGCTGGCAGGGGCGGTGGTGACCCGGACCCACGGCCCATCCTCCTCCCACGCCTTGGGGATGGCGTCGGCTTTCAGCTGGCCGCGCAGGTTCAGGTACTCGTTCAGCCGGTCCCCCTCCACGTCCCGCACAGAGAGGTAGAACCGGGCCTCCAGGTCGTCGGACAGGGCGCTGAGTACCCGGACCTCAATGCCCTGGTCCCGGCACACCGCTCCGTCAATGGTCTGGGCATAGGGGGCGAAGAGCCCCAGCTGCTCCAGAAGTCCCTCCCACACGGCGGGGACTGCGGCGGCGGCCGCCGCCGTGATGGTCAGAACGGCGCACACCAGAATGGCCGCCGCCCGTCTGCTCAACCGCTTCGTCTGTTTCATCTCGGTTCCTCCTTCTATCATGTCATAGAGCCGGTCCAGCTCCTCCTGCCGGGGACCCAGCCGCTCCAGCTCATGCCTGTATCTGTCCCGCATGTTTCTCCTCCTCCAGCTTTGCCCGCAGCAGTTTTCTGGCCCGGAAGAGCCGGGATTTTACCGTCCCCTCGCTCTTCCCCATGATTTTGGCAATCTCCGCCACGGAATAGTCCTCGTAGTAATACAGGTGAATGGGAATCCGGTAGCGGGCGGGCAGGGCCAGCACCGCCTCGGTGACGCTCCCCGTCCCCGTCTCCTCCGGTGCGGGCAGGTTGTCCTCCAGAGGCTCCTCCCGCCTCCGCCAGGGCAGGCGGAACAGGTCGCTGGCACAGTTGGAGGCCACCCGCAGAAGCCACGCTTTGGCGTGCTCCTCGCTCTCAAAGACCGGCCCGGCCTTCATCAAGCGGAGAAATACCTCCTGCATCACGTCCTCCGCATCTGTCCTGCTGCCTGTCCGGGCGTAGGCCAGGCGGTACACAGCCGGGGCGTACCGCCGCGCCAGCGCCCCGGGATCGTTCCATGTGCGCTCCATGCTCTCCCCCCTTCACCTGATTATACGGGATTTCCCCTGCTTTGGTTGCGTTTTGACAAAAAAATTTTGCGGCGGTGACCGAAAGACGGTCGCCGCCGCTTTGTCTCTGTTAAAAGGATTTCAGCAGGCACAGAATCAGCCCGTAGATCACACTGGCACTGATGCCGAAGACCAGCACCGGACCGGCCACGGTGAACAGCTTGGCCGCCGTTCCGGTAATCAACCCCTCGCTCTTGAACTCCAGGGCCGGGGACACCATGGCGTTGGCAAAGCCGGTGATGGGCACCAGAGTGCCCGCCCCCGCCCGCTTGGCCAGCTTGTCGAACAGCCCCAGCCCGGTGAGCAGGGCAGCAGCCAAAATCAGGGTGACGGAGGTGGCCGTCCCCGCCTGCTCCTTGTCCAGGCCGTAGCTCTGAAACAGGTTGGTCAGCCCCTGGCCGGCGGTACAGATGGCACCCCCCACCAAAAAGGCCCAGACGATATTTTTTCCCATGGGCGACGGCCTGGACTTCTCATTGACCAGCTTGCCGTAGTCCTGATTGGTCATGCTCATCGTTTTCTCTCCTTCCGTTTTCTTAGCGTTTCCCCGGATGAAAAAAATATGCGGCGAAACATCGTATGAAACAGCCTGTCTGCGCATAAATTGTACCGGAAGGAGTGAGAGCGTTGTTCTATCCCAAACGACAGCTGACAGTCACCTGGATTGCCGCCCTGCTGGCAGGATGTGTCCTCCATTTTTTGTATCAGTGGTGGCCTAATGCTGTCACCGCCCTGTTTTCCCCGGTGAATGAGAGCCTGTGGGAGCACGTGAAGCTGATATTCTGGCCCTTCCTGGGGGCCGCCCTGGTCCTCAACCGGGGGCGTCCCGGCGGGACACGCCCCTGGCTGCTGGTGCTGCCCCTGATGTGCGCCCTGATACTGGCTCTGGGCTGGGTCTATCACGTCATGCTGGGCGGCGAGGCCATGTGGGTGGATATCGCCATCTACATTCTGGTGATGACCCTGGGATTCTGGCTGGCCACCCGGTTTTCCGGGCCTTTCAAAGGTATCAAATGGCTGCTGCCCATTGCCGCCGCCATCGCCCTGGCCCTGCTCATCGGCTGGTTCACCCTCTATCCCCCGGAGGGCCTGCTGTTCCGCGACCTGGCCGCTGTGGGCTCCTGGCTGCCCCTGCCCTGCTGAAAACAGTTGTCTCCTCCCGCTCCTTCTGCTATACTGAAAGGAGAGGGAGGGGATTTTTTGGTTATCTACAGCGCATCGGGCCTCACCGCCCGCGCCCAGGCCCGGGACCTGCTGGCCCTAGCGGCCGAGGAGACCTGGGGGCTGTCCCCTCTGCCCGGAACTGCCCGGCAGGAGAGGGGCAAGCCCTATTTTCCAGAGCACCAGGACCTCCACTTCAACCTGAGCCACAGCGGGAAACTGGCCCTGTGCGCCCTGGACGGCGCTCCGGTGGGGGTGGACATCCAGATTGTACGGGAGTGGCGCCCCTCCCTGCCCCAGCGGGTGTGCTCACCGGAGGAGCTGGCCTGGCTGGAAAAACAGCCCGATTTGTGGCCCGCCTTCACACTGCTGTGGACCCTGAAGGAAGCCAGTGTCAAGGAGAGCGGCCGGGGGCTGGCTCCGTCCGTCCGGGACATCCGGGTCCCCCTGCCGGGAGCGGGGCCCGTCCTCTTTGACGGGCTGTGGTTTGGCACCTGGACCGGTCCGGGCTGGGCGGCGGCGGTGTGCGGGCACTCGAGGCCCCCGGAAAAATTTTTGAAAAAAGTGCTTGACATTCCCACTGTGTAAGGGTTTATCCTGAATTTCGGAACCGGTTCCCACAACAAAACGCCCCCAATATCTGCGTTCCCGTCCCGCAGGGGCGGGAACATAGTGGAAAAGAACGATCCAAATGAATTGGGGAACAAATTCAGGAGGAATGTCATGCTGACCATCGGTGATTTTTCCCGGCTGAGCCGGGTCACCCCCCGGATGCTCCGCCACTACGACGCCCTGGGCCTGCTCCGCCCGGAGGCGGTGGGGGAAAACGGTTACCGCTACTACCGGCAGGAACAGCTGTCCGACCTGGTAAAAATCCAGTGGCTCAAGGGCTACGGCTTTTCCCTGGGGGAGATCGGGACGCTGCTGGGGCTGGAGGAGGACCAGCTGCTCCCCCGCCTGCGGCAGCGGCGGCTGGACCTCTGCCGGGAACTGAACCGGCAGCAGGAAATCATCCACCAGATTGAGGCAGACATCCTCCGTATGGAGGGAACAACATTTATGGAAAAGCAGTATCATGTGGTTTTGATTCAGGACCCGGAACAGAAGGTCTTCTCCATCCGGGAGACCATCGGCGTGGACCAGTACCACGACTTCTTTGCGCGGCTGTACCGGGAGGCGGGGGCCTGCGGACTAAAACAGGCGGGACCCATACAGATGCTCTACCACGACGAGGAGTTCAGCCATGAACACTCCGACGTGGAGGCCCAGATGGTGGTGGCCCAGGACGGCCCCGACGTGAAAATCAAGCCCGCCTGTCTCTGCGCGGCGGTCCGGCACAAGGGGCCCTATGAGAATCTGCACCTGGCCTATGACGCCCTGTGCGCCTGGCTGGGGGAACACACCGAATACCGGATGTGCGGCCCCGCCATGGACCGCTACTTCGGCGACCCGGACAACACGCCTGTTGACCAGCTGGAGACCGGGGTGCTCTTTCCGGTGGAGAAGGTATAAACGAAGGGACGGCCTTTCAGCCGTCCCTTTTGTCAATGCTTCTGGAAAAAGGCCACCGCAATGGCGCCGGGGCCCACGTGGGTGCCGATGGTGCCCCCCACGGTGCCGATGGGCAGGTGGTCGGCGTGGTCCGTCCACAGGGCGGCGCTGTCAGCGATGTACTTTTGCAGCAGGCCGCCGTCCAGCCCGGCGTAGCCCAGGCGGTAGGGCCGGGAGAAGTCCACTCCGCCGGTCTTCTCGATCTCCTGGACCAGCAGGTTGTTGCCGTTTTTGGACCCCCGGGCCTTGCCCAGCACCACCACCTCGCCCTTCTGGACGGCCACCACCGGCTTGATGGCCAGCAACCCGCCCACCAGGGCCACGGAGGCAGACACCCGGCCGCCACGCTTCAGGTACTCCAGGGTGTCCAGCAGGGCCACCAGGCGGATGTCCTGTTTCTCCTCCTCCAGCTTCGCGGCGATGGCGGCGGCCTCCAGCCCCTGGTCCAGCAGCTCCAGGGCCCGCTCCACCAGGATCAGCTCTCCGATGGTGGCGTTGGCGCTGTCCACCACAAAGACCTGGCCGGGGAACTCCTCTGCGGCGATGCAGGCGCTCTGCCAGGTGCCGGACAGCTTGGCGGACAGCACCACGGCCACCACGCTCTCCCCGGCCTCCACCGCCTGACGGAAAGCCTCCTCAAACCGGGCGGGCGGAATCTGGCTGGTGACAGGCAGGTCCTCCCCCTCTATCAGCTTCTCATAGAACTGGTGGTGGGTCAGGTTCACGCCGTCCTGATAGGTCTCCCCGCCAAAGGTCACGTCCATAGGCAGGACGGTCACCTCGGGCCGGTGGGGAGGCAGCAGGTCGCTGGCGGAATCGGTCATGATTCTAATCTTCATGTTAAATCCTCATTTCTTGCCCCGGTTTTCCCGGGATCGGTTGATTGTACCACGGTTCCCGCCGGAATACAAGGGAAAAAATGACAAGGCAGGCGGTGAGGGCATCGGCGGCGGACTGACAGGGCCACAGGGCCTCCCGGCCCAGGAGGAGGGGCAGGACCAGCAGCAGCACCGGGGGCAGCGCCACACTGCGCAGCAGGGAAAAGCACAGCGCCCGCCCGGTCTGGCGGGTGGCCTGCCACCAGGAGATCATCAGAATGTTGAAGCCGGTGAGGAAAAAGCCGCAGAAGTAGGGGATGGACTTCTCTGCGGCAAAGGCCACCAGCACCGGGTCCTCCGGGGCGAAGAGGAGGAAAAACTGCCTGGAGGAGAAGAAGATCAGCAGGCAGCTCACCAGCCCCACCCCCAGGAACACCTTGGCGGAGAACCGGCGCATGGCCAGCCCCCGGTCCCGCTCCCCAGTGGCCATAAAGCGGCTGAACACCGGCTGGAGCCCCTCCGCCATCCCCAGGAACAGGGTCAGGAGGATGAGCATCAGGTAGCCGATGACCAGGTAGGCGGCCAGGCCCAGCTCCCCGTAGCCGCACCGGGCAATGGCCAGGTTGTACAGGAAGGTGACGATGCCGATGGAGAACTCCATCATAAAGGAGGGCACGCCGCACACCAGAATACTTCTGCCGTCGGACAGCCTGGGGCGAAAGGGGGCGAAGTACAGCGCCCCCCGCCGCCTCAAAAAGTGGGGCAGGAGGATGAGCACGCTGAAGATGGGCCCCAGAGCGGTGGCCAGGGCGGCCCCCCGGATGCCCATATCCAGGGGGTACATAAAGACGTAGTCCAGCAGGATATTGGACCCCGCCCCCAGCACCATGGCGGTCATGGCCAGCCTGGGCCGGCCGTCGTTCCGGGCCATGCCCCCCAGCAGAAAGCTGAACAGCTGAAAGGGGGCAAAGGTGACGATAAACCACAGGTAGGCACAGGCCATTTCCAGCACCTCCGGGGTGGCCCCCAGCAGCCGGGCCAGGGGGTGCAGAAACAGGTTGCCCAGCAGGGCCACCAGCAGCCCCGCCCCGCCCAGCATCCAGGCGGCGGTGTTGAACAGCCTGCGGGCCCCCGCCCGGTCTCCCGCCCCCAGGCGGACAGCGATGAGCACCCCCGCCCCCGACCCGGCGGCGATGGCCACGGAGATGAGCACCTCAATCAGGGGCACCGCCACCGCGGCGGCGGCCATGGCCTCCCGGCCCAGCCGGTTGCCGATAAAGACGCCGTCCACAATGGTGTACACCGAGTTGAACAGCAGGCCGACCACCTGGGGGACGGCAAAGCGGAAAAACAATGTGCGGGGTGTGCCCTCGTACATAGCAAAAAACCTCCCAAGCAAAAAAATAAAACGCCCCCGTCCGCTCCTTCTACGGCCTATGGAGCGGCAAAGACGTTAACCAGGTTACCCGGCGGTAACATATGAAGTTGAGGGTATTGTAGCAGAGGGGGAAAGAAATGTCAAGCCCCGTCCCCAAAAGGGACGGGGCCGTGAATCAGCGGGCCATTTTTGTAACCAGCTTCTGGAAGGAGCGGGGCGTGACATAGTCCTCCACCACCACGTGGGCCTTCTGGCCAATCAGGGCAAACAGCCCCAGCAGGGAACGGGCGTCCAGCATGATATCGCCGGCGCTGAGCCAGACCTCATAGGGAGTCTCGCAGGCCAGCCGGTTGATTTTTTCCACCTGAGCCTCGTCCCGGATTTCAATTTCTCTATACATTGCAAAGACCTCCTTGCATAAAACTCGGTTGTTGACAGCTTCCTTCAACCGCCGGTCTCAGCGGTTTCCCGTATTGTAGCAGGACGGACCCGCCCGCGTCAACGTTTGTTTTTGTCGAAAGTGTCTATTTATCGATTCCGTTTTTATGCAATATATACAATTTTTGGCCCCAGACACGATTTTTACGAAAACATCTGTCTCCTGTACGGCGACACCTCCTTCACCGGGGACCGTTTCCACAAAAAACGGAGGAAAATGTTTTTTCGTTCTTCGCTTTTGCCATTGACACCCTATTTTTCCGGGGCTATAATACAAAACTAGCAGCCGATACAATAAATATTATAAAAAATCCACTTAGAAAGGGGCTCTTCTCATGAGCAATTCCCGCGTCTATAATTTTGCCGCCGGCCCCTCCGTCCTTCCGCTGTCCGTTCTGGAGCGCGCCGGGGCGGAGATCACCAATTATCGGGGATCCGGCATGTCCGTGATGGAGATGAGCCACCGGTCCAAGGCGTTCATGGATATATTCCAGGAGACCCAGGACAAGCTGCGCCGGCTGATGAACGTCCCGGAGGACTACCACATCCTCTTCCTCCAGACCGGAGCCTCCGGTCAGTTCTCCATGATCCCCCTGAACCTGATCGGGGAGACGGGCAGGGCCAACTACGCCGTCACCGGCAACTTCTCCGGTCTGGCCGCCAAGGAGGCCAAAAAGTACGGGCGGATCACCCTGGCCTGTGACACCGGTGACCGGAATCACAGCTACATCCCCCGGCAAGAGGAGCTGACGCTGGACAAGGAGGCCGGTTACTTCTACTACTGCGCCAACAACACCATTTTCGGCACCGAGTGGGACTACGTCCCGGAGACCGGCGACGTGCCCCTGGTGTGCGATATGTCCTCCGACATCCTGTCTATGCCGGTGGATGTGTCCAAATTCGGCATCATCTACGCCGGGGCCCAGAAGAACATGGCCCCCGCCGGGCTGACGGTGGTCATCATCAGGGACGGCCTCCAGGGCCATGAGCTGCCCTACACCCCCCTGATGATGAACTACAAGACCATGATTGACAAGGACTCCATGTATAACACGCCCCCCTGCTGGTGCATCTACATGCTGGGCCTCACCCTAGACTGGGTGGCCGAAAACGGCGGGGCCGCAGGCATGGAGGCGCTGAAATGGCAGCGGGCCAATATGCTCTACGACACCCTGGAAAACTCCCGCCTGTTCCGCCTCCACGCCGAGAAGGGCTCCCGCTCCGGGATGAACGTCACGTTCCGCACCGGGGACGAGGCGCTGGACGCCAAGTTTGTCAGGGAGGCCACGGAGGCCGGGTTTGTCAACCTGAAGGGCCACCGGCTCACCGGCGGAATGCGGGCCTCCATCTACAACGCCATGCCCGTGGAGGGCGTGGAAAAGCTGTGCGATTTCATCCGGAGCTTTGACAAGAACAACTGAGAAAGAAGACGGCATCTATGTTCCGTAAGAATCATCTGCATCTCCTGGTCACCACCGCCCTGTTTGCTGCGGCCATTACGGTGATGACCGCCTATATGCTCCACATTCCCATCCCCACCGGGGGCTACATCCACCTGGGGGACGCCCTGATTTACCTGGCCGCCTGCCTGCTCCCCGCCCCCTATGCGGCGGCGGCCGCCGCCATCGGCGCGGGGCTGGCCGACCTGCTCACCGCCCCCATGTGGGTGCTGCCCACCCTGGCCATCAAGGCGGTGGTGGTGCTGTTCTTCACCAGCAAAACGGAGCGCATCCTCTGCCGCCGCAACTGCGCCGCCATTGTCATCGCCGGGCTGTTCTCCCCCGCCGCCTACGCTCTGGCCGGCTGCGCCATGGCCGGGACCATGGCCGCCTTTGTTCCCCAGTTTCTGGGCACCCTGGTCCAGGGCATTGGCAGCGGCGCCCTGTTTCTCGTCATCGCCCCCGCGCTGGATGGGGTCCACCTTAAAGAGCGGGTAGGCGCATAAGCTCCCTGTAAAGTGAAAGCGCCGCCTGAAACAGGTGCTCCCCTTCAATGCTGCCCTGACCGGCCACACTGTCGATTAACAGACGCAATTCCCACTGCCGCTCCTTGTCCAGATAAGCCTCTACTTTCACCCGCTGCTGCTCAATGCTCTGGAGCGTCTCCTGATACTCCTCATCCACAGCCAAGCTGCCCAGACGCTTCCTGCACACAAATTCGTACAGGCATTTTGTCAGGTCGTCCATGGTGATTCCTCCCTTCAGACACCCGATTGGGTGTGTTTCTGTTCTTATTATAATACACCTATTTGGGTGTGTCAAGGGGGTTAGGATAAAAATGCTGATACTGGCTGAGCGGCTTTCTCTTCTCCGCAAAGAACGAGATATGACGCAAAAAGAGGTAAGTCAGGAGCTGGGCATCTCATTAAACTCCTACCAACGTTACGAAACCGACGAGCGGGAGCCGACTGCCCCCATTCTTGTTCAAATGGCAAAGTTCTACAACGTCTCGCTGGACTATCTGGTGGGGCTGACGGACGAGCGAAGATAAAAAGGCCCCCTTCGCAAAGGGGGCTCCCGGCGAAGCCGGGTGGGGGTTTTCCTAACAAAACAGATGCGTCTCGACAGGGGAAAACCCTCCGTCACCGGCTTTCAGCCGGCGCCACCTCCCTTTGCGAAGGGAGGCTTTGCGCTCCCCTTTTGGGAATATTACACTGATCCGAGGTAATTTCTATGTACCGTATCAAAACTCTGAACAAAATCTCCTCCGTGGGCCTGTCCCGTCTGGACCCCGCCAACTTTCAGGTAGGGACCGACGTGGAAAACGAGGACGGCATCCTGGTTCGCTCCGCGCCCATGCACGACTACGTCTTCCCCGACTCCCTCCGGGCCATCGCCCGGGCGGGGGCGGGCACCAACAACATCCCCATCGACCGCTGCTCTGAGAGCGGCATCGTGGTCTTCAACACCCCCGGCGCCAACGCCAACGCGGTGAAGGAGCTGGTCATTGCCGCCATGCTGGTGGCCTCCCGTGACATCCTGGGGGGCGCCGACTGGGTGCAGGAGCAGGCCCACACCCCCAAGGTGGACGTGGCCGCCGCCGTAGAAAAGGGCAAGGCCGCCTTCGCCGGGCCGGAGCTGTACCGGAAAACCCTGGGGGTCATCGGCCTGGGGGCCATCGGGGCGCTGGTGTGCAACATCGCCCTGGACCTGGGGATGGATGTCTACGGCTACGACCCCTTCCTCTCGGTGGACGCCGCCCTGCGGCTGGACCGCCACGTCCATGTGGTGAAGGACGTGAACGAGCTGTATAAGGTATCGGACTACGTCACCCTCCACATCCCCTACACCAACGCCACCAAGGACTTCATCAACGCCGAGGCCATCAATAAGATGAAGGGCCAGGTGCGCGTCCTCAACCTGGCCCGGGGCGGCCTGGTGAACGACGAGGACATGATCGCCGCCCTGGAGGCCGGCCGGGTGGCCAAGTACGTCACCGACTTCCCCGACGAGACCATCACCACCGTGAAAAACGTCATCGCTCTGCCCCACCTGGGGGCCTCCACCCCGGAGAGCGAGGAAAACTGCGCGGTGATGGCCGCCCGCCAGCTTCAGGACTACCTCATCAACGGCAACATCAAGAACTCTGTCAACCTGCCCAACGTGTCTCAGGAGCGCAGCGGCATCGCTCGAATCTGCCTGATTCACAAGAACGTCCCCGCCATGCTGACCAGGATTATGACCACCCTGTCCGACGACCACATCAACGTGGAGAATATGACCAACAAGTCCAAGAAGGATTACGCCTACACTATGGTGGACGTGAACACCCGCCTCACCGAGGAGGCGGTGGAGGAGCTGCGCTCCATCCCCAATATGATCCGGGTGCGGGTGCTGAACCACTAAAAGGAGTTTCTCTTATGGTATTCATTTCCTGGAACGTCAACGGCCTGCGGGCCTGCATGAAAAAGGGGTTTTCGGACTTCTACCGGGAGCGCCGCCCAGACTTTCTCTGCCTTCAGGAGACCAAGATGGAGCAGGGCCAGGCGGACGTTCCCCTGGGGGAGGGCGTACTGGAGTTCTGGAACTCCGCCGAAAAGAAGGGCTACTCCGGCACCGCCGTCTTCACCCCCCACGCTCCCATCGCCGCGGCCTGTGGCATGGACCGGGAGCCCCACGACCACGAGGGGCGGCTCATCACCCTGGAGTACGAGAAGTTTTACCTGGTGTGCTGCTACACCCCCAACGCCCAGGACGGCCTGAAGCGGCTGGACTACCGGATGGAGTGGGAGGACGACCTGCGGGAATACCTCCTGTCCCTGGACCGGACCAAGCCGGTGGTCTACTGCGGCGACCTGAACGTGGCCCATCAGGAGATCGACCTGAAAAACCCCAAGACCAACCGGGGGAACGCCGGTTTCTCCGACCAGGAGCGGGAGAAAATGACCGCCCTGCTCTCCTCCGGCTTTACCGACACCTTCCGCCACCTCTACCCCGACCGGGAGGGGGCCTACTCCTGGTGGTCCTACCGCTTCAACGCCCGGAAGAACAACGCCGGGTGGCGCATCGACTACTTTATCGTCTCCCGCCGTCTGGAGGACAAAATCCTCCGGGCAGAGATTCTGGCGGACGTGGAGGGCAGCGACCACTGCCCCGTCCTGCTGGAGCTGGATATTTGACAGCAGGGGCGGCCTTGCCTCCCTTTAGAGCCGAAGACCTGCTCCAGACAAGGGCGGAGCCCTTGCCCTACATTACAGAAAGAAGCGCGTTGGTATGGAATTTCTATACTGTCCCCACTGCGGCACAAAAGCGGTCCCGAAGGAAATCGGTGACGAGGGCCTTGTCCCCTGGTGCTCTGCCTGTGCGCAACCCTTGTTCCCCATGTTCTCCACCTGTATCATCGCCCTGGCGGTGGACGAGAAGGCGGGGGAAGCTGCCCTGCTGCGGCAGAGCTACATCTCCACCCAGTACCACAATCTGGTCTCTGGCTATATGAAGCCCGGCGAGAGTGCAGAGGAGTGTGCCACCCGTGAGGTAGAGGAGGAGTTGGGCCTGATGGTAGAGGGTCTGACCCTCACCGGGACCTACTGGTTCGGCAAAAAGGACATGCTGATGGTCGGCTTTATCGCCCAAGTGCGGAAGCATGCCTTTCACCTGTCCGGCGAGGTGGACCAGGCCGCCTGGGTCCCCTTCGACCAGGTCCTGGACCTGCTCCACCCCTATCCCGCCATCTCCTACCGCGTGGCCCAACACTACCTCCAGCACCGGTACCAGGCAGCCCTGACTACAATTTAGAAGGAAGGCTCTTGATCATGAAACTGCGTAACCTGTTCGGCCAGGGCCGGACCGTCTTCTCCTGCGAGGTCTTCCCCCCAAAGAAGACCTCCCCGGTGGACAGCATCTATCAGACCCTGGACGGTTTGAAGGATGTCCACCCCGATTTCATCAGCGTCACCTTCGGGGCCGGGGGCTCCCAGGTGAACCAGACCACCCATGAGATCGCCGCCCTCATCGAGAATCAGTACCACATCCCCGCCATGGCCCACCTGACCTGCGTGGCTGCCGGGAAAGAGGACGTGGACCGGCTGCTGGCCCAGCTGAAAGCGGATGGGGTGGAGAACATCCTGGCCCTGCGGGGGGATGTGAACCCGGATTTCCCCCCGAAAACCGACTTCAAGTACGCCGCCGAGCTGGTTTCCTACATCCGGGCCCACGGGGACTTCGGCGTGTCCGCCGCCTGCTACCCGGAGGGGCACCTGGAGAGTCCCGACCTGGTCAGCGACATCCGCCACCTCAAGGAGAAGGTGGACGCCGGCGCCCAGCACCTGGTGAGCCAGTTGTTTTTCGACAACGAGGACTTTTTCCGTTTTCTGGAGCGGGCCCGCATCGCGGGCATCGGCGTACCCATTGAGGCGGGCATCATGCCGGTGCTCAGCGCCAAGTCCATCCAGCGGATGGTGTCTATGTGCGGGGCGTCCATGCCCGCCAAGCTCACCCGCATCCTGGCCAAATACGGCGACCACCCCGACGCCCTGCGGGAGGCGGGCATCGCCTACGCCATCGACCAGATTGCCGACCTCATCGCTGGCGGGGTGGACGGCATCCATCTGTACACCATGAACAACCCGGACGTGGCCCGGCAAATTGCCGGGAGCATCGCCTCTATCCGCAAACTGTAATGAGAACGGGCCGCCCGCAGGCGGCCCTTCATAATTTGTTTATGAAATTTTAAGGAGTTTTTTGTCGTTATTCCCACCGGATTGTGTTAAAATACCTCCTGTGAACGGAGGCGCTCTCATGAAAAAACGACAAAAGCTCATTATCCTGGCCGCCGCCCTCCTGCTGCTCATTGGCGGCGGGTGGTTTTTATATACCAGCGGCTTTTTCCAGGCCGTCCGGTCCCTGGAGACCCTGCGGGCCTATATCGCCCGCTTCGCCCCCTGCTCCCACCTGCTGTTCTTCCTGGTGCAGTTCCTGTCGGTGGTGCTGGCCCCCATTCCCAGCAACTTCGTCGCCGCGGCGGGGGGCGTTCTCTTTGGCACCGGCCCCGCCTTTCTGATTACCTTCTCGGCGGTAGTGGCCGGCTCCCTGCTCACCTTCTCCCTAGCCCGGGCCCTGGGCCGGGACTTCGCCGACCGGCTGGTCAGCCGTAAGTTGTCAGAAAAATATCAGGACATTTTGCGGGTCAAGGCCCCGGTCTTCCTCACCCTGGCCTTTCTCTTCCCCTTTTTCCCCGATGACATGCTGTGCATCCTGGCCGGGCTCACCAGTCTGTCCCTCCGCCGCTTCGCCCTGATCGTCCTGCTGGCCCGTCCCTGGGGGCTGCTCTTCGCAAGCGCTCTGGGCGGTTCTACCCTGGGGCTGTCTCCTTGGGTGATGGTCCCCCTCGCCCTTGCGGGACTGGTTCTCTTTCTTCTGGGGATGAAATACGGCAACACGGCGGAAGAGGCCGTCCTCCGCCGTTTGAAAGGGCACAAAACTGGGAAAACTGAATAGGCCCGTAAAATTTTTGGCACGTTTCCAAAAATTTTACATTTCTCCCCTTTACAAACTCCGGTTCTTATGATAGGATACCAGCATAACAAGAATAAATATCGTTAAGGAGGGCAACTCATGGAGCGCACCGTTCGTTACAGCAAAAAACGGGAGGCCATCCTGAGCGCCATCCAGGGGACAAGCTGTCACCCCTCCGCCGAGTGGGTATACCGCCAGCTCAAGCCCCGGCACCCGGACCTCAGCCTGGGCACAGTCTACCGCAATCTGGACTTCTTCCGGCAGCGCGGCCAGGTCCAGAGCGTGGGGGTCGTCCAGGGACAGGAGCGGTTCGACGCCACCGTCACCCCCCACAGCCACTTCATTTGCAACTGCTGCGGCTCTGTCTCAGACCTGCCGGGCATCCACCCGGAGACCGGTTTGGAACAGGCCGTCAGCTCGCAATACGGGTTTGCAGTGGAACGCTGCAAGCTCACATTCTACGGTTTATGTCCCAGCTGTTTGCACCAAGATCAAAATTTTAAGGAGGAATCATCATCATGAAAAAGTTTGTTTGCAGCGTGTGCGGCTATGTCTACGAGGGCGACGCGGCCCCCGCCAAGTGCCCCCAGTGCGGCGTCGGCCCTGAGAAGTTCGTAGAGCAAAAGGGCGAGATGTCCTGGGCCGCCGAGCACATCGTGGGTGTCGCTCAGGGCGTGGACCCCGAGATCCTGGAGGGCCTGCGCGCCAACTTCCAGGGCGAGTGCACCGAGGTGGGCATGTATCTGGCCATGGCCCGCGTCGCCCACCGCGAGGGCTACCCCGAGATCGGCCTGTACTGGGAGAAGGCCGCCTATGAGGAGGCCGAGCACGCCGCCAAGTT
>ERZ779633.245-NODE-245-length-18671-cov-8.607864_pt1 | contig 18671 bp, 21 predicted proteins | sample MGYA00514195_ERZ779633 | MGnify/ENA primary metagenome ERZ779633 (study PRJEB29562, sample SAMEA4376707) | mouse gut metagenome | isolation source: Cecum | study: EMG produced TPA metagenomics assembly of the A DSS colitis mouse model was used to assess the...
GAACCGCTCCAGCGATCTCCGGCGCAGGAGGCGTGACGACGCCCCCCTGGAGGAAGCGGCAAACGCCGCCGTGGAGACCCCCGACTACGGCCCCCTTCTTTCCGCTGTCCGCTCCCTGCCCGAGGCGTACAGCGCCGTGATCCATCTCTATTATTACGAGGGCTATTCCATCAAAGAGATCGCCAGGCTGCTGGCGCTGCCCGTCCCCACGGTGGGGACCCGGCTTGCCCGCGGGCGGGAACGGCTGCGGGACTTACTGAAGGAGGAAGATTTCGCATGAACAGGGAAGCATACCGCGCCCAGGTGGACGCCGTCTCCTTCTCCCCCGACTTTCAGGACCGGACCATGGCACGCCTGAGAGAGCTGGCCCAGGAAAAGGAGAAGAAAACCATGAAAAAAGCACATTGGAGAACCGGACTTATGGCAGCGGCAGCGGCCGCCGTGCTGGTGGTCAGCGCCTACGCCGCCGTCACCCTGCTGGAGCCCCGGGACGTGGCCCAGCGGGCGGGGAACGAGGCTCTGGCCGCCGCCTTTGAGAGCGAGGCCGCCGTCACGGTGAACGAGACCAGGACCGTGGGGGACTACACGGTGACCCTGATGGGGCTGGTGAGCGGCGAGGGGTTGGAGAATCTGGACGTGAGCCGGGATCGGACCTACGCCGTGCTGGCTATGCAGCGCGCCGATGGCACCCCCATTGAGGACAATGTCCCAGACCTCACCGTCACCCCCCTGATCGAGGGCTACGCCCCCTGGCTTGTGAACGCCTGGACTCTTAACGGCGTCACCACCACCTTCGCCCAGGACGGGGTTCTTTATTACCTGCTGGACTGTAACACCATTGAGCCCTACGCCGACCGGACCGTCTATCTGACGGTCTACCCCGGCAACCACATCCCCCCCAGCGCCGAGCGGTTCACCTTTGATGAGGAGACTGGTGCGATCACGGTACAAACAGGTGCGGAAGCGGCCATGTTTGTCCTGCCTCTGGCCGGAAAGTAAAACACAAACATTTATTGACAACACAGCACAAGGCCCCGGTCATCCGACCGGGGCCTTGTGCTATAAAAGCTCGATGGCATATTCGTAACGGAACCAGAGGATGGCCAGCTGCAAAACCAAAATGGCAGGCAGGCCCCATCGGAAGCGTTTGTGCAAAGTCTTGTGGCGGAAGGTGTACATGCCCAGAATGGCGCCCGGGGCGCCGCCTGCCAGGGCAATGAGGAAGAACCATTTTTCGGCGATCCGCCACGCTCCGGTTTTGGCCCGGCGCTTGTCGATGCCCATGAGGATAAAATCCAGCAGACTGGCCCCCAGACAGAGATACAGAAGAGGTTTCACAGGCCCTCCCGAGAAAGAGGCGCGCCGTCCAGGACCGCCCCGATCAGGTTATCGTGGGCGTCGTAGCTCAGCTTCAGGGAGAAGAAGGGGCGGTTTTCCTCCAGCAGCCGGAAGAAGATCTTGTCCCCCTCCCAGATGGGCAGCTCCTGCACCTTCTCCTTGGGGACCCACTCCAGATCCCCCTCATTACACTCGGTGAGCATCCCGGTCCAGCCGGCGGCGGTGAAGAGGTGCATGTACTGGGTCTCCTGGCCGGCGCAGTCGAAGGTGACGATGCCCCGGAAACAGTAGTCGGTGAGGGTCAGGCCGGTCTCCTCTTTGGTCTCCCGGAGGGCACAGTCCTCGGGGCTCTCCCCATGCTCAAAGCCGCCGCCCACCCCGATCCATTTATCGTGGTTGATGTCGTTTTTCTTTTTGACCCGGTGGAGCATCAGGTACTCCCCGGCGGCGTTTTCCAGATAGACGAGGGTGCTGTTGATGTGCATATCTATGCCCCGCTTTATACGTTAAACCGGAACAGGACGATGTCCCCGTCCTTCATCACATAATCTTTTCCTTCGGAGCGGACCAAGCCCTTCTCCTTGGCGGCGGCCATGGAACCATTGGCTTTCAGGTCGTCAAAGGAGACCACCTCGGCCCGGATGAAGCCCCGCTCAAAGTCGGTGTGGATCTTGCCGGCGGCCTGGGGGGCCTTGGTGCCCCGGGTGATGGTCCAGGCCCGGCACTCGTCCTCCCCGCTGGTGAGGAAGGAGATGAGGCCCAGCAGCTCGTAGCTGGCCTTGATGAGCCGATCCAAACCCGACTCGCTCTGGCCCAGGTCCTCCAAGAACATGGCTTTGTCCTCAGGGGAGAGCTGGGCGATCTCCTCCTCCAGCTTGGCGCACACAGGGAGCACCTGGGCGCCCTCCTTGGCGGCGATCTCCGCCACCGTCTTATAGTAGGTGTTGTCCTTGTGGTTGACAAAGCCGTTCTCGTCCATGTTGGCGGCGTAGATGATGGCCTTGCGGCTCAACAGCTCCGCATGGTCCAGGAGCTTGGCGTCGTCGGGGTCGTCGCATTCGAAGCTCCGGGCGGAGTTACCGTCGTTGAGCCAGCTCGCCAGGCTCTTGAACAGCTCCACCTCGTGGAGGTACTTCTTGTCCCCCTTGGCCAGGTTCTCCGCCTTCTTGATCCGCCGCTCCACCATCTCCAGGTCGGCCATGATGAGCTCCAGGTCGATGGTGGCGATGTCCCCGGCGGGGTCCACCGGCACCGGCTCGTTGGCGTTTTCCACCACGTGCATGATGTTGTCGTCGTCAAAGCAACGCACCACATGGACAATGGCGTCGGTGGCCCGGATGTTGCCCAAAAACTGGTTGCCCAGCCCCGCACCCTTGCTGGCGCCCTTCACCAGACCGGCGATGTCCACAAACTCAATCACCGCCGGAGTGGTCTTCTTGGGGTGGTACAGCTCGCTGAGCCAGTCCAGCCGTGCGTCGGGCACGGTAACTACGCCCATGTTAGGCTCAATGGTACAGAAGGGGTAGTTTGCGCTCTCCGCGCCGGCGTTGGTGATGGCGTTAAACAGGGTGGATTTTCCCACGTTTGGAAGTCCGACGATGCCGAGCTTCATGAAATATCCCTCATTTCCTTCTCTTTCACAAAAACCAACCTTAGAAAGGTTGGTTTTTGTTGTATTTTTGTGTTATTCAGCGGAGATCATGTAGTAGTAGACCGGCTGTCCGCCGTCCAGCAGGGTGACCTCCGCGTTGGGGCAGGCCGCCTGGAAAATAGCCTGGGCCTTCTCTGCGTCCTCCTGCTTCACATCCGCGCCGAAGATGACAGTAATAAACTCCGCCTCCTGTTGGGGCTTATCCTCCGCCAGCGCCTTCAAAAGCGCGTCCAGGTCGGTGTTGGTGCCAAAGAGCTGGTGCTCGGAGAGGGCCATATAGTCCCCCTGATGGATGTCAAAGCCGTCGAAATCAGAGTCCCTGGCGGCGTAGGTCACCTCGCTGGTGTGGACGCCCTTGATGGCATCCATCATGGCCTGGGTGTTGGCGTCCTCCCCATCCTCGGGCAGGGCGGCCAGCAGGGCGGAGATGCCCTGGGGCACCGTCTTGGTGGGGATGACCACCACCTTCTTTTCTTTACAAAGGGGAATACACTGCTCAGCGGCCATAATGATGTTCTTGTTGTTAGGCAGAACATAGACGATCCTCGCCGGGGTCTTGCGGATCTGCTTCAGAATGTCGTCGGTGGAGGGGTTCATGGTCTGGCCCCCGGAAATGACCCCGTCCGCCCCCAGGTCCTTGAAGGTAGCGGCCAGGCCGTCTCCTGCGCACACCGCCACAAACCCGATCTCCTTTTCTGGCTCGGCGTCGGCAACTTCCTCAGCGCCTTCCAATTCTTTCTCAATGGCATCCAGATCGTCGGTGGACTGGACATGCTTACCCGCCGCCAGGTCCTCGTATTGGGTGCGCATGTTTTCGATCTTACAGAGCTCCAGAGTACCGAACTCCTGGGCCTTATTCAGCGCGTCGCCCGGGGTGTCGGTGTGGACGTGGACCTTGAAGGCCTCGTCGTCCTCCCCGATGACCAGAGAGTCGCCAATGGAGTTGAGATAAGCCCGCAGCTCGTCCAAATTCACATTGGGCTTTTTCTTGCGGACAATGAAAACTGTGTCAAAGTCAAAGGTAATATCCTCCTCCCCCAGGGCGGCGAAATCCGCCTTGTCCTGGGTCTCGGCCTCGCTCCCGGCCTCGGGCATAGGCTTGCCCTGGAGGGAGTCCAGCATTCCCTGAAGGATGATGAGGAAGCCCTTGCCCCCCGCGTCCACCACCCCGGCTTTCTTCAAAACGGGGTTTTGGTTGACGGTGTTGTTCAGGGCCTCCTGGCCCTTGGCGATGGTCTCGGTGAGCACCGACTCCACCGCGTCGTTCTCCCGGGCTGCCGCCGCCGCGGCGGCAGCAGACAGGCGGGAGACGGTGAGGATGGTGCCCTCTGCGGGTTTCATCACCGCCTTATAGGCGGCGGCCACGCCGTAGTCCAGGGCCACGGCGAAGTCCCGGCCGTCAATGGTCTCCTTGTCCTTCACGCCCTTGGAAAAGCCCCGGAACAGCAGGGACAAGATCACGCCCGAGTTGCCCCGCGCCCCCCGCAGAAGTGCGGAGGCCACGGCAGAGGCCGCTGCGGAAACGGTGGGATAGCGCTTCCCCTTCAGCTCGGCGGCGGCGGTGTTGATGGTCATGGACATGTTGGTGCCCGTGTCCCCATCGGGGACGGGAAAGACGTTCAGTTCGTTGACCGCCTGCGTCGAAGCGCTGATGGCGGCGGCCCCGTGGATCACGGCAGCGCAAAAGGCCGCGGCGTCGATGGTCTTGATCATGACTGTTGGCCTCCTTCTCTCAGTTGGTCATGGAGTCGATGCACACGTCCACATTCTTGACCTCCACCCCGGTGAGCCGGCTGACGTTGTAGCGCACCTCGTTCATGATGGAGCGGGACACGGCCATGAGGTTCACCCCCGCGTCCACGATAATGTGGAGCTGGACGGAGACAGTGCCGTCCTCGTTGTACAGCACCTTGACTCCCTTGGACATGGATTCCCGGCGCAGCAGGTGGACCAGGCCGTCGGTCTTGGAGCGCATGGCCATCCCCTTCACGCCGAAGCAGTTGGTGGCCGCCGCACCGGTCAGGTTGGTAAACACCTCGCTGGAAATGCGAATTTCACCTTTGTCCGTTCTTTGTTTCATAGCGGTCATCCTTTCTCAAACGCCCTCAATTGGCAGAAGTTACCCATTCACTTTCTTTATTGTAGTCCAACTTTGAAAAAATTACAAGCAAAAAAACCTGGCGTTTTTCTTGTAATTTTTTCAAAATGCCGCACACTAGACTCAACCCCGGCGCGCATTGGGCAAAAATCAATCAAAAGGGAGGGTTTTCTATGGATACAGTGGGCGTCTGGAGCAATACAAGCGCCCTGGCGGAGCGGCTGGAGGCCCGGCTGGGTCAAGGGCGCCGCTTTGTACGCAGCAGCCATCCCGCCGACTTTTCCGACGTGGAGCTTCTGGTGGTCGCCCCCGATGCCACGGGGCTGGCTGGTTTGGACGTACTGCGGCCCCGGCTGGCCCTGCTCCCCGGCGGCTGTGTCGCCGCCTGCCGCCAGGTCCAGGCCGCCTGCGCCGCGAGCTACGGCCTGGGCGTCCAAAACACCCTTACCCTCTCCAGCATCACCGGGGAAAACGTCAGCGTCGCCCTCCAGCGCGAGCTTCTCACCCTCTCGGGACGCACGGTGGAGAGGCAAGAGTGGGTACTGCCTATGGACCTCTCCCTGGGCAGTGCGGACCATTTTCTCTGTCTGGTGGGGGCGCTGCTGCTGTTGGACTGCCCCCCGGGTCAATGAAGGCCCTTTTCCCGCCTTTGCAGGCGGATATCCTTTCCGAAGAAGGGCAGGGCGTGATAGGCACCCTCCAGCCGGGAGCACACCTGAGAGGTATAGCGGGACCGCACATCGTCCATGGTCAGGTTGGAGGAGATCACCGTGCGGGCGCGGCGGTTCATCCGCTTGTCCAGGAGCTGATAGAGAGCGGACTGAACAAAAGGCGTGGTCATCTCGCTGCCCAGATCGTCCAGCACCAGCAGTTCACAGCTCTGATACCGCTCCACCTGCTCCTGGCTCTTTCCGCCCTCGTCCCGGCCAAATTTCACCGCCTCGTAGTGGGCGAACAGCTCCGCCGCGGTGACATACACCGTCCAATGCCCCTTCCCGGCCACCTCCTTGGCTATACAGCCGGAGAAGAGGGTCTTGCCCAGCCCGGTCCCTCCGTAGAGGAACAGGTTGTCGCAGGGATAGTCCGGAAAGTCTCTGGCGTAGTCTCTGCACACCTCCAGCACCGTCTGGGCCGCTTCCCGGGAGGACATGCCAAATTCCGGGTCAAAGGTGGTGGGATACCACTCCATAGATACGTTGGAAAAGTCCATAGCCGTCAGGTCCAGGACCGTCTTCAGCTCCGCCAGGTTCTCCTGGATGCACAGCTCCAGCACACAGCGGCACACCTTCCCGCCGGCGCTCCCCGTGTCCTTGCACAGGGAACAAAGGGGCGTATTTTCCAGGGTGGCCGGGTCGATCCCCGCGCGCTCCAGAAGCGCCAGCCGCTCCTTCTGGGCCGCCAGGTTCTCCCGCCGGGCGGCCTCCACCGCCGTGGTGGGATCGGTCCCTGAGCGCAGGGCGGCGGACATGGCCTGGACCACTGTGCGGTGGATGGCCTTGTCCAGCGTCTCCAGCCCGGGGGCCTTCTCCCAGCACTGCCTCTGATAGGCCAGCTGGGCCGCCTTGTGGTCCTCCCGGGCAAGCTTGATCCGCTCGTCCGCCTTCCAAAGATGACGGGGGTCAACCATCTTCCCCACTCCTTCCCGTGGTGTGCTTGAGCCGTGCCAGGTCCTCCGCGATACGGCGGCGGCGCTGGCTCTCCCGCAGGGCGGGCGGAGCGGTCCGCGGCCCCTTCGCCTCCGGACTCTTGTCCCCCGCCTCGATCTCGCCGGGAGTGTGCAGGCCCTTGGCGTGCCAGCTCTTTAAAATAGAGTTCATGTAAGGCCAGGACATAGTCTGCTTTTTCAGCAGAGTCTTTTCATAGGCCATGATGATGGCCTCGTCGGGGAAGCCCCAGTCGATCCAGGTGGACAAGTAGTCCCGCTCCTTATCCAGCGGCGCACGGCCACGCACGCCGATCCTGGGCAGCAGCTCCCGCTCCCGGGTCCGCAGGCCCTTCTGGCGCTGAAGAAACTCCTCCGCCGCGCCCAGCGTGTCGATGCCCATGTCCCGCCAGCGGTACGCCGCCTTTTTCACCTGGCTCATCCGGGGACGGCGGCCGATGCCGTATTTGCTCTCCATCTCCTCTACACACCAGATGGTGAGCATGAGGATGACCTCCGGGGGCAGGGCCAGGTAGTCGTAAATGGTGTAGAGCTGCTTGAGGTCGGCAGGGGTCAGGATGGAGCCCAGTCGGCGCTCCACCTCCCGCTGGAGCCCGGCGAAGGCCGCGTCTCCCTCCAGGGCGCTCACCACGTCCCGGGTGTTATATTCCGGGGGCGCGTTGTCCTGCAAAACCGGAGCCGTCTCCACCTCCGCCGTCGCCCCAATAAGGCCCGCGGTCTGAAGAGCCTCATAGGCCGCCTCCAACCGTCCCTTGGCCCAGCGGAGCCGTCTCTCCGCCTGGTTAAAGTCCCCGCCACAGCGGCACAGGGCGATGTATAAGAGGGCGGCGTCCCCCGGCAGACCCAGCAGCTTGTCCGCCGTCTCCCCGGTCATGGAAACCACCTCTCCCGCCAGCGCCACCACCGTCGCCATGAGACCCCCCCCCTTTTTTCGTCAGCTACCGTCATTATACACGATTTGGCCTTGGAGGTAAAGAGCATTTTCTGCCGGGGCGGCAGAAGGAGACGGCCCAGTCTGGGCCGTCTCCTTCTGCTCCGTTTTGCCGTATGCGGATCTATGCGGGATCACTTGAGGCCGGGGCTTTCCTCCCAGCGGTCACAGGTCTCGTCAGGGGAAGCGTGCTTATACATGGGCAGATTACAATGCCCGTACCACAGCGGCATATAACACCGTTCCTTGTCCACGAGGACATAATGCTGGCGGTAATGGGCGCAGGTCCCACATACTTCAGCCTTTACCATCGCTTTTGGCATTCGTTCCATAATGCGCCTTGCCTCCTTGCTTTTGGTATATGAAGTATAACAAAGTAATACAATATATGTCAATCCTTTTGTGATATATTGCGATACAATATAAACCAAAAGGAGGAATGCCGCATGATGACGCCGAAAACGGATGCACAGATCAGCTTTCGTATGACCCGGACGTTTAAGGAGCGCTTGGAACGTCAGGCCGCCAAGGAGCGCCGCAGCGTCTCCAACCTGATTTTGAAGGCGCTGGAGGAGTATCTGGACCAAGCCGAACAGAGCGAGTGAAAGGGACGGCCTGTGGCCGTCCCTTTCTTGACCATTCCGCGCTTTGGGGGTATAATAGCCCATACTTACCATCCCGGAGGTGACCGCCATGGAGTTCTTCGACACCCACGCCCACTATTACGCCGACGCCTTTGATGCCGACCGGAAGGAATTTGTCGCCGCCCTGCCCGAGCACGGCGTGACAAAGGTGGTCTGCCCCGGCTGCGCCTTGGAGAGCAGCCGAAAAAGCCGGGACCTAGCGGAACAGTTCCCCTTCTTCTACTTCGCCGCCGGCGTCCACCCCGAGGACATCGAGGGGGTGGACTTCGACGCCCTGGACGAAGTGGAGGCCCTGTGCCGCCACCCCAAGTGCGTGGCCGTGGGAGAGATCGGCCTGGACTATTACTGGGTCAAGGGCAAGCCGGAGCGGGAGCGCAGCCGGGAGTTTTACCGCCGCCAGCTGGCCCTGGCCGAAAAGCTGGGCCTCCCCGCCATTGTCCACGACCGGGACGCCCACCGGGACACCCTGGACATCGCCATGGAGTTCCCCAACGTGAAGGGCGTGTTCCACTGCTGCGCCTTCTGCGTTCCCGACGCCCTGGAGGCCATCGACATGGGCTGGATGCTGTCCTTCACAGGCAACGTCACCTTCCAGACCGCCCGCCGGGTGCCCGAGGTGGTGGCCGCCGTGCCCCTGGAGCGCATCATGCTTGAGACCGACGCCCCCTACCAGACCCCCGAACCCTTTCGGGGGGAGCGCAATTCCTCGCTGTACCTCTACCGGGTGGCGGAGGCCATTGCTGAGATCAAAGGGGTCTCGGTGGAGGAGGTCGCCGCCGTGACCTATGAAAACGCCATAAAATTTTTCCGCATCAAGGAGTGAAGCCATATGATGACCATTACCTATGAATATGAGGGCGCGCTGTACGTCAACCTTACCAACCGCTGTGATTGCAACTGCGTCTTCTGCCTGCGCCACAACGGACACAAGGGCAGCATCTACGCCGACGACCTGTGGCTGGAGCACGAGCCTACCGTGGAGGAGGCTCTGGCCGACTTCCGCGCGCGGGACCTGGCCGCCTACCGGGAAATCGTGTTCTGCGGCTTTGGGGAGCCAACCTACCGCATCGGCGATCTCTGCGCCATTGTAGACGCGCTGAAGGAAGAGTATCCCGCCCTGCCTCCCATCCGCATCAACACCAACGGTCACGCCAACCTGATCCACGGCAGGGACGTGACGGGAGACCTGACGGGCCGCATCGACACGGTGTCTATTTCCCTCAATGGCTCCACGGCGGCGGAGTACTGCGCCGTCACCCAGCCCCGGGACGGCGAAAAAGCCTGGGAGGCCATGCTGGACTTCACCAAAAGGTGCGCCACCGCCGTTCCCCACGTGGTGATGACCATTGTGGACAAGGACAAGACCCCAGAGGAGATCGAAGCCTGCCGCGCGCTGGCGGAAAGCCTGGGAGCCAAGCTCCGGGTGCGGGCGTATATCTCTGACTAAGGGCTGTCGCGCTCGTATTGGCCACATCACGCCGTAGCTTCCCTTCTCGCCTCCGCCTCGGTATCCGCGGAGAAGAGGAACTCCCCGTCCCGGTAGACCTCCACATGACCCATCACATAGCGCATTTCATCGTTCATGACAAAACCTCCTATCCTGTTGCCTTCTGACAATAGGATAGGAGGTTTGTTGTCCCATAATTGGGACTTATTCCTCTGTTTTCTCCGGCTTTTCAAAAAAAGCCGCGAAGGTCTCGGCGTCCATGACCTCGTGCTCCAGGAGGTAGTCCGCCACCCTTTCCACGATATCCGCCCGCCGCTTCAAGATCTCCTCGCAGGTATGGTGGGCGGCGTCCAGCAGGGCGCGGACCTCCCGGTCCACCTGTCCGGCCACCTCTTCCGAGTAGGGCTTGGTCCGGGCCATGGAGCGGCCCAGGAACACCTCACCCCGGTCGCTGTCCAGCACCACCTCGCCCAGCTTGTCGCTCATGCCGTAGCGGGTGACCATGGCGTGGGCCACATCGGTGGCCCGCTCCAGATCGCTGCTGGCCCCGGTGGAGATATCCCCTAAAAACAGCTGCTCGGCCGCCCGTCCGCCCAAGCAGACAGCCAGTTCTTCGGTGAGCTCAGTCTTGGAGCGGTAGCTCCTGTCCTCTGTGGGCAGGGAGATGGTCATACCTCCCGCACCGCCCCGGGGGATGATGGTGATCTGGTGCACCGGGTCGGCGGTGGGCAGGTCGTGGATGACCACGGCGTGGCCCGCCTCGTGGTAGGCGGTGAGCTTTTGGGCCTCCGGGGTGATGACCCGGCTTTTTTTCTCCGGTCCGGCGATGACCTTCATCATGGCCTCATGGAGGTCCTCCTGCGTTAAAAAGGGCCTGTCAGCCCGGGCGCACAGCAGAGCCGCCTCATTCAGGAGGTTTTCCAGATCCGCCCCGGTAAAGCCCGCCGTAGCCTGGGCCACCTTCTGAAGGGACACGTCCTCCCCCAGGGGCTTGTTGCGGGCGTGGACCTTCAGGATCTCTTCCCGGCCCTTGATGTCGGGATAGCCCACATAGATCTGGCGGTCAAACCGTCCGGGACGGAGCAGAGCGGGGTCCAGGATATCCCGCCGGTTGGTGGCGGCCAAAACAATGACTCCGGAGTTCCGGGCGAAGCCGTCCATCTCCACCAGCAGCTGATTGAGGGTCTGCTCCCGCTCGTCGTGCCCGCCGCCCAGGCCTGCGCCCCGCTGGCGGCCCACCGCGTCGATCTCGTCGATAAAGACGATGGCGGGGCTGTCCGCCTTGGCCTGGGAAAACAGGTCGCGAACACGGCTGGCGCCGATGCCCACATAAAGCTCTACAAAGTCGGACCCGGAGATGGACAGGAAGTTGACGCCCGCCTCCCCCGCCACCGCCTTTGCCAACAGCGTTTTTCCTGTACCCGGCGGGCCTACCAGCAGCACGCCCTTGGGCACACGCGCTCCCAGGCTGTTGAACCGCTCAGGGTCCTTGAGAAAGTCCACCAGCTCCTGGAGCTCCGCCTTTTCCTCCTCCGCCCCCGCCACATCGGCAAAGGTGACGGAATTATTCTCTCCCGTGAGGGTGCGCGCCCGGCCAAATTTGGACGCCCGCTCATCTCCTCCTCCACCGGCGCCGCCTCCCTGCCGGGTCCCCATCACATAGAGAAAGCCCAGCATAAACAGCAGCATCAGCAGACTGGGCAGCAGTCCTGTCACCCACCATGGCGGCTCATAGGCGGGGATATAGTCGCAGTCGTTCAGAATCCCCCGGTTCAGCTGCTCTCCGATCAGCTCGCCCAGATCGGCGTCAAACTGCTCCACCGAGGCCAGCTGGTGGGTGATGACCGCCGTGCCGTCGGCCAGGGGCTCCTTCAGGGTGACCTGAAGCTCCTTGCCCCGCACCACAAAGCGGTCTACCTCTTCCCGGATAAAAAACCGCCGGACCTGGGCATAGCTGTAGCCGCCGCCCCGGTCCATCTGCCCCAGAAGAAACAACACCCCTACAATGACCAGCGCCACCAAAAGGTATGATATGATATCTCTTGGGGAGAATTTTCGCTCGTTTTGCTCCTTCAAGCCTATCCTTCCTTTCCGTGTTCGCCGGTCTCCTCGGCTCAGCCGCCGTAGACCTCCGGCTTCAGCACCCCAATGTAGGGGAGGTTGCGGTATTTCTCCGCGTAGTCCAGGCCGTAGCCCACCACAAAGGCGTCGGGCACCTCAAAACCGGAATAGTCCGCCTGGATGGGCTTCGTCCGCCGCTCCGGCTTATCCAGCAAGGTGCAGATGGCGATGGACGCGGGCTTTCGGGCGGCGAGCACATCCCGCAGATAAAAAAGGGTGTTACCTGAGTCCAGGATATCCTCCACGATGATGAGGTCCTTCCCCTCAATAGGCTCGGACAGGTCCTTCAGGATCTTTACCTGGCCGCTGGAGGTGGTGCCCGCGCCGTAGGAGGACACGGACATAAAGTCCACCGTGCAGGGCAGGTCGATGGCCCGGGTCAGATCGGCCATAAAGATGTAGGAGCCCCGCAGAACGCTCACCAGAACAGGGGACTTGCCCTGATAGTCTCTGGTGATGGCCGCGCCCAGCTCGGCAACCTTCGTCTTTAGCTGCTCTTCGCTGTAAAATACCTCCAAAATGTCCTTATCCATCTCTTTCATTGCCCTGTCTCCTCTCTCTTTCTTGTCCATTGCACCAGCAGGCCCTCTTGACCCGGCGGCGCTAAATGCTCCTGACTTGGCCCAATCCCCGCAACGCTCAAAATATGCGTCCCATCGGTGAGGACAGGGGTGGCCTCCCGCTCCCCCACGGGAACGTTCAGCTCATTGAACCACTTTTTTACTGTCTTCCCCGTGCGAAATGGCGGGTGGAGACAGTCACCCGTCTTCCTGCCGCGGATCCAAAGCCGCCCGTCGAGGGGAGGGCGCAAATAGAACGCGTCCGGGGTGGGCGGCGCGTCGGGGACCCGGTCTATCCGCGTAACGCGCAGCGTCCACAGCGGCGTCTCCACCATCCCGTCCGGCGGGACCTCCGCCGTCTCCAGCGGCGGCCAGGTCCGTTCAGCGGCCGACGGTCTCTCCCGCCCGCCGTGGGTCTCCAGAAAGTCCAAGTCCCGGCGGAGGGTCTCGGTCATGCGCCCCGCCGCCTCCGCCACCTTGGGGTTGATGGAGCGCAGAACGGGGAGGACCTGGTGGCGCAGGCGGTTACGGGCATAGGCCGTATCCGCGTTGGTGGCGTCCTCCACATAGGGCAGCGCCAGCGCCTCCACATAGGCGTCCAACGCGGACCGGGGCACCTCCAGCATGGGTCGGACCACGATCCCCCGCCGGGGGCGGATGCCGGTAAGGCCGTTTAGACCACAGCCCCGGGTCAGGTGGAGGAGCACGGTCTCTAAATTGTCATCGGCGTTGTGGGCAGTGGCGATGACCGCCGCCCCGGTCTGTGCCGCCGTCTTTTCCAAAAAGGCGTATCTGGCCACCCGGGCGTTGGCCTCCACATTGCCGGGCAGGGCGGCCACATTCCCTTCTCCTTGATAAAAGGGAATATGCCACTCCCCGCACAACGCGCGGCAAAACTCCGCGTCGGCGGCGGAATCTGGCCGCAGCTGGTGGTCAAAGTGCGCGGCGGCCACCGAAAAGCCATGCTCCTTCAAAAAGTGGAGCAACGCCACCGAGTCCCGCCCGCCGGAGAGAGCGCATAGGATCAGCCCCTCCCCAGGCAGCAGCTCCATTTCCCGGGAAAAGGATAGGATGCGCTCCATTTAATACTCTTCGTGGATATGATCCACTTCCTCCGGGTCGATAAAGGAGGTGAACTGCGGCCGCCAGCCCAGGCGGACGATACCCGTCTCGCCGTGGCGGTTCTTGGCGATGATACACTCCGCCTCGTTGGGGTTGGCGTCCTCGCCCTCCTCGCTGTAATAGTCCTCCCGGTGGAGGAAGAGGACGATGTCCGCGTCCTGCTCGATGGCGCCGGAGTCCCGCAGATCGGAGAGGCGGGGGCGGCGGACGGTGGTCTTGTCCTTCTCGTTGGCGCGGGAGAGCTGGGAGAGGCACAAAATGGGCACCTCCAGCTCCTTGGCCATGATCTTCATGGCCCGGGAAATATCGCTCACCGCCTGCTGGCGGCTCTCGCCGCCATAGGATTGCTTGCCCCCGGCGGAGGTCATCAGCTGGAGGTAGTCCACCACCACCAGGCCCAGGTCCTGGACCCGGCGGCACTTTGCTTTCATGTCGGCCACGGTGAGAGAAGGGTCGTCGTCAATATACATATCCGTGTGGGACAGGATGTTGGCCGCATTGGCCACCCGGGTCCAATCGTCGTCGTTGAGCCGTCCGGTGGCCAGGTCCCGGTTCTCGATCAGGGCCTCCCCGGACAACAAGCGCATACCCAACTGCTCCTTAGACATCTCCAAGGAAAACACCGCCACCGACTTGCCCGAGAATTTGCCCGCGTGGAGGGCCATGTTCAGCGCCATAGAGGTCTTGCCCATGCCGGGTCGGGCCGCCAGGATGATGAGGTCGGACTTGTTAAGGCCGGTGAGAGCCCGGTCCAGCACCTTAAGGCCGGTGGAGATGCCGGGCAGCTGGTCCCCGGATGCAGCCAGCTCTCCCAGCCGCTCCAGCAAGGAGGGCACAATGCCGGACAAGGGCTCCAGACCGGTGATCCCCCGGCCCTCCCGCAGGGCGTAGATACGCTGCTCGGCCAGCTCCAACAGGGCGGAACCCTCCTCCTTGCCCTCCCGGACCTGCGCCTCAATATCTCCGCAGGCCAGGGACAGACGGCGCAGCAGGGCCTTGTCCCGAACGATGTCGATATAAAGGGACACGTTGGCGGAGGTGGGGGTGATCTCCATGAGCTGCTTGAGGTACGCCGCCGAGGTCTGCTCGTTATAGTTGCCGCTTTGGCGCAGCTGCTCCAGGATGGTGACCAGGTCGATCTTCTGGGAGAAGTTGAACATCTTGTAGATGCTCTCGTAAAGCTCCCGGTTCTGGCGCAGATAGAAGTCCTCGGGGCGCAGCCGCTCAATGACCAGAGGAATACACCCCTCGTCAATAAGCATCGCGCCGAGGACCGACTGCTCGGCTTCGGTTGAATGAGGTAGTTGGTAAGCTAGAAGTTCGTCCACACTGGTCACCTCTCATTACAATGCTCGGGCGGGCAAAGCCCGCCCTCCGCAAATTCCGCGCTATGCGCGAAATTTGCGCGCCTGCCGGCGCGTCCCCGCTCCCGCGGGTGCCCTCCGGATGTTCTCTTGGAGGGGTTCCTTGCTCGGGCGGGCAAAGCCCGCCCTCCGCTGCTTTCTCACGCCTCGGTCACGACCACGTGGATCACGCCGGAGACCTCATAGCCCAGCTTGCACTTCAGCTCAAAGCTGCCGAAGGACTTGATGGGGTCGTCCTGGACGATCTTGGTCTTGTTGATGTCTACGCCGTGCTGGGCCTTGAGGGCCTCGGACACGTCCTTGCCGGTGACCGAGCCGAAGAGCTTGCCCCCCGCCCCGGCCTTGGCGCGGATGATGACCTGAATGGACTCCAGCCGCGCGGCCAGCGCCTGGGCCTCCGCCTTCTCGGCGGCCTCCCGCTCCCGCTTGGCCTCGTCCTGCTTCTTCATCTTGTTGAGGTTGTCGGCGGTGGCCTCCACCGCCAGCTTGCGGGGAAGAAGGAAATTGCGGGCGTAGCCGTCGCTGGCTTCGATGAGCTGGCCCTTCTTGCCCTGGCCCTTCACGTCCTGCTGGAGAATGACTTTCATGGTGGTTCGCTCCTTTTATGCTTGAATTGCTTTTAATTTTCCTCAAAATAGCGGTCGATGGCGATCTTCAGCATCCCCACCACCTCGTCCACCGTGCAGCCGGGGAGCTGCGCCCCGGCCACGGCGGCGTTGCCGCCACCGCCCAGCGTCTCCAGAATGACCTGGACGTTGGTGCTGCCGTTGCTCCGGGCGGAGATCATGGACACGCCGTTCTCCCCCGCATAGACCACAAATGAGCAGTCGATCCCCGAAATGTTGAGCAGCTCGTCGGCGGCCTGAGAGGCGGTGACACGGCCCACGCTGTGGTCCGCCGCCGCCAGCGCTACCCCCTCCCGGTAGAGGGTGGCGTTGCGGATGAGGTCATACTTGGCGATGGTGCCCGAGAGATCGGTCTGGAAGAGCTTTTTCACCTCGGCGGTGTCCGCCCCCGCCCGGCGCAGAAAGGCCGCGGCCTCGAAGGTGCGCCCGCCGGTGCGCATGGTAAAGTTTTTCGTGTCCAGCATCACGCCGCCCAGCAGGGCCTCCGCTTCCACCCGAAAGAGATCGGCGGAGTCCAGCTGGTATTGCAGCAGTTCGGTGACCAACTCACAGGCGGAGGAGGCGAAGGGCTCGTGGAAGTTGAGGGCCGCCCCCTCGATATACTCCGCTGCCCGGCGGTGGTGGTCGATGACCGCCACCTTGGTGCATGCCTCCAGCAGCTCACCGGAGATCACCTGGTCGGGACGGTTGGTGTCCACCACCACCAGCAAGGTGGAGGAATCCGCCGCCACCAGGGCCTCCTGGGGATTGATGAAGCGGGTCTTGTAATACTCCTGACCGGACAGCCGCTCTACCATCGCCTGCCCCGGCGTCTGAGCGGCCTCCTTAATAACATAACAGGGCACGTTGAGCTTGCGGCACAGGGCGCACACCCCGGCGGCGGCCCCTACCGCGTCCATGTCCGCCATCTTATGACCCATGACCATCACAGCGTTGGAGTCGGTCACCAACGCCCGGAGGGCATTTGCCATGACCCGGCTCTTCACCTTGGTGCGCTTCTCCAGCTCCTTGGTGTGGCCTCCGTAAAACTCGAACCCGACCTTGTTGCGCACAACGGCTTGGTCACCGCCCCGTGACAAGGCCATCTCCACCGACAGGGAGGCATAGTGGTAAAGCTCGTCAAAGGTGTCCGCCCCCCGGCCCAGGCCGATGGAGAGGGTCACCGGCCCGCCCTCGGCACAGGGCGCCTGGCGCACCTCGTCCAGAATAGAGAACTTTGCGTCCATATAGTCCTGGAGATACCGCTCCTCAAACACAAAGAGATAGCGGTCCCGGTCCACCCGGCAGAAGAGGCCGCCCGACCCGGCCACCCAGGCATCCATGCGGTTGTTGATCTCGCTCAAAAGCGCGCTGCGGGCGGAGTCGGACATGGGCTTTAGGACCTCGTCGTAGTTGTCCAGCACCAGCAGAGCCACCACAGGGCGGGTATTGACAAAGGCGTCTCGCGCCTTGGCCAGCTCGGTCACATCCACCCAGTAGGTGGTGGCCAGATAGCCGCTGGAGCGGCTGAGCTCGTCGGTGCGCACCAGGTGGCCGTAGACCTGGAAGCGGCGCAGGCCCAGACGGACCTCCTGGGGACAGACCGCCTTCCCCTCCATGAGCCAGCGGATGGGGAAATCCTCCACCAGGCCGTCCAGCCGGGTGTCAAACAGATGCTCCTTGCGGCCGGTGAGGTGGAGGAAGCGGTCGTTGGTCCAGATGATCTCCCCCGACTCGGGCCGGAAGATGACCATAGGCAGCGGGGAGTTGACCATGGCGTCCTTAGCCGCCACGTCCATATCCCCGGTGAGGGAGTTCATGAATTTCGCCAGCGCCTTCTGGCGGCGGCGGTTGTGGCGCAAAAACCCCAGATAGCAGAGAGCCGCCGCGGCGCCCTCCGCCACCGCCAGGGCGTATTCCTTCAAAAGCGCGGTGATAATAGCAAAGACGGCCAGCAGCACAAAGGACAGCCGAAAGCCGGTATCAAAGACATGGGTCTTGTTTTTTTTCACGGTGCTCCACCTCCCGGAGGCTGCGCTAGCTTGGGAAAAGAGTATACACGGGATATTATACCAAAGTCAGGCGCAAGAAACAAGAGCTTCTTTTTCGGTCCACCCCCTTCCAGCTTTGCGAAAAAATTACCATTCTGCCAGCGGAAAACCCTTTACATTTTGGTGAGAGTAACGTATAATATGACCTGTGATCAAACCTTTCCCCAGCAGTTCAAAAAAGGTAGAAGGAGGAAACACAATGATCTATTCTTCGGAAGTGCAGAATATGTGCCCCGTCGCTAAGGGCGCATACCACGGTCCCGCTCCCATCCCCGAGGAGGGCAAGTGGGTCCAGGCCAAGGAGATCCGCGATATCTCCGGCCTCACCCACGGTGTGGGCTGGTGCGCCCCCCAGCAGGGCGCGTGCAAGCTGACCCTTAACGTCAAGGACGGCATTATTGAGGAGGCCCTGGTGGAGACCCTGGGCTGCTCGGGCATGACCCACTCCGCCGCCATGGCCAGCGAGATCCTCATCGGCAAGACCCTTTTGGAGGCTCTGAACACCGACCTGGTGTGCGACGCTATCAACACCGCCATGCGTGAGCTGTTCCTCCAGATCGTTTACGGCCGTACCCAGACCGCTTTCTCTGAGGGTGGCCTGCCCATCGGCGCCTCTCTGGAGGACCTGGGCAAGGGCCTGCGTTCCCAGATCGGCACCATGTTTGCCTCCAAGGCCAAGGGCCCGCGCTACATGGAGATGGCCGAGGGCTACGTCACCCGCATCGCCCTCAACAAGGACAAGGAGATCATCGGCTATGAGTTCGTCAATCTGGGCAAGATGATGGACTTCATCAAGGGTGGCGCCGAGCCCGGCGAGGCCCTTAAGAAGGCCCAGGGTCATTACGGCCAGTTCGAGAACGCCGATTCTTACATTGACCCCCGCAAGCAGTAAGAGAAAAGGAGGTATGGAATAATGGCTTTGTTTGAAAGTTATGAGCGCCGCATCGACAAGATCAACGGCGTGCTGGCGCAGTACGGGATCAAGAGCGTGGAGGAAAGCCGCGAGATTTGTAAGGCCGCTGGCTTTGACCCCTATGAGATCGTCAAGGGCATCCAGCCCATCTGCTTCGAGAACG
>ERZ779633.246-NODE-246-length-18661-cov-10.049070_pt1 | contig 18661 bp, 17 predicted proteins | sample MGYA00514195_ERZ779633 | MGnify/ENA primary metagenome ERZ779633 (study PRJEB29562, sample SAMEA4376707) | mouse gut metagenome | isolation source: Cecum | study: EMG produced TPA metagenomics assembly of the A DSS colitis mouse model was used to assess the...
CGAACCCACGCGACCAGCTTGGAAGGCTGGGATTCTACCATTGAACTACACCCGCGTCAGGTCGCCGGGCTGTCCCGGAGCATCCTGCTGGCGCATTGTCAGCCTTGATATGATAGCATAACCGCCTCAAATTGTCAACATTTTATTTTCCTGCCAGGTCTAATTTGCCAGCCGCTTGCCAACGGAGTAAATATCCCCCGCGCCCACCAGCAAAATAAGGTCGCCGGGACGGGCCAGCGCCCGCAGGCCCGTCTCCAGATCGTCCAGGGAGGGGAAATACAGCGCGCCGGGCACTGCCTGGGCCAGTTGGGTGGAGGACACCCCCAGGTCGTCGGTCTCCCGGGCGGCGTAAATATCGGTGAGCACCGCCAGGTCCGCCCCCTTCAGTACCTGCGCGAATTCGTCAAACAGCGCTTTGGTGCGGGTATAGGTGTGGGGCTGGAAGGCACAGACCACCCGCTCGTACCCCAAGGGCTCCACCGCTGACAGGAGCGCCTTGATCTCGCCGGGATGGTGGGCGTAGTCGTCGTAGATCTCCGCGCCGTTGCACGTCCCCAGCCGCTCAAACCGCCGGCCCGCACCGCCAAAGGACTCCAGCCCCTCCTTTACCGCCGCGCCGCTCCAGCCAAGACAGACGGCTGCCGCGGCCGCCGCCAGGGCGTTCTTTACGTTATGAAGCCCGGGGACACGGAGCGCCACATGGGTCAGCAGCTCACCGCGGACCATGATATCAAACCGGGGCAGACCCCGCTCCCAGGTGAGGTCTGCCGCAGTGCAGTCCGCTCCCGGCTCCAGGCCAAAGGTAAAGGCGTCCAGCCCTTGAACCACGGGGCGAATGTTGGGGTCGTCGGTGTTGGCCACTACACTGCCCCCGGCGGGGACCAGCTGCGCAAAGGAGCGGAAGGAGCGCTGAATGTCCGCCAGGTCCTTGAAAAAGTCCAGGTGGTCCTCCTCAATGTTGAGGATCATCGCCACCGTGGGGAAGAAGGAGAGGAAGGAGTTGCAGTACTCACAGCTCTCTAAAATAATGACGTCTCCCTTGCCCACCCGGTAGCCCTTGGGCCGCTCATCGCTCAACACAGGCAGACTCCCACCGATCATCACCGTGGGGTCCGCACCCTGGGCCAGGGCGATGTGGGTACACATGGAGGTGGTGGTGGTCTTGCCGTGGGTCCCCGCCACACACAGGGCGTTTGGGTAGTTCCGCATGATGGCCCCCCAGGCTTGGGAGCGCTCAAACACCGGGATGCCCGCAGTCCTGGCGGCAATGATCTCCGGGTTGTCATCGTGGACAGCGGCGGTGCGGATGACCAGCTCCGCCCCGGCCACGTTTTCCGCGGCGTGACCGATGGCCACGGGGATACCCAGAGCCTGGAGCTGGTCGGTGGCGTCGCTTTGACGCATATCCGAGCCGCTGACCTTCACCCCAGCGCCGTGGAGGACCTCCGCCAGCGGCTCCATGGACACCCCGCCGATCCCCATCAGATGAGCTCTCGCTCCTGGCCGCAGAAATTCTCGAATGTCCCGTTCCTCCATGTCTTTACACACCCTCGCAAAAAGATTATAATGGTTGAGGTTATTTTACCCCAATTTCTTCTTGATTTCAACCCCGGGAGGTGAGCGCGTGTTCTCCATTCCAGAGCCCGTGGCAGAGTGCCTGGCCACCCTGCGCCGCGGCGGCTTTGCCGCCTATCCCGTAGGCGGCTGCGTCCGGGACCTTCTTCTGGGCCGGGACCCCGGCGATTGGGATATCGCCACCGCCGCGCCCCCCGAGGCCGTCATGGCACTGTTTGAAAAGACCGTTCCCACCGGTCTGAAGCATGGGACCGTCACCGTTTTGCTGGGCGGGGAGAGCATGGAGGTGACTACCTTTCGCGCTGACGTGGGCTACTCTGATGGCCGCCATCCCGATGCGGTGGTGTTTGGGCAGAGCCTGGAGGCCGATCTGGCCCGCCGGGATTTTACGGTCAACGCCATGGCCCTGGGAGCGGACGGCGAGATCATCGACCCCTTTGGGGGGCGGGACGACTTGGCGCAAAAGCGCGTTCGCGCCGTAGGCGACCCCACCGTCCGCTTTACCGAGGACGCCCTGCGGATGTTCCGGGCCGTTCGCTTCGCCGCCCAGCTGAGCTTTGAAATCGAGGAAGGGACCCTTGCCGCCCTCGCTGCTCTGGCGGGCAACGCCCGGCATGTCTCGGGGGAGCGGATCAAGGTGGAGGTGGAAAAGACCCTCCTTTCCCCAATGCCCCACCTGGCGGCGCTCTTTTTGTCCACCGGGCTTCTCACGGCTTCGGGCGGGCCCACCTGGACTCCTGAGCGCCTGTACGCCGCTTTTGCGGACGTCCCTTCCGAGCCCGGGCCCCGCTGGCGTGCCTTCTGCCTGGCCACCGGCTTTGACATCACCTCTCTGCCCACAGAGCGCAGGCTCCGTGCGGCGGTGCTCCACCCGGAGCGGGAGGCGGTCAGGGCCCTGGCCCTCCAAGCGCCTGATCTGATGGCTCTGGGCTTTGAGGGCCCCGCTCTGGGCCGCGCGCAGCTTGCCCTGGCCCAGCACATCCTGGAGCACCCCGAAACCAACAATAAAGAGGCTCTGGCCACAGTGGTCCGGGACTTACAGCTTCGCGGCCAGCTCTAGGATCTCCCCGATGACCTCGTCTGCCATGGCATAGACCCGGTCAAAGTCCACGTAGGGGTTGTAGACCTTCTCCAGGGCGTCGTGGAGCTCCTTCTCCGCCGCAAGGGTCTCCATCCCCTCGTCCAGCAGCGCCCGGGCCACCTTGCGGGAAAAGCGGATGCGGGCCTTGTGCCGCCGCAGCTCTTCCTGGTCCGCCATGGCATCCAGACGGATGCGGCGGTAGGGCTTGCCGGGATAGGGCAGCTCAGGCGACCCGGTGACAAAGGCTACCCCGAGCCCGGGCAGCAGGAGGTGCTGAAGGCGGCTGGGCGCCATGGGATCGGGACAGACCACCGCGTCGTGCCCCCGCTCCACTGCCGCACCCAGTAGCTCTTCCAGCAGAAGGTGGGCCAGGCCATAGGAGTCGGCCAACTCATAGATATGTTTACATAACTCGTTTGCGGTCTCGAAGAGGCACACCTGTCCCTTACAGGTGAGCGCGCTCAAAAAACGCTCGGTGACCTTCCCGCCAGTGCCGTGCTTAGGGATCTCTCTGGCGATGATCCCCTTGGCCCGCTTTTTGATCTTTGCCTTCAGTGCATCTGTTTCCAAAAGCTCCAGGTTGTCCTCTATGAGCTGTCCCGCCCCCTTGAGGCAGCGGTAGGCCCGGCGGTACGCCCCTTGATAGCCCCCCATCAGCTCCATGATCTCTTTCTTGTGTGTGGCCAGCCCGGCGGTGTCGTAGCACGCTCCGAGGTTTACATAACGCTCAACCGCTCCCGGATAGCTCGGTTCTGCGATATGCGGGGCGGTGCCATCACACAGGGCAACGCCCCACTCGTCGATGACCAGGCCGTCCAGGGAGTCGGGATCGCCGGAGCAGTAGATGTATTGGGGACAGCAGCCCGCGTCCTGGGCCGCCTGCCCCACCTTTTTCATCAGGGAGGACTTGCCGCAGCCCGGTCCACCCTTTAATATGTAGATCGCCCGGGCCTCCGCCGGGTCTATCAGCCGGTCCATGAGGGAGTAAAAGCCGTCTTTGGAGTTGGCGCCGAGAAAATAAGTCGTATGTGCCATAGGGCACCTCCATTCCTGCGAGATACCCCACTTTATGCCGCGAAACCCCGGGCGGTGAAAGGGCTTGCATTGCTTTTTCGCCTGTGATACAATAGCCGCTGTACGGGATATTTCCACCAAACCTTGCATTTTGAGGAAAAAAGGAGCGAATTTATATGCTGCATCTTGATCTTTCTCCCGCCGCCCCCGCCCTGCCCGCCGACTACCTGCCCCGGCGGAAGGACCGCCTGGAGCAGGCTGCCAGCTGGCTGAAGGACGCCACTGGCGCAGGCAACGACTTTGTGGGCTGGGTCCATCTTCCGGTGAACTACGACAAGGAGGAGTTCGCCCGCATCCAGGCCGCCGCCAGGAAGATCCAGAAGCAGTCTCAGGCCCTGGTGGTCATTGGCATCGGCGGGTCCTACCTGGGCGCCCGGGCTGTAGTGGAGGTGCTTCGCTCTCCCAACTATAACGCCCTGCCCAAGGACACCCCCGACATCTACTTCGCGGGCAACGGTCTTAGCTCCGACGCCCTCAATGAGATCGTTACCATGATCGGTGACCGGGATTTCTCGGTGAACATCATCTCCAAGTCGGGCACCACCACCGAGCCCGCCGTGGCCTTCCGGGTCTTTAAGGAGCTGCTGGAGAAGAAGTACGGCAAGGAGGGGGCCCGGGAGCGCATCTACGCCACCACCGACGCCAAGCGGGGCGCGTTGAAGGGTCTGGCGGACAAGGAGGGCTACGAGGAGTTCGTAGTCCCCGACGACGTGGGTGGCCGCTTCAGCGTGCTTACCGCCGTGGGCCTGCTCCCCATCGCCGTGGCGGGCATCGACATCCAGGCCCTCATGGACGGCGCCGCCGCCCAGAGGGAGCTGTGCCTTTCTGAGGGGGCGGACTCCGCCGCCGCCCAGTACGCCGCCACCCGCCATGCCCTCTATGAGGACGGCAAGGCCATTGAGATCCTGGCGGGCTTCGAGCCCTCCTTCCGGTTCTTCGGAGAATGGTGGAAGCAGCTCTTCGGTGAGAGCGAGGGCAAGGACGGCAAGGGCCTCCTTCCCGCCAGCGTAGACTTCACCGCGGACCTTCATTCCATGGGCCAGTATATCCAGGACGGCCAGCGCAACCTGCTGGAGACGGTGGTGCGCTTTGATAAGCCCCTCACCGAGGCGGTCATCCCCCACGATCCCGAGAATGTGGACGGCCTCAACTTCCTCTCGGGCAAGACCCTGGCCTATGTCAACGACCAGGCCATCCGAGGCACCCGTCTGGCCCATGTGGACGGCGGCGTGCCCAACATCGTGGTCACTCTCCCCAAGCGGGACGAGGATTCCGTTGGCCGACTCATCTACTTCTTCGAGTTCGCCTGCGGCCTGTCCGGCTACCTGCTGGAGGTCAACCCCTTCGACCAGCCCGGCGTGGAGGCGTATAAGAAGAACATGTTCGCTCTCCTGGGCAAGCCAGGCTACGAGGAGCAGAAGGCGGCCCTGGAGGCCCGGCTGAAGTAAAAGCGCTCTTCCAAGCGCAATGACCGCCCCGGTTCGAGCGAATTGCGCGAACCGGGGCGGTTTTTTGTCCTGACTGAAAACCGGAGGGACCGGCTTACAGCGAGATCCAGCCGAGCACGTTGGCGATGGAGCTGAGCAGGATGATGACCAGGCAGACGGGGGCCAGGTACTTCAGGCAAAAGCGGTACAGCCGCTTTCTGTGGAAGCGGTGCCCAGCAGTAGGGTGATGACGCCCATGTTTGCTTGATAGGCTGAATAATTTAATTTCCGCCGTAGCGGGCCAAAAACTGCCTGGTGCGCTCCTCCTGAGGATGGTCGATGACCGCCCCGGCGGGACCCTGCTCCACGATGACGCCGCCGTCCATAAAGATGACCCGGTCGGCCACGTCCCGGGCAAAGGCCATCTCGTGGGTGACGATGACCATGGTGGTCCTCTGCTCCGCCAGGGAGCGGATGACCTTCAGCACCTCGCCCGTCAGCTCCGGGTCCAGGGCGGAGGTGGGTTCGTCAAAGCAGAGAATGTCGGGGTGGAGGGCCAGAGCCCGGGCGATAGCCACCCGCTGCTGCTGGCCGCCGGAGAGCTGGTGGGGATAGTGCCCCGCCCGGTCGGCCAGGCCCATGCGGTCCAGTAGCTCCTTGCCGTGGGCCTCGATCTCGGCAAAGATCTGCTTTTTGCGGGCCGTGAAGTCGGGCTGCGCCTTTGCCAGCAGCTTGCCCGCCAGGGTCACGTTCTCCAGGGCGGTGTACTGGGGGAAGAGATTGAAGCTTTGGAACACCAGGCCGAAGTGGAGCCGCTTGCGGCGCACCTCCTCCTCTCGCTGGGTGGCGGGGTCGGCGGCGTCGAACAGCGTCTCGCCGCTCACCACGATCCGGCCCTGGTCCGGCCGCTCCAGGAAGTTGAGGCAGCGCAGGAGGGTGGTCTTGCCGCTCCCCGAGGAACCGATGATGGCCAGGGCCTGGCCCTGTTCCAGGGAGAAGGTGATGTCCTCCAGCACCCGGGTGTCGCCAAAGTGCTTTTCGATGTTTTGGACTTCTAAAATCGCCACGCTGACGCCCCCCTTATCGGAAATAGTCCAGTTTCTTCTCCAGCCGGCCCAGCAGGACGGTCACCACCCCGTTGAAGACAAGGTAGTAGAGGCCGGTGAAAAAGAGGGGCCAGAGCAGGCCGGAGTAGCCGTGGGAGGTCTTCATAAAGGCCTGGCCTGCCCAGATGACCTCCTGGAAGGAGATGATCCGGGCCAGGGAGGTGTCCTTCACCAGAGTGATGACCTCGTTGGACATGGGGGGAACGATGCGCTTGACCATCTGCAGGAGGGTGACCTTGAAGAAGATCTGGCGCCTGGTCATGCCCAGCACCAGTCCTGCCTCCAGCTGCCCTACAGGGACCCCCTGGATGCCGCCCCGGTAGATCTCAGAGAAGTAGCAGGCGTAGTTGATGATAAAGGCGATGGAGGCGGCCAGAAACCGCCCCGCCTCTCCGGTGCCCCAGGGGGAATACCCCATCAACTTTCCGGGGATGTAGTAGAGGATGATGAGCTGGAGCATCAGGGGCGTGCCCCGGATGACCCAGATGACAGCGCGGGTGAGCCACCGCAGGGGAGCAAAGGAGCTCATGGAGCCAAAGGAGATGATGAGCCCCAGAGGCAGCGCCCCCAGCAGGGTGACGAAGAAGAGCTTCAGCGTCTGAACAAACCCCTCGTTCAGCGCGCCGATGACAACGGAGAGAACTTCCACGGCTTACTTCTGCTCAATGAGCTTGTCACCGATGCCGTAGCTGTCAGCGATCTTCTGCATGGTGCCGTCGGCGTAGGCGGCCTTGAAGAAGGCGTTGAGCTCCGCGGCCAGGTCGCTGCCCTTGCGGAAGCCGACGCCGTATTCCTCGCTGTTGAGCTCGGCGGTGTAGGTCAGGTCAGGGTAGCTGGTGCCCTCGCCCACAGAGGCGGTGGCCATCAGGTAGTCGATGACGGCGGCGTCAGCGGTGCCCGAGGACACCTCCAGCAGGGCGGTGGCCTGGTCAAGGACAGGAGTGTAGGAGGCGCCCAGAGCCTCCACCTGCTCCATTCCGGCGGAACCGTCCTCCACGGCAAACTGCAGGCCCTTTACGCTCTCGGCGGTCTGATAGTCGGTGGCCTTGTCCGCCTTGACGATGACTACCTGGGCGTTGTTGAAGTAGGGGTTGGAGCACTCCATGGCTGCCTTCACGTCGTCGGTGAGGGTCATGCCGTTCCACACCACGTCGATGGTCTTGCCCTCCAGCTCACCGATCTTCTGGTTCCAATCAATGACCTGGAATTTTGCCTCCACGCCTAGGCTCTCGGCAAAGGCCTTGGCCAGGTCGGCGTCGAAACCGATCCAGTTTCCGTCGGCGTCGGTGTAGTCCATGGGCTCAAACTCGGTGATGCCGATCACCAGCTTTCCCTGGCTCTTGACGTAGGCCAGATCGCTGCCAGCGTCCTTCTTTTTGCAGGCGGTGAGGGTGGCAAGGGAGGCCACCAGGGCCAGGGTAAGTACCAAAGCGAGCATTTTGCGTTTCATCTTTCATTCCTCCAAATAAGCGCGTAAAATATATGGTAGTGCGCTAACGATTTACTATGTTAGCACACGAAAGAACGTTTGTAAAGAGACCGGGAGAAATTTTTTGCCGGGACGGAAAGGGGGGACAGGCGTTGCGTTGCCGGGGCGGGTATGGTATACTTGTGGCAAGATACATATAAGGAGGCACCACACATGAAAAAGCAGTGGGACGTGATCATCATCGGCGCGGGGGAGGCGGGGATCTACGCTGCCTGGGAGCTGGCCGCGCTGCGAGGCGACCTGTCCGTTTTGGTGCTGGACCAGGGGCGGAATATCTGCCACCGCTCCTGCCCCATCGTGGCGGGGAAGGTGACCAGCTGCGTACAGTGCCCGGTGTGCGATACCATGTGCGGCTTCGGCGGCGCGGGGGCCTTCTCCGACGGCAAGTTCAACTTCACCACCGCCTTTGGGGGCTGGCTTACCGACTTCCTGCCCCAAAAGGAGGTCATGGAGCTCATCGACTATGTGGACGCCGTCAATGTGGCCCACGGAGCCACCACCGAGGTCTTTTCTACCAACTCCCCGGCGGCCAAGGCGTTGGAGAAAAAGGCCCTGGGTTTTGACCTCCACCTCCTGTCCGCCAAGGTCAAGCATCTGGGCACCGAGAACAACATGAACATCCTCAAGGCCCTCTATGAGGACTTGAAAAGCCGGGTGACCTTTGCCTTTGGCGCGGCGGTGGAGACCATTGCCCAAGAGGGGGAGGGCTTTGCCCTTACTCTGGCGGGAGGTGAGACCGAGACCTGCCGCTATCTGATCGGCGCGCCAGGACGCAGCGGGGCGGAGTGGTTTGCCAAGCAGTGTAAGGCGTTGGGCTTGGAGCTTTTGAACAATCAGGTGGACATCGGCGTACGGGTGGAGCTGCCCGCGGCGGTGTTTTCTCACATCACCGATGTGGTGTACGAATCCAAGCTGGTCTACCGCACCCAGCAGTATGGAGACAGCGTGCGCACCTTTTGCATGAATCCCTATGGTCACGTAGTCACTGAGAACGTGGAAGGGATCAACACGGTGAACGGCCACTCCTACTCCGATCCCGCGCTTCAAAGCGATAACACCAACTTCGCCCTGCTGGTGTCCAACCGCTTTACCCAGCCCTTTGACGAGCCCTACCGCTACGGGAAGCATGTGGCCTCTCTCTCTAACATGCTGGCGGGGGGTGTGCTGGTCCAGCGGTTTGGGGACCTCATCAATGGCCGGCGTACCAATGAGCACCGGTTGAGCAAGTCCTTCACCCGGCCCACCCTCACCGCCGCCATCCCCGGCGATCTGTCTCTGGCCCTGCCCAAGCGGCAGCTGGACGACATTGTGGAGATGATCTATGCCCTGGACAAGCTTGCTCCCGGCACGGCCAATTACGATACCCTGCTTTATGGTGCGGAGGTGAAGTTCTATTCCTCCCGGCTTCAGCTCTCTGATGAGCTGGAGACAAAGCTCCCAGGCTTTTTTGCTGTGGGCGACGGCGCGGGAGTCACCCGCGGTCTGGCCCAGGCAGGGGCCTCCGGGGTCAAGGCCGCCCGGGCTATCGCGGGGAGAAAATAAGGTGGGCCGTGCTTCTGGGTTTACGGATAATTATTTTCTACACCTCTATGACACACTAGTTTTTTCCATGGCGAAAACTGCCAAACGGACGAAGGCCCATCGTTGCGGGATATTTCCACATTTCCACAAAGTTTTCCACAAAGGGGAATGTCGATGTCAAGGATAAAGTGGAGAAAACGGTTTACATAAATTTTTGTCAAGGCATTTATGAACAAAATATTACACAAATTTTTCTGAAGGGGGTGGGCGTATGGAAGACCTGATCGCCGCCATTGCCACCGGCCCGGTCAAGTCCGCCGTGGGGATCATCCGTCTGTCCGGAGAGGGCGCGATCCTTTGCGCCGCAAAGATTTTCCGCCCTTTGAGCGGCAAGCCCTTTGGGACGGGCGCGCCCCGGCGCATGGTGCTGGGCGAGGTGCTGAACAGCGCCGGCAGTGTGACCGACCAAGCCCTTGCCGTCTTTTTTTGCGGGCCGAACAGCTACACCGGGGAGGACATGGTGGAGCTTCACTGCCACGGCTCGCCCACGGTGTTGGCTATGACGCTGGAGCTGCTGTGTCGAAACGGCGCACGCCGGGCCAAGGCGGGGGAATTCACCCGCCGGGCCTTTTTGAACGGCAAGCTGGACCTGACCCAGGCGGAGGCGGTGGCCGACCTCATCGACGCGCAGACCCCGGCGGCGGCCAAGCAAGCGGCGGGGCAGCTGGGCGGGGAGCTGTCCCGGCGGATCGAGGGGGTCTACAACGACCTCACTGACCTTCTGGCCCATTTCCACGTGCTGGTGGATTATCCTGACGAGGACTTGGAGCCTATGGATGAGCCACAGATCGTGGCGCGGCTGGCTGGGGCCGAGGGCGCGCTACAGGAGATGCTGGCCGGATACCGTCGGGTGGGGCGGCATCTGCGGGGCATTCCCACTGCCATTGTGGGCCTGCCCAACGCGGGGAAGTCCTCCCTGCTCAACGCCCTGCTGGGCTACGAGCGGGCCATTGTCACCGACATTCCGGGTACGACGAGGGACACGGTGGAGGAGACCTGCCAGTTGGGACGGAATCTTCTGCGCCTCACGGACACGGCGGGTCTACGGGAGACGGGTGATACCGTGGAGCGGCTGGGGGTGGAGCGCAGCCGGGAGGCCATGGCAAACGCCTCGCTGATCCTGGTGGTGCTGGACCTGTCGAGGGAAGCGACGGCGGAGGATGTGGCGCTGGTCCGACAAGCGGTGGCGACGGAACAGGCCGAGACCATTCTGGTGCTGAACAAAATGGACCTGCCCACCAAGCTGGAGTGGACGGACGAGCTGGATCTGGCGTGTCAGACGCCGGTGTCCGCCAAGACGGGGGAGGGCCTTGCGGAATTGGTGGAGCTGATCGACTCCACCTTCCGCCCCGGAGAGGGGGAGGCGGTCTTTTTCACCAACGCACGTCAGGCCGCTGCGGCACAGGAGGCGGTCAAGTGTTTGGGGCAGGCGATCGCGGCGTTAGAGCGGGGAATGCCCCCCGACGGTCCCCTCAGCGACGTGGAGCTGGCCATGGCCGCCCTGGGCGAGCTTACGGGCCGTAATATCCAGGAGGACGTGGTGGACCGCATTTTCAGCCGATTCTGCGTTGGCAAGTAAGTAGAGGCGGGTTTTAAACCCGCCTCTTTTTTACAAAGTTTTTTCGGGGGGTTGACAACCGCGGCTTTGGGGTCTATAATACGGACATTCCCGGCGCGATTTAACACCACAACGTGCTAAAGTGTCACGCCGACCGTAGGAGGAAATAATATGAAGAAGTTTGCGAAATTGCTCTGTTTGGCCCTGGCTGTGGTCATGCTGTTTGGTTTGGCCGCCTGCACCGGCGGCAAGGAGCCCGCCGTGGCCGCCCCGACGCCCGATGCCAATCCGACTGAGGCTGTGGACCCAACCCCTGACGCGGGCGGCGAGAAGTTTGCTGTGGGGATCTGCCAGCTGGCGCCCCACCCCGCTCTGGACGCCGCCACCGAGGGCTTTATTGACGCGCTGAACGAGAAGCTCCCCGGTCAGGTGGACATTGAGAACCAGAACGCCGCCGGGGATACCCCCACCTGCGCCACCATTATCAATGGCTTTGTGTCCAACAAGGTGGACCTTATTATGGCTAACGCTACCGCACCGCTCCAGGCCGCGGCGTCCGCCACCGACACCATCCCCGTGCTGGGCACCTCCATCACGGAGTATGGCGTGGCGCTGAACATCGCCGACTTTGCCGGCACTGTGGGCACCAACGTGTCCGGTACCTCCGACCTGGCCCCCCTGGACCAGCAGGCCCAGATGATCAAGGAGTGGTATCCCGACGCCAAGACCGTGGGCCTCATTTACTGCTCTGCCGAACCCAACAGCCAGTATCAGGTGGACAACGTCCAGAAGTACCTAGAGGACATGGGCTACACCTGCAAGCAGTATGCCTTCTCCGACACCAACGACATGGCCTCCGTGGTTCAGAACGCCTGTGATAACTCCGATGTGCTCTATGTGCCTACTGACAATACCGCCGCAAACAACACCGGTATCATCAACAACATCTGCCAGGGCGTGAAGCCCGTGTTTGCCGGCGAGGAAGGCATCTGCGGCGGCTGTGGCATCGCCACCCTGTCCATCAGCTACTACGACATCGGCTACAAGACCGGCGAAATGGCCGCTGATATCTTGGCAAACGGTGCGGACATCTCCGCCATGCCCATTGAGTACGCCCCTCAGTTTGTGAAGAAGTACAACCCCGTTACCTGCGAGGCGCTGGGTTTGACCCCGCCCGCCGGCTACGAGGCCATCGAGGTCGGCTAAACGTAAGATCCCTTCCGCATGGAAACAGCGGGAAAGGTGACCCCTTTCCCGCTGTTTTGCGGTATCTCTCCTAAGGAGGTATGTCTCATGGCGAATTTTCTCAACGCCCTGCCCGGGGCGGTGTCCCAGGGATTGATTTGGGGTATTATGGCCATCGGCGTCTACATCACCTATAAAATATTGGACATCGCGGACCTGACGGTGGACGGCTCCTTTTGCACCGGCGGCGCGGTGTTCGTGATGCTTTTTGGAAGCGGGGTGAACCTTTGGGTGGCCCTGTTGGCGGCATTTTTGGCGGGTATGCTGGCGGGGCTGGTCACCGGCCTGCTCCACACCCTATGCGGTATTCCGGCCATCCTGGCGGGCATCCTGACCCAGTTGGGGCTCTACTCCGTCAACTTGGCCATCATGGACATGAAAGCGTCCCAGTCCATTGCGGTGACCAACCAGAAGGTGCTGAATGACCTGCTGGTTTCTCTGCGCTTCCTCAACATGGAGAAGTACCCCTTTATCCGTCATCCCATTTTGGTGGTGGGAGTGTTTACCGCCGCCATCATTGCCGTGCTCTACTGGTTTTTTGGCCGGGAGCTGGGCGCGGCCCTGCGGGCTACCGGCTCGAACCAAAACATGGCCCGGGCCCAGGGGATCAACACCAACATGACCAAGGTCATCGGACTGATGCTGTCCAACGGCCTGGTGGCCCTGTCCGGCGCATTGCTGTGCCAGTATAGCGGCGGCAACGAGATCAATGTGGGCCGGGGCGCCATCGTGATCGGTCTGGCCGCCGTCATTATCGGCGAGGTACTGCTGGATAAGGTGTTTCGCAACTTTGCCCTCAAGCTCCTCAGCGTGTCCATCGGCGCGGTCCTCTACTATATCGTCATTCAGGCGGTGCTCCAGATGGGCCTGAACCCCAATTACCTGAAGCTACTCACCGCTGTGGTGGTGGCACTGTTCCTGTCCATTCCGTATTGGAAGGGAAAGTATTTCCGCGGATATAAAAAGATGCGCACTGTGGGCGTCAATATGGTAAAGATAGACGCAGAGACGGGAGGTGACGGCCATGCTTGAGATCAAGAATATTTGGAAGACCTTTAACGCGGGGACGGTAAACGAGAAGACCGCCCTGCGGGGGGTGTCCCTCACCCTGGAGGACGGGGACTTTGTCACCGTTATCGGCGGCAACGGTGCGGGCAAATCCACCCTTCTGAACGCCGTCTCCGGGGTCTGGGCGGTGGACCGGGGGACCATCTCCATCGGTGGGGTGGACGTGACCAAGCTGCCCGAGCACAAGCGGGCCAAATATATCGGCCGGGTGTTCCAGGACCCCATGATGGGTACCGCCGCCACCATGCAGATCGAGGAAAATCTGGCTTTGGCCGCCCGCCGGGGCCAGCGGCGGGGTTTGCGCCCCGGCATCACCAAGGGCGAGCGGGAGGAGTACCGGGAGCAGCTGAAAATGCTGGACCTGGGGCTGGAGGACAGACTGACCTCTAAGGTGGGGCTGCTCTCCGGCGGCCAACGTCAGGCACTGACCCTGTTGATGGCCACCCTTCGCAAGCCTGAGCTCTTGCTGCTGGACGAGCACACCGCGGCCCTGGACCCCAAGACCGCCGCCAAGGTGCTGGACGCCACCGAGCGCATCGTGAAGAAGGATGATCTGACTACCTTGATGATTACCCACAACATGCGCGACGCCATTGCCCACGGCAACCGGCTCATCATGATGTACGAGGGCCGCATTGTGGTGGACGTGGCCGGCGAGGAAAAGCAGAAGCTCACCGTGGAGCAACTCCTGGAGATGTTCAGCCGGGCCAGTGGCTCCGATGAGGCGGACGACAAGCTGCTGCTAGGCTAAAAAAGACTTGATTTCCACAGGGAACTGTGGTACAATAGCCTCCGTTGCCGGGAAGGGCAACGGTATGCGTCCGTAGTTCAATTGGATAGAGCGTCAGATTCCGGTTCTGAATGTTGGGGGTTCGAGTCCCTTCGGGCGTACCAAAGAAAGGCATGGTGAAAACCATGCCTTTCTTTGTGTTTTCCTTACGGTTTCAAGGTATTGGCGGTTTTTAGCAGCCAAAATTTCCACTTGGATGCTAGGCAAAAGTGGGCACATACGGGCAACTTTGAAGTGGTAAAAATGGTGGTAAAAATTTGCCACCATGAAAGAGAAGAGGCGGCTCATTGAGCCGCCTCTTTTTTGTGCTTTTCCGTGTCTGGTTTAGGAAGAATGAACAATATCCGCAACGCTGCGGAGGAAGCTATCTATAACGAAATCATCTATGCGTAAGAGGAAGGGCTGTGCCAAGCGGTACAGCCCTTCCTGGATCTTTAGCGCCTTTACAAGGATTTTACATTTCTCCGATAACCGATTTGACATTCGGGCGGTATGATTTGGGCGTAGTCCGAAATGAAAATCATGAAACGAGAAGGAGAAATGCAAAATGAAGTTTGGAAAGAAAATTCTGGCTCTCGGTCTTATGGGGGTACTTGCTCTTTCTGTGCTGACAGGCTGCGGAAGTACCGGCGGCACGGTATCCACGGATGGCTCCACCTCTATGGAAAAGGTGATCGGGGCGCTGAAGGAAACCTTTGAAAGCGAAAACAAGTCCATCTCTGTCACATACAACCCCACCGGCTCCGGCTCAGGAATTACGGCGGCGGCGGAGGGGCGCTGCGACATCGGTCTTTCCAGCCGTGACCTGAAGGATGAGGAGATCGCACAGGGGCTTGAGGGCACTGTACTGGCCTACGACGGTATCGCCATCATCGTCAATCCGGAAAATCCTGTCGCCGACCTGGATGTGGAAACCATCGGCAGGATTTTCACCGGCGAGATCACAAACTGGAGCGATGTGGGCGGAGCTGACGCCGAGATCGTCCTCATCGGCAGAGAGGCCGGCAGCGGCACCCGCGACGGCTTTGAATCCATCACCGGCACAAAGGACAGCTGCAAATACCGTCAGGAGCTGACCTCTACCGGAGACGTCATCACCACCGTGGCAGGCAATCCGGCGGCGGTTGGCTATGCCTCGCTCGCGTCGCTTAAGGACAGTGTGAAAGCGCTCACCGTGGGCGGCGTTGCGCCCAGCGACGAAACCATCAAGGACGGCAGTTATCCTGTGCAGCGCAACTTTGTACTGGTGACAAAAAAAGACGAAACCCTCAGCCCTTCGGCGCAGAAGTTCTTCGACTACATCACTTCCGAAGAAGCGGCGGAGGTCATCAAAAATGCAGGCGCAGTGCCTGTGAAGTGATAAACCCATGAAGAACAGAAAAGCGGCTTTTGAAAAACTTGTCTACGGGATCTTCCTGCTGCTGGGGCTTGTGACGGTGGGCTGCGTGCTGCTCATCACCGTATATCTGGTGATCGCCGGACTGCCGGCGATTCGTGAGATAGGGCTTGTGCAGTTCCTGTTCGGGAAGGTGTGGGCGTCCACTGCGGCGGAGCCGTCCTATGGGATATTGCCCTTTATTCTCACCAGCGTTTACGGCACGGCCGGGGCGATTGTCATCGGCGTGCCCGTGGGCTTCCTGACAGCGGTGTACCTTGCAAAGCTGGCTCCGAAAGGGGTGAAATCTGCGGTGGGTACGGCGGTCAGCCTGCTGGCGGGCATCCCGTCGGTGGTGTACGGTCTGGTGGGTATGATCGTGCTGGTTCCCGCCATAAGAGAAGCCTTCCGGCTGCCCGATGGGGCTAGCCTTTTTGCCGCAATTCTCGTGCTGGCGGTGATGATCCTGCCCTCTATCGTAAAGGTATCGGTCACGGCGCTGGAGGCCGTGCCAAAAGAATATGAAGATGCTTCCCTGTCTCTTGGTGCGACGCCGGTGGAAACCTATTTCAGAGTGTCTGTTCCAGCGGCAAAAAGCGGCATTGCCGCCGCCGTGGTGCTTGGCGTGGGCAGGGCCATCGGCGAGGCTATGGCGGTCATGATGGTCTGCGGGAATGTGGCAAATATGCCCTCTCTGTTCGGCAGCGTGCGTTTTCTTACAACGGCTGTGGCAACCGAGATGTCCTATTCCTCCGGTCTGCAACGGCAGGCGCTGTTTTCCATCGCTCTGGTGCTGTTTCTCTTTATTATGCTGATCAACGCCTGTCTGAATTTCTTTTTGAAGCGGGATAAGGAGGGAGCCAAATGAGCGGTAAACGCAAGGCTTATATTACCGTAATGAAGCTGCTGATGTGGCTTTCGGCGGGACTGACAGGCGCATTGGTTCTCTTCCTGGTCGGCTTTATCTTTGCGAAGGGACTTCCCAATATCACATGGGAGCTGCTGACCGAGAGCCCCAGCTACCTGCAAAACAGGATCGGTATTCTGCCGGATATCGTGAACACGGTCTATCTTGTGCTTGCGACCCTTATTATCGTTCTGCCGCTGGGCGTGGGAGCGGCGGTCTATCTGACGGAATATGCCCAAAACCGGCGCATTGTCAGCATGATCGAATATGCAGCCGAAACCCTTTCCGGCATTCCGTCCATCATATATGGTCTTGTGGGGATGTTGGCGTTTGCGAACAATTTCGGCAAATGTCTGCTGGCGGGTGCGCTGACGCTGGTCATCATGAATCTACCCACCGTGATGCGCACGACCCAGGAGAGCCTGAAAACAGTGCCACAGAGCTATCGCGAGGGGGCGTTCGGTCTGGGAGCCGGAAAGTGGCGGGTCATCCGCACTGTGGTGCTTCCCGGCTGCGTAGACGGCGTGATCACCGGCTGTATCCTCACAGTGGGCAGGATCTTGGGTGAGTCGGCGGCGCTGCTGTTTACGGCGGGCTTTGCCCATACCCTCAGCGGCATTATAAGCACTCTCTTCAGTTCGGGGTGCAGCCTTACGGTGGCGCTGTATGTCTACGCCAAAGAGCAGGGAGAGTTTGAGGTGGCCTTTGCCATCGCTGCGGTTTTAATGATACTGACGCTACTCATCAACCTTGCGGCGGCGCTTGTGAGCAGATATTTTCAAAGGAGGCGAACAGCTTGAGCGCAGTGATCACAGTGAACGATTTATGTCTGTGGTACGGCAAGACCCAGGCACTGAAAAATATTGATGTGCAGATTCCGGAAAAGAGCATCACCGCCTTGATCGGCCCCTCCGGCTGCGGGAAATCCACCTTCCTCAAAACCCTGAACCGTATGAACGACCTGATCCCCGAGGTGAGGATCACAGGCGAGGTGCTGTACCAAGAGCGCAATATTTTTGAAAAATCAGTAGATGTCAACGACCTTCGGAAGAACATTGGCATGGTATTTCAGAAGCCCAACCCCTTCCCCATGAGCGTTTACGACAATATCGCCTACGGTCCCCGTACCCACGGTATTCGCTCCAAGGCGATGCTGGATGAGATCGTGGAGCGGTCATTAAAAGGGGCGGCTATCTGGGATGAGGTGAAAGACAGGCTGAAGAAGTCTGCCTTGGGACTCTCCGGCGGGCAGCAGCAGAGGCTTTGCATCGCCCGTGCGCTGGCGGTGGAGCCGGAGGTACTGCTGATGGACGAGCCCACCTCCGCCCTTGACCCAATCTCTACCGGCAAGATCGAGGAGCTTGCCCTGGAATTGAAAAAACGCTATACTATTGTTATCGTGACCCACAATATGCAGCAGGCGGTCCGAATCTCTGACCGGACGGCGTTTTTCCTGCTGGGCGAGCTGGTAGAGATGGGCGAAACGGAAGCTTTATTCTCCCAGCCCCGGGACAAGCGCACAGAAGATTACATCACAGGGAGGTTCGGATAATGCGTTCAAGGTTTGATGAGCAGCTCGATCTGCTGAATAAAGAGATGATCACCATGGGCGCCCTGTGCGAAAACGCCATCGCCATGTCCGCCAAAGCCGTGGCGGAAGGCGACCTCGCCCTGACCGAGTCCATACCTGCGCTTGCAGAGCAGATCGGGCAGAAGGAAAGGGAGATCGAAAGCCTTTGCCTGAAGCTGCTTTTACAGCAGCAGCCGGTGGCGAAGGATCTGCGCATCATCTCCTCCGCCCTGAAAATGGTCACGGATATGGAGCGCATCGGGCACCAGTCCGCCGACATCGCCGAAATCGTCAGGATGGCAAACCTCAAGGTGGGCGGTGATGCAGAAGAAGTCCGCAACATGGCGCTTGCCGTGATAAAGATGGTCAGCGAGAGCATTGACGCCTTTGTAAAAAAAGACGACGCTATGGCACAGGCGGTCATCGTCTATGACGATGTGGTGGATAACTGCTTTGACCGTGTCAAAAAGCTGCTGATTGGCCGATTCAGCCAACCGGAAGCGGACGGTGAGCAGACCATCGACCTTTTGATGGTCGCAAAATATTTTGAACGAATCGGGGATCACGCGGTCAACATTGCAAAATGGGTGGTGTTCTCCATTACCGGAAGCAGGGGGTGAAAAAGATGATTTTTTGTGTGGAGGACGACAACGGAATCCGTGACCTGATGATATATGCCCTGAACGCCGCCGGTTTTGAAGCTGCCGGCTTCGGGGACGGCGCAGCGTTCTGGGAAGCCATGAAGCGGCAAAGGCCGGAGCTTATCCTGCTGGATATCATGCTGCCCGGCGAGGATGGTATTTCCATTCTCAAAA